>Ga0335082_10000677_pt1 | contig 35352 bp, 23 predicted proteins | sample Lox_Sample_41_FD_206718 | JGI IMG/M metagenome (GOLD analysis project Ga0335082, IMG submission 206718) | Soil microbial communities from Loxahatchee National Wildlife Refuge, Florida, United States - Lox_Sample_4.1 | ecosystem: Environmental > Terrestrial > Soil > Wetlands | place: USA... | reverse complement strand
TGCCCCGGTTCCGGATTTTACCCAGTTCAGAGAGTTATCCATGCGAACTCCGTTCTTTCTTGGCGTTTTCGGACTGGCCTTGCTGGCCGGCTGCGGCGAGGCGCGCCGTTCCGCATCCTCCGATGATCCTTCAGCCGTCCAGCGCTCCGGGAATCGCGTCACCGTTCCCGCGTCGTCTCCCCTTGCGGGCCGGCTGGAAGTGGAGCCAGCGAAGTTGACCAACATTTCCCATGTCGTCAGTGCGCCGGCGTCCGTCGAAGCCGATCCCGCGCGCTATGCGCGGATTCTGCCACCGCTCAATGGCCGCATCGTGCAGCTCTACGTGCATCCCGCAGATACCGTCGTGAAGGGGCAGGAACTGCTCGCCATTGACGCCCCGGACTTTGTTGGCGCCCAGACGGATTACTCGCGCACGCGAAGTGTGCTGGCCCAGACGGAACGGAACCTTGCCCGCCAGCAGGACCTGGCGGCACACGGGATCGTCGGGCAGCGCGATGTCGACCAGGCGCGCACCGACCGCGACTCTGCCGACAGCGACTTCAACCGCGCCAAGAAACGCCTGCAGCAACTCGGAATGGATCCCGACAAGACGCAGCTTGGGGCCCCGTTGATCGTGCGTTCACCGCTCTCGGGCAAAGTCCTCGATGTAACCACCGCCACAGGCGAGTTCCGCAACGACCCAACGGCTCCCCTGATGACCGTTGCGGACCTCTCGGACATCTGGGTAACCGCCAGCGTGCAGGAGAAAGACATTCACTACGTACACAAAGGTGATCCCGCGACCGCTGTGTTTGGCGCATACCCATCTGAAAAGTTCGACGGCAAGGTGCTCTTCGTAGCGGACGTGCTCGATCCCGACACGCGCACGGCGAAAGTGCGGATCGCTTATCCCAACCGGGACGGGCGACTGCGGCCGGCGATGTTCGCCACCGTCACGCTGAAGACGTGGGACACCCGGGAGCTGACGGTGCCGACAACGGCGCTCGTTCTTGAAGGCGAGCACACAACCGTGTTCGTGCAGGTCGCGGCGAACACCTACGAGCAGCGTCCCGTCGTGACCGGCGAGCAGCAGGGCGCGCGCACCGTGATTAAGAGCGGCTTGCAGCCGGGCGAGAAAGTGCTGATCCGCGAGGGGGCCCTGCTGCAATGATTGAGAAGTTCGTCACCCTCTGCCTGCGGCGACGCAAACTCGTATGGCTGATGGCCATCCTGCTGGCTATTTTCGGGTACAACTCCTGGAAGGCATTGGATATCGAGGCGTATCCGGACATTGCCGACGTGACCTCGCAGGTCATTACGCAGTATCTGGGGCACGCTGCGGAGGAAGTGGAAGAGCAGGTCACCATCCCCCTGGAAAGGGAATTGAACGGTATTCCCGGACTGCAGGTGATGCGATCGCGCAGCACCTTCGGGCTTTCTCTGATCACGCTCGTTTTCCAGGACGGCGTCGACGACTACTGGGCGCGACAAAGGATTCAGGAACGCATCTCGGGCGTGAGCCTTCCGCCCGGCGCCACTCCCGGGCTGGACCCGCTCACCTCGCCGATCGGCGAAATCTACCGTTACACGTTGCAATCGAAATTCCGCGACGAGCGGGAGCTTCGCGAACTTCAGGAGTGGGTGGTGATCCCGCGTCTGAAGCAGGCCTCTGGCGTCGCCGACGTCACGAATTTTGGCGGAGAGACCACGCAGTTCCAGCTTGTCGTCGATCCCGCCAAGCTTGCCCAATACAACGTGTCTCTGGCCCAGGTGATCGCCGCGATTCAGGCCAACAACGCCAATGCCGGCGGCAGCATCGTGGTGCGTGGCGAGCAGGGATACGTGGTGCGCGGCATCGGCCTCATTCGCTCTCTCCAGGACATGGGAAACATCGTGATCCTGGCAAAGAACGGGACGCCGGTCTTCGTGAAGAATCTGGGATCGTTGCAATTGGGCGCCCTCGAGCGCCGCGGCATTCTGGGCAAAGACGGGAATCCGGATACGGTTTCCGGAATCGTGCTTCTCTTGAAAGGCATGAACCCGTCGCAGGTTCTGGAAGGCGTACACGCGCAGGTTGAGGCGCTGAATAACGGAATTCTGCCGCCGGACACCAAGGTCGCGCCGTATCTCGACCGGTCCGAACTTGTGCAGACGACGGTCCACCGCGTCTCGCAGACCCTCCTGGAAGGTATGGGACTGGTGCTCCTGGTGTTGCTGCTGTTCCTCGGCAGTGCACGCGGAGCACTGATGGTTGCGATCACCGTCCCGTTTTCGCTGCTCTTTGCGTTCATCTGCATGCGCTTCACGAATATTCCTGCGAACCTGCTCTCGCTCGGCGCCATCGATTTCGGCATCATCGTCGACGCGTCGATCGTGGTGATGGAAAACATACTGCGCCGCCGAGAGGAGAATCCCGATTCGCCGTTGTCGGAAGGAGAAGCCGGCCAGTCGGCAATCGAAGTGGCCCGCCCCATCTTCTTCGCAACTTTGATCATCATTACCGCGTACTTGCCGCTCTTCGCCTTTCAACGCGTCGAAAAGAAACTGTTCTCTCCCATGGCGTACGTGGTCGGCTACTCGCTTGTTGGCGCATTGCTCATGGCCCTGGCCGTCATTCCGGGTCTCGCCCTGGTTACCTACCGGAACCCGCGCAAGCCTTTTCACAACCCGGTGTTGATGAGCATCGCCAGGGCGTATCAGCGCGTGATTCACCACGTGACCCACTACCCGATGCGCGCCATCGGCCCGGCGGCTGTCGCCATGGTGTTGGCGGTCGTCCTGGCCATCAACATCGGAAAGGAATTCCTGCCCTATCTCGATGAAGGGTCGATCTGGCTGCAAGTGCAATTGCCTCCGGGCATCTCCCTGCAGAAAGCGGCGTCCATGGCCGACGAACTGCGCGCCGCCACCCTGGAGTTCCCGGAAGTGACGACAGTCGTTACGCAACTCGGCAGAAACGACGACGGCACCGACCCCTGGACGCCTTCTCACATCGAGTGCTTTGTCGGGCTCAAGCCGTACAAGGCTTGGCCGAACCGCGGTGACAAGGCCGATTTGATCCGCCGCATGTCCGAACGATACGCCAGGCTGCCTGGCGCGACCGTCGGCTTCTCTCAGCCGATGATCGATGGCGTCAACGACAAGATCTCCGGCGCCCACAGTGACCTCGTCGTCAAAGTCTTCGGTCACGACTTCGCCGAGACTCGCCGCATCGCCGCTGAACTTGTAGACGTGCTTAAAGACATTTCCGGGGCCACCGACGTGACCATCGACCAGGAACCGCCCCTTCCCCAAATTCAGGTGAAAGTCGATCGAGCCGCCGCCGCCCGCTTTGGCATTAACGTTGCGGACATCGCCACCATCATTGAGTCCGGCATCGGCGGGAAGGCCATCTCCAACGTCTTCATCGGCGAACGCGTCTACGACATCGCGGTGCGCTTTCCGGAAAGCGTGCGCAGCAGTGCAGACGCTATCAGCAGCCTCACCGTAACCCTTCCCACCGGAGCGCGCATCCCGCTTTCCCAGGTTGCCGAGATCACTTCAACCACCGGCGAAAGCACCATCACCCGCGAAATGAATCGCCGGCACCTCACCGTGCGGTTGAATCTCCGCGGCCGCGATTTATCCAGCTTCCTCACCGAAGCCCATGCCCGCATCGCCGGCCGCGTCAAGTTCGACGCCGCGAAGTACCAACTCGAGTGGGGCGGGCAGTTTGAGAATCAGCAACGCGCACAACGGCGGCTGGCGTTCATCGTCCCCGGCGTCATCGCTCTGATCTTTGTGCTGCTCTACTCGTCGTTCGGCACCATTCGACATGCCGCGCTTATCCTCACCATCGTTCCGGTGGCTCTGCTCGGCGGCCTCATTGCCTTGTGGTTCCGCGGAATGACCATCAACGTTTCCAGCGCCGTCGGGTTCATCGCGTTGTTCGGTGTCGCGGTACAGAACGGCGTCATCATGGTCGCCAGTCTGAACCATCACCGCAATCACGTCCCCGGACTCCATCGCGCCGTGTTGTTGGGAGCGACCCAGCGTTTGCGGCCTGTGCTTATGACCGCCACCGTAGCGGCGCTGGGCTTATTGCCCGCTGCTCTAGCTCGCGGCGTGGGCAGCGATGTCCAGCGGCCGCTCGCCACCGTGATTGTCGGCGGGCTCGTGACCGCCACCCTGCTCACTCTCTTCGTTCTGCCCGCAATGTATCTGCTGATCGAACGGCGCCACGAGAAAGCCCACCCGGCAATACCTTCAGATTGGGAGAATGCGTGATGAAGTCGAAATGGCGTCTTTTGACCCTGGGGCTGTCGCTCTTCGTTCCGCTTGTCGCAGCGGTGGCGCAAAACGAAAGTCCTCCCGCAGTCCATGCTGCGGATGATCGCCGGCCGCACCTTACGTTTCGCGCCTATCTCGATGAAGTCTTGCGCGCCAACCTCGACTTGGCCGTGCAGCGCGCTAGCCTGGCGATTTCTCACGCGGCGGTCACCAGCGCCTCCGTTTCGCCGGACTGGTCCTTCGACGTTGGTTTTCCGGTTGTCGATCTCTCTGGCCAGGGCAACCCCACCGCTTTCAGCTTCGGTCTTGACGCCCCGTTCGAATTGGGAGGAAAACGCGGCCACCGAGTCAAAGCCGCCCAAGCCGATCTCGCCGCCGTCAGCTCCGACTACGACGACGCCATTCGGCAGCTCCGTTCCTCGGCTACCGGGGCCTTCGTCGATGCGCTCGGCGCGCGCGCCGTCCTCGCCTCCAAGCAGAAGAGCCTCGGCCAGTTTGACCGCATCGTGTCCGTGAACCAGGAGCGGCTGCGCGTCGGGGAGATCGGCGAGATCGAACTGGTGCAGTCGCGCGTCAACCGCGACCAGTTCATGGCCGACGTGATTACCGCCTCCGCCGATGTTTACACCGCCGACCTGGCGCTAGGGCGGCAGTTGGGTAAGCCGGAAAAATTGGCGGCGGAACTGCCTGTGCCCGACGGCACTCTCGAAATCGACATCCGCCAGTTCGACGTCGCCGATCTCGTCGCCAACGCCCTCCTTCACCGCCCGGACGTCGTCTCGAAGCAGCGCGCGCTGCACGCCGCGGACCTCCGCATTGAACTCGCCAATGTGAACCTCATTCCCGATGTCACCGTCAGCGGTGTCTTCTCGCACATTGCCACCGGCACCGGCGGGTTCGCACAGCCCGAAGACAACACCCTGGGCGCTTCGCTGTCCGTGAATCTGCCTTTTTCGCGCTGGAAGCACAAAGGGGAAGTGGAGGCGGCGCACGCTACGCGCACCCAGGCGGAGTTGCAGTTGCAAGCCGCGCAGTTGCAGGCCGAGTCGGACGTACGCGATGCCTATTCCCGCTACCAGGCAGCCGTGCAACGCTTGCTGTTGTATCGAGGCGGGCTCTTGAAGGACGCCGACCGCGTCCTCGAGGCGAGGCTCTACGCCTACCAGCGCGGCGGCGCCACCCTCCTTGAAGTCATCGACGCGCAGCGCACCGCGGCGGACATTTACCTGTCCTACGCGCAAGCCCTTACGGATCACGCCCACGCCCTGATCACCCTCGAGCAGGCCGCTGCCCTCTGGGACGTCGCCTTCTGACCGATTCGCAGGAGAGCGAGGCTTTTGAAATCCATTGGCCGCAGACGGGGTGTTCAGGATTGGCACATGCACAGGCGTGGCAGAAATCGCAGAAAGATGCTCCTGGCATTGAGCTGCCGTTCACCAAAGCTCGCCGGCGGCCGGCCCCCAAAATCTACTTGTCAGAATGATTATCTAATAGTAAAATAACCGAGTATTTACGGTCCGTGAACACGGGCTGTGGGCCACCGCTCGCATGGTCCGGCGTTCTTTGAAAACTGAATCTCCCGACGGCTGTCGGCGAATCAGTCCTCGCATGCAACTCTTCCGTAAGTCCAATGATTCCCGCACTTACGCCGGAAATGATACTTAAGTCCAATCATTCCCGCACCTACGCGTCCCCCCTACCGGGGGGGGCAAAAGCGCGCTAGCTGGCTGCCGCGGCCAACTGCTTCGACCGCTCCTGCTTCCACAGTGCGATGTAGGCCTTCAAATCGTCCATCATGCGTGCGAACTGCCCGAGTTCCAGCGATTGCGCCCCGTCGGACACTGCTTTTTCCGGTGCCGGATGGGCTTCGATGATCAGCCCGTCGGCGCCAATGGCGACGCCCGCTTTGGATACCGCGGGAACCAAGCTCCTTTTGCCGGTCGCGTGGCTCGGGTCCAGGATGACCGGCAGGTGCGTCAGTTCGTTCAGCACCGGGATGGCGGAGATGTCGCAGGTATTGCGCGTGGCGGTTTCAAACGTCCGGATGCCCCGCTCGCAGAGAATCACGTCGGGATTGCCGTGCGCGGTGATGTATTCGGCGGACATAAGCAGCTCTTTGATCGAGCTGCTGAGGCCGCGCTTGAGGAGCACGGGCCGGCCGCACTTCCCGAGGGCCTTGAGCAGCATGAAATTTTGCATGTTGCGCGCGCCCACTTGCATCACGTCGGCGTACTGCGCAACCAGATCCACATCGCGATCGCCCATCACTTCGGTGACGATGGCGAGCCCCGTAGCTCTTTTCGCTTTCTGCAGCAGCTTCAGGCCCTCTTCCTCCATACCCTGGAAGTCGTAGGGCGATGTGCGGGGCTTGAAGGCGCCCCCGCGCAGCAGCTTCGCTCCCGCCTTCGCCACGGCTTCGGCCGAGCGCATGATCTGCTCTTCACTTTCGACGGAGCAGGGACCGGCGATGACCACGAACTCGTCACCGCCGATTTCCGTGCCATTGACGCGGATCCGCGTTTTCCCTTTACGGAATTCGCGGGAGACGAATTTATAGGGTGCGGAGATGCGGACAACATTGTCGACCTGCGGGAGGGACTCGACGGATTCCAGGCATGGAGTTACATCGCCGACGCCAACGACACCGATCACGACACGTTCCTCCCCTTCGATGGAATGGACCTTGTAGCCGAAATGTTTGACGATGGCGGTGACCTCGTCGATTTCTTCCCGGGTGGCGTGGAGCTTCATGGAGATGATCATTGCGCTTCCCTCGTCTGGCCGGATTTGCCGGCCGAAAATAAAAAAGCCCACTCTCTGCGAGTGGGCCAAAATTCCCTGAGTTCACTCCGGCTAGACGCTGGCCCCTCGCTCCCAGGTGGTGCGGAACGTAAATCGCCAGTAATAGGAGTAGGCCGCGAATTGCATGGAGAGGATTGTAACGGGTCTGAAGGAAAACGCAAGCCGGAATTGGTTATTCGAGGTATTAGCTAAGGCAATGCCTGGCAAGAATCCGGGGTCAGTAGAGCAGGATGGCGATACGGTAGCGGGCAAAGGTAGAGGCGGGAGCAGCGTCGCAGGCGCCAATAGCCGCGGAGTGGACCTGGCCAGTGGTGAGGCGGCGGTCGACGTCATCCGGCAACTGGCGGAGATCGGCTGTCTCGTAGCGCATGACGGCGGACGGGTGCTGGCCGGCAAAGCCGCGTTCGAGTTCGCAGGTGCGGCGGGCATCGGCGGTGGCGGAAACATCGCGGAGTCCACGCGCCGCCAACTGTTGCGCGACCTGCTGCTCCTGCTGCTCGAGACTCGCGGAAGGCACGGCCGTGGAGAAGTCCTGGACGGCGAAGTACATATTGCCTGATTGCACGACGGCGATACCGATTGAGTTGAGTTCGCGATCAAGAAGATTGGCGCGGTGCGGCGCGGAATTCATCCATTGCGTATGGAGATTGGCGGCGCTCGGACCCTCTGCCACGTTTTCAGCGATCAGGCTGAAGCGGGCGCCGGCGCGGCGGGCGCGGTTCTGCATGGGCGCCTCTCCCGGAAACTGGTGAGAGAGCGCATTGCGGTCGGCCATGAGCTGCGCGTGCTGCCGCGCAGCGGAAGCCAGGGAGGCGTCCCACTGGAAGGCGGGGAGGCCGGCGGCCGCGCGGTCACGATTAGCGGCAGTGAAGAGCGCGAGTTCTGTTGGGCCAATCTGCGGGCTAGGCCCCGCAGCCGCATGGGAAGTTTGCGTGAGCAGAAGCGCAGCCAGGGCGATGGCCGCGAGTATGGTCAGACAACGCAAAGCTGTGGCCATTTGGAACTCCTGTGGGTATTGAACACGGGAGTTTTGCGAAAGGCGCGAGTACGCGAGGACAGTTTTTCGCCGAAAAGGAAGCTGGCCAGCGGGACAGGGGGAACGGACTTGTGTTTCAGTCGAAAACAAAAAAAGGCCCGCCTGTGCAGGTGGGCCTCCGTTCGTTGAACTTGTGCGGGCGCTAGCCCCGGACGTGGATGGCGCTGAAGCTGAGGACGACGTGGCCACCGGCGGTGGGACGGCCGAAGCTGAGCATGGGGCGGAAGCGGGAGAAGATGAGCATCTGGTCGAGCTGATGGCGCAAATCCGGCGAATCGGGCCCGGTGATGATGTCGTAGTTCATCATCTGGCCCTGGGCATCGACAGTGACGTCAACGAGAAGCTGGTGTTGCAGGTCCACGTCGGGATGCTGGACTTCCGCAAGCATCGTGTCCGGATAGTCGCCGAGCGAGATAAGCTCGGCGGGGCGAAGCAGGCCGAGAGGAATGTCGTTGGGATCGGCCTGAACGGTGATGCCTGGCAGGATCATATGCAGAACGAACACAAAGATGATAAAGGCGGAAAAAAGGCCGCCGGTTGCGGGAACGGTGATCGGACGGAAGGTATTGTCAACCAGGATTTCCACGCGGTCCTTGATGCGTTGCCAGCGCCGGCTCCAATCCCAGGTCTCCTGTTCCTTCGCAGCGGCAATTCTGATCCGTACGGCCAAATCGGGCGGTGGAACCGCTCGCGGCACACGCGACAACAGCACGGCCAACCTGCGGTACCTTTGCAATTCTTCGCGGCACTGTTCGCAGCCATCGAGATGGAGACCGATCTGGCGCCGTTCGTCGGGACTGGGAGCAGCCGCGACGGCGTCATCCAGATAACCAGCGAGCCGGGCACTGACTTTCGCGCACTTCATGGTTGATCCTCTCGCGTCGCATCAGGACGCATATTCCCCTCGCCCCCTATATCAGCGGCGCGGACATACGCCACCGCTAAGCCGATTTGCGAACCAAAGCCCAGCTGCGAAGCCGGGAGTTCGCGCCTGGCTGCACCGGAATCTTTATGCGCCGCGCGGTGAACTTTAGACCCGAGCAGCGGCTCCAGAATCTCTTTCAAGGCGCGGCGTCCGCGAAGGATACGGGACTTCACGGTGCCGACGCTGACGTCGAGCACTTCGGCAACTTCCTCGTAGCTCAAGCCTTCGAGGTCGCGGAGGATAACCGCGCTGCGAAACACGTCGGGAATGCGTTGCAGTGCTCCCTGCACGGCAACCTGAATTTCGTGGGAGGCGAGCTGGTCGAAAGGCGTCGCACCCAGATCTTCCACGTCGATGGACGCGTAACCCTCTTCGGGCTCCGCATCGATCGAAACATTCTTCTGCAAGTGGCGCTTGAACCAGCGGCGGCTGTTGAGCGCCTCGCGAATCGCGATGCGATAGAGCCAAGTCTTCAGAGAACTGCCTTGGCGAAAATTGCGAATGCCTTTGAACGCTTTTAAAAACACTTCCTGAGCGGCATCGGCGGCGTCGGCCGTGTCGCCGAGCATGCCCAGGATGAGGTTATAAACGGGACCGTGGTAGTGGTTCACCAGCCAGTCGAAGGCCGTTTCCGAGCCAGCTTGCAGCTCGGTGACGAGTTCGGCTTCATCCTGGCCCCACGAGAGGGCGCTCGCCCAATCGGACACGATGTGCCTCGCATTGAGTGTCGGGTCTCCGGACCGAAATCAGGCAGGAGCCCCAACTTTTGTCCGCTCAAGATATTAGACACCGGAGCGAACGGAAGAGTTTCCGGCGGGCGGCACGGGGGCCGCACGCACTCATTTTGGCACCGCGCAGCGGCGGGCGCAATGGGAAGGTGGCAGGGAGGGGGGTGGCCTCACCTGAGAGAGCATGCAGATCATTGAAAATGGGTTACTTGCTTGCGTTTGCCATCCCTTGATGGCGGAGCCAGTGGTCGGTGCGCTCAAAGACGAGGTAGAGGGAGTGGACGCCGGGACCGCTCTTGAAGAAGCGGTTGCCGTCCGCGACATGAACAAGCCGGTAGTCCCAGGATTCGATGTCGGATCGCACGACGGCAGCGGCCTGGGGGTCCTCGAGGGCAAACACGATGAAGGGTGGGCCGTTGCGAGCCTCCCATTCTTCGAGATGGTTCACGCGCCACTCGAAGGCGACGCCGAAATGGTGGAATGCCGGGGCGGCGGGGCCACCGTGATTGAGAAAGATATTGCGATCGAAATAGGGTTGCACGGCGACGGACCAGAAACCGTAGCCGTTGCAGCCTTCTTCCTCCGCATGAACCGATTTGAGGTACGCGGCGGCATCCTTTGCGCCGGAGTAGGGGCCGGCCCAGTCACCTCGAATCGCATGGAGCGACCAGGAGCAATGCCAGGCAAACATTGCCAGGAGAACGGCAAGAAACGCGAAGTGGAGAGCTTTGTGGAACGGGCGGAAGTCGGCGCGTTGCTTGCCGGTGGGCCATGCGGCCCACAAGAACATCACGAAAGCGATGGTAATAAGCCCCTGATGGTGCCCAAAACCCCGGACGAAGCCATACCAGAAGGAAGTGCTGCCGAGAGTCGCAAGGAGCAAGAGCGAACTGCGCCGGAGGAATGCCCAGATCGATGCGAGAACGAGCAGTGGAACGGCGGGCCACATGCCTTCGGCGAAGGCTCCGGTCATGCCTTCGGCGACGAGGTAGAGGCGGCGGGCCATGGTGTGGTTCACGGAATCTTGAATGAGCGAAGAGTCGGATTTCGGGAAGAGGACGATGACGACAAAGACAAGCGAAGCTGAAATGATGCAGGCGGCATAAAGGATGCGTTTGCGGTCTTGCACGGAGACTTGCTTCCAGCGCTGGAGCAACTGCAAGGCATAAATGCAGGCAAAGCTGAAGCCGAGGACCGTGGCGTAGGTGCTGTTTAGGATGAGAAGAGCGAGCGCGATGGCGAAGGGGATGATGCGGGGCAACCCCTGGCGGTAGAAATGGGCGGCGAGGAAAGCGAAGAGGGGCATCAAGACATAGGGCCGGGCGACGACAGCGTATTGATAAAGGAAAAAGAACGAGGCGGCGATGATGTAACGAAGGAGGCGAGGAAAGGGGGCGAGGAAGACGAGGACCGACAGGCCGAGGACGGCGCAGGCACCGCCAATGAAGACGAAGTCCCCGTATGGAAGATGGAAGAGGTGCATAGGGATCGAGACGACGGTGTGCCAGAGAGGGAGGTGGCCGGCATAACGGAGTTCGCCGAAAACCAGGCGGAGGTAGGGGAGGTCGCGGACTTCGACCCAGGTCTCGGCTTCGTCGGCCCAGGGTTCATGCTTCGAACAGGTGTAAAGGACGATGATCGAAAGCGTCAGAGCGACCGCGACGTCGAGCCACGGGAGATAGCGCGCAAGCTTCTGTTTCCAGTCGGAGATCACCATGTCCATGTGTCTATCGCAATGGTCGAAGGATTTCGAAAACCAGCTAATCATCGGCGGGGGCAAGCAACAGTGATTTGAATCACAGGGGCTGCGTCTCACTCTCCGGCTAGCGTCATCCGTGTCTGAACTAATTCACAACGTGAAGGCGCTCGCAGCTTGACCGGACTTGGAGCGCAACATATGATTTTCCGGCCATGTCGGAGACAGCGCCCCTGGTTGGACAAACAGTTTCTCACTACAGCATCGTCAAGAAGTTGGGCAGCGGCGGGATGGGTGTCGTGTATGAAGCGGAAGACACGCGCCTGGGACGCCGCGTAGCGGTGAAATTCCTGCCGCCGGAGATGGCGCAGGACACGCAACTGATCGAACGGTTCCAGAGGGAAGCGCGGGCGGCTTCATCGCTGAACCACCCAAACATCTGCACGATCCATTCGATTGAGCAATTCGAACGCACACATTTCCTGGTGATGGAGCTGCTTGAAGGGCAGACGCTGGCGCAAATGATGGGGCGGCAGCCATTTCCGGTGGAGAAGATGCTGCCACTGGCAATCCAGATCGCGGATGCGCTGGAGTCCGCGCACTCGAAGGGGATCGTTCACCGCGACATCAAACCGGCGAACTTGTGGGTGACGGACCGCGGCCAGATCAAGATCCTGGATTTCGGACTCGCAAAGATTGAGAAGGCGCAGATGCCGGATGTGGCGAAAGGCGCGTCGCAACTGGAGACGATGGGAGAGCTGACTTCGCCGGGCTCGACGATGGGCACGGTGTCGTACATGTCGCCAGAGCAGGCACGGGGGCAGCTGGTAGACGCGCGCACGGATCTATTCTCTGTGGGAACGGTGCTGTACCAGATGGCGACGGGAGTGCTGCCGTTCACGGGAGATACCTCAGCGGTGGTGTTTGATGCAATTCTGAACCGGGAACCGAAACCAATCGACCAGTTGAACCCGGCGGTGGCGCCAGAATTCGGGCGGATTCTTTCGAAACTACTCGAGAAAGACCGGACGTTGCGTTGCCAGACGGCCACGGAGTTGAAGACGGACCTCAACCGGCTGAAGCGGGACCTGGAATCGGGCAGCAAGCGGGCCGCGGAATCGACGGAGACAAGAACTGGCGCGGCCAAGCCGACGACAAAGTCGGTGGCGGTTCTGTACTTTGAGAATCTGAGCGGGGTAAAGGAAGACGAGTACCTGCGCGACGGAATCACCGAAGATATCATCACGGAGCTTTCGAAGATCCGCGGGCTGAACACCTTTTCGCGGCCGACAGTTCTGGCTTACCGCGACAAGCAGGTAACGCCGACGCAAATCGGAGCGCAATTAAAGGCGGCGTTCGTGTTGACCGGAACTCTGCGGCGGTCCGGGTCGCGGCTGCGCATCACCACGCAGCTGGTGGACACGGCAACGGATTTTCCGCTGTGGTCGGAGCGGTACGACCGCGAGATGAAGGACGTGTTCGAAGTACAGGACGAAATTGCCCGGAGCATCGCGGAAGCGCTGCGCGTGACGCTGTCGCCGCAGGAACTGGAAGCGCTGGCGGTGAAGCCGACGGAAAATCTCCAGGCCTACGATTTATTTTTGCGCGGGAAGCGCTACGCCCGGCGGCAGACGAGGCAGGACCTGGAGTTTGCGCTGCAGATGTTCGAAAGCGCGGTGGCGATGGATCCGAGTTTTGCGCTGGCATACGCCGCGTGCGCCAACGCCTGCGCGATGTTCTATTGCAATTTCAGCCGCGACACCGTGTGGGTGGACCGGGCGCGAACGGCGTCCGGCCATGCGGTGGCGCTGCGTTGGGATCTGCCGGAAGTGCAGGTGAGCCAGGCATGGGTGCTCTACGCGACCGATCTGCACGACGAAGCCGTGCGGATGGTACGGAAAGCGGTAGAGCGGAAGCGGGATTCTGAGGGTGCGTACTACCTGCTCTGCCGAGCGCTGTTTTCCGCGGGACGTTTCCAGGAAGTCGTGGATGTAATGGAGACGGCGCTGGAAGCGAGCGGCGAAGACTACAACGTGTATATTCCGATCGCGAATTCGCTGGGGGCTCTCGGCAAGAAGGACATGTATCAGAACTTGCTGCAGCGGCGCATGGGAGCGTTGGAAAACCATTTGAAGCATGTGCCGGAAGACGCGCGGGCCCGGATTCTGCTTGGGACCGATTACGCGGAGATCGGCCGCGAGGAAGACGCGTTGAAGGAGTTGCATCTGGCTTTGACGATGCGCGCGAATGAAGCGTCGATTCTGTACAACGCCGCGTGCCTGTTTGCCTTGCTGAAGAGGAAACCGGAAGCGATGGACGCGCTCCGCAAGGCCTGGGAAGCGGGATTCCGAGATGTGAGCCACGTGCGCCGTGATCCGGACCTGGCGAGCCTGCACGACGAGCCTGACTTCGAGAGGATGTATCCGGCGTCGGCGATGGCGTCTGGAGGGTTAAAGCCAGCGTCACCCGTCGGGAACCAGCCCTGACGAGGGGCGCGGACTGTTCCAATTTGTTACAAGATAGTTATCTAATTGACAAAGTTATATGTACGCGCTAAGGTCGGCTTGTAATATAAGCGCGCTGATGTGCCGGCGACTTTGCGGCCCCTCCCTCGCTCGCGCGTAAGTTCCCAATCCCAGTCCGAGCGCCCTTCCGATGGAAAGGAGAAATTCATGAGCACGAAAACGCCATTTGGGGCGGCGCCCGCGCCGACCGCGGCCGTGAAGCCGCAGCCAGCAGCCCAGAAAGACACGGAGCCGACGCAAGATGAGATCGCGATCCGCGCGTATGAACTGTTCCTGAACGAAGGGTGCGCGTATGGCCGCGACGTGGAGCATTGGCTCCGGGCGGAGGAACAGTTGAGGGCAGAAAAGAAGAAGGGATAGGCAAAGAAAGACGCGAGGCAACGAGCACGGGTGTGCGGCTGCGACGACTCGCGTGAGTGGAGGATTGTTAGCGGCCGCCAATTCAAGGGAATCGAGGCGAGCCATGAAACCCATTGCCACACTGAAGGTCCGGCCAACGCTCCCGGAGTCACTGCAGCCGTTGTTGAGAATAGCCTACAACTTGCGCTGGAGTTGGGACCACGCAGCGATAGACCTGTTCCGGCGGTTCGACCGCATGCTATGGGAAAAGGCGGACCGGAATCCCGTGCGGCTGCTGGGGATGCTGGACCAGTCCTTGCTGGACAGCGCGGCGAACGATGAGTCGTTCATGGCGCACTTGAAAGGCGTCGCCGAGCACCTGGATCACTATCTCACCGGCAAAGGATCGTGGTACCACCGCGAACATGCGGAAACGGACGGGATGTTAGTGGCGTACTTCTCGGCGGAGTTCGGCATTACGGAGTGCCTGCCTATCTTCGCCGGGGGATTGGGAGTTCTGGCAGGCGACCACCTGAAAGCGGCGAGCGATTTGGGACTGCCGCTGGTGGGAGTCGGGCTCCTGTACCAGGAAGGATATTTTCGGCAGTACCTGAACGCGGCGGGTTGGCAGCAGGAAGCCATCGAAGAGAATGACTTTCACATCCTGCCGATCGAGCGCGTTGCCGGAATCAAAATCGGCATTCAGATGCCGGAAGGCGAAGCGAAGGCCCAAGTGTGGCGCGCGACAGTGGGCCGGATTCCGCTGTACCTGCTGGACACGAATATTCCGGAAAATCGACCGGAGCACCGGCAGATCACGGGGCAGTTGTATGGGGGGGACCTGGACATGCGCATCCGGCAGGAAATCCTGCTGGGAATCGGGGGGATGCGCGCGCTGGAAGCGATGGGAATCCGGCCGACGGTGTACCACATGAACGAGGGGCACTCGGCATTCCTAGCGGTGGAACGGGTCGGGCGGCTGATGGAGAAGGAGAAGCTGGCGTTCGAAGAGGCGCGAATCCTGGCGTCGTCGGGGCTGGTCTTCACAACACATACTCCGGTACCGGCCGGGCACGATTACTTTCCTGCGAGTCTGATGGAAAAATTCTTTGCGTCGTCTTGGAGGAGACTCGGAATCAATCGATCGGATTTCCTCGGACTGGGCAGGAAGAACCCAGCGGATGATAGTGAAGACTTCTGTATGACGGTGCTGGCGCTCCGGCTGGCGGCCTTCAGTAACGGTGTAAGCAAATTGCATGGAGAAGTGAGCCGGAAGATGTGGGCGGGGCTGTGGCCGGGGGTGCCGGAGAATGAGATCCCGATCGGGCATGTGACGAACGGCGTGCACTTCCGGAGCTGGGTATCGCTCGAAATGAACCAGCTGTACGACCGGTACCTGGGGCCGAAATGGCGCGAGGAGCCTGCGGATCCGAGGTTGTGGAGAGGGATGAACGCCATTCCGGCGGCGGAACTATGGCGGACGCACGAGCGAAGGAGGGAGCGTTTGGTGGCGTTCGCGCGGTTGAGGTTGCAGGAGCAATTGAAGCAGCGGGGTGCGCCGCAGTCGGAAGTCGATCAAGCTGAGGAGGTGCTGAATGCGGACGCGCTGACGATCGGATTCGGGCGGCGATTCGCTACGTACAAGCGGGCGACCCTGTTGCTTCGCGATCCGGAACGGTTGACGCGCATTCTGAACGATGCACGTCGGCCGGTGCAGATCATTTATGCCGGGAAGGCGCATCCGCACGACCAGTTCGGAAAGCAACTCATTCAGACAATCATCGATCTGGCCAAACGACCGGAGTTCCGGCGGCACATCGTGTTCCTGGAGGATTACGACATGGCCGTGGCGCGGTACATGGTCCAGGGTTGCGACGTGTGGCTGAACACGCCTCTACGGCCGCAGGAAGCGAGCGGAACGAGCGGAATGAAAGCGCTGGCCAATGGCGCGTTGAACCTGAGCACCCTGGACGGCTGGTGGGACGAGGCATGGGAATGCGGTCACACGCAGCACAGTGAAGTGGGTTGGGCGATCGGGAAAGGCGAGACATACGAAGACGCCGGCTATCAGGATCGCGTGGAAGCAGAGGCTCTCTGCGATCTGCTGGAGCACGATATCGTGCCGGCATTCTACGACCGGCGGGCGGACGGGCTGCCGCGGCGGTGGGTGGATCTCATGAAGTCGTCGATGTCGCTGCTTTGCCCACAGTTCAACATGCAGCGGATGGTAATGGAATACGTTGACGAATATTACCTGGCGACGCACCGGCGGTATTGCCTGTTGAACGAGGACGACGCAGCGCGGGCCCGGAGTTTAGCCGCGTGGAAGAAGCAGGTGGCGTCAAAGTGGCCGCGGGTCAAGGTCAGCGCGATGCCCGTGGATTCGGCGGAAGTGGAGTTGGGGAAAGAAGTCACGATCCGTGTGGAGGTATGCCTGGACGCGCTGACGCCGGACGATGTATCGGTGCAACTGGTGACGGGGCGGGTGGATGTCCACGGCGAGCTGCAGGAGCGGGCGATGTTCCCGATGGAATATGCCGGGCATGAATCGTCGGGGGCCTACCTGTTCCAAGCGCAATGGCGGCCGGGGAAGAGTGGGCTCTGCGGGTATGCCATCCGGGTATTGCCCAAAAACGGAGATGCGGTTGGCCCGTTCTGGCCGCCGCTAATCACGTGGGCGGTGGAGATCCAGGCGAGCGTGGCTGAGCCTGTGCACCCGTAGAGCGGACGAGTTCATAACGCAGTACCCTCCAGAAAGAGAAAAGCCCGGGCCGAAGCCCGGGCTCTTCTCTGGTTCAGGGTCCGAAGATGGCGACAGGGATAAACCGCCAACTTCGGTGGTGGGTAAGTCAGGTGTGGTCTACGAGGCAAGATACAGCGTGGGTTGGTACGGGGAACTCGTAGGCGGCGCGATTCATCGCGGCACGTTGCAAGAGCTTCTTTAGAAACGCCCGCTGCGGCAGCGGACGGCGGCGCAGGTCCGCCAGAATCGTTCGGGAATCTGAGGCCCGAAGAGGGAGGCGGCGCTCGCCAGGCAAGCCGCCTCGGACAGGTTCGAAGCGGCTCGCCTCAGGGATTGTGATCAGGTTGCTCATCGCTTTCGGTTGCGGATGTAACTCCGCATTTCCTCTTTCGAATTAGCTGTGTGACACGGTGCACTTTGCCTGAGGTGAAAAGAAACAACAATGCACGGCGGCTGAACACGAGGTGGACAAGAGGTGAACTGAGGTAGGTCCGTAAGATATTGTAAATAAGTAAGTTATCACGAACTGTTCCCGGCTTTACACAACTCTGGTATATTCCCTGACCTAGCCAGGGGTCAGGGCCAAATCCGTGAATGAGATTCGAACGCGAAAGTTTGCAGGATTTGTGGTGGATGTGCGGGCGGGTGAGCTTTACCGGCGGGGCAAGCGCATCAAGGTGCAGCAGCAACCGATGCAGATCCTGCTCGCGTTGCTGGAGCGTCCCGGGGACGTTGTGACGCGCGACGAACTTCGCGAAAAGATCTGGCCGTCGGACACCTTCGTCGACTTCGAACACAGCTTGAATACCGCGATCAAGAAATTGCGCCAGGCGTTGGGAGATCGGGCCAACAAATCCAAATACGTGGAGACATTGCCGAGGCGAGGCTATCGGTTCCTGCCCGCAGTGGAGGCAAACGAAGCGTCGGCGCAGGCGCCGAGCGCCGGAGGGGGGAGTAAAGAGGGAGCGGAAGGAAGAGTATTCGCACTGCTGGCGGAGGGCGGAACGGAGTGCGTGTTGGCCCCTGTCGACGGGAGAGCATTCGAAGAGTGGCGTAAGTTGATGAACCTGAGCGACGATGTCGGCATATCCATGATGATCACGCAGCATCGGCTGCTGCTGCTGGAAGCGGGCAAGCCAGTGCGTCTGCTGGGGCGTGATGCGACGACAGGGTGGTCCGAAGTGCGCATATTGGAAGGGGAGCACTATGGGAAGACGGCACTTGTCGAAAAGAAGTCGCTGCAGGCGGTAAAGTCCGGCGCAAAAGCGCAGAACTAACTAATGCGTCGCGGCAGCGGCCGAACCTTCCGCGGCGAGCGATTCGGCGGCGACACGGATTGCCGCTTCGAGCAGGGCAGCGCGCGGAAAATGATTCGGATCGTCTGCACTCGCATCACTGCCGTAATCCAAAGCTACTGCCAAATGGTCCGCGTGGAGAGTCCCTAGAATCGCGGCTCCCGGAAGGATGGCGTCGTCGCGAAGGATCTGGCCGTCGGTGTTGGGATCCATCGCGGAGAGGATTCGCCAGGACTCGAGCATCATCTTCGACGTGCTTTGCCGGTCGGAGACGGCTACCAAGGAGAAGGAAGGAACCGCCGGATCCGGGTGATCGTTGAGGAAGCGCTGGCGCACATCCTGGCGCAGGCTCTTGTAGGCGTTGGAGAGATCGCCCTGGCAGGTTCCGAATTTGAGCATTGCGGCGTATTTATCGACAAGTTGGGGCAAGGTATCGGCGATAGGCGAGCCACCGACCGCCCCAGAAACGCTGATGTGGGCCGCGACCGCGCTCCTTGCGGCCGCGTCGGCTGCCAGCGCCTCCTGCACATCGGGTGTGCCCTTGCTGTATGACACGACGATGTATTTGCGCGAGTCCGATTGCACGCCTTTGCGGAGATAGTCGGCGATGAGTCTGCCGTTCGAAGGCGAGCTTTCATTCGGCATCTGGAGAAATTCGACACTCATCTCATGCTTGTCACGAAGATGCTCTTGCGCTTGCTGGAAGGCTTTTGTGTTTTCCTGACAGGAACTGAAAATTCCGGGGATGACCAGCAAGCGATAAGAAGTGGCGAGGGGCGGAAGGCCGAGTGCTGCGGAAGGTGCGTCGGGCTTGCCCAGATAGGCCGCGCAATTCTTCCAGGAGCCGCCGTCGGGATTCTCATTCGCCAGGAGATTGCAAAACGCTGAGTTGAAGTTCGCGGTCATGTCTTTCTGGGTGGATTTGCCAAGCTTCAGGACGAGCACCTGGCCATCAGAGTGGAAAGAGCCGCCCGTGGCGGTCTTCGCCTCCTTCAGCGGATTCGAAGGAGTGAAGTGTGTGATCTCGGTGACGAGACCGGTACTGGAGAGAGTTTTTTCGACATAATCGCGTTCCTTGTCGATATCCGGATCGATCTTGTGAGTGACGCTATTGTTGCGTTGGTCGCGTTCGAAACCGATGTCGTGGGTGGCGGCTCCCACCCAAAGCATTCGCCCATCGACGGTGAAAGGAGCTTTCCAGACGCGCAGGTGGTTGCGCGAGGCGACCACGGTGATGGGCTCAGCATGCGCCCAGCCATAGTCCTGGGGCCGGCCGAACAGATAGAGCTGGCTCATGGGCATGGTCAGGTACGCTTCCTTGGAGAAACTGGCGATGGCTCCGGCGAGAACGGTAGCTTTTACGTCGGCGTCAACCTTAACCCAGCCGGCGGTAGTGAAGACTCTTTTCATCTGGTCCTCGTCGCCGAGAATCAGGAAATTGACCATGTCACCTGGGTTGCCGTCTTTGTCGCTGATGCGACGGGGAATCTTGGTGAAGAGGGAATTGTCGATGCCGGGCATCGAAGGAACCGCCTTCGCGACTTCGCCGGAGAGCGTCTTGTCCGGGGCATGGAGTTCGATTTTTACGGTGTAGCTGCCGTCGCCGGTGTCGTTGCTGGACTGGTTGATGCCAATGGAGAGTTTTCCCGCCACGGGTGCGGTTACTTCCTTTTCCGCACCAATCAGGAACGGCTGAGCGAAATCGGCGTCGCCGATGCGGCCAATCACAGCGCCGCGCCCCGCATCGTTGTAAGGAAGAATGCGAATCAAGTCACGGAATCCGCGGGCCAAGCCTTCGGGGCCGTTTTCGTTTTTCGCGTCGGAATAGCGCAACTTGCCTTCGGAATGAAAGGCTACGCGCTGGCCGGGGGCCAAGGTGACGCCGGTGTCGACCCAGACTTTGGACCCTTCAAGGGTGATGGTCCTGGTTGTGATCGCCTTTTCCGAGGACGAGGTCGACGGAGCAGGAGAAGAAGGCTGCTGAGTTGCCGGTTGAACGGCGGAGGACGGAGCAGCGCCTGGAGAATACTGCGCGCTGAGAGAAAGCGGGGAGAGCGTCCAAAACAGGGCCGACAACGAGAAGAGATGGCGAAGGGGATGGCGGCAGGTCATTGTGGCAGGCAGTCCTTAGCTGGGTGGAAATGTATTCGTAGCAAAAGAAGGGCCGCAAGGCAAGACGGATGCGAATTTACGAGCGAATTCGCGGGACAACGAATGAGCTGGCTCTCGACATCCATCTAGGATGACCTCGGGCCGGCCTTCTGTGTTCGCGATTGCTGATTCCTTGACGGATGGAAAAGTGGCTTGTAGAGTGACTACAGGCCCGGGCGACATGATTCCTGAATGGCCGTATCCGTCGATACAGCCATCCAAGCCTCATGAGCCTGCCAGGGCAGACGCAGTACACCGAAAGGGCTCGCCCCAAAACAGCGGCATGTTTCGAAAAATCAGCGGCGTAATGTGCGTTGTGTTGGCAGTTCTCGCCGTCTCGACCACAGAGACGGCCGGGCAGAAGCAGCCACCCCCCCAGCGGCGGCCAATGCAAATGGCTCCGGCCACGGCGGCGACCATCGACACGAGCGAAGCGATGTTCGCGACGATGTGCGCGCTCTACGCCTCGGGTTACCAGAGCAACGTGAGTTCCGACAATTGGTCATCGTTCCGGGCGCGAACCCGAGAACAGTTAAAGGCGCAGCAAGGACCGGCCGTCGAAGCGATGCGCGAGTTCTACCGGAACCATCAGTTTCGGGATCCCGCGTCGATGCTGTCGCGCTACGTCTGGTTCGCGCTGGTAGCGGGGCCTGCGCCGAAATTCCAGCCGACTCTGCGCCGGGACCAGTTGCCACCGGAAGTGCTGGACTTGGAAGGATTCCCGGACATTTTAGCGAAATACTACGCCGAACAGAATATTCATGCGCTCTGGCGGCAGGTGCAGCCGCTGTATGACCGTGAAATCGAGCGAATCCACGATCCGGTGTCGGACGTGCTGTTCATGGCATCGACCTACCTGCGGCAAGTGGTGGATGCGTCCAAGCCACGCTCGTTCAGCGTCGTCGTGGAGCCCCTGGTGGGCCGGATCACAAACGTGCGCAGCTTCGGCGATCGCTACACAATCGTGTTGAGCGGAAGCAACGAAGTCCCAACGGATGTGCTGAGGCATGCCTACCTGCATTTTCTGTTGGACCAGTTGCCGATGGCGTATCCGCAGGTGATTGCGGTGAAGCGGCCGCTGTTCGAGCTTGCGGGAAGAGCGCCACGCCTGCCTTCGGACCTGGCGTCGGATTTCCCGGCGTGGTTCGCAGAGTGCACGGTGCGCAGCGTGGAAATCAAGCTGAAGAAGAGTGCGCCGAGCGAGCGGGAGGTAGCGCTCCAGAATACGGACCTGGACGGGTATGTGCTGGTCAGGCCGATCTATCAGGGATTGACGGGCTACGAGCAGGGAGAATCGTCGTTTGCCTCTTACTTTCCGGACCTGATCCGGGGCATTGATGCGAAAGCGGAACAGACGCGCGTTGCGGCGATTCGGTTTGCCCCTGAACAGACGGCGGCGGAGGCGAAAGAGCTGGCCAAAGAGGATTTGGCCCAGCGGCGCTCCCACGCGGTGAAGACCATACCGACCGATCAGGACACGATAGCGGCCTTAACTGAAGGCGAGAAGCAAATCGCGGCGAAGAATCCGCGGGCGGCGGAGGCGGCGTTCAAGACGGTGCTGGCGAAGTATCCCGACCAGCCACGCGCGTGGTACGGCGTGGGATTGGTGGCGTTGATGGATCACGATGGGGAGAAGGCCAAGCAAGTGTTCGGCCGACTGACGACCGGGGAACAAGCGGCGACGAAGGATCCAATGGTCATGGCCTGGTCTCACGTGTACCTGGGTCGGGTATACGAGGATGAAGGACATCTGGATCAAGCGAGATCCGAGTATCAGGCAGCAATCGATGTTCAGGGCGCTCCCGCACAGGCTCAGCAGGCGGCGCAGAAAGGCCTGGGCGACCTGGCGTTGCGGAAACCGTCCGAACGGCCTTAAGGACGAGAAGGAGAGTAGAGATGGCTGGAACGAGGAAGTGGATCGGGGTGGCGGCAGTGGCAATGATCGTTGCGGGGGGGAGTGTGACGGCACGAGCGCAGTCGCAGACGCAGCAGCCCCAACAGCCCCAACAGCAGCAACCGGCGCCTGCCACGCCGTCCGACAAGGCTGCGCCTCCACAGGCGACGCCTTTAACCTTGGAGCCTTCGACACCGCCGGTAAACGCGGAAGAGGACGCGGCAATAAAGGCATTCCGGGAGATGAAGAACGACGACTTGGCCAAGAAAAGCCAGGGAGCCGAAGACTTCTTGACGAAGTACCCGCAGAGCCGGTACCGGCCTGAAGTCTATGGCTGGCAGGTGCAGTATTACCGGAGCAAGGGCGAAACCGACAAAATGGAAGCGGCGGCGGACAAGCAACTTGCGCTTTTTCCCAACGATCCGCAGACGCTTGCGGTGGTCGGCGCGACGTTGCCTCGGGCGATGAACGCCAACACTCCTGAGCCCGCGAAGAGACTCGACAAAGCGGAACATATGTGTCAGAAGGCTCTGGAACTGCTGCCCACCATCACGAAGCCTGAGGGCATGACTGACGATGTGTTCCAGGGCGCAAAGGATGAGACTGCATCGATGGCGTACAGCGGGCTGGGTACGGTCGACTTCCGGCGCGGCAAGTATGCGGATGCGATTCCGTATTTCGAGAAGGCCGTGCGGCTCGACAAGCAGCCGGACCCGGTCGACTACTACCTGTTGGCGTTCTGCAACCAGAAGACGTCGCACTTCGATGACGCCGTTGCCGCGTATCAAAAGTGCGCGGCAATTCCGAGCGGCATGCAAGCGACGTGTACCCAAGGGGCCGAAGAGGCGAAGAAGTTGGGTGCGACACAGTTGAGCGCGCCTAAGTGAATTGACTGACTGTGCCGCGGCACAGCAGGAGCGAGGGCATGACCCGCGGTGACGATCAAGAATTGATGCAACGGCTCGGCTATGACTTCCGGGACACGAAGTTGCTGGACCGCGCCTTGACGCACAGTTCCGCGGTCCCGGAATTGCGGGCCGCGCGCGGCGAGGACATCGCGTTTTCCGGTTCGGAAGTGCAGGACAACGAGCGCCTGGAATTCTTGGGTGACGCGGTGTTGGAACTGCTTACGAGCGAGTTTCTTTTGAAAAATTTCCCGGAATGGACGGAAGGGCAGCTCTCGAAGAGCCGGGCGCGAATCGTAAATGCCCACTCGTTGGAGATTGCCGCGAGGAACCTGAGTCTGGGATCCCACCTGCGGCTCGGGCGCGGCGAAGAAAAGACCGGAGGCCGCGAGAAGCCGGCACTGCTGGCCGATGCATTCGAGGCGGTGGTGGCAGCCATGTATCTGGATGGAGGACTGATTCCCGCGCGCGAACTCCTTATCAGGACGATCTTCCTGCAAGCGCGGGAGAACGGCGACCGCATGGCGGAGTCGGATCGCAAGAGCGCACTGCAAGAGTTCCTGCAAGGAAAGGGCGGACAACTGGCAGAATACCGCCTGGCCGGCGAAAGCGGCCCGGACCACCAGAAGACGTTCCTGGTGGAAGTATGGGTCCGCGGAGAACGGATGGCGAGCGCCGAGGGCAGCACGAAGAAAGAAGCGGAACAGAAGGCGGCGCGAAGCGCTCTCGAAAAATTGCAGCAGAGCGACCCCAAAGCGGGCCTGCCAAACGAAAAGGAAGAGGTCGGCCCGAATGCCGGATGACACACTCGCCCCGGAATCCGTGACACCAGTGGACCTGCCAGGCAGCGAGGCTCCGACAGTCACGGCCAAGGAAGAGCCAGCTGAACAGGAGCAGGCCTCCCAGACGACGATCTCCGAATATCTCGAGTCGCTCCTGGTGACGGTGATCCTGGCGCTGTTTGGGACGAGCTTCGTCGTGCAAGCATTCAAGATTCCCTCGCCATCGATGGAGAAGACGCTGCTGGTGGGCGATCACCTACTGGTGAACAAGTTCATTTTCGGTGGACGTGGAGGCTGGTACGACAAGTTCCTGCCGTACCGGCCCCTGCAGCGCGGCGACATCATCGTGTTCAAATTTCCGTATCAGGACCATCCACATTTTGTCAAACGAGTGATTGGCTTGCCGGGCGACCGATTGAAAATCGTGGACCAGCAGGTGTACGTGAACGGCAAAGCTCTGAACGAGCCGTATGTGGTGCATGACGTGGCTTCGGGCTACGACCCACTGAACTACACCTTTCCACCGGTAGGAAACCAGATGTACCTGTCGCTGGTGCAGCCGGAGTGGGCACGAGAGATTCGCTCGTACATCGAGGGCGACGAACTCGTGGTGCCGGAGGGAAAATATTTCGCGATGGGGGACAACCGGGATCACAGCCTGGACAGCCGTTATTGGGGGTTTGTCGATCGCGACGCCATCATGGGCCGGCCGTTTTTGATTTATTGGTCCATCGACGCGAGCAGCAACGATTACAGCGACAGCAGTTTCGGCCAGAGACTGGTTGGAATTTTCGATACGCTTGCGCACCTGCCGGCGCGGACGCGCTGGAGCCGCATGCTGCATACCGTACACTGAGGCTTTGACGGCCAGGTGGTAGTACACTCTTCTGCACAAGGCTGGGTAGCTCCCTTCGAATGAGCCGCGCTCGCAAATACAGTCTGATCGGAGTGTTGGTACTGGCGGCGTTGGTTGCCGTTCAGATCGGTGTGAGCTTCCTCGTTCAGACGAGCCGGGTGCGCGGGTACCTGACGGCGCATCTGGAGAGCGCGTTTGGTCGACCTGTGCAAGTGGGACGTTTCTCGTTCACGATTTTTCCGGTGCCCGAACTCGACCTTGAGGGCGTGACCATAGGGGAGGATGCGACTTTCGGGCACGAGTACTTCCTGCGGGCAGAGCGGATGGCGGCGAGTGTGGCATGGTCAGGATTGCTGCGGGGACGGTTCGAGTTTGGCACGATGTCGCTGACACGGCCGAGTCTTATCCTAGTCCGAAATGCGGAAGGACGATGGAACCTGGAACGGTGGCTGCCGCCGGCCAGGGGGAAGGGGCCGGGCGAGGGGGAGGATAGTGCGGCACCGCCCGTGCCGAGGCAAGCCACGCACCTGTTGCAGAAGCTCGAGTTTGACGACGGGCGAATCAACTTTAAATTTGGCGATGAGAAGCGGCCATTTGCGTTCAATGGAGTGTCAGGCAGCGTTGAGAACGTGGGGCCCGGCCGCTGGCGCGTGAATCTGGAAGCTACGCCCTGGCGCAGTGGAGTGCAGCTGCAGTCGACGGGGACGCTGCAGGTGGCCGGGGATGTGGCGGGCACCACGGCACGACTGCAGCCGGCGCAGTTTCGACTGCATTGGGAAAAGGTCTCGATCGCCGACATTTTCCGGCTGATGACCGGCAACGACTCAGGAGTACGGGGCGAGTTTGCCCTGGACGGGAATGCGAGCATCGGCGTGGCGTCGCCGGATACGGACGGGAGATCCGGCGAATGGCATTTTTTGCTGATGGCCCGCGCGAACCAAATCCACCGCTGGGATTTGCCCGAACGGAGCGACAATCCGCGATTCAACGTGAACGTGCAAGGCTACTGGAACGTAGCGGGGGAAGAAGCACGCGTGCATGAAGTGCGCGTGGAAATGCCGCATTCGAATCTGAACGGGACGGCACAGCTTCGCACGATTTATCCGGCCGGGTGGCGGGCGGAATTCCGCCGCATCGACGTGCAGGCCGAGGATCTGCTGGCGTGGTACCGCGCGTTCTCGCCAGGTGTTGCGGACGATGTGATGGTGCAGACTTTTCTGACGGGCAATCTTTCGGCGGGGGGCTGGCCGTTACGCTGGGAGGAAGGCACGATCGAAGGCAGAGCCGGCACGCTGACGGTTCCCGGATTGAGCCCATCACGGATCGAGGCATTTCGCGCCACGGTGCGCGACGGGAAGTTCGCCTTAGACAATCTGCGGCTGCGGTTGGCATCGGAACCTGGCGCAAAGGGAAAGTCCGAAAAGAACCCGAAGAAGGCCGCGGCTGCGTCCGCGGCCGAAGATGTGGCGGAGGTGGCGTTGCGCCACGATTCCACAGCGCAGCAAGGCAGCCTCCGTTTGAACTTGAAATTCGCCGATGCCTCGCGGCTTTTCATTGTCGCGAGCGCGTTTGGCCGCGCATTGAATCCCGGGTGGGAGTACACGGGCAGCGCGAATGGCGTTGCGGCGTGGAACTGGGGAAGCAACATCCGGGAACCGCGCCGCAGCGGGAGCATTGAACTAAGCAAGGCGGAATTGCAGGTGGCTGGATTGAATCAGCCATTGAAAATCGACCAGGCACGGCTGGACTGGAACGACGAGCGCCGCGGTGGAACGATCGGCAAGGTCGATGCCTTCGGGGCAAGCTGGTCGGGCAGTTTCTCGCAGATGACCGGGGAAGTTTCGAACGAGGATCGCAAATGGCTGTTCCAGTTGCATGCCGATCATCTGGACGCAACGCAGCTGGACCGGTGGTTCGGCCCGCGGGCGCGTCCGAACTGGTTGCAGCGACTATTGCCGTCATTGCTCGGGGGAAACGACAACAACGGCGTAGCGCATGCCAGCGAATTGTTGCGGCGTGTGTCGGCCGAGGGAGAGATCTCGGCGGACACGCTTGCGGTGGAGAAAATCAAGCTGACACAGGCACGCGCCACGCTGGCGATGCGTGATTTGCGCCTCCAACTGCGGAACATTGACGCGCAGTGGGCGGGCGGAAAGATTCATGGAGCGTTGCGGGCACAGTTCACGCCGTCCCCGCGCTATGAGCTGGACACGGACGTCGACCGTGTGAACCTGGCGCAACTTCCGTGGCCAGCACGCTGGGCTGAACGCTGGAGTGGCGTTGCGTCAGGGCGGCTCCAACTGACCACAGGAGGCGTGGGCCGGGAGGAGTTGCTCCGGCAGCTCAACGGTGGCGGGTCGGTCAAGCTGAGCAAGGTGGAGTTGCGCGGCTGGGACGTGGAAGCAAGCGCCGAGGCGGGGGTACCGCGCACTGGCCAATCACGTTGGACGGGTGGCGACGGCGAATTTGAGGTTGGCGAGCGCAGAGTGCAGTTTCGTGACCTGCAACTCCACGCGCTGCACAGTAACACGCACCTAGCGGGCCGCATCGGCTTCGACATGACGGGCGACTTGACATTTTCGCCCGCGGGTTCCGCTGGACGAGGGGAAAAATCTACGGCTTCGGCACGCGAACTACGACTCAGCGGCCCGCTGGAGTCGCCTACCGTTGTTGTGCAATCGCTGAGCGCGGCGGGGGGCAAGCCTCGCTGATTCGGAGTTTCGTTCGTCTAAATCGAAGGGAGACCCATGAATCGAGTCCGCTCTTGTGTGGCTGCGCTGGTGCTGGTGGCGTGCGCCCCAGCTGGAAGGGCCCAGCAATCGTTCACGCTCGAGCAGGTTTTGAGCGCCCCGTTCGTATCTAACCTTGTTGCCGCCAAGTCCGGAAACCGCATTGCCTGGGCAGTCAATCAGGAAGGGCGGAGAAATATTTACGTTGCCGAAGGGCCAAACTTCACGGCACGGAAGCTGACGAATTACACGGCAGACGACGGCGAAGAACTGTCGGAGTTGCACTTTACGGCGGACGGAAATGCGATTGTCTATGTTCGCGGCGAAGGAAAGAACTCCACTGGGGAGTATGCGAATCCGACAAGCAATCCCGCCGGCGCCGAGCAGGATGTGTGGATTGAGACTCTCGTGGGAGGCGCGCCGGTGAAGGTCGACGCCGGGAATGAAGTGGCGATTTCCTCGAAGGGACCAATTGCGTACCAGCGTGGAGGGCAGATCTGGATCGCCACAGGGAAGGCGGGCGATAAGGCGAAGCAGGTGGTGGTGCGTGGCAAGAATTCTCCGGTCGAGTGGTCACCGGATGGAGGGCGACTGTTGTTTGTATCTATGCGAGACGATCACAGCCTCATCGGAATCTATGACGCTGACGCACAAACTGTAAGCTTTTTCGCTCCGTCCGTGGATACAGATGCCGATCCGGTTTGGTCGCTCGATGGGAAGCGCGTAGCGTTCACGCGGCGGCCAGCTGTCCGGCGCGACACCCCAGAAGGCTATTTCATTCAGCCAGACCGGCCGCACCCGTGGTCGATCTGGGTAGAGGATACAGCAACGTCGACCGCTCGCGAGATCTGGCATAGCGGCCCAACGGAGGAAGATTCCTATCCGTACATGGCGGGCGACACAGGTGGAGGTGTGCTGAATTGGGCTGCGGACAATCGTCTGGTCTTCGCAAGCGAAGCGGACGGCTGGCAGCATCTGTACGCCGCTTCTGCGGATGGAGGCCCGGCTAAGTTGCTGACTCCGGGAAATTGCGAAGCGGAGCAGTGGTCGTTCTCACCAGACAAGAAGACGATTTTGTTCAATTCGAATTGCGGCGATGTGGACCGGCGGCACATCTGGAGCATTGAAGTGAACGGCTCGACGCCGCGAGAAGTGACTTCAAATAAGGCGGCAGAGATCGAATGGAACCCCGTCGTGTTGGCCGACAACTTGAGATGTGCGTACGTAGCGGCCGGTGCAAAAGGGCGAGGAGAAGTGAGAGTCGGCGAAATTGAGGAGCGGGGAGCAATATTGACCGTCCCGGGCCAACCGGTATCGAAGGATTTTCCGGCCGAACGGCTGGTGGTGCCCCAGCAGGTGATTTTCAAGTCCGGCGACGGCGTGGAACTGCACGGGCAATTGTTCGAGCCCGCGAATCGGAAGCCCGGCGAAAAGCGACCGGCTCTGATCTTCCTGCATGGTGGACCGATGCGGCAGATGCTGCTCGGCTGGCACTACATGTACTACTATTCGAACTGCTACGCGATGAACCAGTTTTTGGCCAGCCGCGGCTATGTCGTGCTGGCATTGAACTATCGCAGCGGGATCGGCTACGGGCGCGCGTTCCGTGAAGCACCGGCGCGAGCGGGACGGGGAGCGTCCGAATATCAGGATGTGGTCGCCGCGGGCAAGTATTTGCAGGGTTTGGCCGCAGTGGACCCGTCGCGGATTGGCCTGTGGGGCGGCAGCTACGGCGGATATCTGACAGCACTGGGGCTGGGGCGCGACTCGGAGCTGTTCGCGGCGGGCGTGGATATTCACGGTGTGCACGACTGGCCCACCGACAACTGGGAAGGGAAGAACATCCCGCCAGACCTGGTGAAACTGGCGCACGATTCTTCGCCAATATCGGCAGTGGATACTTGGAAATCGCCGGTGCTGTTCATCCACGGAGACGACGACCGCAACGTTATGTTCTCGCAGACAGTGGACCTGGTTGCCCGACTGAGGGTGCGCAACGTAGTTCTGGAGCAACTTGTTTTTCCGGACGAGATACATGATTTTCTGCTGCACAAGAATTGGATCCGAGGGTACACCGCTGCGTCCGATTTTTTTGACCGCAAGCTCGACAGCCCCCAGAAATGAACATCGAACGTATCTTGCGCATCGGCAAACGAGTGCTCGCCGCTTCCCTATGGACCGCGATTGCGTGGGGACTTGTGCGAGGGGCGGGAGCGGGGGGGGAAGAACGCGTGCTGCCCCTGCCGAAACTCCAGAATGGAGAATCGCTGCACTACGAAGCGCGGGCGCGGATCGACCGAAACATCGCGACAAAAAGCAATGTTGCGTCGATGGTGGGTCCCAGACAGGTGCGGCGCGACCTAGCTACAGGGCTGCGGCTGGATGTGCAGGAGATGCGCTGGGAAGACAACCGTCCCTTACTCTCCGGGGAATCCGTGATCGTTCCCCTGGAGGCGCCCGAGGCGGGAGAAGCGCCAGCCAAATCCGTCAAGGTGCACTTCACGGTGAGCGGGAATGGGGACATTCGCGTGATTGACGGCGCAGATGACCTGGATCCCGAACAAAACCTGACCTGGCAATTCTGGGTGGCGCGATTTGCGTTTGCTTGGACCCTGCCTGCCGGCGGCGTGAGGCCGGGGGACAAATGGAAGTCGGTGGAACCCGAGAAGGCGCCAAGTCCGATCACCGGACTGCTATGGGAGCGCGAAATCTCGTATGTGCAGAACGACAAATGCCCGGTCCTGGCGGACGAACTCTGTGCGATCTTCCTGACGTCATCAACGCTACGACAGAAATCAAATCCAAAAGATACGACGCCGGAAGATTACAGGTTGCGCGAGCTGAAAACTTCAGGCACGGCGAACGGGACGAACGAAACTGTCTCGTATGTTTCTCTCAAAACCGGTGTGATCGTCCGCGCCACGGAAGACCTGCAGCAAAACATGGATGTTTCAATTGAAAAGGCAGACGGCAGCAACCACATCCACTACACCATAACGGTCAAGAGTCATCTGGAGACCACACTGCGTGCGCCGCTGAATCTCAGCGCCGACTGACCCTGGGGATCTTGGACTTGCACGCTGCGCTATAATGAAGGTTTCGGCAGACGCCGCTGAAGCAGCAGGAGACCCGGCAATGCATTTCAAACTGCGCAGCAACTATCAACCGCGAGGAGACCAACCCGCGGCGATCGAACAGCTGTCCCACGGGCTCGACGCCGGCGACAAGCACCAGGTTTTGCTCGGTGTGACCGGGTCGGGCAAGACATTCGCGATGGCGAAGGTGATGGAAGCGGCAAACCGCCCGGCACTGGTGCTGGCGCACAACAAGACTCTGGCCGCGCAGCTCTACCACGAGTTCAAGGGGTTCTTCCCCGAGAACGCGGTCGAATATTTCGTCAGCTACTACGATTTCTACCAGCCAGAGGCGTATGTTCCCTCGGCGGACCTGTACATCGACAAAGAAGCGACGATCAACGACGAACTGGACAAACTGAGGATGAGCGCCACGCGCTCCTTGTTTGAGCGGCGAGATGTGGTGATCGTGGCTTCGGTATCCTGCATCTACGGCATCGGATCGCCCGAAGCGTATTACGGGATGCTGGTGATGCTGGAGAAGGGGCACCAAACATCGCGCGAAGCCCTGCTGCGGCGCTTCGTCGATATTCAATACGAACGCAGCGAGGACTTAAGGCGTGGGACCTTTCGTGTGCGGGGCGACATTATCGAGATCTATCCTACGTATGAGGACCAGGGTTACCGGATTGAGATGTGGGGCGACCAGATCGATACGCTCCGGCAGATCGATCCGGTGACAGGCGAGATTCGCACGGGCCAGGAAGACCTACAGCGAGTGCCGATCTATCCGAAGACACACTACGTGATGCCACAGGACCAGCGCGAGCGGGCGATTGTGACCATCCAGGAAGAGCTGGGATGGTGGAAGAAGGAGCTGGAGAAACAGGGGAAATTCGTGGAGGCGCAGCGGGTGGTGCAGCGCACGATGTTTGACATCGAAATGATGAGAACGATCGGGTATTGCCACGGTATCGAAAATTACTCGCGACATTTGAGCGGGCGCCTGCCTGGAGAAGCGCCCCCCACCCTGCTGGATTATGTGCCGCAGGACTATCTACTGTTCATTGACGAGTCGCACGTGACGGTTCCGCAAGTGCGCGGGATGTTTCACGGAGATCGTTCGCGCAAACAGACACTGGTCGATTACGGATTCCGGATGCCTTCGGCGCTGGATAATCGGCCACTAACCTTCGAGGAGTTTGAGCACCGGATGAACCAGGTGATTTACGTGTCGGCGACGCCTGGACCATACGAAATGACGCGGTCCGGAGGCTCCTTTGTGGAGCAAGTGATTCGGCCTACAGGACTGGTCGATCCGGAAGTGGAGATCCGGCCGGTGAAGGGGCAAGTAGATGATTTGCTCGAAGAGATTCGCGTGCGCGCGGATAAAAACGAGCGCGTGCTAGTAACGACACTGACCAAACGCATGGCCGAGGATCTAAGCGAATACTTCACCGAGATTGGAGTGCGTTGCCGGTATTTGCATTCGGAAGTGGAAACGCTCGACCGGATCAAGATTTTGCGCGATCTGCGGCGCGGGGAATTCGATGTGTTGATTGGAATCAATCTCCTGCGCGAGGGTCTGGACTTGCCGGAAGTGTCGCTGGTGGCGATCCTGGACGCCGACAAAGAAGGTTACTTGCGCAGCACCACTTCGCTGATTCAGACGATCGGACGTTGCGCGAGGCACGTAGAAGGCCGAGCTATTCTGTACGCCGACGTGCGCACGAAATCGATGAACGAGGCGATTACCGAGACGAACCGGCGGCGTGCCAAGCAGATGGCCTACAACCAGGAGAACAACATAACGCCGCAATCCATCGTCAAGGGCGTGGACATGGAACTGGCACATATCGTTGAAGCAGATTACGTGACGGTGCCGCTGGATGCCGGATCGATCGATGCGGCGGCAGCCGTCAAATCCGAGGTGCAGTTGGCGGAGTTGCTCTCACAACTGGAGACACAGATGCGAGAGGCTGCGAAGAAATTCGAGTTCGAAAAGGCGGCACAACTGCGAGACCGGATCAAGTCTTTGAAACAGCAAGATCTGGCGGGATTGTTCGGGAAGGAATCCGCTGAGGCTTCCTCCGCCAGTTGAGGTTCAAATGATGCCGCGACGGAGTTGTTCGAGCGGATAGAAGGTGCCGCGCCAGATGATGCCGCCTTGTCTCAGGGTAACGACGGTCGAGCGCAGAATCATATAGGCGAAGATCAAGGCGCCGAGAGGGATTGTCAGGCAGTAGAGCGGCGAGATCCGCATCACCACATCAACACCGATATGAAAGGCTATCCCCACGGCTGCGGCGATTGCGCCGAAGAGCCGGATCCAGCCGTCGCCAAACAACACAGCCGCAACGGGCAGCACATTCATAATCACCAATAGAAGTGACTGAGCGATCGCAAACGACAATCGGTACTGGGCATTGGCAAAGAAATTCTTTTCGGTTCCGGCCACGAGGTTGCGCAAGCCGAGATGCCAGGCCACGGAGACGAAGTGAGTAGCAACGGCCACCCCGGAACGCAAGCGTGCCATTTTGACGAGCTTGCCGAGTTTCATGTCGTCGATGACTTCCATGGCCAAGCGCCGATGCGTACCGCAAGCCTCATAGGCTTCACGCCGCAACATCTGAAAGGCGCCGACACCGAGGTGCGCGCGGGATTTTGGATTGCTGACGCTGTAGGGATCCGTCGCGAGCTGAAAACCCATGGCGAAAAAGGAAATGAGCACGGTGTCCCAGAAGCCGCTGCGTTCCACATCGCCAAGGAGCGCGAGGTGATCGAGTTGGCGCGATCTAAAAAGCGCGACGATCCTCCGCAACGAATCGCGTGTGAATTTCACATCTGCGTCGGTGAAGACCAGTAGCTTGCCGGTCGAGGCTTCGTAGCCGTTGAGCAGGGCATTTGGCTTGCCCAGCCAGCCAGACGGTAGTAGCTCGATGTGCACAACCTTGAGTTGCGGGTGGGATGCGGCGAATTCGTCGAGGATGCGCGGGGTGGCGTCGGTGGAGCGGTCGTTGACCGCGATAATCTCGAGTCGGGGATAGTCCATCGCAACGAGAGTGGCGAGAGCGCCGGCCAGCTTGTCTTGCTCGTCGCGTGCCGCGAAGATAATGGAAACCGTAGGGCATTCGCCGTCGGGCAACGGAGCGAAGTTCTTGATCCAAGGCAAGCGCAAGTCGCCGTAAGCGACTTTGGACCCGCGGACGACCCACCCCAGGGCAATGAGTCCAAAGAAAAGAATGCCGAGGACGTGCATGCGATTGGAGTCGTGACCCAGCCTCGCGGTATCCTAGCATGAATGACGAAGAGCCTCGCGATCATAGGTGCAGGGCGCGTAGGACGCGCACTTGGACGGAGCCTCCGGGAGTCGGGCTGGAAGATCACGACGGTCTCGGCACAATCGGAAGCAACAGCGCGGAAGGCGGCCCGGTTTATCGGCGGGGGCCGAGCGGTCAGCGGATTGCCTGCGACGCTAACGGGCGCTGGTGCCGTGCTCCTGGCGGTTGCTGATGACGCGTTGGCGACGGTAGCAAGGAACCTGGCGGATCGATTGGGAGCCGAACTGGAGGGCAAAGTGGCGCTGCACACGAGCGGCGCACTCGATTCGACGGTGCTCGAGCCGCTGCGCGAGCGTGGTGCGGCCGCGGGCTCAATGCATCCCTTGCAGACATTCAACGGCGTGAACGTGCCGCCGCTGGCTGGAAAAGTCTTCGCAATTGATGGAGATGAATTGGCCGTGCGCGTGGCGCGCAGGATTGCAAGGTCACTAGGCGGCGTGCCGGTGACAATCGCGGCCGAAAACAAGCCGTTGTACCATGCGGCTGGAGCGTTTGCCGCGGGCCTGGTACTGGCGCTGGAAGAGAGCGGGGCGCAATTGCTGATGCAGGCAGGTTTGAAACGGCGCGAGGCGCAGCGTGCCCTGTTGTCACTCACGCGGCAGGTGCTGGAGCACTACGAGAAGCTCGGGCCTCAGAAAGCATGGACCGGGCCGCTGCCACGCGGTGATTATGGCGTGGTGCGGGCGCACGAGAAGGCACTGCGGCAGGCGGCACCGGAATTTCTAATGGCATACGAAGCGGTTACCCGGCTGGCTGCCCGCGTGCTGTCGCGGGATCCGGAGGCGATGTTGCATCAATTGGATTTGATTTCAGGCAAGCAGCCAATTGCCGAGACAAAAGGGGACTAACGCGTGAAACCACTGCACATTCCTGTTGATACCGCGACGCTGGCCAATGGCCTGCGCGTGGTGATTGTGCCGGACACCTCTGCACCGGTTGCTACGGTTGGGGTGTACTACAAGATTGGGTTCCGGCTGGAACCGCAGGGCCGCAGCGGCTTCGCACATCTGTTCGAGCACATGATGTTCCAGGGGTCGGAGAACGCTCCTAAAATGCAGCACATTAAGCTGATCAACTCCAGCGGCGGCGTGCTGAACGGTTCGACGATGTATGACGTGACGAACTACTACGAGGCCGTGCCATCGAACGCGCTTGAACGCGTTTTGTGGCTGGAAGCGGACCGCATGCGCGCGCTGAAGGTCGACGACGAGAATCTGCGGAATCAGCGCGATGTCGTGAAGGAGGAGGTCCGGGTCAACGTCATGAACCAGCCGTATGGGGGC
>Ga0335082_10000675_pt1 | contig 35385 bp, 31 predicted proteins | sample Lox_Sample_41_FD_206718 | JGI IMG/M metagenome (GOLD analysis project Ga0335082, IMG submission 206718) | Soil microbial communities from Loxahatchee National Wildlife Refuge, Florida, United States - Lox_Sample_4.1 | ecosystem: Environmental > Terrestrial > Soil > Wetlands | place: USA... | reverse complement strand
TGGCTGGACCCTGCCGAGGACGCGTCATGAGATCCAACGGCTGCTCTGTACTTGGACTGGCTTGTGCTGCTACTGCGGCGCGCCAGCACGAGCACCCTAATTCACTACTTAACGAAGTAATACTAGATCTATTGCAGACCAAGGAAATCGTGAGTCCATAGTCGTCAGTGGACACAGCGCATGACTGCCCGCTCGCCTCCGAGCGGGCGATTCCGTAGAATGTTGCGGATGCCCGCAACCAAGCCAACTTCCGTATCGGCACTTCTCAAAAAAGTCCCAATCTTTTCGGGACTGACTGAGCCCGAATCAGCCTTTCTTACCGAACGTGTGGTGCAACGGAAGTTTAGCGCCGGCGAGATGATATTCGGCGAAGGAGAGCCCTGCTCGGGTCTCTACATCATCGAATCAGGTAGCGTGCGCATCTTCAAAAGCTCTGCCGGCGGTAGAGAGCAGGTTTTGTCCATCGACGGGCCGGGCGGATCCATTGCCGAACTTCCGGTGTTTGACGGAGGGAACTATCCGGCGTCGGCACAAGCGGTTACCGCTACCACGCTTGTGTTCGTCAGCAAGCAGGACTTCCACTCGCTGTGCATTCAGCATCCGGAAGTCGCGCTCAAGGTTCTGCGTGTGGTAGGCGGACGTCTGCGGCGATTGGTCGGCATCATCGAAGAATTGTCATTCACCACCGTACGCCATCGGTTGGCTGCGTTGCTGGTCCGACTTGCCAAGACCGAGGGAGTTCACTCGACTTCGGGCGTCGCCTTCACCTTGCCGGTCAACAACAACGAGCTTGCCGCGCAGATCGGCACAGTGAGGGAGTTGGTATCCCGCAATCTGAGCCGTTTGCAGGCAGAGGGACTCATTCAAATCGACGGGAGAACAATTGTTGTCCCCAATCTGAAAGAGCTCGAGACAGAACTAGACGCGGGGCCCTAGCCGAATGGTGGCCAGGGCGCAATGATCCCGGGATCGCGCAAGCGGAGGAACTGAGCGTCATCTCCTTCTATCAGCTTGCGCCACCGTCAGCGGTGCAATCAGCCCTGGGAGAGTACCGCGACCTTGTCAACGTGGAGCGAGCCGCTGCTGGTCATGGTTCCGGTGATCTTCACGTGTTGACCTTCGTGACCGGTGACCGCCGCCGGATTCTCGATGGCGACGACCTTCTGGTCTTTATCGGTCACCAGGACCGGCTTCTCTCCAGCTTCGATGCACTTCTTGGCACAGGCGGCGTGCGCCGCATTGGCGCCCTTCGCACCACATTTGGAATCGCTGATCCAACCGTCCCAGCTACTCTCTTTCGGGCTTGCTACCGCCCACAGGCAGCACAACAGAAGCCCGACAGCCACTAACGCACTCTTCCTCATGTTTCGTCTCCTGTCCGCAGTTGGCCACGGACGGCCAGCATCACCGTACAGAAACGTTGGATTTGTTTCCGCGGCGCGGGGATGCCTTTTGTTGATCGCCCTCGGAGGGGCGACTAGCCGGCCACAAGTGTAGCCCGAGAAGACGCTGACGGCGACTCAAGACTGGACAAAATCGAGGAAGGACCACTATTTCTTGGGTGCAGGAGTTGTCAGGTTTTCGGCTACGGCCGAGCTGGTTCGAGAATCGGTCTTTGGCTGGGGCTGCACCAGCACGACTTCGCCCGGCATTACAAAACCAAGTTTCTCGCGTGCTTCTTGCACGATGGTGTCGGGGTCGCTCTGGAGCTTCCTGACTCGTTCTTCCAGCGCCTGGTGATCGCGGTTCGCCTTATCGATCTCTTGCTGCAACCTGCGGTACTCGGCACGCTTGGCGCGCCATTCGACCGTGCCGTTGGCCCCGCGTACGACTTTGTAGCCGATCAACAGGGCGAGCACACCGATGCACAGGGTCGCCAGGAAGCGACGCATGTGAACCAGCCATCTGCCGACCGTGCCAGCCCTTCCCATAACCTCACCGACCTACCCGAAAGGCTACTCGCATTGGGCGATTGTGTCTGAAACCTAAAGCGCCACTCGAAACTATGACGCAGGTGCTACACAACCACCACAATGTAGTGAACGGCGGTATCAATTGGCGGTCAAGCGAAGGGCAGGCGAAAGTCCGCGGGGTACCTACTTCACTAACAGTGAACCCGGAAAGGCGAAGAAGCAACCAGCCACTCCTTCTTGATCGCGGTGCTTTCCGGCGAATGCAGTGCTACAGTCGGAACTAACATCGGGAGGTGCTGGCATGGCGGAAGCGCGGATCGTGCTGACCACGGTTGGAGTGATGGAGAAGGCGGAACAGATTGCCACCGCGCTGGTGGAACGGCGGCTGGCGGCGTGCGTCAACATCATCGGGCCAATTCGCTCCGTCTATCGCTGGAAAGGCAATGTGGAGCGCGAGCAGGAGTATCTGTTATTGATCAAGACCACAGCAGAGCGGGCGACGGCACTGGCCACGGCCTTTGCCGAATTGCATGCATACGAATTGCCGGAACGGGTCGAACTGGCGATTGAAGGCGGCAGTGTGGCGTATTTGGAATGGTTAAGTGCGCAAGTCTCCAGCGAAGCGGATCAATAGGCCAGCAGTATGCGAAGGTCGCGGACGTTGTTACCCGTCGGGCCCGTAATGATCGCGTCGCCAACGGCCTGCAGCAACGGAAAAGCGTCGAAGCGGGACAGCGCCAGAGTGGGATTGAAATTGCGCGAACTGGCACGCGGAATCGTAGTGCCGTCCACCACTGCGCCGGCTGCCACGCTGTTGCCGTCAATGCCGTCGGTTCCTGCGCTCAATACGGTGATCGGTTCGCCCGCAATTTTCTGCGCACAATACAAGGCGAACTGCTGGTTACGTCCTCCTGTACCCGAGTGGCCGCCGATCGTGACAGTAACTTCTCCTCCTGAAATCAGGCAAACCGGCGAAGCGCGCGAACGCAGTTCCCGAATTCGCGCCAACAAGTAGTCGGCAGCGCGCGCGTAGTCCCAATCGTCGCAGGAACTATCGACCTCGACGGAAAAGCCGACGGCGGCCGCCCGTGCTTTCGCTGCTTCGACTGCGGTCTGATTTGACAAAACTGTTATGTATTGACTACGGGCGAACTCGGGGTCGCCCGGCTTGGGAGTTTCTTGCAGTTCCATGTTCGCGAAAATCAATCGCACTCGTTGAGGCAGCCGGTCCAGCAGGTTGTACCGCCGCACGATATCACAGCAATCTGCAACCGTGCTAGTGTCGGGCATGGTCGGTCCTGAGGCGAGCGCGTCCAGCGCACGCTGCGGCACGTCGGACACGAGGAGTGACACCTGCGTCGCCGGCGCTGCGGCTTGCGCCATGCGGCCGCCCTTGATGGCAGAAAGGTGCTTACGGATGGCATTGATCTCGGCGATTGGCGCCCCAGAGTGAACTAACGTCCGGGTGGTTTCGACGACGTCTGACAATGTCAGATCGGGGCGAATGGGCTTCTCGGCTATCGCAGATGCGCCGCCGCTGATCAGGAAGAACACCAGGGAGCGCTCGGGCAGGCCGCATAGGAAATCGAGGATGGCACTCCCGGCCCGCAGGGAGTCTTCATTCGGCAGCGGGTGTCCTCCGTGGAAGTACTGGAAACCCGCGACCGGAGACGCGGGTACGACCGGGCAGGCGACAATCCCGCTGATGGGTACGGGAATCAGACACAGCAGTGCCTCCGCCATGCTGTGTCCGGCCTTGCCGACGGATATGGCAGCAACATTACAGAAGACGTCGAGTCTGTGCGTAGCTTCTCCAACACGGAGGCTCCCGTTGTCGAAGTGGACGCTGCAGCCGAAAGCTGCGGGAATACTGCATTCCGCCAGGGCATGGTCAAACATGTCTCGTGCCTGCTGACGCATCGTCGAGACAATGGGATTTTCGGGCGAGAGAGGAACGTCGAGCGGCATGCGGCACGATTATATGCGCGAGCGCTTGGATGTTGGCGGCGAGTGCGCAAGGCTCACCCATCCAGCAGTTCGTGCAGCCAGCTTTCTATGGTGAGCCGCATTTCGTTCAGATGGCCCGCGAAGAAATGATCGCCCGGGATAAAGACCAACTCCTTGGGTTCGGCGGCGTTCGCCACAACCGATTCCAGCGGTTCGTGGGGGCCAAATTGATCGTGATCGCCACTGAGAAACAACTTCGGCTTGCTGCATTCGCGGAGGAAGCGATAGCTGTAAGCCCGGCCTTCGGCTTCCACGGGTGTCCCCAGCGAGATCAGTGCCCGAACCTCGGGGTCGGGACAGGACGCCCTGAGTCCCATGGCCGCTCCGAACGAAAAGCCCGCGAGAATAATGGGAAGGGAGAACTCCTGCTGCAGCCAGTCCAGCGCTGCCTCTACGTCGCTGACTTCCTCTTTGCCGTGATGCTCTCCAGAGCTCAAACCGGTGCCGCGAAAGTTAAAGCGCAAGACCGGGAAGCCAAACGAATGCAGCGCCTTCATGGCGTGGAATACCACCTTGTTGTGCATGGTTCCGCCAAACAGAGGGTGAGGGTGGCAGACCAGTCCGGCGTGGGTCGCGTGGGCTTCGCCGACATTGAGCAGTGCCTCCAACCGGCCGGCAGGGCCGTCGAGAAACAGAGAACGAATGGCAGCGTGCGATGCGGGCAAATAATGAGTCCTGATGCAAGAATGCAGACGTTCATCATAATTCAGGCTATCTTGGATGCCGACGCGCACTGCGCGCCCCGTTTGTCGAAGGGAGACGCAATGATTCGTTTCGCCATCGCCGGATTTGGATTGCACGCCGTCAAGCGCCTGATGCCCGGATTCGCCAACGCCCGCAACTGCCGGGTGACGGCGCTCTCGCGGCGTGACCCGGAACGCGCGCGGGAATCGGCACGCGAACATGCCATCGAACATGCCTTCACTTCGACGGCGGAACTTTGTGCTTGTCCCGATGTTGACGCGGTATTCGTCGCCACGCCCGACGCCATGCATCTTGCCGATGTTCTGGAAGCGGTGAGGTTCGGCAAACCGGTGTTGGTAGAGAAACCCATGGCGATGAACGCCATGGAAGCGCGGCAGATGGTGGATGCAGCGCAGGATGCCGGCGTGCTGCTCGGCGTCGCCCACGTCATGCGCTTCGAGGAAAGCGTGCGCTGGTTCCACGAGCGGGTGGCTTCGGGGGCCATCGGAAAGCCGGTGCTGGCGCGTGCTGCGTTTGTGGCACCGCTGCTGACGAGTGCCCGCACCTGGATCAACGATCCGCAACTGGCGACGGGCGGGCCCCTGGCCGATGTCGGGGTCCACTGCTTCGACACCTTGCGCTATGTGCTGGGTGACGACATCACGAGCGTCGTGGCGCGGGCACAGTACGACTCACACTCGGTGATGGAGGCGTCGGGCACGGCTCTGTTTCAATTCGCTGGCGGGACACTGGCGACCATGTCGGTATCGGCGCGTACCCCCTACCAGACTCTTCTCGAAGTCATCGGCGACGACGGAGTGCTTTCGGCGGTGAACGCGCTGAACGTAGAGCGCCCGATCAAGCTCGAGTTGCGCCGTGGCTTCGAGGTCATTGAGAAAATGGAAGTACTCAATGAACGTGCATATACGGTACAAGTCGAGGCGTTTGCCGACGCGGTCGAGTCGGGCAAGCCCTTCGAAATTCCAGGCGAAGAGGGGCTGCGGAACCAATTGATCCTCGACGCCATTTTCCGCAGTGTGAAAAGCGGGCACACGGAAATCCCATAGCTGCCGTCACTTATTCGGATGCTTCCTTGACTGCGGGGTGATGCGGCAGCGCCTCCGGCATCTCCGACACGTTCCACGCCCAAGCTGCCAGCAAGGCTGCGGCTTGGTTGATCTGGTCCGGAATCACCTTGTCAAACGTGTCCGTCTGGCTGTGATGCGCTTCGCGGTAGTGTGCGGGAAGCTGCAAGCAGAAATATGCCGGCACGCCCTTGTCGAGAAACTCGACATGGTCTGATGCGCCGAAATAACGCGTGCTCAGCGGCTGCAAGTCGAAGACCTCCTGAAGCGGCCGATAGATCTCCGCCATGAGCGGCGCCGTCTCCCAAAGGTTTTCCAGCGCGATGCTGAAGACTCTACCGGTGCCGGTATCCAGAATCAGCACGCCGTCGGTGTTGGCAAGCTCGGCAGCATGATTCTTGACATACGTGTCAGCACCCAGTCCGCCTTGCTCTTCGCCGGTGAACAAAACGAACGTGATGGTGCGCCGCGGCTTCCATCCCAGCGCCTTCAGCGTGCGGGCCGCTTCCAGCACTGCCATTGCGCCGGTTCCATTGTCAAGCGCACCCTGGCCCAGGTCCCAGGAGTCGAGGTGCCCGCCAATGATCACCCGTTGGTCGGGAAGCTCAGAACCCTTAATTTCTGCGACCGTGATCGATGCCGGCGCCGGCTTCTCACTGAACGAATTCTGCAGACTGGCCTTCACTGTGACCGGTCCGGCTGGTAGCAGGCGCCAGATCAAATCGTAGTCTTCGTGCGCCAGGAATGCGGTCGGCGCTGCGCTCGGTTTGTAGGACGGATAGCTGCCCGTCATGTTGAACAAATTGTCGGTCTTTCCGCTGTCGAGCAAGATTAGAGCCGGTTGCTCCTCGCCGATCTGACGCATCAGTTGAGCGCGCTCGCGCCACGACATGGCACCGTCCTTTGACACTCCGCGGGGAGGAGGAATGACCGCATCGTAGGCGTTCTCAGGATTGGGATCGGCGTTCAAGACATCCACCGGCTTAGGCGCCATCACGATAGCGCCCTTCAATTTGCCTTTGTAAGCGTCGAGGTCCGAAGGTTTCTGCAGGTCGATCGCGATCACCTTGCCGGAGACCTCTCCCTTGGTGGCCTTGCTCCAGCCCAACGCTCGGATTCCAATGCTGCGGTGGATAGGACTAACGATTTCGGCGGTTTCGGCCCCTCGCGTCCATGCCTGATCAATTTCCGCAGTTTCCAGATGTGCCGCGACGCCGTAATCCTGGAACCTTTTCAGCGTCCACTCGCCAGCTTGCTGCATTTGCACGGAACCGGTCAGCCTGGGCCCGATCTGGGTAGTCAAGTACTCCAGGTTCTTCATCAGTTCGGAGTGCGCCTTCACTTCATTTGCGATTTGCTGGTCGGCGGACTCCATCGCCTTGCGGTAGGCTTGTTGCTCTTCCGTTGTGCGTTGCTGGGCAGGCTGCGAGGTCTGCGCTGTGATAAGTCCGCCCAGAGCAAGGGCAAGCGCCATCACTTGGAGTGAGCGCGGGATTCGGATCATTGAACCATCCTTGGCGAGATTGTCAGGGACTTTCATCATATCGGCTGCTTTGCGGTTGGCGCCACCGTCGATGAGCGAGCGCGGCGCCGCTGTTGGATTTTCTGGACGCCGAGCGCAGCCATCGCGCCACCGGGTTGAGCCACCATCACGCATTGGCGGCGTACATCACCGCTCTCGAGCACCTGCGAGCGACCGCGGGCAGGAGGCGCTTGCAGTAAACGCGACCGCGGGGTGTGAATTCCCGGCCCTCGCGCGTCATGTATTCTGGATGCTCTCCCATGCCCGAACCGCCCACATCTGCGCGCTTCCGTCGCGCCCTGTCCTTCATCGCCATTCTGCTTGCGCTGCTGGTCGGAATTGGGAGCGCCCAGACCACTTCCCAACCAGCCGAGACGCCCAAGCAGGTGCCCGGCGCCGGAATTGCGGTGCAGGATCAGCCGCAATCGGCTCCACAAGCGCAACCGAATCCGCCACCAACGCCGCCTGCTCAGGCCGCTGAACCTGAAGCGTCCGGGCCTATCACCAAGGCGCAAGCGAAGGAACTGTTTCGCTCGGTTGACGAGATTCTGCAGTTCGCTAGTCGGGATACCGGCCTCCCCATCAAACATAAGGTCAAGCGCAAACTGATTACCCGTGACCAGGTGGAGAAGTACGTCGAGAAGCGAATGAAGGGCGACAAGGACACAAGGCGTTTGGAGCGCGAGCAACTCGTCCTGGTAAAGTTCGGATTGATTCCTTCCGATTACGATCTGCACGCCGAATTCGTCAAGCTTCTCAGCGAGCAGGTTGCGGCCTATTACGATTCCAAAACCAAGACGGTCAACCTCCTCGATTGGGTGCAGCCTGATCTGCAGCGGCCGGTTCTGGCCCACGAGCTCACCCACGCCTTGCAAGACCAGGCAGTCGACATCCAGAAGTGGGCGCGCGCGGGGGCGCCGGACGACAAGCCGCTGCCCGACCAGCGGGAGCAGGTGGTCGAAGAGGCGCAGGCGGCCCGCCAAAACGTCACCGAGGGACAGGCCATGCTGGTCATGCTCGACTACACCCTGGCTCCGGCCGGCCTCAGCGTTCTCAAAGCGCCTGACGTGGTGAACGCGATGCGAGCTGCGATGACCAGTGGGCAAGATTCCCCCGTGTTGTCGGCGGCCCCGGTGTTCCTGCAGGAGTCGCTGATGATGCCCTATACCTTCGGCCTCGACTTCGTGCGCGCGGTGCTGACGAAGCAGGGAAAGGAGGCGACCTACGCCGGTATGCTCGAGCATCCGCCAGTGGATACGTTGCAGGTCATGGTGCCGGAGAATTACCTGGAAGATAAGGTGACGAATCCGCCGGTAATCCCCGACCTCGACAAACTAATTGCTCCGGACTACGAGCGCTATGATTTCGGCGGCATCGGTGCGTTCGACATTTTCCTCCTCACCCGGCAATACGAGCCCAAGAGCAATGCCAAGCAGCACTATCCGCACTGGCGCGGCGGCTATTATCTGGCAGGGCACCTGAAGTCCGCGCCCAAGAACCAGATCGCGCTGCTCTTCTTTACCCGCTGGGACTCGCCCGAGGCAGCCCGCGAGTTCGCCCAGATGTACAGCGACTACACGCCAACTCGCTACCACTCACCCGCAGGAAACACTGGCGGCGCCGGGTCCGGGACTGGCGACCGGAGCTTTAGCTGGCCGCAGGAGGAGGTCGCGATTCAAGTCCATGAGAACGATGTGCTGGTTCTTGAGGGCTGGGACGACCCCACCCGCCAGCGCCTCTCCGCCGCGGTCCTTCCCGGCTTGCAGCCCGCCCGCTAGTGCGGATTTAGAGTTGCTGTAGTCCAGGTGGAAGCACCCGGCTTCAGCCTGGTGAATCCGTCACGCTTGAAACCGCGGGCTTTAGCCCTGGCGTTGCAGGCGTCCGGCAAGGCCGCGCTTCCTCTAAACCAGGACGCAGAACACACCAACCGTGAACCTGCTTTAGTGCCGTCTCACGGTTGCCGTATGCTCCTGGACGGGCGGGTGATCCGGGCGAAGAATTATCCGGTCGGGTGCCCTGTTCAAGGACGCGCAGCGGCCTTGAGCGGGGGTTTTCGTGACATCGGACGATACACCTCCCGGTGCCCCAGGTTCGCCCCCTTACTTTTGGGAAATGGGGTTTCTCGTCGCGAATCCCGACGCCCGACGCCCGCCCGGAACACACCAATCCGCGGCTCCGCTGCTGAGGCCTCTTGCCCTGCGGAAGGCCGAAGTGCACAGACCGATCCGCTAGTTACGAAAGTTTTCTCCCGTTGGGTACTTTCGTAAGTTGACCGGCCTCCGCTCTCATGCCACCCTTCTACCGTGGAGGCTCCGTCCCCACCCGGACGCTGCACGACTTGATGGCCCGTTCTCTTGCCTGCCACCCGGCAACGGACCACTGATTTTTTGGAGGCCTTATGTCCGTCCCCACCTGCACTTGCCGCAAGCCCGACGGGGCCGTCTGCGATTCCCCAGCCCTGCGCGGCAAGCGCCTCTGCTATTTCCACCTTGACCCCGAGGCTCGCCGCCTCAAGACGCTCTGGGCCCGCGCCATGGTTGCGGTGCGCGTCGCCAAAGCCCGCAACCGCGCCTTATCGCGCCACTTGTAAGGGTACTTAACTCTCATGCGCTCAGGAATTTACGTGCAACTCTTTTGGATGGAATATTTTACCCGGAATCGAGCGTGCATCTCCAATCTTGTCAAGAACTTGCAATCGCGCAGGGGGGAGGGGTGCCTCGGCCAATTGGGGTTCGCACGGGCCACCCACCGCCGACCGCACCCTGCTCCGTTGGCCCCGCCAATCCTTCGTCACAGTTGGGCGTGGAGGGCCTATGGGGCCGCTGGCGCAAATCTCGGCTTGTGCCCAAGATCACAGACCCTTGTGACACAAGTATTACAATGCGTTGCCCGCAAAGTTGTTAGGCTGGAAATGGCCCAAACATATTCGCGCACCGGGCTATTACAAAGTCACGAGGTCACATGGTCCGGCAACACAAACGAATCAACTGGGTCACCGCTTCCTTCATGGTGGCGTTTCACATCGGCGCCGTCGCGGCGCTGTTCATGTTCACCTGGCCGGCATTTTTCACGGGCCTAGTTCTCTATTGGGTTGCAGGCAGCTTTGGCATCGGCCTTGGCTATCATCGTCTGCTCACGCACCGAGGCTTCAAGTGCCCCAAGTGGTTTGAGTACTTCCTTACGGTTTGCGCGACGCTGGCGCTGGAAGGCGGTCCGATTTTCTGGGTTGCCACACACCGCGTCCATCACCAGATCACCGACAAACCCGGCGATCCTCATAGCCCGCGCGACGGCGGCTATTGGGCGCACATGGGCTGGATCATGAGCGGCGAATCGCTGCACAACAAGCTGCAGGGTTTGCTGCCATATGTGCCGGATCTCCGGAAGGACAAGTTCCACACCTGGATCAGCGAATGGCACTGGGTGCCGATGGTGGTGCTGGGGCTTATCCTGCTGGCGGTCGGCGGCTGGAAAGTAATGTTCTGGGGCATCTTCCTGCGGACGGTGTTCCTTCTCCACAGCACCTGGTTTGTCAACTCGGCGACGCACATGTGGGGCTCGAAGCGCTTCGCCACCGACGACGACTCGCGCAATTTGTGGTGGGTAGCATTGTTGAGCTTCGGCGAAGGCTGGCACAATAATCACCATGCGCATCCGCAGTCGGCGCGGCATGGATTGGCGTGGTACGAAGTGGACTTCAACTGGTACCTGATCCGCACGCTGCAGGCGATTGGGATGGTGTGGGACGTGAAACTGCCCAGGCTGCGCGAGGCGCGCATCAAAAGCGTGGAAGAAAAGCCGACCAAAGCTGAAGCGGCGTTGGTGGGCGCCTACAGCGGCGACTAAGAACCCCCAATACGAATCTCCTCAAAGCGGCGCGACGAGCGCCGCTTTCGTTTTCTTGGTGACAGGCCGGCTGTCTCGGAAACGGTCCTCTCGCGCCTTCTGCGGAATGCGCCGCCGACCAACTCATGCCGATTCGGCGTTGTTTGCGGCGACAGTCACCGCCATCGGCCGTGAAGTCGTGCTATGGTGCAGACAGAGAAAGAAGCCTCATGCGCTAAGGAGCTCATGAGGAAATTCAAGGAGAACGTCATCGTGCCACAGGGAAAAGGGATTGGAGAACAGGGAGCAATCACACCGGACAGCGCGAAAGGCCTCGGGGAGAAGGCAGCGGCGACACCCGAAAGCGCGAAAGGCATAGGGGAGCAGGGAACAACTACACCCAACACTACGAAAGGTATCGGAGAACAGGGAACGACTACACCCGACACTACGAAAGGAATCGGAGAGCAGTAAGAGACTGGGAAGCAGAGCGGGCTGAATGGCGGTTGTTGCGGGGAACGGAAGGGGCTGACAAGGTTTCCTTTTCGTTTTTGGCGGTTTCGAGTGGTACGTGTTTGCTGTTAGGGGGACGTACCTTACGCAGCCCTCGATAAAGCCCTTGAGCAGTAGCAATGATCCGGCGCGCCGTGGAAAAAGTCGCACCCCAGTGCGGCGACTCAAGATTACAGGCCTTAGTGGCACGGCTGAAGCTGTGCCCTAATACAAGGCGGCTCCAGCTGGAGTTTATCGGCCGCCTGGTAAACGTTGGCCCAGGGGCCACCTCTTCCACCGAATTCACCCAAGCAGAGTGTGCAGATGATTTCGTCGAGTCAGGATACAGCGGCGTGTTGAAAGGTCATCCCGTCATGGCCACAGCTCAACGCTGAGAGCTGCTCTCCCCTAGTGCTATCCTTCCCCTGAAAGCGCCATGCGCATCACCAGCCGCAAGAAGACCATCGCGTTTGCCGTCACGCTGGGCGTGCTCGTCGCCGCGGTCGCCCTCGTGCTCAACATCAGTTGGATCGTGCTCAACTGGCGCGAGGTTGTGCCCCTCGTACTGGGGGTACTCTTCTTCGGATTCATCATTGCCGGTGTGATCCTGAATACCATTTTTCTGGTGCGCGAAGTGCGGCGCAACGAGCAGCAGGATAGTTTCCTCAATGCCATGACGCATGAGCTGAAGACGCCGATTACATCCATCCGGCTGTACCTGGAGACGCTGCAACAGAGGCAACTCGACGAGGCGCAGCGCCGGGAGTTCTATCAGGTCATGCTGGACGACACCCAGCGGCTGATGGGCACGGTGGAACAGGTGCTGCGGGCGGCGCGAGTGACGCAGAAGAATGCCGTGCTCAACAAGACGGAGGTTGATGTCGGACCGCTGGTGCAGGACGCGGTCGAACTGGCGCGGCTGCGTCATCATCTGCCGGGCGAGGCGATTGCGTGGGAACTGGACGGGCGGCCGGCGGAACGGCTGACTGTGGCGGGTGACCGCGAAGAGTTGGCCGCCGTGCTCTCGAATGTGCTGAACAACGCGGTGAAATATTCGCCCAAGGAGCCGCGCATACGGGTGGAGGTGGTGACTCCGGATCTGGAGCGGGTACAGATCAAGGTGCAGGACAACGGAATCGGCATTCCGCGGGGAGAGTTGAAGCGGGTGTTCAAACGTTTCTATCGTGTGATGACACCGGGCTCGACGCAGGTGAAGGGAAGCGGACTAGGGCTGTTTATCGTGCGCACCATTACGCAGCGTCACGGGGGAAGGACATGGGCGGAGAGCGAGGGTGCGGGCAAGGGGACGACGGTGACGATTGAACTTCCAAGGTACCAGCCATGACGGGACATATCCTGGTAGTGGAGGATGAAGAGCATCTGGCGCGAGGTCTGAAGTTCAATCTCGAGGCCGAGGGCTACAAGACCGAGGTGGCTGGGGACGGGGAAACCGCGTTGGAGCTGTTGCTGAAGGAGCGCGCCGCTTTCGACCTGCTGGTGCTTGACGTGATGCTGCCCGGCAAAGACGGCTTTGCGGTGGCTACAGAACTCCGCGATGCTAACCATTACATTCCGCTGCTTATGCTCACCGCGCGCGGCCGTCCGGAGGACGTGCTGAAGGGATTCGCGGCGGGCGCCGATGACTACCTGCCGAAGCCGTTCGACCTGAACATTCTGCTGGCGCGCATCCAGAGCCTGCTGCGGCGCAAGGAGTGGAGCCGGGTGCAGGAGAGTGAGTCGGGGGCGGCTGAAGAGAAGCGTGGCGAGGCTCCGCGTGAATTCGACGTGTATGCCTTTGCGGATAAGCAGGTGGACTTTGCCACGCTGGAGCTGCGGGCCCATGGCAAGATGTACCGCCTGACCCTGATGGAGGCTGAACTGCTGCGCCACTTGATTCGCAACAGCGGGAAGGTGGTTTCGCGCAAGCAGATTCTGGAAGAAGTCTGGGGCCTGCACGAAGACACGGACACGCGCGCCATCGATAACTTCATCGTGCGGCTGCGCAAGTACCTCGAGAAGGACCCGGCGAAGCCGCAGCACGTGCTGACGGTGCGAGGAGTCGGGTATCGGTTTGTGCCCACGCCGGCAAGCGGGAATTAGGAGAGCCAGGATTCGCGGCTATCATGGGGGCGCGTGAGAGGCATCATCGCTGGGAGCGTGATGAGTCGACAGACTGCGGTTGTCGTCGAGCGGATGTAGGTTCGGCGTTGCCGCTTTGATCAGTTTCGCAAGTGTGGACTTTTCAGGGACGGAATGCATTGGTACTGTGAGTGGCAAGGAGGCAAGCAGGAATGAAATCGCGATATGCGCTCTATTTTGGTTTGACGGTGATATTGGTTTCGGTTGTGACCTGCACTGCCTCGTTCGGGCAGGACCAGGTTCGGGTGGCGGTGAGTGCGACCAGCGCGGGGAATACTCCCGTAATGGACCTGACCAAAGGGGAGTTTACGGTGCAGGATTCGGGCAAGGCGCAAGCGATTGCGACGTTCGCTGGACCGGAGACCAAATCGCCGCCTCCGCCGCCGTTGAAGGCGAATGAATTCACCAACATTCCGGACTTTCGCGAAGCCAGTGGGGCGGTATTTGTGGTGTTTGACACTATCGACACCCGCTACATCGACGAGTCGGATGCGCGGTCGATGGTGCTGAAGTTTCTGGCCAAGGCGGCGCAGGCCAAGCACGCGGTGACACTGGCGATCCTGAGCAGCAAGGGGTTGACGGTGTATCACGATTATCGTGAGGGGTCCGACGTGCTGCTGGCCGCGTTGGCAAAGTCGGGATTGGGAGGAATGAAGGGGGTTGCGCCTCCGGCCGGCGTGGACGACACACAGGTGAACGCGGAAGCGGCACGGCTGACAGCCTTCAGCAAGGGTGACCTGTCGAATGCGGCGGCGGAGGGCCAGTTACTGCATCCGAGTATCGACGCGGTGCTGACCATGCTGCAGGATGTGGGCTGGTCGGCCGCGGGACTGCCCGGACGAAAGGCCCTGGTGTGGGTGACGAATGCGGTGCCGTTCGATATGGATCCCAAGACCATGGAATTCAAGTCGCCGCAGATAACGAGCCGGGGTGTGGCGGTGGGCGGGGAAACAACGGTAGGGCCGGGAGTGACCGCCGGGCTGCCGGGCGGAGTGGCGGTGGGCGGCAGCAAGGACCAGCTTACGACGGCGGAGGTCAAGCGGCTGTCACCGATTTGGCGCGAAACCGTGCGGGCGCTGTTCGATGGCGGAGTGGCGGTGTATCCCTATGAGGTACGCGGTGCAAGTAACACCGCAGCCAACACGCTGAGCCAGATACGCATGAAGACGCTGGCCACGCTGACCGGGGGGAAAGCGTTTTTCGGCAGCAACGATCCGTTTCCCGAACTGTTGTCGATCAGCAATGGAAATACGGCCGGATATGTGCTGGGGTATGCAGGCGAGGCGGTATCCAATCCTGGCTTTCGGCGGGTTGAGGTGATGGCGATCAGGGCGAATGTGGAAGTCACGCATGCCGCGGGATACTTCCCTTATGAAGGCAGCGTCAAGGCGCGGCTGGGCGACGAGACCGGTGTGGCCATGACCTCGCCGCTGGAATACACGGGGATCCCGTTCAGGATCACGGTGGCCGGAATGGAAGAGGGAAGCGGCGGCAAGAAGAAAGTCAATCTCGTAATCGCGATACCGGGCAGCGCGGGGATCCTGAATGAAGCAGCCGGCACGGTGGACGTGGGATTCGTCGCCAATGCCATTAATGCAGCAGGGCGGCCGGTAGGCACGATGAACGAGGGCGCGGGCGGGAAGTTCAATGCGGAGCAGATGGCGCACATCAAGCAGCTGGGCTTTCAATTGAAGCGATCGTTTGAAGTGTCGCCCGGGGAGTGCTCGGTGCGATTCGTGGTGCGGGACAACCAATCCGGCCGCATGGGAGATGTGATCTTTCCGCTGAATGTGAAGTAGGGGAGTTGGCTGGGGAGAATTCCTGCTGCCGGGACGGTGGAAGAGGGTGCGGAAGTAGGATGCAGTTCGCACGGGTGCACTGAAGCCGCTCGGGTCTCCAGGTACGCAGAACGGCCACACAATTTCTTAAGCAGGTCTAGCGAGCGCGGGCCAGCACCAGAGTCACGTCGTCGGGTTGTTCGTTGCCGCCGATCCAGTCGGCGACGGCACCGGTGAGGACGTCGCTAATGCGGGCCAGGGACTGGTCGCGGTGGGCGCGGATCAGGTCCACCAGACGGTCTTCGCCAAACTCCCCAAACTCGTTCTCCGGCTCGGTGAGGCCGTCGCTGAAGGCGACGAAGATGTCGCCGGGGTGCATGGGCAAGCGGCTTTCGCTATAACTGATGCCGTCGAACAAACCGACCACTGTGCCAGAAATCTCAAGCTGGCGGACGCTGCCATCATGGCACAGCACGATGGGCGGCAGATGTCCTGCGTTGCAATAAGTGAGGGTGCGGGTGGTTCCGTCATAGCAGCCGAGGAACATGGTGGCGTACTTCTCGGGGGGCGTCGCCCGATAGAGCTGGTAGTTGAGCGTGGACATCAGCGAGCCCGGGGCACATTCGCCCTGGGGCAGGTCCAGGGTGAGGCACTGCGAACCGCTTCTGCCGTCGGTTCCTGTGCCCAGGAGCGCCGGCTCCAGTGAGTGCTGGGGCTCGAGGGAGTAGGCGCGGACGAAGGCGTGTACCGTCGCCATGAGCAGCGCGGCCGAAATTCCTTTGCCGCTGATGTCGCCTACAGCCAGCATGAGGCGGTCGTTCCGCAGAGGTATGAAGTCGTAGTAGTCGCCGCTAACTGTTCGTGCAGGCTGGCAGACGCCGTAGACTTCGAGCGCCGAAAGATTGGAAATTTGCTTGGGAAATAGCAGTGTTTGTACTTCGTGGGCGATGGCCAGCTCGCTTTCCAGACGCTGTTTTTCCTTTTGCTCAGCGATCAGCTTGGCGAGCGACGCCGACATGGAATTGAAGGAGTTCTCCAGCGCCGCCATCTGGTCGCGGGTGCGAACCTGAATGCGGTGCGAGAAGTCGCCTCGGTTGACGTGCTCGGTCGCGGCATAGAGTTCCGCTACGGACTTTGTCATGCTGCGCGTGAGCTTCACGCCGATGTAGAGCGCGATCAACTCGATGATCGCCAGGAAGATGGCGATGCCCATCAGTACCTGGACGAAGATTCCTGCTTTGGTGCCCAAGGTGCTAAACAAGACGTTGTAGAGGATGGAGGGCCGCGAGGCGACGATGATGGCCCCGGTCATCTCTTTGCCGGTTTTCCAGTCTATGGCATTGAACAGCGACCACCAGTGAAACTCCGGGTCAAAGCGGTTGGCCGGCTGCGATACGCTGCCGGCCTCCACGTTCTGCGGGGAGCGGGTCAGGTCCTTACCGCCAATTGTGACCTTGGATTTGGAGCCGCCCAGATCAATAGTGACGGACTCCGGTGAAGTTTTCGCCGCCGGGGCGGGTGGGCCGGCGGCGGGATTGGCGGCACTGGATTCCGCGGGAGCCTCCTGTTCGGGCGGATAGAGATCGACTGAGCCCACTCGAGCTGCCCGCTGCAGCAACTCGGCAGTCATGGGCACATTCGAGACTACGGTGAGCTGCCGCCCACCCGCATTGACGTGCTTGACCGCCCGCAGGTGCAGGCGGCCGTTGTCCATCACAAAACTGCTGAGGTCGCGCTTGCCTGCTTCGGAGAGCGAGCCGTGGACTTCGACGGTCTTTCCACCCGGCTCGATGACAAAGCCAGTGTCACCCTCCAGTACGGTCACGGTGCGCTGGCTGAAGATTTCATCGGAGGCGCTGGCAATCTCGGCCGCCAGTAACGGCGTCAGCCTGGCAGACTGGGAGAGGGAGCGGAACTGCGCTGCGAGCGCCGAGTTGGCCGCGGTCAGGTGTTGCAGCTCGATATCCAGATCGGCGAGGGCGACATAGGTGGCAAACTGTCCGGCAAACAAGTACGCTGCCAGCAGCACCATCGCCGTGAGCAGCACAATGGGAATGACGCCAATGAAAATGTAGGTAACGATGAGCCGGTTGCGCAGCCGCCACAACAGGTGCTCGCGAGCCCACCGCAACCCGCGCAAAATCAGGCAGCCGACGAAGATATAAGTGATCAGCGCGGTCCAGACGCTGAGCATGGTTCCGGCGGGCGCGTGGGCAAACCATTTCCACACCTGTAGAACCAGCGTCAGTCCGCCGAACCAGAGGGCGGTTCTCCCCAGCTTGCTGGTGGGACGCAGGCTTCGCCTGAGTGTCCGTTGCAGGGTGCGCAGATTGGGAAGCTCGATCACGTTTGCCGGTGGTCCTTCCTGGTCTTTAGCGGATTATAGCGATGCCGGAGCAAGATCTTCTGTTTGCTGGTACGGCGGGCGGCGGTGCAACGTTCCCACACTGGGGACAAATGCGCCGGAGGCCGGCTACCGCAGCGCATGCCCAGCTGCCTTCAGATTTCGGGATAGAGGTCGAAGAATGCGTCAATGCTCTGGCGCAACTGCTTTTCGATGTCGTCCTTCGAACCCTCGACGATGTGAAGTGTCACGTGAGCCTCACGGCCGTTCTTGAGCTTCACCGCAGCTCCACCCACCTCTTCGATCTCTTCGGAAGGCAGCAGACGCATTCCATACACCAACGTGAGCTTTGCCATGCCATAGATTCTACCGCTCAAAGCGCCTGTGCGGATTGCAACGTCGGCTGTGGCGCGCAGCCAATTTCAGAAATCGCGCTCGCTTGTTAGAATCCGGAGGGCGGCTATCCGATTCACGGCCGCCCCGGCGGTTGTCTCTTGAGCGGTGGCGGGTTGGAGTGTCCGCTTCCGCATCCTTTTCGCCGCCAGGGAATCTATTGCAATTTCTATGACAGACAGCATTCGTAACGTGATCATCGTCGGCTCGGGCTGCTCGGGGTTGACCGCAGCCATTTATGCGGCCCGCGCCAACCTCCGTCCTCTGGTCATCGAAGGGCATGAACCGGGGGGACAGTTGGCCCTCACTACACTGGTGGAGAACTTTCCCGGCTTTCCCGAAGGCATCCAGGGGCCGGAGCTCATCGACAATATGCGCAAGCAGGGGGCGCGCTTCGGGGCGGAGTTCAAGACCGGTCACGTAGTCAGCGTGGATCTCAGCCAGAAGAACGATGGGCTGGGCACGAAGCCCATGGAGGTGAATCTGGGACGTGAGACGCTGCTGACGCGGGCGCTGATTATCGCCAGCGGCGCCTCGGCACGGTGGCTGGAATTGCCGAGCGAGAAGGCGTTGATCGGGCACGGGGTCTCGTCGTGCGCGACCTGCGATGGATTTTTCTTCTCGGGCAAGGAGATCGCGGTCATCGGCGGCGGCGACTCGGCGATGGAAGAAGCGCTGTTTCTGACGCGCTTCGCCAGCAAAGTTACGATCATTCATCGGCGGGGCGAGTTTCGCGCCTCGAAGATTATGCTGGACCGCGCCCGCGCGCACGAGAAGATCGAATTCCTAACGGACACGGTGGTGGAGGACGTTCACGACGTCAGCAAGCAGGAAGTGACTGGACTGCGGCTGCGCAACGTGAAGACCGGCGAAGAATGGGATTTCCCGACCAGCGCGATGTTTCTGGGCATTGGCCACACGCCGAATGCGGATTTTGTCGGCGAGCAGCTTGAGCGCGATGGCGAGGGCTACATCATGCCGACGGATGGACACGTCTGCACCCGCGCGCCCGGGGTATTCGTTTCAGGCGATGTCGCTGACAGGCACTACCGCCAAGCCGTGACGGCGGCAGGCACGGGATGCATGGCCGCACTGGAAGTGGAGAAGTATTTGGAAGAGATGGGGAAGTAGTGCGGGGCGGGCGGGTGGCATGGGTGGCGCTCAGGTTCACCACGCAGGCACAGAGGACACAGAGGAATTTCAGGTAAGAAAGTACCGTGGGGTCTTTGTGTATCGTGAGCGAGTGCGATGTTTTTTCTGTTCTGATCGAAACCTGCTTTGACGGACCGCGATCCATTCATCGCCGCTGAAGTTGCCGCGCAGTTCATTCAGGCGCACACATCGGCTCGTCCTCGTATTGCCCTGGTGCTGGGCTCGGGTCTTGGCGGCTTCGCCGACGAACTGGAGAGTGCGGTCCGCATCCCTTATGGCGACATTCCGGGATTTCCGCGCAGCACCGCCATCGGTCACGCGGGAACACTGGTGATTGGGTCGGTCAAGGGCATCGCGGTCGCGGCGATGCAGGGCCGGGTGCATCTGTATGAGGGCTACCCGGCGCAGCAGGTAGCGTTTCCCGTTCGCGTGTTTGGTGCCATGGGGATGAAGGCGGTGGTGCTGACCAACGCCGCCGGAGGCATCAACGCCGACTTCAGCCAGGGAGCGCTGGTCGCCATCCGCGATCACATCAACCTGCAGGGGCAGAACCCGCTGGTCGGCCCGAACGACGATCGCCTGGGACCTAGATTTCCCGACATGACCGAAGCCTATAGCGCTGAACTTCGCCGCATGGCGCAGGCGGAAGCGACGCGGGTTGGGGTTGAGCTATTCGAAGGCGTGTATGCCGCGATGCTCGGGCCCAGCTACGAGACGCCGGCGGAGATTCGCTACCTGCGCACGATTGGGGCGGACCTGGTGGGCATGTCCACCGTGCCCGAGGTAATTGCTGCGCGCCACATGGGACTGAAAGTGCTGGCCATCTCGTGCGTCACCAACATGGCCGCCGGAATGAGTGGCGAGAAGATCAATCATGAAGAAGTATTGGAGACGGGCCAACGCGTGCGCGGGAAGTTTCTGGCGCTGCTGCGCGGTGTGCTGCCGAGGATCGAACAGCAGCTCGAGTCGCATGGCTGACAGCAAGGCGTACGGAACGGTTGAGCTGACACTCAACGAGTGGAGTCGACGGACGACCTGCCTCGCCACGGAGGCACGGAGGACACCGAGAGTGGCAGAGAACGGTCTGGCCTGCTGGTCTCCATGTTGAACTCGTCGCGTGCGCTACACTGTACCCGCATGGGCGCCGCGGCGTATCTCATCGGCATTGCCGGACCATCGGGAGCGGGGAAGAGCTACCTTGCCTATCACCTGGCGGAGCGCCTGCAGGCCCCCGTCCTCGGTCTGGACCACTACTACCGCGACCTGTCGCATCTTCCGCTGGAGGAGCGGGCGCGTTCCAACTTCGACGAGCCGGCGGCGCTGGAGCATGAGCTATTAATCGCGCAGATTGGCGAGCTGAAAGAGGGCCGGGCGATTGAGATTCCCACATATGACTTCTCGACGCATGCCCGCACCGCCCAAACCCAGGTGTTTCCCCCCGCCCCCTTCGTGATTGTGGAGGGGTTGTTCACACTACACTGGCCAGAGTTGCGCCGCCTACTGAGCACGAGAGTGTTCGTCGAGATGACCGACGATGTTTGTCTGCAGCGGCGGCAGTACCGCGACGTGCGGGAGCGGGGTCGAACGCCCGAGTCGGTGCTCGAGCAGTTTCGTGCCACGGTGGCTCCCATGGCAGAGCGATATGTGAAGCCGACGCGGGCACATGCGCATGTGGTGGTCTCAGGTGGGGCGCTGGTCGAAGAGCAGGTGCAGCGGGTGATCGAGCACGTTGGCTGCTGCATGCAGGCTTCCGGTTTTAAAGGGGCGATGCACGAGTCACTTCGCCCGTTCGACAATTCCTTTTCTTCCCGATGAGGAGTGCCATGAACCTCACTCGCGTGGTTGCCATAATTCTGCTTGGACTTTGCGCAACGGCCGGGGCCGCTCAGACCAGTACGCGCGCCCGGCCGCAGGGCGGCAAGGAAATTCCATTGCCGACCAGCAAGAATCTACTGCTGCCGGTGCCCGGAGGACCGCAGCGGACGAACAGTCTGCCGGTGACGGCTGCGTTCAGCCCGGACGGGAAGTACCTCGCCCTGCTCAACAATGGCTACGGCTCGGCGGACTCGAACTACCAGCAGTCGATTGCGATTCTGGAGTTGGCCAGCAATCAGCTTCGCGACTTTCCAGACGCTCGCCTGGCGCCGCACGCCAGACAGTCGTACTTCATTGGTCTGGCGTGGAGCGCCGACGGGAGCGAAGTGTATGCGTCGATAGCTTCGCTGACCGATCCGGAAGGTAAGAAGGCGGACAGCACCGGGAATGGGATTGCAGTGTATCGCTTCGCGGCTGGAACGCTGACGCCCAGCCGGTTTCTGAAGCTGCCGCTGGTACCAATTACAGGCGGGCGCAAGAACACTTACGGAGCGAAGTACGTTCCGGCCGGGCAGTCGATTCCGTATCCGGCGGGACTGGCGGTGGTGAAGCGCGGTGGAGGCGACGCGCTACTCGTGGCTGAGAACCTGGCGGACGATGCGGTGCTCATCGATACGAAGGACGGACGGGTGCTGCAGCGTTTCGACCTGGGACGAGGCAAGGTGGCGCCGTCCACGTTTCCGTACGGAGTGGTTGTGAATCGCGAGGGCACCCGCGCGTGGTGCTCGCTGTGGAACGGTTCCTCGGTGGCGGAGCTCGACGTGCAATCGGGGAAGGTGGTGCGCGAGGTTGCGCTGTCGCCGCCCAAGGCGGAAACCGATGCCTCGTCGCATCCCACGGCGCTGTTGTTGAGTCCGGATGAAAGCCAGCTGTACGTGGCGCTGGCCAATCGCGACCGGATCGCCGTGGTGGCGACCGCGGACGGCAAGGTTGAGCGCCTGCTGGATGCGCGTCTGCCGACGCAACGGTATGGCGGCAACTATCCACTGGCGGTGGCACAGTCAGCGGACGGCAAAACGCTCTATGTCGCCGAATCTAGCTCCGATGCGATTGGGGTCTTCGATCTGCGGGAATCGAAGGGCACGCACGCCCAGGCGAACGCGGACCGTGCGTATTACTTCATTCCGACCGAGTGGTATCCCACGGCTTTGGGGGTTCAGGGAGGCGAGTTGTTTGTGGCCACAGGAAAGGGAATTGGCACCGGGCCGAACTCGGGGCCGGAACCGGTCACGACGACCGGCAGCAAGCAGAAGCATCCCTACATTGCAACGCTGGTGCGGGGATCGCTGGCGCGAATCAACCTGCAGGAAGCGGAACGCGACCACGAGCTGCTGACGGCAGAGGTGCTACGCAGCAATCGCATGGAAGGGCGCACCAATCAGATCACGTTCGCGCACGGCAGCAACCCGATACGGCATGTCATATACATCATCAAGGAGAACCGGACGTACGACCAGATTTTTGGCGACATCAAGGAGGCCAACGGCGATGCGTCGCTGGTGATGTATGGCGAGGAGATCACACCCAACCAGCACAAGCTGGCACGACAGTTCGGCGTGCTGGATAACTTCTACGATAGCGGGGAAGTCTCCGGCGATGGCCACCCGTGGTCGATGGCCGCTATCACGACGGATTACAACGAGAAGGCGTGGCCAGTGGGGTACCGCAGCAAGGAGCGCGAATATGATTCGGAAGGCACGGTCGGTGACGCTGTGCCTTTCGAGGAAGGCATCCCCGACGTGAACGAGCCTGCGACGGGATACCTGTTCGACAACCTGGCGCGCCACAAACTGACCTACCGCCACTATGGGGAGTACATCGAAACCCTGTGGTGCGAAGAGCTGGAGCAGAAATACACGCCTGCGACCACGGGAGCACCCACGGGAAAGGCGCCCAAGTGCAAACGCGACGACATCAAGCCGGGCGAAGATGTGCCGGCGGCGATGGGAGGTGGTAAGAGCCGGTACCAGTATGTGATTCCGTTGATGGCGCGGAACATCGCGACCAAAGACGATCTGCGTGGCCATTACGATCCCCAGTACCCGGACTTCAAAGTGGAGTACCCGGACCAGTTTCGCGTGGATGAATTTCTGCGTGAATTTGGAGGCTTCGTGAATGCGAGAAAGACCGGCAAAGGCGAGGAGTTGCCGAACTTCGCGCTGGTAAGGCTGCCGAATGACCACACTGCAGGAACCAAGCCGGGCTCGCCGACTCCCAATGCGGCGGTGGCGGACAACGACCTGGCGGTGGGACGGGTAGTGGAGGCCATCTCCAACAGCCCCTACTGGGACGACACGGCGATTTTCGTGCTCGAGGATGACGCGCAGAATGGCGCGGACCACGTCGATGCGCACCGCAGCATAGCGCTGGTGGTCAGCAAATATTCGCCGCGCGCGCCCCAACCCTTTGTGGACCACAATTTCTACACCACGGTGAACATGATTCATACCATGGAAACGCTGCTGGGGCTGCCGCCCATGAACAACAACGACGCGCACGCTCCGGTGATGGCTCCGTTGTTCACGGGAGCGGGCGATCAGCCGACTTTCCAAGCCGAATATCGCAATCGCGACAACGGCATGATTTACCAGGCCAATGCCAAGAGTGCGCCGGGGGCGAAGGAGTCGGCAGCGCTGGATTTCTCGGTGGCCGATGCCGCCGACACGGAGACGCTGAACGCGATCCTGTGGCGTGCCGCCAAGGGCGACGTTCCCATGCCCGAGCCGCGGCACGCGGTGATTCCCTCGGCGGGAGGCGAGAATTGACCGACGGGTGCTCTATCCAGTGGCCCCACCGCTGTTGCCTAACCAGGCGCCAACATTTACCTTGGATCATTCGGCCGTTCTCGATGCTGTTGAAACAACGTGGCTAAGCGCGAGAGGGTGCACCGAAGTGGCATTCGAAAGCATCTTGTTGGGTGATGGAGTAGCGGCCGTCTGGATTAAAATAGAGTGCTGAGCACGCCTTGGGGAATCGCGCCATAGGTAACGACGACAAATCAGACACTTTGCACTCAGGTCCGCAGCGGCCAGGCGATGGCAGCGGCCCCGTTCACTCCAACGACCACGAGGCTGAATCCTCTGCGCGACGTGGAGAGCGGCACTCCGACGCGCCGTCGTTTGCGGCGCCGACGCCGGCTTTCCTGGCGCAGGTGCGGACGGCGGAGATGCTGCGGGAAGCCATCCTGCGGCATGTGCGCTACACCCTCGTCCGTCCGACCTCGGAGCTGCAACCGGTCGATTACCTCAAGCCGGTGTCGCTCGCGATTCGCGACCGCATCGTCGATCGCATGCTGGAGACCGAGGCGCGGTTCCGTCACAAGGACGCAAAGCGCCTGTACTACTTGTCCATGGAATTCCTGATGGGCCGCTCGCTGGGCGACAACCTGTCGAACCTGCGGATCGAGGAGTTATGCCGGGAAGTGCTGGGGGGCTTCGGCGTCAGCTTGGATGAGGTACTGGAAAGCGAGTCTGACGCAGGCCTGGGAAATGGGGGCCTGGGACGGCTGGCTGCATGTTTTCTGGAGTCGCTGGCCACGCTCGGGATGCCGGGCTACGGCTACGGCATCGACTACGAGTACGGGCTGTTCAAGCAGGAGATCGTCGGCGGCTTCCAGCGCGAGAAGCCGGACCGCTGGAAGGCCAACGGCACGCCTTTCCAGATCGAGCACCCGGAAGAGGCCATCAGCATCCCGCTGTATGGGCGATTGGACTCGCAACGCGACCAAGATGGCAAGCTGAAGGAGACCTGGATCAACTACAAGGTGGTGCTCGGCATTCCGGCGGACATGCCGATTGTGGGCTACCTGGGGCAGACCGTGAACTGGCTCCGTCTGTTCACCGCCCGGGCCTCGGAGGATTTCGACATCGAAATCTTTAACCGGGGCGATTACATCCTCGCGGTGGAACAGAAGATCGCCAGCGAAAATATCTCGCGAGTACTCTATCCGTCCGACTCGGCCATTGCCGGCAAAGAACTTCGCCTGGTGCAGGAGTACTTCCTGGTGGCCTGCGCGATCGGCGACATCATGCGTCGCTTCCGGCTGCAGCACAACGACCTAGAGCTGCTGCCCCAGAAGGCGGCGATTCAGATGAACGACACTCATCCCAGCCTGGCGGTGGCCGAGCTGATGCGTGTCTTGCTTGACCAGTACGGGTTGCCGTTCGAGAAGGCGTGGGACATCACCCGCAAGACGCTGGCCTACACCAACCACACTCTGCTGCCGGAGGCGCTGGAGAAATGGTCGGTCCCGCTGATGGAGAGAGTGCTCCCGCGGCATGTGCAGATCATCTTCACCATCAACGACCGCTTCTTACGCGAGATTACCGAGCTTCCGTTTATGAACAGCGAGAAGCTGCGCAGGATGTCGATTATTGAAGAAGGCTATGAGAAGCACATGCGCATGGCCAACCTGTGCATTGTGGGCAGCCATTCCGTGAATGGCGTGTCGGCTCTGCACAGCAACCTGCTGGTCAAGTCGCTGGTACCGGAGTTTGCCGAGTTGTGGCCTGACAAGTTTAACAACAAGACTAACGGAGTGGCTCCGCGCCGCTGGCTGATGAAGGCGAACCCCGGGTTGACAGACCTGATCAGCCAAGCCCTCGATGAGCAGAAATGGATCACCGATCTGAGCCGCCTGCGCGACCTGGAGGCCTTTGCTGACAAAGCGGATTTCCGCGCGGCGTTCAAAGAGGTGAAGCGCCAGAACAAGCTCCGGTTGGCGGCGGCGATCGAGGGCCAACTCGGAACGATGGTTGACCCCGACTCGATCTTCGACGTGCAGATCAAGCGCATTCACGAATACAAGCGGCAATTGCTGGCGGTGATGCACGTGATTCACGATTACCTGCAGATCGTGGACCACGGCAAGACTCCGCCGCTTGGCCGCACGTACGTGTTTGCCGGCAAGGCGGCGCCGGGATACTGGGCGGCCAAGCAAATCATTAAGCTCATCCACAACGTGGCCGACGTGGTGAACAACGATGAGCGGGTGCAGGGCGCGATCAAGATGGCATTTTTGCCGGACTACCGGGTATCGCTGGCGACGCTGATCATTCCCGGCGCCGACCTGAGCGAGCAGATCTCGACGGCGGGCATGGAAGCCTCCGGCACGGGCAACATGAAGCTGGCCATGAACGGCGCCCTGACGATAGGCACGTGGGACGGAGCCAACATCGAGATCGCCGAGGAAGTCGGTCTGGACAACATCTTCATCTTCGGCCTTCGCGCGGAAGAAATCCTGGAGATGCAGAAGAAGGGCAGCTACAACCCGCGCGAACGATATGACGACGATCCAGTGGTGAAAGAGGTCATGGATGCCCTGGCGTCGGACCGCTTCTGCCCCACTGAACACGGCCTGTTCCGCTGGATCTTCGACGAACTGGTGCATCGCGGCGACCGCTACTACCACATTGCCGATTTTCCCAGCTATGTCGAGGTGCAGAACCAGATTTCGGAGCAATACCAGAAGGACGAAGTCTGGTACCGCAAATCCATCCTCAACGTGGCGCGCATCGGCAAATTCTCCAGCGATCGTACGGTGCTGGAGTACGCACGCGACATCTGGCACATCGGTCCGTACGAAAAGTCCACTCCCCCGGGGAAGGGGGGAAGCAAGCTGCACGCGGCGGCTTTATCTGCAACCCCGATTTTGAACGGTGAGGCGATTCCGGTGGCTGAACTCAAGCCGGACGCCGAGTCCGGCACGGTCCATGGCTGATCCGGAGCTTAGGCAGTTCTTGCTAGGGCGTAACTAGCCAAGAAGGCGGGTTTCCATCAGGGCGCCACTGCCCTCCTGCTATGCGACGTCACCTGTCGCAAAGCTGCCGTTTGCAGGCGCAGAGTCAGCCGGCGGCAATACTTCTTCCAAGGGATAGCCGAGGTCTTTCCAGGCATGGTATCCGCCCAACAGGGGACGCACATTGCGGATGCCGAGCCGGCGAAGTTGCAGCGCCGCACGGGCGCTGGTGGCTTCATTGGGTCAGGTACAGAAGAGCACGATTTCACCATCGCGCGTGATCTCGCCGTGACGACGCTGCAATTCCTCCGGCGAAATGCGCAGGGCGCCGGGTAGGGTGCGCGGGTCGGGCAGCAAGTCCAGAGGATGACGTAAATCGATGATGGTGACCGGATCGCCCGCGTCCAAGCGTTCCTTGAGGTCTTCCGGGGCGATGCGAACGCCTGCCACCTGCTTCAGGAAGCGGCGGCGCTGGTAGAACTTAGAGAGGGCGTATCCGGCAATGCCGCCGACCACCAGGAGCAGCGTCCACGAGCCGAAGCGCGCCACATCGTCGGCTATCCTGTCCAGTTGCTTGCTGAAGGCCAGCCCGAGGCCGGCGAAGGCGCTGGCCCACAACAACGCTCCCAGCCAGTCGAACAGAAGAAACTGCGGCAGGCCGATGCCGGCGGTCGCGGCCAACGCCGGCGCCGCTGTGTTGAGGCCGGGGATGAACTTGCAAACCAGCAGGGTACGCAGGCCGAGTTTGGTGAAGGTTGACTCCGTGCGCCGGACGCAGGAGTCGGGTTCCAAGGCGATCTTACACAGCCAGTTCAGGACCACTGTGCCCTTGCGCTTGCCGAAGTAATACCATATTGTGTCGCTCGCCAGCGAGCCGGTCGCCGCCACTACGATGGTCAGGGCGAAGTTGAGCTGGTGCTGCCCGGCCAGGGCCCCAGCGGCCAGCAACAAAGGCGACGCCGGAATGGGCAACCCTGCCTGCTCGGCGAGTACCCAGAAGAACAGCAGCACATAGCCGTGCTGCACCACGAATTGGAGCATCTCTGCCATGAAGAATTAGGGAAGAAACTGGCTAACGCTAGTGAGATGCGCGCGAGCGGCGAAAGATTCCTGAGAGCGGTGATGGGATGGCGCGATTCATGGTTCACCCGCCACTTCCGCATAGTCTTGGACGACTTCGGCCGGCTTCCACCGGTTCCCGGAATAGACTTTGGCAATCGTACCGTCGGGGGCGATCAGGACGGTGCGCAACGCGTGTACGATTTGGCCCTGGTTCTGGTTGTACAAAAGTCCGAAAAAACCGGCAGCTTTGCGGATCTCTTCCGGCGAGCCGGTGACGAACTGCCAGTGCCGAAAATCCGGGTCGATGGCGCTGGTGTAATGTTCGCCGTAGGCGTGGAGGACCGCGGGCTTGTCGTGCTGCGGATCGATGCTGATGCTGAGCAGTTGCGCTTTGGCGAACAGCTTGGGGTCGGCCTGCAGTTGTTGCAGCACGTCGCGGAAGTTATTGCTCATGCGCGGGCAAAAGTCGGGGACCGGGCAGCGGGTGTAGATGAAGGTCAACAGCAGCGGCTTGCCGCGAAGCTGGGTGAGACGGGTGGTCTTGCCGGACTGGTTGATGAATGCGAAGTTGGGCACAGCATCGCCGGGTTCGGGTATGCGCAAGTTCGAAGTGCCGTCGCCCGCCGTCTCGCTGTATTTTGTGAAGGAGATATCTTGCAGCTCGGCGTGGTCCGTCATCACCAGGGTGGCGTGGATGTGGTCGCCGGGCGCAATCTTGCCGAAGATCCAGTCTTCGCTGCGAGCCACCTGGAAGGGCATGGTCATGCCGGGCATCAGTCCGGGAATGTCCTGGTGCGCCACCGTGAGTAGACGATTGCCGGAATCTACCGCCACTACACGGCCTTCCAGTTCGTAGCGCTTGCCCTGCGGCTTCCTGGCGCAGGCCGTCGATGCGAGAGTCACACAGACGCAAAGGCAAATGAGCAACAGCGGGTGTTTGGAGAACTGAATACGCGAGGATGAGACTCTGTGTGCCGTCACTTCTTGAATGGTCCCTTGACACATCCAGTGTACTGCGATGCGGCTAGAGCAGCTCTCCCGATCGCCCCAGCTCGCCGCAGACCGCTTCGGCGGCGCGCCGGCCGGCCAGCATAGCGCCGTTGATGGAAGCGGTTCCACAGTGGTCTCCGCAGACGTAGAGCCCAGGCCGGACCCGTACCGAGGCCATGGCGACTCCGCCGTAGTCGAGCGACTGGTCGGGCAAGGCGTGCTCAATATGATAGGAGCGCAGAAATTCCCATCCGTTGGCCGGCTCGCCAAACCAGTGCAGAAGCTGCTCTCGGACGTCGCGAATCAGGTGGTCTTCGCTCAGCGGCGCTTGCAGCACGGTGACGGACACGAGATGGCAGCCCGATGGCGCATATCCGGGAGCGATCAGGCTGGGTACGCAGAGATTGTTGATGGGCCCCTCGCCGTCGCCGTTAAGCACCAGATAGCCTCCTCCGACGGGCGGATTGGCCGCGGCAAAATACAGGCAGCGCACAGCGCGCATGGCGGTGCGTATCCCGGCATGGGGCAGAAGTCGGTCGGCGCGAACAGGATCGCAGGCCACGACCACAGCGCCTGCGAAAAGTTCTTCGCCGCCCTCCAGGCGCACGCCGCCCTCCCAGACGTGCTGCACGGTCGCATGAAGTCGGATGCTGCCTTCGCCCAGGTGCGAGGCGAGTTGTTTCGGAATCGCCTGCATGCCGCCATTCGGAATCGCCGCCATGCCTTGCGCGAACATGCGGTAAACGAAGCGAAACATACGGTCCGAGGTCAACAGTTCGGGGTCGAGGAAAATTCCGCCCAGGAAGGGCCGGAAGAAGCGCTCGATGACCTTCTCCGAGAAGCCGTAGCTGCGAAGTGTGGCCAAGGTCGTGTTTTCTGGGGCGCTGAGGATCTGGTCGATCTCTGCTTGGAGCAATTCGCCGCGCAACTTGGCGATAAGGAGCTTGTCGCGAAGGGTACCGATGGGGGCGAAGGCCGAGGAAACCGCCTTGCGCGGACGGCGAATCGGGTCGGAGATGGTGTGGAACCGCCCGCGCACGTAAACAGAGGCTCCGGGTTCGAACTCCCGCAAGTCGAGTGCGCTGAAATCCAGATAGCGCCGCGCTTCGGGATAGGCCGTGAGCAGTACCTGAAAGCCCCGGTCGAGAAGAAAATCGTCCGCATCGTCCGTGCGTACCCGGCCACCGACATCGTCGGAGGCTTCCAACACTTGAACCGAAAAACCGCGCCGCTTCAACTCCAGCGCTGCCACCAGGCCGGCGACGCCGGCGCCCACGACCAAGACATCGGGATTCATATCTGAGCCAGTTTACGCGAAGCGCGAGCCAGGGATGGCGGCATCGCGTGCAGGACCTTGATGCCGCAGAATCGCTACGGTTGTACGGACAAGCTCTGACCGGAGTAGGTGACGGTGCGATCGACGTGTTCGGTGGCGTCGGTGCCCGCTCCGTGGTCCTCCTTTACGAAGACGATGCGGAAGGCTCGACTATCCAGCATTCCGGGAAATTTGCCTTTGCGTTCGCCGATGGTCAGCGTTTGCGATGCCTCGTTCCAGACGATGGGGATGGTGGCGTAAACGCCCTTCTCGTAGGCATAACCATCGTTCTCGTCCTCATAGAGAGTGAACGAGCCGTCAGCGCCGCGATAGACGCGCAGCTCGATCGGGTCGGCAGGCTTTTCGGCGGCATACTGCAGCTCCGGCCCCATGGGAAGGATTGACCCGGCGCGGACGAAGAGGGGGATTCGGTCGAGTGGAGCGGCCGTGGTAATGGTTGCGCCGCCCGCTTGCGTACGCCCGGTCCAGAAGTCGTACCAGGTTGCCTTGGGGAGATACATCCGCCGCGTATCGGCGCCGGGCTCGGTGACGGGACTGACCAGCAGCGCCGGCCCATACATGAACTGGTCGCCCGCATTGAGGGCGCGAGAATCGCTGAGGAAATCCATCGCCAGGGCGCGCATCGGGGTGTAGCTGCTGTTGGTCACCATCCATGCCATCGAGTAGATGTAGGGCATGAGGCGATAGCGCAGGCGGTCATAGGTGGTCAGGATCTTCTGTGCCTCCGGGCCATACGACCATAACTCGTTCTGATCGTTATTGCGAGTGCCATGCACGCGGAAGATGGGGCTGAAGGTGCCAAACTGGAACCAACGAATGAAGAGTTCGCGATAGGCAGGGTCATCAGGATTGCCGCTGACGAAACCGCCGATGTCGGTCGTCCAGTAAGGAAGTCCTGACAACTCGAAATTCAGCCCGGCGGGAATCTGGCGCTTGAAGGTGATCCAATCGGAATTGATATCGCCCGACCACGCCGCAACGGCGTTTCGCTGGCTGCCGGCGAACGCCGACCGCGAAAGGATGAAAACGCGCTTCTGGTCAGTGGCGGCGCGCTGGCCTTCGTACACAGCGGTGGTGGTCATCAGCGGGAACAGGTTGACGTAGCGGTTACCGCTGCCGATGGCCAGCTTGTGGTTGAGCTGAATGTTCTCCTCGCGTCCTTCGGTCTCGGGCTCGGTTGTGTCCAGCCACCAGGCGTCAATACCGAGCTTGAACAGGCCGTCATTCATGAGTTGCCAGTAGTATTTGCGGGCCGCAGGATTGCTGGCGTCATACACTGCCATATGCGCCTTATGGTAAGGAGGCTTCGCGACCACCGTCTTGTCGATGAACCAGCCGTTCTTGTCCATGGTCTCGTAGACGGTTGAGCCCGGCTCGAAAAACGGCCACACCGAAATCATGAAGTGAAAATGCTCGCTGTGGAGCTGGTCAATCATGCCCTTGGGATCGGGATAGTTCGCGTTGAATGCGTGCTCGCCTTTGCGGTTCCACCAGAACCAGTCCTGCACGATGTTGTCGACCGGGATTTGCAACTCGCGATATTTCTGTGCCACCCCGAGCAGCTCCGACTGCGATTTGTAACGATTCTTGCACTGCCAGAAGCCGTAGGCCCACTTGCCGAACATGGGCGCAGCTCCCGTGAGCTCGCGGTATCCGGCGATGACCCGGTCGAATTGCGGCCCGTAGAGAAAGTAGTAATCGATGGAGTCGGCGACCTCGGAGGACACGTAGAGCGCGTGCTCGAAGCGATTGTTGAAGCGGCTTCGCGAGGTATTGTTCCAGAACAGGCCGTAACCGGCGCTCGATACCATCAGCGGCACGGCAATGCCGGTGTTGTCCTGCGAGAGGTCGATGGACTCGCCACGATAGTTCCACACCCCCGCCTGATGCTGGCCGAGGCCGTAAATGGCTTCACTAGAGCCGTAGCCGCCCAGCGTCATGTAGTCCTCGGAGCGGTAAGTCTTCTCGCCGTTCACCGTGACGGGCGTCATGGTCTTCGAGTCGTCGTGCAAGAGCACTTTGCCCGAGGCGTCGGAGTAGGTGATCGCTCCGGTCTTGCGATCGACCGCGACTTTCACGTTGGACGTGCTGAGCCCGACCGAATCGGCGGAGTCGTCCAGCTTCCAGTTCGAAGGCGGCCATGAGGTCTTGAGGATGACCGGATTCGGCTGCTCGGAAAAGGTGTCCGTCGGCGAGTAGGTCAGGTGGACGATGGCAGGGGAGCACACCTGCAGCTTCAGCGTCCCGACCTTTTGGTGGACGAGGATGCCGTCGGACAGCTTGTCGATGCTGGTGACCGGATTCGGCGGAGTCCACTGGGCGAAGGCAACCGTGGCCAGCAATAAGGAAGCCACCAGCAACGCAGCAGGGCGGAGAAAAACGCGAAGTCTCATAAGTTGGCGTCCGCGAGCAAACTTGTACGAAGCGTTAGGGTATCAGCACAAGCAAGAGGACGAAACGGTGGATTCAGCGATTTGGGTTCGCTAAGAGAAGCAGCGATTTGACATGCTTTGCCGAGCGCCACGGCTTCAGAAGAATTCGTGGGTTACTCCCGTCGGGCCGAACTTCCCACCTATTCCCAATTTTCACGCGCGCGTTAGAATGATTTCCGCTTCCCCGTGGGTAAAAATCTCTTGGTCCGTCCCCCACGGGCTAGGGTTACAGTGAAAAACAAGAGACATTCCCCGCGGAAAGGGGACCGGGTACTAGGGTCGTACCGAAAGGTCGGGACGAAGTTCGTCCCGCCCATGCTTCAGGCTTTTCATTTTGATTATATAAAGTGGTCAAGCCACACCTTGCCAGAACTGATCTGGTGGGATGTAATTGCTGACCGGGTCTCGCATCGCTTCGCCGCAAGGGTCGCTGAGGAAATCGCCAAATATTTTAAAGGTGAGGACAATCGTCGGTGGTGGGCGTTCATTTCCGATTACAGTCAACTCTCTGACGAGGATGGCAAGGCGTTGAGGGAACACCTTGCTCGAAGTGACATCTTGTCTCCGTTGACTGACAGCCTATCCGACTTCCTGGATCTTTACCCCGATTGCCCACTCGCGAGGTTATCCGACTCGCGACCAACAGGGATAGTGGACGTTGGCTACCTCTCGCGATTCGAGAACCGAGTCGGAGAACTTGAGGATAAGAGGTCGAGGAACGGAGTACTCATGCAGGCCCAAGCGGTCTATTTGGCTTTCATGCTAGGCCGCATGTATGTGAAAGAGGGTTTGGCTTTGGCTGATTTTCCGGAGGTGCAACACTACCCCGAGACGGAAAAGTCAGAGGTGGTCGGGGCGTCGATATGCTCTGTGGTAAATATGCTGGCGGGCAGCTCGCTCCCAAAATACGAGGATGACGCTTGGGTGCAATACTTTTGGAGACGCAGCCTCGATTTGCGCCCGTTGGCTTTTCGGCACCTTTCGGGAGACGATGATCGACGAAAGTAAATTCGAGGATCTTCTCCGGGCCATCGACGCCAAGATTCGGCAAGAACTTCGACTTCGATGCGAGGCTTACACGCCCGACTTCAGGATGCCGGAGGTGTTCAACGTCCTCACGGCGCTGCTCGCCAGACAAGCGACATTGGCGATCGAACTCACCTCGGCCCCGCGGCTTTGGAATGGACATTCGGCACCATTGTTCCTGCGCGCGATGACTGATGTCCATATCACGCTTTCGTGGATTCTCCTCGATCCCAAGGAACGAGCGCGACAGTACATCGAGCATGGCTTGGGCCAGGCCGTGCTGGAGGTAGAGCATCGGAAAAAGAAGTTGGAGTCTGCTGAGGAGGATGCCAGAGAAGACATGATGCAGATGATTCGGGCTTACGAATCATGGATCAATACACAAAGGTGGAGCTTCCTTGTCGAGGTGAACGTGGACGCGTGGTCCGGTAAGACGACGCGAGAAATGGCTGAGGAGAGCGGGATTCTAGATTTCTACAACTACGTTTACACCCCATTTAGCCAGTGTGCCCATAGTACGTGGTATCACGTTGGCCGCTACAACTCGAGCCCTTCGGAAAGCCCGCTTACCGGACAACTATGGGTGCCGCGAATCGTCGAGTCACCGAGCGATGTCTGGAACTTAAGCCTCGTCGCCAAGTACTTGGACAAGTCATTCAACATCTTCGACGAAAAAGCGTTGGGACGGGCGCCCTCGTCGCGAATCCGGGACTGGATCAGCGATGAGATCGAGGCTCGGTTTGGCTCCGAGCAGGACGAGCATGGCGGCAGCATTGGCGTTAGCGGCTGAGGAAATATGGGGACAGCGGAAAACCGCCCGGACCGACAAAAGGCCCTAATTCTTCGACGCATGCGAACTATTGGACGTCGGCTGCCCCAGTTCTTCACGCAGACGGCGTGCCGTATTAGCCCAAATATCGCGCCTCAGGACAGCCACGTGTAGGCTGTCACGTCAAACCCGGCTGCGGGGAGTTTCGCGAACAAAGAGTGCATATGCGCGACGCCGATGATAAATAGCCCTGAAGCGTAGTTAGCCATTTCGGTTTCAACCCTGGTGATCATCCAATCCTCGCGATTTTCCTGATTTTCGAAGGGTCCGTACTCATCAAGTGAGGGAGCGTCGGAGTCGTGTGGCAGAGTTCCGTTGTGTCCCGGATAGCGAACGAGTCCCCAATATGTTTGGAATTGTGGCTCGTCGGGAGTTCCGACGTTGGCCCAGTGAAGAGACTTCTCAAGCGCGAAATGGTTCGCCGGGTGCCCCAGGTTCGCCCTTCTTTTGGGCTAACCTGGGCTCAGCCAGGCCCGGAGGGCCGTCATATCAAAGCCCACCGTTTCATCGGTGGGAACGGTCCCGCAAAAGGTCGCTAAGTCCCGGAGTCCGCCGGGTGCCCCACTCCGCCATCGGTTGGCGGGGTGGGGTTTTTGGTTGATTTGCCGCTGTTAACCTAGCCTTGTCTTTTCTCCGTGTCCTCGGTGCCTCCGTGGTGAATCTTCCTCCTGCCCCCGGAGCCCGTTTCTCGCGCATCACGATTATCAAAGCGTCAGCTTCTTATTTCGCCTGCGCCAGCCCCTCAACAACTGCAGCAAGTTTAT
>Ga0335082_10000674_pt1 | contig 35386 bp, 30 predicted proteins | sample Lox_Sample_41_FD_206718 | JGI IMG/M metagenome (GOLD analysis project Ga0335082, IMG submission 206718) | Soil microbial communities from Loxahatchee National Wildlife Refuge, Florida, United States - Lox_Sample_4.1 | ecosystem: Environmental > Terrestrial > Soil > Wetlands | place: USA... | reverse complement strand
ACTTCTACCTCAAGGCCGGAATCGGCGAGGCGCGCTTCGGCCTGTTTCGACGCGCGACAGCGTCTCTCGAAAAGAGCCTCGACATCGCCGAACAGGCCGAGTTGAACGCCCTCGTGTTCACGATTGAACGCATCAAGGACGGGCTGCCGGCCTGCGAGAAGGCGGCGGCCAGCAGCACGTTCGAAGGCGATCGGACCACCGTGGACAGCGACGAACTCCGCGAGGTTTCGGCCTCACTCGCGCAGCTCGTTTCCGAACCGGCCTGACTGCGCCTGCGCGAGCATCGTGGAACGAGCTCGACGCAGGCGCTCTAACGACCGCTTAGCGGCAGGTGTTCGAGTTGTTAACGTCGCACTGGGCCATGGTGACCGACGGACGCGGACCAGTGGCTGAAGCAGCACACGCTGCGGTGGAAGCGGCAAAGGCGAAGAGCACGAGCGCAGCGAGGTGACGTAGGGCGCGTGACATTGAGACCTCCGGGTCCAGGGCTGGTTAGAGGGAAAGCATCCCGCCCAAACTTGGACCCCCTGAGGCTCCCTTTTTAGGGCGTTTTTGCGGCACCGAGGGGTGATTTTGCGACATTTATGCTGATTCTTGCCGCCGTTCCGGACGTCCAGCTCCAGAAGCTGCGCCGCGCGGCTCCGGACCGGTTCAGCCTCGTGCGGGCGCTGACCTGGGGCGAAGCCCTGGCCAGTATTCGGAGCCGCCCGGTCGAGCTTGCGGTCGTCGATCCCCTCCTTGGGGGCGCCCCGAGTTCGCAGGAAATCGAGCGACTCCGGGTGTTGTTTCCTTCCCTGCCGCTCATTCTCTACACCACGCTTTCGCCCGAGACGGCAGCCGTCATGCTTGCGCTGGGGCAGCGCGGGATCCGACATGTGGTGTTCGCTCGCTACGACGACCATCCCGTGCGACTCCAGGAAGTGCTCAGTTCGGAAGAAGGCAAAACCGTGTCGCAGCTCTTTCTCGAGCAGCTGTCGGATGCGCTCGCCCCGTTGCCGAGTGAGCTGCGCTGGGTGCTCGAGGAGGCGCTGGAAGCGCCTGACGAGGTGCAGACGGTCGGCCAAATCGCTGAGCGGGCTCGGGTGGACCGGCGCACCTGCGAGCGGTGGTTTATGCGCCTGGGGCTGCCCAGCCCAAAGCACTTTCTGGCGGTGGCCCGGGTGCTGTACGCCCATCGGCTGCTTCAGGATCCCGGCTTCACCGTTGAAGACGTTGCCCAGCGGCTGGGCTACTCTCAAGTCAAGACGCTGCAACAGCACGCACGTGCCTATCTCGGGCTCACGGCGGGTGAGATGCGGCTGTCGCTCACCCCGGAAGTGGCGCTCGCGCGCGCAGTGCAGCGGTTCCTGCCGCGGGAGACCGCCATCGCTCCGGCTGCATCGTGATGAATCACGGAGAGCGTTCCATCCCGCCGCAGGATCTCGGGCCGGAATCGTCCGCCGCGGGGTCGACCTCGCGCCCGGCCGGGGCCGCCCGCACGATTCTGATCATCGATGACGAAGCGTCGTTGCGCCGCGTGCTCGAGCGTGCGTTACTGCGCGATGGATACCGGGTGCTGAGCACCGGCAGCGCCGAGGGCGCTTGCTCGTTGCTCCAGTCGGAAATGATCGATGCGGTATTGCTCGACATCCAGCTCCCGACCATGTCCGGCCTCGCGTTGTATCTCACGATCGTGCACCAGTGGCCCATGTTTGCGGGACGGGTCGCGATCATGACGGGCGACGCCGACGCGGAAGAGGTTCGCGCCTGGCTCGAGCAGCATCACTGCATGCTGCTGCAAAAGCCGTTCGACCTGCGGGAAATCAGCCGCTGGTTGTTCGACCTCTGGCAAATTCGGGAGCGGGAAACTGGCAACGCTTGAGCGCCCCACCGGCGCAGCTTCGACGGACCCGCTGCACGTGCTGCGGGAGTACCGCAGCCTCGCGCCGTGGAATCTGCGAGACCTGGCGGCGCTCGTGGGGGCGATTCTCGATGCGTCGGCGATCACGCCCATCAATGCGGCCGCGCGGGCTCAGCCGAGCGAGCGGACAATCCGCTTCTACGTGACCCGCGGACTCGTGAGCCCACCCGAGGGTCGCGGCACCGCCGCGACGTATTCCTACCGGCATTTTCTTCAGCTGTTGTGCATCAAGCTGCGGCAGATGGAAGGCGCTACGCTCGCACAGATTACCAAGGACATGCACGATCAAACCGGCGACGTGCTCGAGCGGCGTGCGGCGCAGGCGCTCGGCAGCTCGCTGCTTTCGCCCGACCGCCTGCCGCTCCGCAGTCCCGGAGGACCCCCGCGGGGACGGTCCGGCCGGGCCCTGACCGCCTGGCTCGCCCGCGATGCGGTGCGCGACACGGCCGAGCCCACCACCTGGCGCCGGATCCCCCTGGGCCGCGGCGTGGAGCTGCACGTGGACGCCGCGCATCCGCTGGCGCGGGTGGGGCCGAACGACCAGGCGATCGCGGCGGCCTTCCGGGACGCGATCAACAGACTGCTCCCGACCGCCGCCCTCGGCGATGCACCCGCCGTCCGGTAGTCCCGTGCCTTGATTCGTTGCACCACCCGAACCCGGAGTGACCGATGCCGTCCTGGATACTCTTGCTTGTCGTCGGCGCGATCGTTCTGTGGATAGTGATGGCGTACAACAACCTGATTTCGCTTAAGAACGATACGCTCAATGCGTTCAAGCAGATCGATGTGCAGCTCAAGCGGCGGCACGATCTGATCCCGAATCTCGTGAACGCCGTGCGGGGGGCGATGGATTTCGAGCGCGACACGCTCGAGGCCGTGATTCAAGCCCGGAACCAGGCGGTGAAGGTGAGTGCGGCGACTCCCGACGCCGTGAAGCAGATCAGCCAGGCGGAAAACGCCCTTACCGGCGCACTCTCCCGATTCATGGCGGTCGTGGAGCAATACCCGCAGCTCAAAGCGACGGCAAACGTGGGTCAGCTGCAGGAGGAGCTCACTTCCACCGAGAACAAGGTGTCGTTCGCCCGCCAGCTCTACAACGACACGGCCACGCTGTACAACACCCGCCAGCAGCAGTTCCCTGCATCGCTCGTCGCGAGTTTCGCGCGCGCCGAGCCCGCGGATCTCTGGGAGATCGAAGACCGTGCCGATCGCGACGTGCCGGTCGTCAATCTCACGTCCAAGCCGAAATAGGTGAGCGGCACGGACGAGACGTCGCTCACTCTGTTTCAGCAGCAGGCGCTGAACCGCCGGCGAACAGCCTGGCTCATCGCGGGTTTCGTGCTGTTCTTTGCCTGGCTCGGTTTTGGCGGCGATTTCATCTACGCCATCTACACGGCCCACGCCCCGCCGCCGGCGCAACACCACGTGTGGTGGTTCGGCATCGTGATGTGCGCGGTGGGAGCGATCGTGGCGACCTACGCGTACCAGACCGGACCGGAAAAGGTGCTCTGGGCAACTGATGCGCAGGAAGTCGTCCAGCCGGCGGACGACCGGCAGCGGCAACTCGTGAACGTCGTCGAGGAAATGACCATCGCGGCCGGCGTCCCGCGGCCGCGAATCTGGATCATTCCCGATCAGGACCCCAATGCCTTCGCGACGGGAACCGACCCGAGGGCGTCGCACGTCGCGGTCACACAGGGATTGCTCGACCTCTGCAATCGGGACGAGCTGCAGGCCGTTATCGGCCACGAGCTGGGGCACATCAAGAATCTGGATGTGCGCTTGATGACCATGCTCGCGGCGCTGGTCGGTGCGGTGCTGCTCATGCGCGATGGCACGCGCTACTTTCTCCCCGGGCGAAGCTCGACCGACAGCCGATCCAGAAAGGGCGACCTGGGTCCACTCGTCATCGTGCTCATCGTGCTCTGGCTCGTGTCCTGGATCCTCGCCCCGCTCATTACCCAGCTGCTCGCGCTGGCGGTGAGCCGCAAGCGTGAGTATCTGGCGGACGCGATGGGCGCGCAATTCACGCGCAATCCGCTGGCGCTCGCGAGCGCGCTTCAGAAGATCGAAGGCGCGGACCAGCCCACGAGCCATATCACCGGCGGAACCGCGCACATGTGCATCGCCGACCCGCTCGGCCGGCGCGTGACGGCGCACGAGGGATTTCTGGCCGACGTGCTCGCGACGCATCCGCCGATGAACAAGCGGATCGCGATTCTGAAAGGCATGGGATACGCGCAGCTCAAGAGAGAAACCGGGATCACGGGCTAACACGACGCCCGTCCTTTCGTGGCATACCGATTCGTCCCACACACTGCCGACATTGCCGTGGAGCTCCGGGGAGCGGATGAAACAGCGCTTCGGGCCGCCGGCGTCCTTGCTCTGCGGGAGCTGCTCGTGGGATCGAGCGACATTCGGCCGGCTGAACGCCGTCTGATCGCCGCCTCCGGCGAGGATATCGCCCTGCGACTCGTGCGCTTTCTCGGTGAGGTCCTCTACCTCTATGAGGTCGATCGGTTCGTCGCCGCGCGGGCCACCGCTGACGGTGTCGAAGGCGAAGCGTTCGATCCCGGGCGGCACGCCGCGGTTCGGGAGATCAAAGCCGTCACCTATCACGACGCAGTAATCCAACGAACGAACCACGAGTTTCGAGTCACGCTCGTGTTGGACGTCTGAGGCGGCACACCCGCCTTGTCTCCCAGCCCCGCGCCTGCCCTGCCCCGCGTGGAACGCGTGGATCAGTTCCGCTGGCGCGTGCCCCAGCAGGGCGGCATGCGTACCGATGGACTGATCTTCGCGGACCAGGTCCTCATGCAGGAGCTCGAGGGCGATCAGGCCATCCAGCAGGTGGCGAACGTCGCCCACCTCCCGGGGATCGTCGGCCCTTCGATCGCGATGCCCGACATTCACTGGGGCTACGGATTTCCAATCGGCGGCGTCGCGGCCTTTGATGAGGACGACGGTGTCGTATCTCCCGGAGGCGTCGGGTACGACATCAACTGCGGCGTACGCCTGCTCGTCACGCCCCTCTCCGTCGAGACAGTCCGCCCGCGGCTCGAATCGCTCATGGATGCCCTCGCGCGATCGATTCCTTCGGGCGTCGGCTCGTCGCGCTCCGATCTGCGGCTTACAGCCCCTGAGCTGCGGCGCGTGCTCGAGGAGGGGGCACAGTGGGCGGTAGACCGCGGCTTTGGGTTCCCGGAGGACCTCCTGGCAATCGAGGGTGGCGGGCGATTGCGAGAGGCCGACGTGAATCTGGTGTCAGAACGGGCGCGCGAGCGTGGCAAGGCACAGCTCGGCACCGTTGGCAGCGGGAACCACTTCGTGGAAGTCGGCTACGTGGCCGAGCGCTACGATGACGTGGTCGCCAGCCGGTTGGGACTGGAGACCGGGCGTGTGACCATCAGCATTCACTCCGGCTCGCGAGGCCTGGGGTACCAGGTGTGCGATGACTATCTCGCTGGCATGCTCGCCGCCGCGGGCAAATACCGCATCGATCTTCCGGACCGGCAGTTGTGTTGCGCTCCGATTGCCTCGAGCGAAGGCCGGCACTACTGGGGAGCGATGAATAGCGCGGCGAATTACGCCTTTGCCAACCGCCAGCTCATGGCGCACCATGTCCGGGAGGCGCTGGCAACCGTCTTCGGATCACGACCGGAACAGACCCGGCTCGTGTACGACGTGTGTCACAACATCGCGAAGCACGAGACGCACACCGTCGCCGGCAAGAAGCGCCGCCTCTGCGTGCATCGCAAAGGGGCGACTCGCGCATTTCCTCCCGGCCATCCGGAGATCGGCCCCAAGTTCCAGGACATCGGACAGCCGGTGCTCATCCCCGGCGATATGGGCCGCTACTCGTACGTCCTGGTGGGGACCGAGCGCGCGTTCCAGGAGACGTTTGGGTCCTGCTGTCATGGCGCCGGCCGCCGGCTTTCGCGCCACAAGGCAAAACAGCTCGCCAGGCCGCGCAACGTGCCCGCCGAACTGCGCGAGCAAGGGATCATCGTGCGCGCCGAGAGTCGGGCCACGGTGGACGAAGAGCTTCCTGAGGCATACAAGGACGTGGCGCGGGTCGTGGACGTAGTCCACGGCGCGGGGATCGGCAGGAAGGTCGTGCAGCTCAAGCCGATCGGGGTGCTCAAGGGGTGAGAAAACAGGCGGCAGGAGGGAAAACCAAAGCCCCCGAGACGGCGCAAGGGCCGCTCGGGGGCTCTGCATACCGGCTACCCGGAGCCGGGGGATTGCTCCCTCCGTTCTTCATCCCGCCACCGCCGGTTGACTGATGCGTCGCTCGGTAGGGTGATCAGGAGCTCCGGCTTCCATCCCCATGCAGCCCGGCCGGGCCACAAGGTTCACCAGTATGAGTGCTACGGGTCAGATCGGGTCGCGGACCGACCTTCCGCACTGCACACCGAGGCACCACTTCGGCGTGGATGGAACACGCGACTGGCTCCATCGATCCGAGCCGGAGAGCAGCTCCCGGATCGTCGGCCGCCTGAGCCCTTGTTTGCGTCGGCGGCCTCCCCGGAATTTCCGCTCGGACTCGCCTTTGAGGCGTGGCTTGGACGCGAGGTCCGAAACCCTTCCCTCGTTCGGCGCGTGGGCACAATATAGAGCCCTCTAAAAAGCGCGCAAGTGCCGATGTTCCTTCGGGTTAGCTCACTCTCATGTGCATCGGTTGTGGACACTAACGTGCAGGTACGCAGATCGTTGCGTGGCAGTCCACAGGAATGTGGAGTTGTGTATCCACAGCGTGCACCTTTCCACGTGACAATTCGGAGACCTAATGGAGCAGCGGCTGCGCGGCGAGCCGGTAGCGGCGGGTTACGTCACCGAGCCTGGCCAGGCGGTGGGGCGCCCACGCCCGAAGCGAATCGGCGCCAAACGTCGCTCGGCCTGTTTGGAATTGGTTCTGGCAATCGCTCAGCGCGCCGCGCAACGCGCTGAGCGAGGTGCGTACGTCCTTGTGCGCGGCGACGAGCGGCTGTGTCGTTGCCGCCGCGCTGTCCGCGGCGGCACAGCGGCCCCGGATTCGATCAGAGCGTGCGAGCACCAGCTCGGGGGATGCGTTCGGGAGGTCGCTGAGATAGGCGCTTGCCGTCGCCTCCAACGCGGAAAGCGATTGATCGAGCGCTCGGAGCGCCTGCAACTCGAGTGCGCGACTCGCGCTGTCAGGGCCCTGCCGGACTCCCGCGGCCAGAGCGCTCCAAACGACCGCTACGACCGCTGCAGTGTAAAAACCGTTCAGGTGTCGATGCCGACTTCGTCGTAGCGAAGCAGTTCGTCGGTGTGGGGGGGAAGAAACAGACAGCCGGCGCCACCCGCGGAGAACCACCCGCCGAGTAACTGCGTGGAGCGGCCCGCCGTATGCTCGCTGAATAGCGCGCGCAACCAGCGGCGGATATGACGCAGCTCCGGGGCACGGCGGCCGAGCATGGAAACGAGCGCTCCGGCGCCAAGCGTGGCGCGAAGAAAGTGCGCGATGGCGTGAACGCGCTGCTGAAAGATGTACGCCCGTACTCCGGGTTGATCGTAGAGGAGCGAGCCTTCGTAGGGGTCGGCGGGAGGAGCGTCCATCCGTGGACCAAAATAGATGTAGACGCGCTGATCACCGTCCTTGCGCTCGACGACTGCCGCTGCGGTCTCGCTCCCGAGGCGAGCGGCGTGAATCAGGTCGCCCTCCTCGAGAATCCCCACCGCCTCGGTCCACTCCATTGCCGCGAGGCCTTGATCGAGCGGGCAACCAACCATGTCGTCATAGGCGATCAAGCGGGGGGCGGCTCCGGCGCGAGAGAAAAAATGCGCCAACGCCTCAGCACGGTCTTCGAAGGTGCGGATCTGGCGTGAGGTTGCGGGAACCGTCATTGGAGCATTATAACCCAGGCCCGAAACAACAGACAGAGGAGTTTCGTCGATGCGCGGGTTGGTGATGGCTGTCACGTTGCTCTTCGCCACCGTGGTAACGGGCCGCGGTCAAGAGCCGGCGCGTCCGCTAGACACGACCAGAGCCGATACTGGGGCGGCCCCCCTCGCCCCGCAACCGCCGGTCGAGTCGCCTGCGCAGGCACACTATCGACAGGGTCTCAAGACCGCGGGCCGCGGGGTGGCACAGCTCAAGGATGGCGTGGATCACGTGGCCAACGCGGGTCGCGACTCAGTGCGCCTGAAGCAGGCGGGACAACGCCTGGCAGGGTTGTGTAGCGCCGCGCACGGGTTCCTGACCCGCGGACGGGGCCAGATGTCGCCCAGCGCGTACGAAGACTCTACGGCGCTCAAGGCGCGCAAGCTGAACGCCCAAATCGATACACTGGTGCGCGCCATTCCGCCCTGTGAAACGGATGCTGCCAAGCACCCCAACGAGGCCGCGGATCGGCTCGTCACGGTCCTCAAAGCCTATGAGGCGGCCCTGCGGGACTACCGCAGCGCGATGGGGTTGCCGAATCACTGATACTATGCTGTATCAAAGCTGGCAACGCCCGCTCGGTTGCCGATTTAGGGGGCCCTGGGCGGTATTGACACCCCGGTAAGGCGTACCTACTTTTGGCCCCGGTTCAAGCAATACGTGGCACCGTCACCGGTTTGTCTGCGCACCGCGAGGACCACACGTCTCGCGGTTTTTTGTTTGAGCCCGTCTCTGATCGCGGTGATCAGAGCCGTCTTATTCCGGGGCTGTGCCCCTCAGTTCGGAGTCTGAACAGATATGGCAAAGGGTAAGGTGAAGTGGTTCAACGACGCAAAGGGCTTTGGCTTTATCGCGCAGGAGTCGGGTCCGGACGTGTTCGTCCACTTCACGGCGATCCAGGCCGAAGGCTTCCGCAGCCTGGCCGAGGGCGATACGGTTGAATTCGAAGTCGCTCAGGGTCCCAAGGGCTTGCAAGCGCAGAACGTTCGCAAGGTCTAACCCCAACCGAAGTACGACCGGGCCCGGCCAAACCGGGCCCGCTTCGTTTTCTGGAACCTTTATATTACCGCCATGCCCCGCCTGTCGATCGCGCCGGCGCTCGCCATGCTCACCTCTATCTCGCTGGTTCACGCCCAGGCGGTCAGCAATCCGTACGCCTACCGGGGTTTCACGCCCGGTATGGACTACCGTGCGTTTGCCGATCGGGCTGGCATTATTTCCGATAACGATGTGTTGCGCTGCAACACCGCGCTAACCACGGCAAAGCGGATGGAATGCGGCGTGTCGATCCGTGACCCGGCTGACAATGCACGCTTCTATCTCAGCGCGTATGTGCTCGAGGGAAAGATCATGATGCTTTCCTTCGGCGATTCCGGTGATGCGCGGCTCGTCACGCGGACACAGCAGGATCTCGCCCGCCGCTTTGGCGCTGCGAGCAGAAAGCGACCGAGCAGCTGGGAATGGAAAGACGGGCAGCGTATCGCCCGGCTGACATGGCGTGGTCGGGGATCGGCTCGGTGGATCTACGTGAGTCTCACGGATCAGGAGGTGCTGAACGGGATCGTGAAGTACGTTCCCGCCTCGAAGTCGCAGCACTAAGTCAGTAGGTCACGACCACCGCCCCGCTTGCCGCAACTCCGGAACCCTGCACCGTCTGGTCCGCGTGCGGACCCGCGTATGGATGCGCGGCATTGTACGCCGCCAATCCCGAATTGGCATACAGCCGGTAATATCCGATGTGCGCCCGGACGGCTCCTCGCGGAACGAGACAGTTGCAGCGCACCGCGGCCTGCGTCCTGGGATTCACCTCTACCGTGATATCTGAGGGTGTGGTGTTCGTAATCAGCGGCGCGAAGTACGCCTGGCCCCCGACCTGCGCCTCGATGTGCCAGGTTCGCCGGCCGAAACGCGGGGCAGGCCCCGTGACATCGCCCTCCATTGCCTCGCCAATCGGTGGGTTGCCGGGCCGAATCAGTCGCCAGTGAGCAGGGGTGGCGCCGTCTCGCCACAGCCGCATGCGGACGACGCGATTGGGCGCGATCGTGTCGACCGGCAGACCGTTCCGAAGAATCTCCACCGGCTCGACGAGCCCGTTCTGCACGAGTACCAACGGCCTGCCGACGAATCCCTCGCGACCGGCCCACCACAGCCCCAGCACTCCAACCAGCACACCCGAAACCCAGAGTGTCGTGGCCCGAATTCGAGACTTGGCACCCGACGCTTGGCGAACCTTGCGTTCCACCGTAGCGAGGCCGACGAGATCGCTCTCACCCGCTCCTCGCGCCTGCCCGGCGCGGAGCGCGTCCAGCACCGCCGCCGCGTTCTGAAACCGCTCATCGGGTTTCTTGGCCAGGCAGCGAAGCATGACATCGGACAGCCAGCGTGGAATTCGCGCGTTGACGTCGCTCGCAACCGGTACCGGATCGGCCAGATGTTTGCCCACGATCTCCGCGCTCGACTTGCCGTCATACGGCGGTGAGCCGGTCAGCATCTGGAAGAGCATCGCGCCGAGGGAGTACAGATCGCTACGGCCGTCCAGGTCCGCCTGACCGAGCGCCTGTTCCGGGCTCATATACTGCACCGTTCCGACCGTGAACCCTGTGGCCGTCTTGGTGGCGCCGTCCGCCGGATCGAGCAGCTTGGCGATGCCGAAATCGAGCAAGATGGCGCGGGCGGTTTTCGCCTCCAGCATCACGTTATCGGGCTTGATATCGCGGTGCACGAGGCCCTGGGCATGCGCATGCTCGAGGGCCCGAAGAATGGGGTCGACGATCTGGAGGCACTCGGACACGGAGAACATCTGGCGACGGCGCAGTGCCTCGGCAAGCGATTCGCCCTCGATGAACGGCATGACATAGTAGACGAGGCCTTCGCCGTCACCGGCGAAGTGGATCGGCAGGATCGCGGGGTGATGCAAGCGCGCCAGCGCCTTCGCTTCCTGCCGGAAGCGTGCGATCATTCCTGGGGTCCATGCGATTTCGGGGAGCAAGACCTTGCAGGCAAGCCGGCGATCCAAGTCCACGTCCCAAAGCTCGTAGACTTCCGCGAACCCGCCCCGCCCAACGAGGCGCTTGACCTGGTACTTGGGACCGAGTGCCCGACTGAGCCGCTCGGCCGTGGACCGCACGCTCGTGTCCCGCGCGGGGGCCGCGGCCCGTTCGCTCGAGATCACGGTGGGCGAGGGATTCCCGCAGGACGGGCAGAACGCGGCGCCTGCCGGAATGTCGGAGCGGCAGGAAGGGCAGGAAAGTTGGGTTGGCACGTACTAAAATAAAAAAACCGTCGCACGTCGCCATGGCGCCAGGTGGCACGAATCCAGGCGCAGTACTGGATCTCCTTGCGACATATCGACGTACGGCTTAAACCGAGCGTTTCAGATCACTGTGACCGGGACGATCTCATCGCGTTCGGCCTCAAACAACTGCTCGGCTGCGTCGAGCGTGTGGCGCACGTCAGGGGCATCGCCGTCGCCGAATTTCGAGCTCGCGGCCACTCGACCGGTGAGCTTGCGGACCGTGACGAGGGCACGCGTCACTTCGCACCGGTCCAGATCGGCGTCAGTGTGTCCCGCGACGAGGAGCTGCTCCAGCAACGGCAGGCTGCGCGGATCGCCCAGCACGTACAGCGACTCCAGGATCTTGGGTCCGAGAAAGCGGCGCAGCATCTGGTCGCCGCGAATACGATCGAACAGCGCGAGGAGCGCGTCGGTGTGTCCAGGATAGTAGCGCGCCGCCTCGACCGCCGCGGCGACAAACGCATGATGCGCGCCCGGCGTGAGGATGTAGCGCTCGAAGACGGGCCAGGCCGCCGGCGGATGGCGCTCTGCGAGGCCGAGAAATGCGAAGTAGCGCCGGGCGAGCGGAGCCTGGGTATCCGCGATCACGGTCCGCAGTCCCGCAATTCCCCAGCGGGCGCCGACCAGGGCGGCCGCGGCCGCGTGCTGCCAGCGTTCGAGCTCGGGCACCCGGAAGGTCGCGACGTGCGGATCGAGAAACGTGCGACTGCGCTCGAGGACAACGAGCAAGCGCCGATCGAGCTGCGCCAGCGTGAACTCCAGGGCTTCGGCGGGGGCGCGGCGCGCGAGGGTGAGTGCTTCCCATCCGAGCTGCCCCAGTGCCTCGCGCGTCCAGACCGCCTCGAACTCTGCCGGATCGCACGCGGTGAGCAATCGATCCAGCGCCCCAACCAGACGGCAGAGCAGCCGCAATGCGCTGCGATTCTCCATGCCTGGAAATTACCCGACATTGGGCCGGCTGCGAGGGGGGAACGACGTATGGAGGACCAGTTTCCAACTTCTCCACACGATATGGAAAACTCGGTGGAAACCTCCATGGCGAACCCTGATTTGTTGCAATTCTGGTACTTGAGTCTTAACCTTGCCCCGCACTCTTCCACACGAATGCACATCGGTAGACTTCTCGTCTGTATCGGGATCGGTTTCCTCGTGGCAGCCTGCTCGCGGCCCAAGGGACCAATCCAGATCGGTCTTGCCGGGCCGTTTGGAGATCCTCGAGGGACCGCCATGCGCCACGGGGCGCAGCTTGCGTTGGCCGAGCTGAATGCCCAGGGAGGGATTCGGGGGCGGCCGGTCGAGTTCGTCGTGGCGGACGACTCCGGCAGCGATGACGCGGCGGTGCGGGTCGCCCAGCAACTCTACGGCAACCCCAAGGTGGTCGCGGTGGTCGGGCATCTGGCGTCAGGGACCTCGCTCAGCGCCGCACAAGTCTACGGCGCCGACCCCACGCCCCTCGTGATGGTTACGCCGTCCGCGACGAGTCCCGATCTCAGTGGGGTGAGCCCCTACGTATTTCGCCTCTGTCCAACCGACATCCGTTATGGAACAGCGCTCGCGCGGTTCGCGCGCCAGTCACTCGGAGCGCGGCGCGCCGCGATCATTTTTGGGAGCAACGCCTACGGGCGGGGATTCCGCAACACGTTTCGCTCCGAATTTGCCGCCCTCGGCGGCAAGGTGGTGGAGGAAGACCCCTATATCCCCGCGATCTTCTCGATCGAGCCGTACCTCACGCATCTGAACCGCGAAGGGATTGACGTCCTGGTACTCGCGGTGGAGGCGGGCGGCGCGGAAATGACCTTGCGGCAGATCCGAGCAGTTGGCGCCCACTGGCCTGTGCTGGGGGGCGACGCGCTCGCCGGCATCGAGGCGGCGGGCGATGTCGCTGAGGGGATCCAGCTGCCGGCGGCGTATCTCCCCGACGCCCCCGGCGCCCGCAACAGCGCCTTCGTGACCGCCTACACCAAGGCCTATCCTGGAGAGCGTCCCGACAGCCGCAGCGCCGGGGCGTATGATGCCGTGAAGGTCATCGCGCGGGCCATCGAGGCTCGCGGAGCGGATCGTGAGGAGATTCGGGATTACCTCGCGGGCATGGGTCGACGCGTCCCCGCCATGGACGGGGTCACCGGACGCATCGCGTTCGACTCGAGCGGCGACGTGCCTGTGAAGGAGGTCGTAATCGGCATGGTCCATAACGGCCGCCTGGTGACGGAGCGCACCCGGTGAAGCAGTTCGACACCGTCCGGTTGCGACTCCTGGGTGGTCTCGCCCTGCTGGGCGCGGGCGTCGTATGGATCGCGCTGTTCGGGGCTCACGCCCTGCGCACGATCCGGCGATCGGAAGCCGCGCAGGTCGCTACCGCGCAGCGCTCCGGAGAGATTTCGAGCGGCATCGAGACGAGCGTGTTGCAGCAGCTGAACGCGGGCCAGCAGTACCTGGTCACTCCCACGCCCGAGTGGCGCGCGCAATTCAAGGAGGCGGCCGACCAGAGCTTTGAGTTCTCGCGCGAGCTCGAGCGCACGCGCGGACTCACGATCGATCAACGATTGACCGTCAATCGGATCCGGGAGCTGCAATCCTCGATCGAGGTGGGCTACGCGATGGCGCACGCCCTGCGTGACCTGGGGCGTGACGACGAAGCCCGAGTGTGGGCGAATGCCGTCCTGACTCCCGCGGGCGAGATCACCCGCGCGGTGCGCGGCCTCACGTCGGAACTCACGACCAACGCCCGCCGTGCGGAGCAGAGCCTGGCGGCGCTCACGGCGCGCTGGGAGGCGTACCTCTATCTCGGCCTGCTCGCGACGATTTTCGGCGCCGCGGTAGTGGGCTACTGGACCGTGTCGGCGGTGGAAGAACCGCTCGAGCGGATGGCGCTCGCCGCCGAACGGCTGGGAGGCGGTGACCTGCGGGTCACTACCACGGGACACATGCCGTTCGAGATCCAGCTGCTGTCCGACACGATGCGACGGATGGCCGAGCGGTTGCGCACCATCGTACGCGAGATCGTGCAGGAATCCGATCAAATCGCGACCTCCGCCGGAGACCTGACGTCAATCAGTGAGGGCCTCGCCGCGACGGCGGCGCAGGTCTCGAGCGCGATGAGCGAGATCTCGAGGGGGGCCGAACGGCAACGTGTCGAGCTCGATGCGATCGGCGGGGGCCTCGAAGATCTGCGCCGTACCGCCGGTGAACTCGCCGAGGCGGCCGAACGCGTGGCGACACTCGGAGAAGAGATCGAAACCGTCGCGAGCCGCCATCAAAACGATGTGGCCTCCGCGTCGGGGACGCTGCTCGACGTTCGGGAAGTGGTGCAGACGACGTCGAAGCAGATCTCGCAGCTCGCAGAACAGACGGCGGCCATCGATGATTTCGTGGACCTGATTCGCCGGATCTCGTCGCAAACCAATCTGCTCGCGCTCAACGCGGCGATCGAGGCGGCGCGCGCGGGAGAGCACGGACGAGGCTTCGCGGTGGTGGCCGAGGAGGTCCGACAGCTGGCCGATGAATCGGCGCGCGCGGCTGAGGCGGTGACGAAAACCACGAACACGATTCGCGATCAGGTGGACGAGGTCACCGCGACGATGGCCGCGGGAATGGCGAAGGTTCGGGGGATCGAAGAGATCGCCGGCGGAGCGGCCCGCGGTCTCGAGGCGATCGTGGCCGCCGTCACCCAGGTCGAGCAGGCGGCGGGTCGGGTATCACAGGTCGCGCAGCAAAACCGGGAATTGACCGCCCGGCTCGAAGAGCGCGCCCTCCAGGTCATGAGCCAGTCGGTGGCGCACGCCTCAGGCGCCGAAGAAGTCACCGCGGCGGCGGAGCAGCAGGGCGCGTCAACCGAAGAGATGGCGGCGACGAGCGGCCAGCTGCTCCAGGCCGCCGAAAAGCTGCGGTCGGCGGTGCAGGGACTCCGGGTGTAGCGTCGAACGCGTTACCGGGCCGCGTGCGGAGGCGGCGCCGGGGCGGGCTTCCCGCTCGCGAGCACGGCAGCGAGACCACCGTACGCATCACATCGTCGCGGCGCAGGTGGACCGGCGAGATACGTCCCGTCCCTACAGCGCATTGTCGACCCGGCCGGCGCCGCGGCGTTCGCCGGCATCGCGGATTTCGTGGCCGCGGTGCGCGTCGCGGCCGCGTGCGCTGGGCTCATGCTCGCATGGGGGAACAGCACGCGCACGCCGCGGTGCGCCGCACAGCCACGGGAATCGTTCGGCGGAAGGATATAGCTGCCGTCCACGCACTGAGCTACGGCGCCTGAGGGAGGCGCCTGCGTTGCCGGAGGAGCCGCCGGTCGCACCGAATCCGGAACGGATACGTTCGGCGACGACGCCGGACGGATCGGGCTATACGTCGCGGGGGCCTTCGTAACGGGCCGAGCCCCAGGCGCCGAGCCTCGCGCTTGTGCGGGAAGCGCAGTCACGGGCGGCGGCACCGGGGCACCCGAAGGAGCCGGGCGCGGCGCCGGAGGAGCCTGCGCGACAAGACTCGTCCCGCATAGCGTCGCGACCGCGAACCCGATTGCTGTTCTCCAGCCAGACCTGGTCATGGCGTCACCGTCACGATGTTCGAGTACGAGTGGTAATTCGTCGCGGTAAGGGTTGCGTTACCGGTTCCGGCCGCGACTCCGCGAACGTAGAACGTCACGGATTGCTGGTCCGCGGGAATCGTGACACTGGTGATCACCGTGCTGGTCGCCCCTCCGGACGTGAACTGAATATTCGCATTCGGTGCGAGCGTCCATGTAGTCGCGTTGAGCAGATTGTGAGCGTTCTGAACCGAGTCCCGCGCGTAGAGCGTCACGGCAGCCGAATCCCCGGCCGCGAGCGTGACCGGCCAGCCCATGATGGGATCGACCCGGCCGGCCGTGACGACCGTGTATGCAGTGGCGGCATTATGGGCCGGGACGCTTGCCGATGCGACCAGCGTATCGACGCCTACGGACGCTCCCGCCAGCCTGAAATACTCGTAATAGCTCCCGGTAGGGATGACGACGCTCGCGATCGGGGTCACGGTGAGGTTGTCATACACGGCCGTACGTGTCGCCCCTGAGTGCGACAACGTGACGGTCAGCGGCGCGGACTGATAATCGGGCGCGGCGACGAAATTATAGTCCTGATACTGCCCGAGCCCCAGGTATCCGGGCGTGCTGAAGCTCAACGTGGGCGTGATCACCGCCACGGTGAATGCGGCAGGGTTGTAGCGGTAGTACGCCGCCCGGGCATCCGCCGCCTGAAGCTGCGCCGTGCCGACGATTCCGGGTTTCCATGTCGCCGTACTGACGGAGTACTGCCCCGCCGGAATCGTGACCGTACCGGAATCGATCGCCGCCACGCCCGGCGCGGACGAGGTGAGCGTCACCGCCACGTTCTCCGTCGTGTAATGTGTGACGCCGTTCGCGTCGGCCGCATAGACGGTAATGTTCTGCGCGGCCGAGGTCGTATTGAGCTGCGCGCTGGTCGAAATCAGGAACTTGGGCGCGGTAACCTGGACGTTCATCGCGGCGGGGCTGTAGCCCGTGGCCGACGCCTGTATCTGGATCGTGCCCAGCGTGTCCTGTGCCGTCACCGGGAAATAGGCGTAATACGTCCCCACGGGAATCGTCACGGAATCCGGCACAGTGGCGACGCGCGGCCCGGTGCTGACAAGGTGTACCACGAGCGGCGTCCCCACGTTGTTCGGCACGGACACATAATTGCCATTGGGCCCGCTCGTCTGGCGCATGCCGAGCATGGACGAGCCGTTCGAGAGGGCGAGCGCGGGACCCGTCACGGTCACATTGCTGGTGGTGACCGACGCGTACCCCGTACCGGCCGCGTCCGAATACGTGGCGTTCGCCGTTCCGGGACCGAGCACGTTCAGCGTGGTGTTCGCGTATTCCGTGTTCCTGGCGATCGGGAAGGTAGCCTGACCCGGCTGAATGACGGTCGTGTCGCTGGTGGCTGCGGCGACTACGACCGTGTCCATCGTATAGTGCCGCGAGCCCACCGAATCCGTCGCGTATACCGTGATGCCGAGCGGCGGATTGGTGGTGGTCGTCTGACTTGGCATGCAGCAGGCCGTGAACCCCGGTGTCGTCACGATCAACACCGCCGTATCGGGCAGATAGCCCGGGGCGGAGACGATCAGCGTGTCGGTCCCGGTCGCGAGGCCGTAGGCGTCCAGGTACGTGTAATACGTGCTCGCCGGGATGTTGGGCGCCGCCGTGCTGAGCGAATCGACACCGCCGTGCAGCTGCCGTATCGTCGCCGCCAGCGGCGTGGCGCGATAATCGGGGGTGTAGACATAGAATCCGTTGTTGTTCGGGTCGAAGTGTTGCCGCCGCCCGAGCAGCGCGGTTTGAAAGCTGAACTGAATGGGCGGCGTCACCACCGTGATCGTCACACTGTCGACCACGGCCTGACCTGGGGCAGAGTAGACCAGACGCGCCGTGCCCACGCCCACGGGGGTGATGTGCGGCTGATTGTTGTAGTTCTGCCCCGAATCGACGGTTACCGCTGATGAGTCGATGGTGGCGACGGTGGCATCGGTGGAGCGCAGTGACACGACAAGCGGCGAATTCCTGTAATGCGCATACCCGAGCGAGTCCGTGGTGTACACATTGAGTCCGGTGCCTGGACCGAAGTTGTTCAAGGTCGTGCTGCAGCATGCCGTCACGCGTGGCGTGGTCACTCGCCACGACCCGTCCGCCGGATTGTAGCCGGGCGCCGAGGCATGGATCGTTACCCCACCCGGCGCGCCCCCTACGACGCTGAAGTACGCGTAATACGAGTTTGCGGGAATCGTGACCGTAGCCGGGACCGAGGCGACGGTCGAGTCGCTCGTCGAGAGCGACACCACAAGCGCCGTACTCACGTTGTTGGGGACATAAACGTATACCCCGGGCTCGTACTGGCCGGCGCCCACCAGGGCCGTGCCACCCCAGCTGAAGGTGAGCGGCGGGCCGCTCACCGTGTACAGGGCCGAGTCCGACTGATGGCCGCCGGCACTCGCCACGATGTACGCGGTTCCGCCGAGACCGCCCATGACAAAGCGCCCGCTGTTGGTATACGACTGTCCCGGCGCGATCGCCACCACGCTGTCCAACAGCTTGACGATCGTCGTGTCCGTTGACCTGAGCCGCACCACGAGCGAGTTGGAGCGCGGATGCGCGTAACGTGTCGAGTCCTCCGCGTACACCGTCACGGTTTGCTGGGGTGATGTCGTGAACAGCCCCGTATTGCTGCAGCACACTCCGAGGTATGGCGTGGTCGCGATGACCGTCGTCGCACCTGCCGCCGTCCACCCCGGCGCGGACGGCGTGATCCTCGCGGTTCCCTGCGTCCGTGCGGTGGTCGTGAAGTAGGCGTAGTACGAGTTGGCGGGTACCGCCACGGGCGACGTTACGGTCGCGACGCTCGTGTCGGAGCTCGTCAGGGTCACCTGCACCGGCAGGTTCGTGTACGTCGGGGTGTAGACGTAGGCGCCTGGATCGTACTGCCCCACCCCGAGGAGGATGGAGCCGGCGCTGTTCGTCAGCACCGGCGCGTACGCGGTGAGCGTCGATGCGGAGCCGTTCACGCCGACGGCGTTCGGCGTGATGCTCGTGGTCCCGGCGCCGACGGCGCGGATCTGGATGTCCGCGGCGAGCTGGCCGGAAGGAATGAACGCGGGATCCGGTGAGATCGCCGCGACTCCCGGTACCGAGTAGTTGAACGTTACGTAGGTCCCTCCCGCCGGCGAAGGATCGGAAAGCAGCACCTGGGTGCTCACGACATCGGTGGCGTTGACCGAGTAGCTGGACGAGGTCAGCCGCATATTCGCCGTCACCTTGGCGACCGCGGTCGCGCCGGCGTAGAGTCCCGTCCCGTCCGTCGCGGTGACCGTCGCGGTACCGGCCGAATCTCCCACCAGCACCGCGTTCGCCGACGTGACGTTGGCGGGAATCACGATCGACGACGGGCTCCAGTGCGCGAACCCAGACGCCGCCAACTGGAGGGTGAGCGGCGCCGTCGGCGGAACGCTGAGGAGGATCGGGATCGAGGCACTCGAGCCACGGCCGACCGCAACCGTATCGCGTCCAAACGAGATGATCGCGGGCACGGTGCCCCCGACCGTCACGCTCAACGGATTCGAGACGATCGGTCCGCTCGTCGCGGTAATGTCGGAGGCGCCGTTCGCTACGCCCGTCACGACACCGCTGGCCGTATCCACGGTCGCGACGGCGGGCGTGGCGGAGCTGAAGCGGAACGCGCCGCCGGCAATGAACCGGTTATTCGCGTCTTTGCCGCGGGCCACCAGGCCCATCGTGCCGCCGATCGCGATCGTCGCGGTGGGATTGCCGGCCGGTGGGCTGAGGGCGATGGAAGCGAGAACCTGCGACACCGTGAGCAGCGCGCCCGGAGTCGACGTAAAGCCCTGCGCCGTGGCCTGAATCTGCGTGACACCGTTCGCGGCCGCGGTGGCGGTCGTCGTGTCGCCCTGTGTCGAGCCGAGCACCGCGACCGACCCATTGGTCGACACCCAGGTGAACGACACACCACTCATCACGGCGTCGAGCGTGTCATGCGCGATCGCCCGGTAGCGCCGGGAGAGTCCCAGCGACGTGAGGGTGAAGCTGTCCGTTTTCGCGGCGCCGGCCGTGTCGAGCACCACGGCGATACGTGTGATGGGCGTCAGCACCGTAACCTGCGCCACACCGGTGATCGCCCCTGCCGTCGCGCGGATTTGCGCCGTCCCGAGGCCCGCCGCCGTGACGTCGCCTGTCGAGTCGACGCTCGCGATCGCCGGCGCGGTGGAGGACCAGGTGAAGGACGCCGCGGGAGCGACTGGATAGCCGAGCCCGTCGACGGCCGCGGCGGTGAACAGGAGGGTACGCGTCAAGTACAGGTTGCGCACGCTGGGCGTCACATTGACGGTCGCGACGCGCTGCCTGACGACGATCAAGGCGGAGTCGCTCGTTCCGCCGGATTCCGTGACGACGACGTAGGTCGACCCATTCGCCACTGCGGTCACCAGTCCGGTCGAGCTGACGGTCGCGACCGCCGGGGCCCGGCTGACCCATGTGAACGACCCCGCGACCTGGTTGCCGGCCGAATTCTTGGCGCGTGCCGTGAGTCCGGTCGTGGCGGTGAGCGCCGTGAGCGTATCGAGACTCGGCGTGACCGCGGTACTCACGACGGTTCCGCCTCCCGGAGTGACGGTCGCCGTGAACAGCACGGTCACGCTGGTCCCGGCGAGCGACGCGCGGACCTGCTCGGTGCCGACCACTGAGCCGAGCGTGTAGCCGATCTGTGCCTGCCCGGCGGCATCGGTCAGCGTCGTGTCGGCGCTCACCGACCCGGCTCCGGCAATCCGGCTCCAGGCAACCTTCGCCCCGGCGACCGGGTTGTTCGACGCGTCCGTCGCCTTTACGACGAAGGGAGCAAGTGCCGATCGCACCGTGTCGCTTTGGCCGTTGCCGGAAACGATCGACAGGTTCGCAGGCCCAGTGAGGGCGGTGCCGTAGCTGAATTTCTGCGGCGAGCCCGCAAGCGCTCCGGCGCTGGCGAGTACGGTGACCGGGCCCGTCCCCGCCGGCGTGAGGAGAACGCTCGCATACCCCGTGTCGTCGCTCGTGGTCGTGGGCGCCGAAAGGGTGCCGGTTCCCGCGCTGATGCTCCACGTGACCGTCTGGCCTTTGAACCCACCGTTCAGCTTGTCGAGCACCCGAACGACGAACGGCGCGAGCGCCAGCTCGACCGGACCCGTCTGACTGTCTCCCGAGACCTTTATGAGCGTGGCGGGAGGCGGAATGATGTGAACCCGCGTGGAGTCTTTGACGTGTGTCGGAGTCTCGCCCACAATCCACAGACTGTCCCGCACCGTCGTCTTGGTCGTGAGCACCGCGGTGTACGGCGTGGGATACGTGACGCTCGCCTCCGACGTATCGCTGAGACGATAACCGACCGGGACGTTCGCGATAACCTTCCCCGTGCTATCCGACACGACCGCCTGCAACGGAATCGCCACCCCCCCCAGTACCGTGGTGTCACGCGGGCCGATCACGAGACCGGCGGCATTGGCTCCCGTGCCCGTGTAGATCGCGGTCAGCAGAACTGGAGTGGCGGCGGCGCCGGTCGAGATCTGGGTGGTCGTCGAAGACGTGTACCACGTGACGCCCAGGCCGTAGGCTCGGATCGTGAGCAGGAACTCTTCCGGGCTTTCCTTGAGCAGCACATTGAGACGAATCACGGCCGAGTCGCCCGCGGCTGTCCCCGCATGAAAACCCATGACCGTGTCGAGGGCGAGTGATTGATCCGCGGACCGCGTCAGCCGGATTTCGAGGCTCTCGACCGGCACGGGCACCCCCAGCACCGCCGGCGAGAGCGCATTGAAGTTGAATCGCGCCGCTCCGTAGTGTCCCGGGCCGAGTATCCGGTCGTTGACGCAGGTCACAACGAAAAGAGCCAGCGCGAGGCTGGCTCCAGCGATGGCAATGCTCCGCACACCCCGTTGCCGGGGCATGCTGGAGTGTCGGTTCGGGCGGGTAGGGCTCATCTCCCGATCCGCGCGAACAGACTCGCCGCGTATCCAGTGCAATCCGCGCGGCCGGTGGACCGGTCATAGATCCAACCCTGTTCGTATCGTCCGGTCAGATTGAGCGAAACGCTGCGCCCGGCCACCAGTCTGAGCAGCATGCCCGCGGAGCCCAGGCGACCGCCAAGGTAATCGGCGGGATTCCACTGCCGATATCCGACAAGAGGCTCGATCGAGAGCCGGCTACTGAGGGGGTGCGCGAGCCGCAGCTCGACGTTGAACACGTTCTCTTGCGTGTCCGGATTTGGCCCATTCGTCCCGGTGCCGGCATCGCGGTAGATGTCCCAACCCGTGAAGCTGAGGGTCGATCGCCCCAGCACCCGCACGAATGTGAGGTCAGTGATGAACCGTGTTCCCGGCGCGTATGAGAGGCCGACGATGCCAGTCGTGCCGGAGTACACGTCGGTCGAGAACGTGCTGACGGTGAACCCAAGCAGCACGCGCGCGCTTTGCCCGAGCAGCCGGTCGGCGCCGATGCGGAAGCGGCCTTCCACGCCGGGGGTGTAGGAGACGGTATCGCCCGCGAACGGGGAATAGGTCCCGACGTATCGCGCGCTGCCCGAGAAACCCAGATTCCAGGCGCCTGCGTGCTGCGCGTACGCGAGCCCACCGGTCATCCCGAATCCCGTCCCGAAATTCGGCACGGGGAATGAGAGGTAGTTCGAGCCGATGGAGCCCGCTACCGTGAACTGGGTCGGCGCGAGCGTGTGCTGGCCGGTCGGGAGATTCAGCGAAACCGAGGCGACGAGACGATCGCGGGCGGGGGTGAACAGCAGCCGCAGCTGCGTATCGGTGAACCCTGACAGCGTCTCGCTGGGACCGGCATACGTCTCGAGAGTGGCAGAGGCGTAACGGGTGGCGACATCGACCGAGACGCTGCGCCCCAGCGGCGCCACCACGGCCACCGGCAGGTTCCACTGCCAGATCGATTTCGTGCCGATACCAGGGTCGAACTCGTACCCACGAGTTTCGAAACCCGAGACGACCGCCACGCGATCGTACATCCCGTCCGCCGCCTGCGCGACGGCATCCGCTGCCCCACCGCCCAGTGCGAGCACACAGGCGGCTACCCGGAACTTTGCGCGCACTGGCTAGGGGATCTTGAAGATGATGAGGATTGCGCCGATCAGGGCCGCTCGAGCCGGACCATCGCACGTAGCGCCCTCACAAATCCGGTTGGGATCGGTGGGTGGCGTGGCCGGCGCCGTGGTGCTTGCCAGCACGCCCGCACCTGAAGGTACGGTACCGTCGATCGCATTCGAGAGCGCCCCGGCGTTTTGGCCTCCTGCTCCCAGCGGGCTCGTCGTTGCCGGTGGACCAGCGGCGGCGGCGAGGTCTCCGGCGGGGACGGCGGACGCGGCCTGCGCCGCCGAGCTCGACCGCGCACCCTCGACCGCCGCGCCGAACCCGGGATCGCGCGACGCGGCGGCCTGGAACGAATTCGCGGCCGCCGAGAAATCGCCGCGATCGGCTTCCTCGAGTCCGCGGCTATACAGCAGGAATGCTTCCAGGTCACGGGTGGGACGCTGGGTGATCGCGACCCGCTCCGCGGGCGTGAGCGTCACCCCGAGATCCGCGAGCAGCTGGAGCACGACCGCTTTCTCCACATCGAATAGGGATTGCAGCCGGTCGCTATTCGAGCCGCTCGCACTCACGGCGGCATCGGCGGCGCGCACGACTGTGGCATCGATGCGCACTCGCGTCGCGGCGGCGCCAGAGTCCGTCGTGAATTGCCCCTCGATCACCTGGCCCGCCCGGAGCAGCCGCCCGGAGCGTGCCCCCGTGGCGGGGTCCACGCGGTCGCTCTGAGCGAGTTGCATCTCATCGAGAAGCGCCTGGAGCCGTGCCCGCTCCACCACCCGCAGCGTGTGGACCTGCGAGAGGTCCGTGACGAACACCGCGGCAAGTCCTCGCTCGAGCGGCTTGAAGGCGCTATCGCCGCCCGCGTAGCGGAACGGCATCACGGCCACCGTATTGGGCTCGGGCGGCAGCTGTGCGAAGCTGGACTCGTGCGCCAGCGCGTCTCGCGCGGCATACACCAGCTCGGCACGTCCGATGATCTCGAGGCGGCCGGTCAATAGGTGTCGCAGAGATTTCGATGGATGGTTCGCGAGCAGGCCCGTGTAGACCGCGCGGGCCGAGTCGTATTGCGTCAATGCTTCGTAGGTGAGGCCGAGATACACGAGTGCTTCGCGGTTTCCCGGCTCGAGTCCGAGTGTGGTTCCCAACACGCGCCGCGCATCGGGATACCGCTTGTCAGAGTAGTAAGCGCGTGCGAGACGGAGGTTGGCGCCGGTATCGGTAGCGTGACTCGCCGCGGCTCGTTCAAGCGCGGCAGTGTTCGTCGCGGGGGTCGCGCCCGTCTCGGGAGCGATGCTGCCGCACGCGGAAGCGAAGACGGCGAACAGCGAGACAAAAAAATGCCTGGCCCGGACGAGAGGGCTGCTTCCCACGAATGACGGTGCCACCCGCATGGAACCCCCGGCCCGGCCCTGGAACAGCGGCGGCGCTACGTGGCGAAAAGGGGGGCTAACATACAATCCGACGAGTTGGAACTGCCATAGGCGGGCATCACATTCCCGCGGTGAGCCTCATTAACTCACCAGGTGAGTTGCGCTTACGCCTCAGCGGCGCTTTTTCTTCGGCGCTTTCTTGGCTTTGGGCTTGGGTGGTTTGGGGAGCTTGCGCCGGCTGCGGAGCGCCGCCTCGACGTCGGACAGAACTCGGTCCCCTTCGTCGGGTCCGATCAGCCCGCGACGCACGGCATACCGCACCAGCTCTTCGGCATCCTCTACCGCAAACTCTCCAATGCCTGAAGCCGCCCGAATCGCTTTGACGAGGGCATCGGCGACGGGGCTACGGAGAACGCTCGCAATCCCGGGCAACGCCTCGAGCAGCGACGAGATCTGCGACCCACCAAGTTCCGCTGGCATAAGCGCGCGCTGCTCCGAGAGATAGCGGGAAGGTGTAGGGTCGCGCCAAGCTACATCCCGGCTATCTCTTGTCAAGAATTCCCCGGGACGCCGAGCGTAAACGGCTGATTGGTCGAGAGATATACGCTCGTCGACTGCCGTCACGCAGCACCTGGCGCGGTGTCACCGGTGTCGGGATTCCCCCCTTCCGGGGGGGGCTAAATTTGGTCTGGAGGTGCAACACGTGGGCCGACGCGGAATTAAGGAGTATCGAGCTCCCGAGGCGCTGACGCTGGTTTCTCTCGACCGGGAACATGCGCCTCTCATATGTCCCTCGTGTGGGACACGGTCAATTCAGCGGGTACCCAGGCGGCGCAATTCGCTGCTCTTGACGCGCTCAGAGCGTATCACCCTGACGTGCCAGACGTGCGGTCGGCATGCCTCGTATATCGAGCGGGGACCCGAGCCGCCGCGCGACAGTACGATGGATCCACGGCCTGCCGCTCCGATGCGGTAGGCAGAGGAGACCTCTCGAACGTGAGTGTTCGACCCTAGTGGCCGGCGACGCCATCCAGATGATGGGCACCATCAGCGAGGTGCTCCCCAATACGACTTTCCGTGTAAAACTCGAGAACGGGCATGAAGTGCTCGCGTATGTGAGCGGCAAAATGCGGAAGAATTACATCCGTATCCTTCAGGGTGACAGAGTGGCTGTGGACCTCTCGCCGTACGACCTGACGCGGGGCAGGATTACTTACCGGTACAAGTAGACACGTCGAAGAAGAACGTCGAGGGGGACCGTATACGGTTTTCCCTCGACGTTTTTCCTTGATGCCATTCCTTGACGATTTTCCTCGACGTCTTTAGAAGAACAGCAGTATGCCCGCCGACACATCCAGCTGGGATGCGGAAGGCGTCGCGACCCCCTGCTGGTGCTCTTGCGTCAGCTCGGCCGTGAGCTTGACCGACTTCGTCCACTGGTGGTACACGCCACCAGTGTACGAGGAAAGCTGGGTGCGGAGCGCGTTGGGGCCGCCATTCGCGCCACCCGCTTCGCCCGAGCCCGCATTCTTGAGCCGGCTCAACCCGTAGCTTCCAAAGATGCTGGTCTTCTTGGTGAGCGCGTATCCGACCTGCAGATAGCCGCCATCCGACTTGCGGGCGGTCGAGTCGTTCGTCGCGATCGGGCCGCCACCAAATCCCGAGAACATGAGCAGTGTACCGACGCCCGAACCGATGTAGCCGCTCACGACGACGGACAGCGCGGAGATATCGCCGCGAACACCTGCGGTCAGGCCCGTCGACGTCACCGAATTCCCGTTGCTGGGAGCGTTCGAGGCGGTCTGTACGAGGCCACCAGCCCAGAGCAACCATTTTTTGGCGCCGGATTTCATGTTGTACGTGAATTCCGCCTCGAGCCGCGGAACCGGCGTGACACCGTACGTGGTGGCACCGCCTGGCCCTTGGAGCGTGCTCGGCTGGAAGATGCCAATCGCGAGCTGAGCCGGAGCACCAGTCTTCGTGGTGTAGGTGGCCTGCGCCTGGAAGTTGGGATAGATGTAGCCGTAGCCAATGCGGCCGAGCGTGGTCCCACCACCCTGACCTCCACCAATCCCCACCGCCCCGACTCCGAAGAGCGTCTGATCCTGCAGAATGTTCTGGCGGCCGAACAGCGCCAACTCGCGTCCGACGAGCATCTGCCCCCAGGCGCCGCCGACGGTCAAATACACCTCGCGCATGTCGATCTGCGCGCCGGCTTGCGTGCCGTTGCCGAAATTGTCGTGCACGCCCGGATTGTTGATCTGGGGTGCGAAGCCGAAGTGGACGGCCAGATTCTGTCCACCTTCCTTCCCCTTGGCCTCGAAATTCGCAAACCCGGGCAGGAGCCCCGTGCGGATGCTGAAGTTGCTCGGGCCGCTGTTGTTCTGCTTCGTATAGACGCCAAACGCGTTCACGTTCCCGGCGAACGAGAATGACCACCCGTTCGACATCTGCATGATGAGCTGAGCCTCTGCCGCATTGCCGCAGAGTACGATGCCGGTCAGTACCAACAGAGCGAGACGCTTCATACGAGAACCTCCTTGCGGTTCAGCGTCGTGAATGCCTACCGCTGTTGCCCCTCCCGCACCACTCGCGTCACGAGTGAGGAGGGGGGGTTACCGCGATCGCCGGTTTCGCGGCTTTGTCCGCCACCGCCATGCGAATCCACATCCCTTGTTTCCCGTGTCCCGGAACAGCGCAGATGATCAGGTACGATCCGATCCTGTCGGGAACGAATTTCAGGGTATCGTCGCCCTGGGGCGGCAACCCTTCGGCCAGCCGCACCGTAAAGGCGCGCGCGAACACCGGCGCGACGGGCCCGTCGGGAACGGGGGTCTGATCGGCGATGACTTCGGCGGAATGCGGCAACATGCCGTCGTTGTTGTGGAAATGCATGATCACCGTAGAACCCTGGGGCACCGTCAACGTGAGCCCGCCATCGCGGAATCCGTTGAAGTTCAGCGCGCCGTTCAGACCCGTGAGCCCGGCAATCAGCTCGAATCGCACGGTCACCGCTTTTTTCTTGTGCTCGACCTTCAGCCAGGTCGAGTCGACCTGCTGCCCTCCTCCGGCCGCCCCCGAATCGGCACGGGCCTGGGCTCTGGCCTGCGTGGCCACGGCCGCGAAGATCGTCGACAAGAGCACTCGCTGAACCTGAGACCTCCCCATGATCACGCACCTCATTTCGGCAGTCCGAACACAAATACGGCGTCGCCCAGCGGGAAGCTGAGCTGGAAGTTTCCGCCGGCTGCGACGGCTACATATTCGTCGTTGTCGAGCTGGAACACCGCCGGGGCCGCGTTGACGCCGGCACCACACTGGAAGCGCCACAATACGTCGCCGGTCTTCGCGTCATACGCATCGAAGAACCCGTTTCCCTCCCCGGTGAACACGATCCCGCCCGCGGTGGCCGTGACCCCGCCCATCATTGGCTGCTCGGTCTTTTTCTGCCATGCAAGCTTGCCGGTGTTCAAGTCGATCGCGTCCACGTAGCCCCACTGCGCGCCCTCAGGCCCCGGAATTGCTACGAACGCGCTGCCGAGCCAGAGCCGTCCCTTCTCCCACGGCGCGTAATGCGTCTTGTAATTCATCGGCTGGTGCAGAGCGGCTACATAGGCATACCCGAGCTGCGGGTTGATGGCGATCGGGTTCCACTCCGCCCCGCCGTTTGCGCCGGGAAGCATCCGCGTGCCCTCGGGTGTCGGCAGCGCGAACATATTCTCCTGGGGCACGAACGCGTCGGACTTGCGGATCAGCTTCCCCGTCGCGGCATCGAGCACGTAGACCCAGCCACTCTTGCCCGCGTGGACGACGGCCTTCTTGCCGCCCAGCGTGACGATGGCCGGAGGACTGACGGCATCCAGGTCCCACACGTCATGCGGAATCGTCTGATAGCCCCACTTGATCTTCCCGCTATTCACGTCGATGGCCACGATCCCGTCGGTCCAGCGGTTGTCGCCGGGCCGAATGCTACCGTCGAGATCGGGCGAGGGATTTCCGATGGAGACAAACAATGTGGACGATTCGGGATCGTAGGCCGGCGTCATCCACACGCCGCCGCCGCCGCGCTGCCAGGCATCCGCATACTTCGCCGAATCGCCTTTTTCCTTCGCGATGTCGCGGTGCAGGTCGTTGCCTTCCGGCGTCGTCTTGGCCCAGGCCCCCCACCAACCCCCCTCTTGAGGAGAAGGGATCGTGTAGAAGGTCCACAGCGGCGCGCCGGTGGCCGCGTTGAAGGCTTTCACAAATCCGCGAATGCCGTATTCGCCGCCCGCGGTGCCGATGATGACTCTGTCGCCGATGGCGAGCGGCGCCATGGTTTCGGTGTACCCCGCGGCCGGATCACCGACCTGCGCAACCCATTTTTCCTTCCCCGTCTGTTGATCGAGCGCGACGAGCTCGCCGTCGAGCGTGCCGAGGTAGACGAGCCCGTTCGCCACCGCGACGCCGCGGTTGTTGGGCCCGCAGCACGCGGTGCTCACCGGCTGGGTCTTGTGCTCGTAGCGCCACAGGACCTTGCCCCCATTCCGCAGGTCATAGGCGATCACGATGTTGTTGGGCGTGACCGACGTGGTCACGTACATCGTGCCATTCACGACGACCGGGGTCGTTTCGAAGCTGCCCAGGCGCTCCACCCCGGTCTGCAACACGAACTTGGGAACGAGATTCTTGACGTTGGCCGCCGTGATTTGTGTGAGGGGGGAGTAGCGAGTATTCCAGTAGTTGTGACCGTACATCAGCCAATCGCCACTCGATGCGGCCTTCTCAAGCGCCGCGGTCGTTACCGCGGCCCCACCCGTCGGCTGTTGTGTGTGTGCCGGCAGCGCAACATTCATCAGGAACGCGACGACCAATCCCCAGCGATCCCAGTACCTCATACGGCCTCCTTGAAGACAACCAATGCTGTCTCGGTTTCGCGTTGACCCAAAGTAGCCTTTAGTACGACGCTGCTCCACACCAGCCGACTCGGAGATAACATTGCCCGTCACATCGGGATAGGACCAGATCCGGGCTTGACATCGTCTGGAGCGCTGTGGAGACTCGCTCGCGTGATCGCTACGGTCTGTTTCACGTTGTCGCTCCTCCATGCCATCCAGGCACCCGCCCCGGCGGCGCTCTCCCCGTTCGCGCGGGCAAAGGCTGAAGCCTTGATCCACGATCGGCTGCCGTGCCTCGGTTGTCACGAGCTCGACGGTAAGGGAGGGCATATTGGGCCCAGCTTCGATGACATCGGGAGCCGGACCACGCGGCCGGAATATGTCGAGGGAGTGATTCGCGATCCTCAACTGCTGTCGCCCGGCACGATGATGCCAAGAATCCCCATGAGCCCGGCCACGCTGCACCTCGTCGCCACGTATCTCGTGCAACATCGACCGTCGCAGGCGCACGCGTCAGCGTCCCCCTTGCTCGGAACACGGGCACCGGACTCCACGAGCACACTGTCGCCGGCGGCGCTGTATGGCCACCTGTGTGCCTCCTGCCACGGCAAGACGGGCGGCGGCGACGGGCCGAACGCGCGCTATCTGCCGGTCCGCCCCACGGCTCACGCCGACAGCGCCTACATGTCGTCGCGCACCGACGATGACCTGTTCGATACCATTTTCGCCGGCGGGTATGTGATGAACCGCAGTAATCGCATGCCGCCCTTCGGCGCCACGCTGAGCCGGCCGCAGATCCACGCTCTGGTGGGCTATCTCCGGTCGCTGTGCCGTTGCGCCGGTCCGATCTGGTCGCGAAACGAATGAAACCGCCCCGCTCGGCCAAGTCCGAGCCGCCCGGCCCACCGGTGCGCGGGCCGAAGCGGACCTGGCGCTTCGCCGCACTTGCGGCCGCTTTGGCCCTTGTGGCTCTAGGCGTCGTCGCCGTGCGGATGTATGGTCGACGGTCCACCGTGTTTCCCGCGCCGCGACCCGAACCGGCGGCGGCGCCCGTTGCCTTTTCCCAGTTTGTCGGATCCGAAGCGTGCGCCGAATGCCACGCGCCGCAATACCAACTCTGGAAAGCCTCGACGCATGGCAATGCGGGAGGCATGCCGACCGATCCCGGCCGCATCATTGCGCCATTTGACGGGCGCCCGATGCGGTTCCGCGATGGCGCGGTCACGCCAAGCCGCCGCGGCAACGAGTACATCTTCACCGTCGCACAGGGCCGGCGCCCACCGCAGGTGTTCCCCGTAGTCGCGGTGGTCGGAAGGGGATTCATGGCGGGCGGCGGGACCCAGGCATTTTTCACGAGAATGCCCGATGGGACGGTGCGCTTCCTGCCCTTCGACTTTTCGCGTGCCTATAACGGCTGGGTGTGCAATACTAACGGCCGCAAGAACGTGGGGCTCATCCCGATTGGTCCCACGGTAGCCCTCGCTGATTGCGGCGACTGGCCGCCGTCCCGCGTGCTCGGGAGCCACGAACGGTTCGAAGGCTGCCAGCAGTGCCACGGCAGCCAGATTCTCCTGCAGTTCGACACCACCGCCAAACAGTATGTCACGCAGTTCACGACGCTCGCCGTGAACTGCGAGTCGTGTCACGGTGCGGGGCGCCGCCACATCGAGCTGGCGCGCTCAGGTCGCATCAGCGACAGCGCCGATATCGGGATGCGCTCTTTGAGCACGCTTGCCAAGTCCCGATCCATCGAGGTGTGCTTTCAGTGCCACGCGGTGAAGGCCACCTTGAAGGGCGGATATCTCCCGGGCGCGGGACTCAACCGGCACTTCGCGCTCAAGTTTCCGGCACTCCTCGACACGATCTATTTCGCCGATGGCCGGACCCGTGCGTTCGCCTACCAGGAGGGCCACCTCACGAGCCCCTGCTATCGCGACGGCTCGATGACCTGCGTCGATTGCCACGACCCTCATTCGCAACACTACCGCGATATTAACGCCGTTCCGCTGCCGGGGCGGTTTGACGACGGCCAGTGTACGGATTGCCACGCCAGCAAGCTCGATTCGGGCGCACGCCACACGCATCACCGCGCCGGATCCGAAGCCAGCCGCTGCACGTCGTGTCACATGCCGTATCTTCAGGAACCGAGTGTGGGACCGATTGTCCGCTACTCGCGCTCGGACCACACCATTCCGGTTCCGCGCCCCGTATACGACAGCCGGCTCGGGATCGCGGATGGCTGCATTCAGTGCCATCGCGATCGTTCGCCTTCGGACCTCCAGCGCCAAATGGAACGCTGGTACGGAGCGATCAAACCCCAGGCACACCCGATCGCGCAGGCGATACGGGCAGACAGCGCCACCGATCGCGTGGCGGCCGCCCGGCTCGCCCTTGCTCCCGACGACCGCGATGCGTTCGCGCGATTCATGGCCGTGAGCGACTTTCTCGAGCGCTACATCACCCCCAACATGGGCCGGCTCGAGGGCGAGATCGTGCGCGGTCTCGAGGACTTCGCCCGGACACCGGATCGGGATCTCAAGGCGCTGTCACTGGCCACGCTGCATCTGGCCCGCGGCGCAGACCCGGGGGTGCGCCGCTTTCTCTCGAAGCAGCTCGAGCAGCTTGATTCGCTCGACACCCCGGTGCGGCAGCGCTGGGCCTGGACCCTGCGCGCCCGCGGCAACGCCTTTCTCGGCATGGGTGACGAGCAGGCTGCGCTCGCGAGCTTCGAGCGTGCCCAGGAGATCGAGCCCCAGGATCCCGCCATCGCGCGGAGTCTAGGAATTGTCTACACGAGATTGCGGGATTACGGGCAGGCGGCCGAGTCGTTCGAGCGCAGTCTCGAGCTCGACCCGAAGCAGCCCCAGGTATTGGTGGAGCTGGCGTACACCCAGGAAGCGCAGGGAAGCGGTGACGCTGCGGTCGGCACCTATCAGCGGGCAATTGACGTCAATCCCTGGGAGCCATCGGCCTTTGCCAACCTGGGCGTCGCCTATCTGCGTCGCGGGTCGTTTGCGGAGGCCATCCCGCTGCTCGAGCGGGCGTTGACCCTCGACCCTGCCCTGGCCAATGTGGCGTTCGCGCTGGCCAACGCCTACCAGCAAATGGGACGTCCAGCGGAAGCGGCGGCAGCGCTCGAGCGCGGTCTCGAGTTCGACCCTGGGAACGCGAACGCGAGGCAGATGCTGGAAGTGTTGCGCGGCTCCCACGGAGCGCACTGAGCCAGAACCTTGCTCGGGCCCGACTCCGGGGTATACTCTTTCGCCCGCGGCACCTTGGTCCCGATCTATCGTACAACAGTGGGGGAAAATCTATCATTTTACGTGTCCAGGCCGGGATCATTCTCGGGGCGGTGGCGTTCGCGCTCGGCGAGCCCGGTACAGCAGCAGCCCAGTTCGAGGCGGGCTTTCGCCTGGGCATTTATGCTCCGGCTGGAGCCTACGTCAACGAGGGAGACAGCTATCCCGGAGGCCGGTTGGAGATGCAGGGGGTGGGCGCGCCGCTGATTGGAGCCCAGGCCGTGTTCTGGCCGCGATCCTGGCTCGGCATCGAAGCCACCGGGTCGCTAAGCCCGAGCATGGTGGCGCTTACGGATGCCTCGGGGACGGCGGACCACTCCTCGACAGTCATGTTCGCGAGCGCCCGGGTCTTGATTCCCGTGACGTCCCGGAAGGCGATGTGGTCGTTCTACGTCGGAGGGGGTATAGGACTGGTGAGTCGCAGCGGCGGGGTGTGGGACCGGTTTGAGAGCGGGACTACGTCCCCGACCTGGATCGCATCATTCGGTGGCGCAACCCCCCTTTCCGAGACACTGCGCATGCGCTTCGAATTCGAGGATAACTTTTCTACGGCGCAGTTCGATGCCGGACTGCCTACCGCGACACAACCTCATTCACATCAGGACATCATGTTCGCAATCGCAGTCGAATTTCTCGTCGGAGGTCGTCGATGAGCGTCACGACGCACGGGCGGGCGCTCGTCGCCCTCGTGGCCACGCTTGGGGCACTGGGCACGGGCTGCTCGCATTCGAAGAAGGAGTTCGAAGACATCAATCCGGCGGTGCCGGGCACGCATTTCCGCCGAATCGCGACGATTTCGTCGGACGATGCGGGCACGGCGATCCGGCTCATGGTGCAAACCCGAGAGAAGCTGAAGCAGGCCGGGATCGACGCGCAGTCCGCCACCGGGCGCTGGGAAAGCGCGTCGGACGCGGTGAGTCAGATCTGCGCGCCCGGGGTGGACCTGCCGGTCGACGGGGTGCTGATCATGTCGTACGATCACATGACGCTGTACGACTGCGCCACGGCGCGTCCGGCCTACGACATTCAGGGCTCGCCCATGTCCGGCGGAATGGGCATCGACGAGATGACCAAGCGCCTCATCAAATACCTCGAAGGCCACGAAGAAGGCTGAATCCCGCAGAAAGCAAAGCGCCCGGCTCGGTGAGCCGGGCGCTCGTGCTATCGGTACGAATCAGATCAGAGCGGCTGGGGACGGAGCACGAGATCCACGCCCATCCAGAGCTGCTTCCAGATGCCCATGCCGACGCCCAGTCCGAGCGCCATTTTCGAGATGCCGTACTTGCTCCAGAGATCGTTGCCCGTCATGTACCAGCGGCCACGAACCCGGATCCCGCCGGCATCGTGCCAGGCCTGGATCGCGACGGTCAGCGGAGCGTTGGTCCCATGCAGGAACAGGGAGCCGACGGCGTTGGCGTGCACGGTATCACGGCCACCGTGCTTGATGTCCTTCAGGCTGTCGATCGTGAAGATGATCTGGGGATACTTGTCCGCCTCGAGCACGGTGCCGCGCGCGAACCCGTCACGCAGCTTCTCGCCGCTGATGAGCGCACCCGCGTCCACGGCGATCTTACCGTGCGCTCCGACCCAGCTGGCCGTGTCGGGCGCGACGATCTCGCCGTGTACCGCCTCGGTGCACACCGGGCGAACCTTGTAGCGCGGGAAAAGCGGAATGTGGATCGTGTCCGCATCGCTGTTGCCGGGCGGCAGCTTGATATCGGTGGCATCGACGCTCCAACCAGTTCCGGCGCTCCGGCCTTCTCCCGGGAGCCAGGAGGGCTCTTCAGGACAGGTAGTTGCCCAGAGGTGGTTCAGGTGCGGATTTACTTGCCACCATGAAATGCTGACCTTTGGATCGACTTCGAGTTTCGCCCCTGCCGGGCCGCGGCGCGCAGCGACAAGACAGACAACCGCCAGCGGGGCTAAGGCGAGCGCCCACCGTACATGAGAATGCTTCACTTGTGAATTCTCCCTAGTCGCGGGTCCAGGGGCGCATGCGGCGCTCCCAATTACGAAGGAGCCGCAAATCCCGCGGCCCCAATAACGCTACCAATCCTGAAAAGATATCCGGCGTTGCTGTATTCTGGCAAATACCCTCGACGCACCGAGCCCCGCGATTCTCTGCCCATTACGAATCTGGTTACGGGCGGATCCGGAAGGCGAAGATCAAACTGCGGAAGTCGTCGGGGCCTGTTGCTTCCGCCCGTGGGCCGGGCGGGAGGTCCCGCCCGGCTCCGGAGGGTTATGCACGCGTATGTGTGCTGCTCAACTCAGGACGTGGTCGCGGGCGTATACACGATCGAGCCGCGAATTTCGCCGGTCGCATGCGCCGCCGTGATCACGAGGATGTAGGTCCCGCCGTTGGTCCCCTTCATCGTGTTGTACAGGGCCTGGGCGGTGTTCGTGCCGATCATTACGGCGTTATAGGTCGCGCCGCTCGCGCCGCAGGCCGCAGCCGTGCCACCGCACACATCGGCCAGCGCCGCGCCGTTGGCCGTGCCCTGGCCGGTGTTGATCGTGATGTGGGTCGGCGTGAGACCGGTATACGTCACCTTCACAGCCGGCGGCGCCGAGCCGCTGAAATTGTTGATGGTCGCTTGGCCGGTTGCGGTGCTGGTGACGGCCGGAACTACCTGATCGCCCGTCATATTCGCGTAGAAGGCGGTGAGCGCCGGGCTGGTGTTGTCGGAACAGGCAGCGGCCGCGACAAGAGCCGTCAGCGCGAGAGCGCTGCTTAGACGATACACGTGCATGGTCCCCTCGTTTGGGATGGGTTGATCCGTTTCTGAACTTCGCCTGACTGAAGTCATCCGATGCTACCGATACTCCCCTCCTCCCCCCCTTAGTTCTGCCGGAGGGCAGCACGCAGCGCGAGTGTTCCGGCGCTGCGTGCTGCCTTTCCGTTACAGCCCTACTTGCTGCCCTGCACCAGCCTGAGCGAGCTGCCTCAGACTAGAACAGGAAGTGCCACTGGAAGCTCCACGACCACCCATTCCGGTAGTTCTGGTCGAGCACCAACGCCTGCGCGTTGCCGACCGCGAACTCGAACGCCGCGTTCATGGCGATCCGGTAGGTGACGAGCAGGTTGTAGTTCCCGTCGATCGGAATG
>Ga0335082_10000673_pt1 | contig 35410 bp, 25 predicted proteins | sample Lox_Sample_41_FD_206718 | JGI IMG/M metagenome (GOLD analysis project Ga0335082, IMG submission 206718) | Soil microbial communities from Loxahatchee National Wildlife Refuge, Florida, United States - Lox_Sample_4.1 | ecosystem: Environmental > Terrestrial > Soil > Wetlands | place: USA... | reverse complement strand
GGTCGATACCGACCTTCATGAAGAGGTCTTCCATCGGATCGCACCCGGTCGACAGCGCGATGAGCGGCATGTCGCCTTCGGTCTTCTTCGCCGGGAGACGCATCCGGTCGGCGGGCGTGTTCGACGTCGGGTACGCGTTGTCGATGCACTGCGCGACGGTGGCCATCGTGAACTCGCGCCGCCACTTGCCGACCTGCACGACGATCGGGATGTTCGACCCGACGGGCGCGTCCTGGATCACGAAGTGACCTTGGTAGTCGGTCAGCGCGGTCGCCATCGCGTTGTCGATCTTCGCCGCGCACGTGTCGCAGCTCATGCCGTGCGTGATCGCCGGGAGCGGATCGTTCGGGAAGGTCGGGATGTAGACGAGGACGTTGTAGAGCGGGTTCTTGCCGGCGGGGTCGTAGACGTTGCCGGAGATCGTCGTGTGGAGGTTTCCGCCGCACTGAACCACTTGGCACTCGAGGCCCTTGCACGCGGGCGCCGCTTCGCCGGAGCCGTCGTTGAAGCTGATGCCGCCGTCCTTCGGCGTCGTGCCGTCGACGTCGGCGTCGTCGCCGGTTCCGGAGTCGCCGAACCCGTTCGAGGTCGTGCCGCAGTGGACCATCATCGCCCCCGCGAAGAGACAAGCCGCCACCGCGAGCTTCGCGCTGAATCGCATCGGACCCTCCGAGAGCGAGGATGGCCGATTCGCCGCGCATCCGCCATCGCGAGACGCGATCGCGCGCGGATCAAGTGGGCCATGCGCGCACCGGTCACTACACCCCCACCTCGTCGTTTTCGCGCTCGAAACGCGCGGCTCCGCGTGGCGCGCGCGTTGCTGGATGAAACGCGTGCGGACGCTGCTCGCCCTCTTGCTCGTCGGATGCTCTGCGCCCGCCGCGACCACGCCGCCGCCGCCCGAGCCCGTGAACGACGCGGCCGCCGACGTCGCGAACGCGGTCGACGCGGGCGCGACCGGCTTCCTCACCGACGAAACGACCGCCGTCGACGGCGGAAACGTGCTCGTCGACGCGGTCACCTACCTCTCGGGCTCGCTCGTGATCCACGGCCGCGTCTGCCGGCCCGCGAGCGGCGGCCCCCACCCGCTCGTGATGCTCGACCATGGCGGCTTCGAGGGAATCGACCTCGACACGACCTCGGTCTCCGCGTGCACCGGGCTCGCGTCGCTCGGCATCGTCGCGGCCATGTCGTCGTATCGCGGCGAGGACGGGAGCGACGGCGAGGTCGAGGTGTGCCTCGGCGAGGTGGACGACGTGCTCGCGATGAAGGCGATCCTCGTCGCCGAGCCGTGGGTCACGGCCGATCGCGTCGCGACGGTCGGGTTCAGCCACGGCGCGTGCATCGCGACGATGTCCGCGCTGCGCGATCCGTCGCTGCGCGCCGTGGTCGACTTCTTCGGGCCCGCGGACGTCGGCGCGGCGTACGACTTCTGGCAGACCGAGCTCGCGAGCGGCGAGCCGTTCTGCGCGTCGACCGGGCAGAGCACGGGGACGTGCGCGTCGATGCATCAGTATCTGGTCTCACGCGTCACGCCCGCGCTCGGCGGGACGCCGTCGCAACAGCCCGCTGCGTACGCCGCGCGCTCGCCCGCGCCTTCGCTCGCCGAGCTCGCCGTGCCGATCGTGATCTTCCAGGGCACGTACGACTACGCGATCGACGCGAGCCAGGCGTGCACGAAGCGCGCGCTCCTCGCGCCGCGCGCGTGGTACGTCGACGCGTCGCTCGCGGTCGGAAGCTCGAGCCTCTGCGGCGGCGGCTTCGAGACCGCGCCGCTACCGACGACGTTTCCGGATCCCGCGTACCTCTTCGTGTACGAGGGACAAGGGCACGGCTTCGACACGGCGGCGTACGACAGCGCCGGGTCGATCGCGATGCCCTTTCTCCTCCAACGTCTCGAGTAGCGTCACTTCCCGGCGGGCTTCGCCGGGGCGGCCGGAGCGGCCGGAGCGGGCGCGCCACCGACCTTCCCCTTCTTGTCGCCGACGGAGTGGCCGTGGAAGGTGCGCGTCGGCGCGAACTCGCCGAGCTTGTGACCCACCATGCGCTCCGTCACGAAGACGGGGACGAACTTGCGGCCGTTGTGCACGGCGAACGTGAGACCGACGGCCTCCGGCGTGATCGTGCTGCGGCGCGACCAGGTCTTGATGACCTTCTTGCTCTGCGTGGCCTGCGCGGCGGCGATCTTCTCGTTGAGATGACCGTCGACGAAGGCGCCCTTCTTGATTGAACGCGGCATTCGATTAGCCCTTCACGTTGCGACGCTTCACGAGGAAGCCGTCGGTGCGTTTGTTGTTGCGGGTCTTGAGACCCTTGGAGAGCTGGCCCCACGGCGAGCACGGGTGACGGCCGCCGGACGTGCGGCCCTCGCCGCCGCCCATCGGGTGGTCGACCGGGTTCATCGTGACGCCGCGGTTGTGCGGGCGCTTGCCGAGCCAGCGCGAGCGACCGGCCTTGCCGACCGAGATGTTCGCGTGGTCGATGTTCGACACCTGGCCCACGGTCGCGTGGCAGTCGAGGTGCACCATGCGCACCTCGCCGCTCGGGAGGCGAACCTGCGCGTAGTCGCCGTCCTTCGCCATGAGCGCCGCGCCCGAGCCCGCGGAGCGAACGAGCTGCGCGCCCTTGCCCTTCTTGAGCTCGATGTTGTGGATCGTGGTGCCGAGCGGGATGTCGCGCAGGCGAAGCGCGTTGCCCGGCTTGATGTCGGCCGACTTGTGCGAGAGCACCTTGTCGCCCACGTTCATGCCGTCCGGCGCGAGGATGTAGCGCTTCTCGCCGTCCACGTAGTGGAGGAGCGCGATGCGCGCGGTGCGGTTCGGATCGTATTCGATCGAAGCGACCTTCGCCGGCACGCCGTTCTTGTCGCGCTTCCAGTCGATGATGCGGTAGCGCTGCTTGTGACCGCCGCCGCGGAAGCGCGACGTGATGCGGCCGAGCGCGTTGCGCCCGCCGCTCGAGGTCTGGTGATCGAGGAGCTTCTTCTCCGGCTTCTTGCCCTTCGTGATCTCCTTGAAGTCGGAGACCGAGTAGAAGCGGCGCGCCGCCGAGGTCGGCTTGTAGGCTTTGACTCCCATGACTCAGCTTTCCGTTTCCGCGAAGAAGTCGATCGTGTCGCCCTCTTTCAGGGTGACGACGGCCTTCTTCCAGTTCTGCGTCTTTTCGTAGCCGCGGCCCATGCGCCGTTCCTTGCCGCGGACGACGCTCGTGTTCACGTGCTCGACCTTGACCTTGAACATCGCCTGGACGGCTTCTTTGATCTGGACCTTGTTCGCTTCGCGCGAGACCTCGAACACGATCTGGTTGCGATCGCGCAGACGGTTCGCTTTCTCCGTGAGCACGATCGGGCGGCGGAGGATTTGATCGGGCCTCATTTTGCACCGCCGTTCAAGCAACGCGCCTCGAGCTTCTTCGCCGCGTCCTTCGAGACGACGAGCGTGTCGTGGCGGAGGAGGTCGAAGACGTTGACGCCCTCGGGCGGAAGGAACTGGTGATCGCGGCAGTTGCGGATCGAGAGCTTGAGGTTCTCGTTGTCCGCGCTGTCCACGACCATGACCTTCTTGTTCGCCTTGAGCGTGCCGAGCGCCGCGAGGAGACCCTTGGTCTTGATCTCCTTGAGCTCGATTTTGTCCACGACGATGAGGTTTCCCTCTTTCGCGAACTTCGAGAGCGCGGAGCGGAGCGCGCCGATGCGCACCTGGCGCGGCGGGCGGTAGCTCCAGTCGCGCGGGCGCGGCGGGTGGGCTTGACCGCCGCCGACGAAGACCGGCGCGCGCTTCGAGCCGTGACGCGCCTGGCCCGTGCCCTTCTGCTTGTAGATCTTCTTCGTCGAGCCGCTGACGGCGCTGCGCTCTTTCGCCGACGCCGTTCCCTGGCGACGCGAGGCGAGCTGCGCCTTCACAACCTCGTAGAAGAGCTGCTCTTTGATTTCGCTCGCGAACACCTCGTCCGCGAGATCGAGCGAGCCCACCTTCTCTCGCTTCATGTTGAAGACGTCCAAATTCATGACTTGATCTCCACGTCCACGCCGGCGCTCAAGTCGAGCTTCATCAGCGCGTCCAGGGTCTGCTGCGTCGGCTCGAGGATGTCGAGCAGGCGCTTGTGCGTGCGGATCTCGAACTGCTCGCGCGACTTCTTGTCGACGTGCGGCCCGCGAAGCACGGTGTACTTGGAGATGTGCGTGGGCAGCGGGATGGGTCCCGCCACGCGCGCGCCGGTGCGCTTCGCCGTCTCCACGATGTCGTTGGCCGACTTGTCGAGGAGCGAGTGATCGAAGGCTTTGAGACGAATGCGAATCTTGGTCATGTCTTTCACTCGATCACTTTCGTGACGACGCCGGCGCCGACGGTGCGGCCGCCCTCGCGGATCGCGAAGCGCATCTGCTCCTCGAGGCCGACGGCGGTGATGAGCTCGATCGTCATGGTGATGTTGTCGCCCGGCATGACCATCTTCGTGCCCTCGGGGAGCTGCACGGTGCCGGTCACGTCGGTCGTCCGCATGTAGAACTGCGGGCGATAGTTCGTGAAGAACGGCGTGTGGCGTCCGCCCTCCTCCTTCTTGAGCACGTAGACCTCGCCCATGAACTTCTTGTGCGGGGTCACCGTGCCGGGCTTGGCCAGGATCTGGCCGCGCTCGATGTCGTCTTTCTCGATGCCGCGGAGAAGAACGCCGATGTTGTCACCCGCGCGACCTTCGTCGAGCAGCTTGCGGAACATCTCCACGCCCGTCACCGTCGTCTTGCGCGTCTCGCGGAAGCCGACGATCTCCACCTCTTCGCCCACCTTGACGATCCCGCGCTCCACGCGCCCCGTCGCCACCGTCCCGCGGCCCTTGATCGAGAACACGTCCTCGACCGCCATCAGGAACGGCTTGTCGATGTCGCGCACCGGGTCCGGGATCTCCGAGTCGAGCGCCGCGACCAAGTCCTCGATCGACTTCTCCCACTTCGCGTCGCCGTTGAGCGCCGGAAACGCCGCCACGCGGATGATCTTCGCCGTGTCGCCCGGGAACTTGTACTTGTTCAGGAGCTCGCGCACTTCCATCTCGACGAGCTCGAGCATCTCCGGGTCCTCCACCGCGTCGCACTTGTTGAGCGCCACGACGATGTGGTTGAGACCGACCTGCCGCGCCAGAAGCACGTGCTCGCGCGTCTGCGGCATCACCGAGTCCAGCGCGCTCACCACCAGGATCGCGCCGTCCATCTGCGCCGCGCCCGTGATCATGTTCTTGATGTAGTCGGCGTGCCCGGGGCAATCGACGTGCGCGTAGTGCCGCTTCTCCGACTCGTACTCCACGTGCGACACCGCGATCGTCACCGTCTTGGTCGCGTCGCGCACCGTCCCGCCCTTGGCGATGTCCGCGTACGAGATCACCTTCGCCAGGTTCTTCTTCGACTGAACCTTCACCAGCGCGGCCGTCAGCGTCGTCTTGCCGTGGTCGATGTGACCGATCGTGCCGACGTTCACGTGGGGCTTCGTCCGATTGAATTTCTCTTTCGCCATGGCGTCTCTCTGTTCTCCTGCGAGCCCACCACGGGGCTTGAACCCGTGACCTCTTCCTTACCAAGGAAGTGCTCTACCACTGAGCTAGGTGGGCGATTCTTCGACTCGTTTTCCTCGTCATGAGCGGGAGACCGGATTCGAACCGGCGACGTTCAGCTTGGAAGGCTGACGCTCTACCAACTGAGCTACTCCCGCGAAATCTCTGTGCGGCGCCTCTGTGGAGGGTGATGGATTCGAACCATCGAAGGCAATGCCGGCAGATTTACAGTCTGCTCCCTTTGGCCGCTCGGGCAACCCTCCGGAAACGTGTTGGTGTTCGGGGTTCATACGTGAAGAAAGGGGCGGAGCTGACGAGGGGACTTGAACCCCTAACCACCTGTTTACAAAACAGGTGCTCTGCCATTGAGCTACGCCAGCGAAGTGGACGCAGCAGTCCGCCGTTGGAGATACGGGCTGTCTCCAAAGTTGGGCGGCGAAGGCTAGCGCACCGAAACGCACCCCGCAAGCAAAACCAAAGCCAACAGGTCCTGCTTCCTACGGACGCAGGAACCCAAGCGATTTGGACAGCTTAGAGGGGCTTCGTGGCCGTGTAGATGCCGCCCGCAGGACCGCCGCGATCGCTTTGAAGCCAGATCACGCACGTATCGGGCGAGATCCAGGTGGGGCTCGTGTTGGTCGTCGGCATGTCGTCGAGCTCGGGGACGAGCGTCGGCGTGGGGAACGGATCGTTCTTCGCGCCGCGCGTCGCCGTGTAGACGTGGAAGGTACCGCTCGAGCCGCCGTCCGCCCCTTCCTTTCGCGCGAAGTAGATCGTGAGGCCGTCGGGGGTGATCGCGGGGCTCGTCTCGTCGAACGTCGTGTTGAGCTCGTTTTCTGGAAGCACGTTGCTGAATTGCCCCTGACCGGTGATCGAGCCGTAGAAGATGTCGAGCGAGCCTCCGCCTTGCGTGGCGCCACCGTCGGGCGAGACGCGCGCTGCGTAGAAGAGCGTCGAGTTGTCGCCTTGCAGGAACGGCGAGCCGTGATTCGGCGCGGCGCCGGAGAGACCCGTGACGCCCGTCGGCGTGGAGAAGCCCGCGTCGGCAGAGAGGCGTGTCGCGTACATGACCTCGACGAAGTTGCTCGGGTTGAATTGCGTGTAGAGCGTGAGGCCGTCGGGGCTGATGCTCGGATCGAGCCCGGAGATTCCGGCGTCCGACAGCGCGGCGACGGGCACGGGCGTGTTGAACTGGGCGGCGAGGCTCGCGCGCGACGCGGTCTGGATGAGGCCGTTGAGCGCCGCGCTCGGGTTTGCCGCGTAGTAGATCGTGAGCGAGTCGTTCGTCAGGCGCGCGCCGGACGATCCGGAGTCGGCATTGCCGAACGTCGGGACGAGCGTGACCGGGCCGAACGCCTTGGTAGGCGTGCAGAACGGCGCGGGCGCTGCATCCGCGTCGGTGGGCGCATCGACTCCTGCGTCGTTCGTCGACGTGTCGGGGTTGTTGTTCGTGTCGGTCGTCGTGTCGGGTCCGCCGCCGTCGGTTGGGGTCGAGCTGTCACCGACGCACCCTTCGACCCACGAGGCCCCCGAGGCGAAGAACAAAGCGACGACGGACCCGACCCAAGCACGACGACGAACCATGGCAACCTCCCGAATGAAGATGACGTCAGAGTGGACGCGTGGCGACGTAGATGCCGCCCGCTGGACCGCCACGATCGCTCTGCAGGTAGATGACGCAGTTGTCCGGCGAAACCCACGTGGGGCTCGTGTTCGTCGTGGGCATGTCGTCGAGCTCTTGCACCAGCGTGGGCGCGGGGAACGGATCGGTCGTCGCCGCACGCGTCGTGCTGAAGACGTGGAACGTGCCGCTCGCGCCGCCATCGGTCGCTTCTTTGCGCGCGAAGTAGATCGACAGGCCGTTCGACGTGATGGCGACGCTCGTCTCGTCGAACGTGGTGTTGACCTCGTTGACCCCGGTGAGGTTGGCGAGTTGGCCCGCGCCGGTCACGTCGCCCTTGAAGATGTCGAGCGAACCACCGCCTTGCGTGGCGCCGCCGTCGGGTGCGACGCGAGCCGCGTACCACAGCGTCGAGTTGTCTCCCTGCAGGTAAGGCGCGCCATGGTTCGGCGCGGAGCCCGAGAGGTTCGTGATGCCCGTCGAGTAGTTCCAGTTCGCGGAGGTGTTCGCGCGCGTGCCGTACACGATCTCGACGAAGTTGCTCGGGTTGAACTGCGCGTACAGCGTGAGGCCATCGGGGCTGATGCTCGGGTCGAGTCCTTGGACCGCGGCATCGGCGAGGGTGGTCAACGCCGTCGACGCACCGAAGGTGGAGGTCGAAGCGTCGCGCGTGGCCGTCTCGATCGTCCCGTTGAGCGCCGCCGTCGGGTTCGCCGCGTAGAAGACCGTGAGCGAATCGTTCGTGAGTCGCGCCCCGCTGCTGCCGGCGTCTGCACCGCCGAGCTCGGCGACGAGCGTGATCGCGCCGAACGGCTTCGACGTCGTGCACCGCGGACCGACCGCGCCGTCGGAGCCGTCGGTGCCCGCGTCCGTCGCGCCGTCACTTCCGGTCTCGGGCTTGCTGGTGTCGGGGTTGGACGTGTCCGCGCTGCCGTCATTTCCGGCGTCGGTCGTGTCCTCGCCCCCGCCGCAGCTCCACGCGAACGCACCCGCAACCAACAGACCGCCGCTAAGCACCGTCAACGTGAGTCGACGCGACATCGCAACACCTCCTCGAGCCCACGATAGACCAATTCAGTGCTTCGATGAGGCTTCTTTTTCCGCCTTGTCCTGCATGATGCGCAAAGCTTTCTCGATCTCCGCTTCGGTCCACGGGAGCTTCGCGATCGTCGCTTTTTCGTCGGCGAGATCTTTCTCCATCGCGGCCTTCGCGGCGCGTCCGCGGTCGACCCACGGGGACTTGTCGCCGAGCTTGTCGGCGACGTCGAGCGTGGCGTTCAGCATGATGAGCGCCTTGTCGAGGAGCGCGCGGTAGCGCACGTGCATGATGCCGTAGAAGATCTGTCGCTGGTGCTCGTTCTTCGCGAAGCCGTCGGGCGGGATGCTCATCAGCTCGGCGTGGAGCTTTTCGTACATCGCGCCGAGGCGGTAGCCGGCCATCATCGCGAAGTGCGGGTCGGTCGTGCGCATCGCGTCGGCGTAGGCGCGCTGCGCTTCGAGCAAGCCCGCGCATCGCGCGCTGACCTTGGCCACGAAGTCGGCGCCCCAACCGGCTCCGCCGGCTCCGATGGCGGGTTGGAGCGCGATGCGCTCGGTCGCCACGCGGCGCGTCTCGGCGAGCGCGAATTTCAGCGCGGCGCCGGCGGGCGGGAGCTTGCCGACCATGCCGAAGCGGTGCTCCTCGAGGATGTCGATGCCCTTCTCCACGTCGACGAGCGCGAGATCGGTCTGACCGAGCTCGGCGCGCGAGAGGCCGCGCGCGGCGAGGGCGGCCATCTGATCGAGTGGGTCCAAGTCCGCGCGCGCGAGGAGCGCCTCGCCGGTGTCGCCGAGCGGCTTCCACTCTTCGAGGAACGAGTGGAGCCAGACGCAGCGCACCAGCGCGATGCGTGACGACGCCAGCGCGGGGAATTTGTCGGCCAACCTGTGGTACGCGGCCGCCGCGAGCGGGCGGTCGCCGAGCGCTTCGTACGTCGTGCCGAGATCGAAGAGCACCGTCGGCAGGATCGACGGCGACGGGTCCGATTGGAGGAGCAGCTCGAAGTCGCGCTTCGCGTCGGTCCAGTCCTCGTCGCGCATCTCGCGCTCGGCGCGCGCGAAGAGCTCGGGCTCGGTCGTGTCGCGATCGCGCGTGACGATCTGCGTCGAGACGGCGACGTGCGCGGGCGGCGGCGCGAGTGTGCTCGCGCACGCGGGGGCGGCGAGCGCGAGCGCGACGAGCCACTTCCTCATGAGGACAGTGTGGCCCACGGCGGTGGTTTGTTCCCGCGTTACTCTTCCTCGACCGGCTTGGCCGGCTTCGGCGGCTCTTTTTGAGGCTTTTTGTCGTCGTTCGAGAGCGCGGAGATGCCGCCCGCGAAGACCGCGTGGTTCAGCTCGGTCAGCGCGGTGACGAGGCGGTTTCTCCAATCGGGCGGGAGCGCGTCCTTGTTCTGGTCGTCGATCGCTTTCGCGATCATGAGCCAGTGGCGCGCGTCGGCGCGGTAGCCGATGCGATAGTCCGTCATGCCGCGGAGGTACGTGTAGCGGGCCTCCTCCGTCACGTCGAAGTGCGACTGGTTCGCCTCGAGCGCGCGAAACGTGGCGAGCGCGCGCTCGTGGTCGTTCTTCTCGTACGCCTGCTCGCCGCGCACGAGCTCGTCGTGGTAGGTCGCGCACCCCGCGAGGGCGAGCAGCGAGAGGGCGAGCAGGGACCGCATCGAGGTGGAGCGTATCACGACTTCGCCGCCTTCTTGCGGCGTCGCGAGAGCCAGTACGCGGCGCTCGCCCCGACGGCGACGGCGACGACGAGCCAGGTGTTGTGGCTCTCGTGCGGCGCCGGCGGCGCCTCGTTCGACGCGGGCGGGGCTTGCGCCGGCGGCGACCCGCCAGCGCCCCGCGGGAGGTCCGCGACCGGACCGTCGTCGCTCCACATCCCGCGCTTGCCGAAGCCCACCTCCTCGATCACCGAGCCGTCGATCCGTCGCGCGACGAGCTTTCCCTTGTCCGGCGAGAACACGAACGTCACGTAGTGGTAGACGGACTCGACCTTGCGCGCCGTCGCCCGCAGGTGGCGGATCGGATAGAGCGGCGCGCCCCCGCCGCCGCTCACGACGTAACGCAGCCCGTCGCTCGCGCCGCGCTCGTAGATGTGATCGTGTCCCGAGAGCACGAAGTCCACGTGGTGCTCGCGCAGCAGCTTCGGCAGGTCGGCGCCCTGCATCTTCTCGTTGTCGCCGTGGAGACCGGACGAGAACGGGCCGTCGTGGACGAGGACGATGCGCCACGCGACGCCGGGCTCCACGTCCGCTTTTTTCAGCTCGCGCTCGAGCCAGGTGCGGTCGTCGCCGAGGAAGCTCCCTTCGCCGTTGAGAACGAAGAAGCGGATGAAGCTCCAGCGAAACGTCCGATAGAAGACGTGGTCGCGCTGCTGCTCCGGCGTGCCGAAGTATTTCAGGAACGACGCGCCGTTCTCTTGGACGAGCTCGTGGTTGCCGATCGCGGTGAACATGCAGCGGTCGCGAAGCACGCGATCTTCGATCCCGAAGAAGCCCTCCCACAGCGCCGCGACGCGTCCGTCGGCGACGACGTCGCCGGTGTTGACGAGGAAGTCGGCGGGCTCGTCGTAGACGCGGCGCACGACGAGCTCGTGCGTGGCGGGCAGGCCGCGCTCGTCGCCGTAGAGGACGAAGCGCACGTCGCTCACGTCGCCGTCGGACGGCGCGGTCGTGAACGAGCCGTCCTCCTTGCCGCCGCGCGACGACGCGAGCGAGTAGTGGTACGTCGTCTTCGAGTCGAGCCCGTCGACCGAGAGCGAGTGGACGCCGGCGATGGCGAACGCGTCGGTCGCGGTCTCGTGGCCGGGCTCGACCGTGAGCGTCAGCGTCTCGGGGTTCTCGGTCTCCGCGCGAATCATGACCGACGCCGACGAGAGGTCGGCGACGTACGGTCCGGACTCGAAGATCGAGGTCTGCGCGCGCGAGGCGGACGCCGCGAGGAGGAGCGCGGCGCCCACATGTGCGCACATGAGTCGGCGAGCGGTCATGAGTCGAATTGCTTCCCGAGGCCGCGCAGTCTAGCGTTTAATTCACGCGTGCGTTTCCGAACGCACGCAGTCGTTCATGGCCGATTCCAACCCGATCGCACCGCCGCCTCCGGGCGGCTCGTCTCCCGGTGTACCCATCCCGGCGGCGGGCTCGAAGCCGGGCGTGTCGTCGCCCGGAGTCGCCGTCGCGTCGGGTCCGGTGCCTACGAACGAAGACGGTCTCCCGAAACGTTTCGGGAAATACACATTGCTCCGCGTCCTCGCGAAGGGCGGCATGGCGGAGCTCTTTCTCGCCATCCAGAAGAGCGTCGCCGGCTTCGAGAAGCTGATCGTCATCAAGCGCATCTTGCCGTCGATGAACCAGGACAAGGCGTTCATCGAGATGCTGCTCCACGAGGCGCGCATCGCGGCGACGCTCTCGCACCCGAACATCGTCCAGATCTTCGACGTCGGTCAGGCCGACGGCCTCTACTTCATCGCGATGGAGCACGTCCACGGCGAGGACATTCGCTCGATCGTGCGCGGGATGAAGGCGAAGCAGGTGGCCGAGTTCCCGCTCGAGCACGCGCTCGCCATCGCGACCGGCATGTGCGCGGGGCTCGCGTACGCGCACGAGAAGCGCGATCTCGACGGCAGCGAGCTCAACATCGTCCACCGCGACATCTCACCGCAGAACGTGGTCGTCACGTTCAGCGGCGACGTGAAGATCGTCGACTTCGGCATCGCGAAGAGCGACTCGAAGGCGAACACCGAGACGAAGAGCGGCAAGCTCAAAGGCAAAGTGCCTTACATGTCGCCGGAGCAGGCGCGCGGCGAGGTCATCGACGCGCGGAGCGACGTCTTCGCGACCGGCGTCATGCTCTTCGAGCTCACGACCGGCAAGCGCCTCTTCAAGGGCTCGAGCGAGTTCGAGACGCTGAAGCTGATTTGCGAGCGCGAGTATCCGAAGCCGTCGCAGGTGCGACCGGGCTATCCGCCGGAGCTCGAGCGCATCGTGATGAAGGCGCTCGCGAAGGACAAGAACGAGCGCTACCAGAACGCGCGCGAGATGCAGGCGGAGCTCGAGGCGTTCATCCGCAACAACCGCATCGCGGTCTCCAACATCGCGCTCAGCCAGTTCATGCAGGGCTTGTTTCAAGACAAGCTCGAGACGCAGAAAGAGGCGCTGCTCCAGGGCAAGCACCTCGCGGACATCTTGCAGCAGCAGGAGCCGGCCGAGTCGAGCCTCGAGATGTCGCAGGCGCTCCTCTCGACGCCGGCCGCGGCGCACACGCTCACCGACGTGCCCGCGCGGCGCGGCGGGATGGTCTTCGGCGTGGTCGCCGCGGCGCTGCTCGTCGCGGGCGGCATCGGCGGCACGATCTACGTGATGAAGCAGAAGCAGGCGCGCCTCGCGGCGCAGCAGCAGCAAGCCGCGCAGACGGCGGCGCCCGTCGCGAAGGGCACGATCGAGATCACGAGCGACCCGCCCGGCGCGTCGATTTGGATCGACGGTTTGATGCGCGAAGAGGTGACGCCGGCGACGATCAAGCAGCTCCCGACCGGCGGGCACGCGATGGACGTGAAGCTGTCGAAGGACGGGTTCGAGTCGTTCAAGCAGTCGGTGTCGCTCACCGACGACGCGCCGGCGGGCAAGGTGGACGCCAAGCTCGTGAAGGGCTCGGTCGTGATCGATCTCACCGTCACGCCCGACACGGCGAAGCCGACCTTCATCCTCGACGGAAAGAAGTACACGGCGAGCCCGATCGACGGCATCGCGTCGGGTGACGAGCACAAGCTCGTCGTGTCGGCGCCGGGCTACGTCGACTTCTCGACCAAGTTCATCGGCCAGTCGCAGGAGAAGAAGCACTTCGACGTGGCGCTGCAGAAGGTCGTCGCGCAGGTCGGCGGCGGGCACGTCGAGGTGGCGCCGAAGGGGTCGGGCAAGCTCAACGTCGGCGCGTCGGGCGGCTGGTGCAACGTGTCGATCGACGGCGCGTCCAAGGGGCCGACGCCGCTCGCGGGGATCGAGCTCTCGTCGGGCTCGCATCACCTCACGTGCACGACGGCGGACGGTCACACGCACAGCGCGACGGTCCACGTGCCGGTGGATGGGACGGCGCGGTACAAGTTCAGTTTGTAACCAAGTGCACGCGGGGCAAATCTTCGCCGAGCGGTTCGTCATCGAAGCGCTCGCCGGGTCGGGAGGCATGGCCGACGTGTACCGCGCGCGCGATCGCACGAGCGAGGAGCTCGTCGCGCTCAAGGTGCTGCGCGCGACGGGGCCCGAGGATCTCGCGCGGCTCGCGCGCGAGGCGCAAGCGCTGTCGCGTCTCACGCATCCGGGCGTCGTGCGGTACGTCGCGCACGGGACGTCGCAGGACAGCGAGCCCTACGTCGCGATGGAGTGGATCGAGGGGCCGACGCTGTCGAAGCACCTGCGCGGCGGGCCGATGCCGCTCCCCGCGGCGATCAAGCTCGGACGCGAGCTCGCTTCGGCGCTCGGCCACGCGCACGAGCACGGCGTCATCCACCGCGACGTGAAGCCGGGCAACGTCGTGCTGCGGGAGAGCGCCGTCGAGGATCCCGTCCTGCTCGATTTCGGCGTCGCGCGCACGGGGCTCGCGATGGGCCTCACGCAGGTCGGCACGGTCATCGGCACGCCGCGGTACATGGCGCCCGAGCAGGCGCGCGGCGGGCAGGCGATCGACGCGCGGGCGGACGTCTTCGCGCTCGGCGCGCTCGTCTTCAAGTGCATCACGGGGCGCGCGCCGTTCGACGGAGACGACGCCATCGCCGTGCTCGCGCACTTGCTCTTCGACGACGCGCCGGACGTGTGCGCGCTCGCGCCGGGCGTGCCGCGCGCGGTCGGCGACGTGCTCGCGAAGATGCTCGCGAAGGAGCCTTCGGATCGCTACGTGGACGGCGGGGCGGTCGCGCGCGCGCTCGACGCGCTCGACGCGAGCGAGATCCCCGTGACGATCGCGGCGCCCGTGGCGAGCGGGCTCACGCTGCGCGAGCGACGCCTCCTCTCGCTCATGGTGCTGACCGGAAAGGTGGACGCCGCGACGGCGCGGACGGTCGCCAACGACTTCGGCGCGCGGGCCGAGACGCTCGCGAACGGATCGGTCGTGGTGGTGGTGAGCGGGCGAGACAACGCGACCGAGCTCGCGCGCGTGTCGGCGCGCTGCGCGCTCGAGCTCCGCCACGCGATGCCCGACGCGCCCATCGTGCTCGCGACCGGACGCGGCGACGACGTCGACGACGAGCGCACCGAGACGATCGCGGAGGACGGCACGGGCAGCTCGCGCTACTCGGGCGTGTTCGAGCGCGCCGCGGGGCTCCTGCGTCACGAGCACGAGGGCCTCGGCGTCGGGCCGATGCCGATCATCATCGACGACACCACCGCCGGCCTGCTCGGCGCGGACTTCGACATCGCGCGCGGCGCGGGCGTGAGCCCCCACGCGCTGCGCGGCCGCGCGCTGCGTGCACAATACACGCTCCTCGGGAAGGCCACGCCATTCGTCGGGCGCGCGCGCGAGCTCTCGTCGCTGCTCGCGGCGTGGGCCGACGTGTGCGAGCAGGGCGTCGCGCGGGCGATGCTGGTCACGGGCGAGCCCGGGCTCGGCAAGTCGAGGCTGCTGCACGAGATGCTCGCCGCGCTCGTGCCTCCTTACGAGCAACCGGCGCTGGTGCTCCGAGCGAAGGCGGACGCGACGACCGCGGGCTCGCCCTTCGCCGCGCTCGGCTCCGCGGTGCGACGCGAGATGGGCATCGACGACCAGGAGCCGCCCAGCGCACGCTGGTACAAGCTCGCCGCGCGCGTCGGGAGCGTCGTCGCCGCGGGGCAGACGCACGTCGCCGAGTTCGTCGCGGAGGTCGCCGGCGTCAAGCTGGCCGATCCGGGCGAGCAGGTCGCGGCGGCGCGGCGCGACCCGCGCCTCATGGGCGATCGCATCCGGCGCTCGTGGCAAGCGTGGATCCGCGGCGAGGCGGCGCGCGGGCCCGTGTTCGTCGTGCTCGAGGACTTTCAGTGGGGGGACCTGCCGACGGTGAAGCTCGTCGAGGACATGCTCCACGACCTGCCCGAAGAGTCGATCTTCGTGCTCGCGCTCGCGCGGCCGGAGATCGACGCCGTGTTCCCGAGCCTCTGGGCGCGGTTCGTCGTGCGGCTGCCGCTCGTCGGGCTCGCGCGCAAAGCAGCGACGACGTTCGCCAAGACGATGCTCGAGGGCGCCGCGCCGGAGACGATCGATCGCATCGTGTCGCTCGCGTCCGGAAACGCGCTTCACCTGGAGGAGCTCGTGCGCGGCGCGGCCGAAGGGCGCAAGGACGCGCCCGAGTCGCTCCTCGCGATCCTGTCTTCGCACGTGGAGTCGCTCCCCGACGAGGAGCGTCGCGTGCTGCGCGCGGCGAGCGTCTTCGGCACGACCTTCTGGACCGACGGAGTCTGCGCGCTCCTCGGCGCGCCCAGCGAGCGCGCCCGCGCCGAGACGGACGCGCTCCTCGACGGGCTCGCGCGCCGCGAGATGATCGGCGAGCACGCCGAGTCGCGCCTGCCCGGACAGCGTCAGCGCGGTTTTCGCAACGCGCTCGTGCGCGACGTGACCTACGCGATGCTCACGGAGGACGACCGGCGCCTCGGCCACGCGCTCGCCGCCGATTGGCTCGAACGGAGCGGCGAGGACGACCCGTTCGCGCTGGCCGAGCACCGCGCCCGCGCGGGACAGGAACGGCAAGCCGTTGCAGAATACACGCGTTCGGCCCAGCTCGCCTACGACGCGTGCGACTACGCGATGGCGATCGACCGCGCCGGGCGCGCGGAGGCGAGCGGAGCGAGCGGGGCCGCGCTCGCCGACGCCCTCGTGCTCGCGGCGGAGGCGCACCGCTGGCTCGGTCACACGAGCGAGTGCCGCGCCACCGCGGCGCGCGCGATCGACATCGCGGCGCCGAACACGCGGGCGTACTTCCGCGCCATCCGGCTGCACGCGTACGCGGCGAGCTTCGGCGGCGCGCTCCACGAGCTCACGCGCACGAGCGAGCTCCTGCTCGCCGCGGAGGTGCCGGACGAGGCGCTCGCCGAGTGGGTCACGGCGATGGCGCACCTCGCGAACGCCTTCATCACCGCGGGCCACGTGCAGGCCAACGACATGGTCATCACGCAGCTCGAGCGGGTCTCGGCCGATCGCTTCGCGGGAGACGCCGAGATGACCGACACGCTCCGCCGCGCGCTCGGGATGCGCGCGTACGGGCGCGGTGACTTCTCGACCATGGCCGACTTCCTCCGCGAGAGCGCCGACGTTCGGCTCGCGATCGGCGACGTCCGCGAGCACATCATCCAGGTCTCGAACGTCGGCTTCGCGGAGATCTTTCTCGGGCGGCTCGACGTGGCGCTCGCGGCGTTCGACCGTGCGCGCCGGCTCGCCGGCGAGCTGAAGCTCGCGACGCTCGAGCTCAACGCGATCCAGAACACGGCGTACATCGAGCTTTGCAAGGGGCTGTACGACGACGCGCTCGCGGGCTCGCGCGAGGTGCTGTCGCGCGCGGCGATCGAGGCCCCGCGCTCGCAGTCGCTCGCCCACGTGTGCATCGCGCGCTCGCTGCTCGCGAAGGGCGCCGTCGCGGAGGCCGAGACCGAGGCGCGCGCCGCCGTCGAGCAGGCGCCGACGGCGGTCGTGCGGATGTACGCGCTGGCGGCCCTCACCGACGTGCTGCTCGCCGCGCGCAAGCTCGAAGGCGCGAGCGCGACGGCGCGAGACGCGATCGCGACGCTCCGGACGATCGGATCGCTCGCGGTGGGCGACATCTACGCCTTCCTCGTGACGGCGGAGGTGATGGAAGCGACCGGCGACCGCGAGGGCGCGCGGCGCATGATCGGCGAAGCGCGCGCGCTCTTCGACCGGCGGCGCGCGTTCTTGAAGACCGACGAGGCGCGCGCGACCTTCGACGCGTTCGCGCCGGACGCGCGGCGCCTTGCGGCCGCCGTCGCGCGCATCTCGCCCTGAGCGTCACGCTCGAACGAAGCGCAGACGGTGGATGGGGAGCCCGTCGGCCATCGCGCGGCGCTCGCGCGGGCTCCGCGCGCCGTACGGGTTCTCCGTGAGGCGCGGCGAGCCGGCCGCGTCGCCCGCCGGACGGAAGCGCGCATCCGAGGCGAGGAGCGCCTCGAGCTGCGCGGCGCGCTCTTCGACGTCGGTCTGCACGAAGAGCTCGCCGCCCGGCTCGAGCAAGCGCGCGACTTGGTCGACCACGGCGGGCGCGAGCATGAGGCGCTTCTGGTGACGCTTCTTCCACCACGGGTCGGGGAAGTGCGCGAAGAAACGGCGCACGCTCGCGTCGGGCACGATGCGCGGGAGCGCGACGCGCGCGTCCTCGGCGAGCGAGCGCGCGCGAGAGGCGAGGCCGAGCTTCGCGAGACGCGCGTCGACGATCGCGGCCCACTTGCGCCGGATCTCGAGGCCGAGGAGCGCGGCTTCCGGCGCGGCCGCCGCGCGCTCGATCAAGAAGCCGCCGCGGCCGGGCCCGAGCTCGATCTCGATCCACGCGCCGCGCACGACGTCGCGCACCTCTACGTTCTCCGTGTCGGGCAAGCGCGGCGCGTCGGCGTACGGTTTCACGTCGCCATGATACCGTCGTCGCCGCTTGAAACGCCTCGCGAGGTATTTTCCGGCCGCGCCCGTCGCGGTCGTCACGCTCGTGCTCGCGTGGCGCACCCTTCGCGCGCTCCTCGACCAAGTCGGCGAGCCGTGCGGCACGCTCGACGACTCCTACATTCATTTTCAGTATGCGCGCGCGATCGCGCAGCTTCATCCGTTCCACTACCAGGCCTCGATGCCCGCGACGAGCGGCGCGACGAGCGTGCTCTGGCCGGCGCTGCTGGCGCCGTTCTGGGCGATCGGGTTTCGCGGACAGGCGATTCTTTGGCCGGCCTGGGCGCTCGGGTTCGCCGCGCTCGGCGGGCTCGCGTACGAGAGCTACCACCTCGCGCGGCCGCTCGCGGGCCGCTGGGGAGCGGTCGGGAGCGCGGCGCTGGTCCTCTCGTTCTCGGCGTTCACGTGGTGCGCGGCGAGCGGGATGGAGGTCGTGCCGTTCGCGTGGGCGATGGCGCGCTCGGCGCGGCGCGCTTCGGAGTGGCACGAAGCGCCGCAGCTTCGCACGACGCGGCGGCTCGGCGAGCTCGTCGCGCTCGCGTTCGTGGCGGCGCTGATGCGTCCGGAAGGCGCGCTCGTCGCGATCGGGATCGCGATCGTGCTCGCGGTCTCACCGCGCAAGCCCGCCCACGTCGAGCGCGCCTGGTCGCTCGCGGCGCTCGCGGGCGCCGGCGCGCTGCCCGCGGTCCTGCGCGTCTTCACCGGCTCGGGTCGCTCGAACACGGCGATCGCGAAGCTCCTCGTCGGAAATCCTTATTATCGCGGCGCCGAGCTCGTCTCCGTGGTGAGCGGCAACCTCGAGACGTTCTTCAAGACGCTCCTCAACGGCCGCGTCTGGTCCGCCGAGTTCGTCCCCACCGACGCGATGCCGCTCGCGATCATGGCGCTCGTCGCGATCCCCATCGCGGGCTTTCGGCAGAAGAGGCTCGTGCGCGCGGCGTTCGTGCTCGGCATCGCGCTCGGCATGTGCATCCCGTGCTTCTACGTCACGTTTCTCTGGAATCGTCTTCGCTATCTCTGGCCGTTCGCGACCGGCTGGCTCATCGGGCTCGCGTGCCTCGCGAGGCTGCTCGGCGAGGTCGCGACGCTCCTCCACCCGCGCGCGCGCGCGGGCGTGCCGATGCTCATCGGGTTCTTCGCCGGCGCGTTCGCGGTGCGGCTCGACTGGGTCATCGACGACGTCGCGAACTCGGCGCGCGGCATCGACAAGCAGCACGTCGCCATCGGCCGCTGGGCGCACGACAACCTGCCCAAGGACGCGCTCGTCGCGGTGAACGACACGGGCGCCATCGCGTATTTCAGCGACCTCCGCACGTTCGACATCGTCGGCCTGACGACGCGAGGCGAGGCGCGCTACTGGGTGGGCGGAACGGCGTCGCGCATCGAGCACTACGAGCGCATGCCGCGGGGGGACCTGCCGACGCATTTCATCGTCTACCCGGAGTGGATGGGCACCGACGCGTTCTTCGGGCGCGAGCTCTTCGCCGCGACGGTGACCGACTCGTCGATCCTCGGCGGGCAGTCGATGCGCGCGTACGAGGCGGACTGGACGCTGCTCGGCTCGGGCGAGAAGCCGTGGAGCCCGCTCGAGGGCGCGATCGTGGACGCCGTCGACGTCGCGGACCTCGAGAGCGAGGCCGCGCACCGCTACGAGCTCCTCGCGCGCGACAACACCGAGGTGGTCGGCGACGGACTGTCCGCCGACGGCCTTCGCGTGATCGACGGCGGGCGCGGCTGGCGCGCCGTGGACCGCTTCGTCGCGCGGCTTCGCCCGGGCAAGGTCGCGCACGCCATCGCGCGCCTCGCGCCGACGAAGAGCAAGTGCGTCGTCGACGTGCGCGCGGGCGGCGCCGTGATCGCGTCGCTCACGCTCGGCGACGACGACACGTCGTGGAGCGAGCTGAAGTTCGACGTACCCGCGGAGAGCGCACAAAGCGAAACCCCCCTCGAGCTCGTGGCTCGAGAGGGGTCGTTCAGCTCGTATCACTACTGGTTCACTCAGGAGTGAACGTGAGCGGGTACGTGACGCTCACGACGCCCGACTCCGGCGCGGGGAAGCTCAGGTTGTAGAAGCCCTTCACGACGCACGCGCGCACGCTGCCGTCGGGGAGATCGCTGCCGGCCGTGTCGCGCGCGATGCTCACGTCGCCGTCGCGGCCGATGACGAACGCCACCGCGACGCGGCCCGCGAGGTTCGGGTTCGTGCGCAGGCCGTCCTTGTAGCAGCCGACGAAACGGCCCGAGTTGAGGCGGACGATGCGCTGGATGATCGCCGGGTCGATGCGGCCGTTGCTCTTCACGTCGCCGTTCCAGTGCATGACCGGGCCGTGCGGCTGGTACGTGCCGGGGAGCTTGCCGCTTCCGTGGCCGATGCCGCCGTGACCGCCGGTGCAGTCCTGCGTGGTGCAGGTCCCGAGGGTGCCGATGTTGCCGAGGCCGATGCCGGCGCCGTTGCCGCCCGCGCCGTCGCCGACGCCGCTGAGGCCGAGGCCCGTGCCGAAGACGTCGCCCGGCATCCCCGAGTAGAGGTCGCCCATGTGCGACTCGCTGTCGGAGCCGATCGAGAGGTTGCCCCACGGCACGACCGGCGCGTTCGGGTCGGCGTTCGCCTGCGTGGCGATGAGACCGGCCATGCCGAACTCGGCCGCTTCCTTGAGCATGCGGTCGCGCGCGAGCTGCTGGTCCTCGGGGCGCGCGTCGCCGCGCAGCGTGATGCGCGCGTGCGGCGCGGTCTGCGTGGGACCGCCGGCTTTGCCTTCTTCGCCGCGCGCCTTCTGGCCGGCCGTGTCGCCGCCGCTCGGCGTGCCGTCGCCCTGCGTCTCCTGCTGCGGCGTCTCGCGCTCGGCGGCGCTCGTGAGGTAGGCCTTGAGGTCGAGCATCCGCTGGCGATCGATCGTGAGGTCGTCGGCGTTGCTCATCGCGGGCATGAAGAACGCGAACGCGGCGAGGAGCGCGGCGTGGACGACGCCGGAGCCGGCGATGGTGCGGAGCGTCGCGTCCTCGAGCACCGCGGCGGCGACGTTGCGCTTCGGGCGCTCCTCGCGCACCTCGACGACGATGCGGAACGTGTGCGGGCCGACGGTGACGTCCGCCGAGTGACCCTGGCGGAGCACGAACGGCTCGCTCGTCTGCATGAAGCGGTCGAGGAAGACCGCGGCGCCCTCGGGCGGCGTCACGAGGAGCTCGCCGTTCTCCCAGCGCGCGATCTCGATCTCGCCTTCGCCGACGGGAAAAGTGAGAGCGCCTTCGCTGGCGTGAGCGAACGCGATCGGGTTGTCGCCCCACGATTGGGTCACCTGCGCCTCGAGTTTTTCGTCGCTCGCGATCGCGGTCGTGGTCGTTGATTGGATGGACGTGTTCATGGACGGTGGTCTCCTGTTTGCGCCGGCTCCCCTCGCCATCGGCGCTCTTCGGGACTGACAGCGCCTCGGCCTCGGCGGTTTCCGGAAATCGTAGAATTCGAGGGAAAAGCAGGGCTGAAAAGTTCCAGCGGCGATGCGTGCTAGGCTCCGCGGCGTGCGAAAACGACCGCTCGGAAAGACCGGGCTCCTCGTCACCGAGATGGGCCTCGGCACCTGGGGGCTCGCCGGCGAGAGCTACGGGCCCGTCGACGAAAAAGACGCGGAAACAGTCGTACGGCGGTGCCTCGACATGGGCATCGCCCTCTTCGACACCGCGGACTCCTACGGCGGCGGCCGCATGGAAGCGCTGCTCGGGCGCGTGCTCGCGGGCAAGCGCGACGTCGTCGTCGTGACGAAGGGCGGCACCGATCGCACCACCGAGCCGCCTCGCAAGCGCTTCGACGACGCGTACCTCCGCGAATCGGTCGCGCGCTCACGCAAGCGATTGCGGCGCGAGCGCATCGACGTGTACCTGCTCCACAACCCGACCGTCGACGCGCTCTCCGCGGGCGACTGCGTGCGCACGATGGAGGATCTCAAGAAGAAGGGCGACCTCGCGCACTGGGGCGTCTCCGCGGGGAGCGACGAGGTCGCGCGCGTCGCGATCGACAAGGGCGCCGAGGTGGTCTCGCTCGTCTACAACCTCGTGCAGTGCGTCGACCTGCACCGCGTCGCGGGCGACGTGATGGTGAGCGGCGCGGGCGTGCTCGCGCACTCGGTGCTCGACTACGGGCTCCTCGCGGGCGCGTGGGCGAAGGACCGCGAGTTCGCCGAGGGCGACCACCGCACCGCGCGCTGGACGAAGATGGAGCTCGAGCGGCGCGTTCAGCAAGTCGAGGCGCTCCAGTCGATGGTGGGCGGCGACGTGAAGACGATGCGCGCGGCCGCCGTGCGGTTCGTGCTGGCGAACACGGTCGTGTCGTCGGCGATCCTCGGGCCGCGCACGGTCGAGCAGGCCGAGCAGCTCGTGCGCGAGGCGGGCGGCGCGCTCCGGTATCTCCCCGACGAGACGCTCGCGTCGCTCCCGCGCAAGCTGTCGAAGATGGGGATCCTCTCGTGACCGACGACGCGCGGGCGCTCGACGAGATGATCCGCGTCGCGCTCGCCGGGTGCGACCTCGTGCGGCGGCACTACGCCGGCGAATTCCGTGTAGAATACAAGGTTGGCGACGACCCGGTCACCGCGGCCGACCGCGAGACGAACGAGCTCGTCTGTCGCCAGCTCGAGCGCGCGTTTCCGGGCGTGCCCATCGTCGCGGAGGAGAGCGACGCGTCGACGTTCGGCGTGCGGCGCGACGCGGCGGAGTGTTTCTTCGTCGACCCGCTCGACGGCACGCGCGAGTTCGTGGCGCGCAACGGCGAGTTCGCCGTGATGATCGGGCTCGCGCGGCGCGGGCGCGCGGCCCTGGGCGTCGTCGCCGCGCCCGAGACCGGGCGCACGTTCGCGGGAGGACCCGGCGTTTCGTCGTTCGAGCTCGCGCGCGACGGCTCGCGCCGGCGCATCGCGCCGTCCGCGGTGAAGGCCGCGCCGCACGCGCTCGTGTCGCGCTCGCGCGCGACGCCCGAGACGCACGCGCTCCTCGCGAAGCTCGGCGCGACGCGCATCGAGAAGATGGGGAGCGCCGGGCTCAAGGCCGTCGCCGTCGCGTGCGGCGAAGCGGATTTGTGGGTGCAGTGCGGGCCGGCCGGGATGGTGTGGGACGGATGCGGCCCCGAGGCGATCGTGCTCGGCGCGGGCGCGCGCTACGGCGAGCGCGGCGGCGCGCCGCCGGACTACGCGGACGGCCCGCTGGATCTCGCGGACCTGGTCGTCGCCTCGACCGCTCCACTCGTCGACGCCGTGGTCGCTGCGATGAAGCTACAATGATGCGCGATGCCGACGTGCCCGACGTGCCGCACACGCTACGACGACGGGACCGCCGCGTGTCCGAAGGACGGCGCGTCGCTCCTGCCGGACGAAGCGTTCACCGGCGTCGACGCGGACCTCGCGCCCGGCACGATCGTCGGCGAGTACAAAATCGAGCAGAAGCTCGGTGAGGGCGGCTTCGGCGCCGTCTACCGCGCGCGCCACCCGCTCATCGGCAAGACGGCGGCCATCAAAGTGCTCGCGCGCGAGCTCAGCGCGAAGCCGGAGATCGTCGCGCGCTTCATCGACGAGGCGCGCGCGGTCAACCAGATCCGTCACAAGGGCATCGTCGACATCTTCGCGTTCGGCTCGCTGCCGGACGGGCGGCACTATTTCGTGATGGAGCTCCTCGAGGGCGCGTCGCTCGACGCCTATCTCCGCCAGCGCGGGCGCATTCCGCCGGGCGAGACGGTGACGATCCTCCGCGGCGTCGCGCGCGCCGTGGACGCGGCGCACCAGGCGGGCATCGCGCACCGCGATCTCAAGCCCGACAACGTGTTCCTCGTCTTCGACGAGGACGGCGCCGTGCACACCAAGCTCCTCGACTTCGGCGTCGCGAAGCTCCTCGGCGAGCAGAGCGGGCGGACGCGCACGGGCACGCCGATCGGCACGCCGCAGTACATGTCGCCCGAGCAGTCGCGCGGCGTGAACGTGGACACGCGCACCGACGTCTACTCGTTCGGCGCGATGGCGTACGAGATGCTGACCGGGCGCGTGCCGCTCGAGGGCGCCACCGTGATGGACACGCTGATGAAGCAAGTGTCGGAGGCGCCGCAGCCGCCGTCGGCGGCGTGCGCGGACGTGCCCGCCGCGCTCGACGCGCCGATCCTCCGCATGCTCGACAAGGACGCGGCGAATCGGCCGCAGACGCTCGGCGCCGCGATCGACGAGCTCGCGGCGGCGGTGAGCTCGGCTGGGCTCCCGGTCGCGCCGGTCTCGGCGACGTCCATCACGCCGAGCCTGCGCGACGGCATGGCGCGCACGGTCCCCGCGACGCCGCCCATCTCGGGCGCTCCCGTGCCGCGCTCGGCGGAGTCGCTCATCGGATCGTCGGCGGAGGTCGCGCCGCCGAAGCGGCGCACGTCGCTCTGGGTCGGCGCGAGCGTGGTCGCCGTGATCGGCGTCGCCGGCGCGGTCGCGTTCGCCGAGATGCACCGCGCGCCGCCGGTGACGCCCGCGACGCCCGCGACGATCGCGAGCGCGTCGGCCGCGACGACCGTCCCGCCCGTTGCCGCTTCGGTCGCTTCGGCGCCAACGTCCGCGAGCGCGTCACCCGCGGAGGTCTCCATCACCATCCGCGCGACCCCCGCGGGCGCGGAGATCTTCGACGGCGCGCGGAGCCTCGGGAAGGCGCCCGGCCCGTTCGAATTTCCGCGCCGCGCGGGAAAGGCGAAGCTCACCGTGAAGGCGCCCGGATACGTGTCGACCACCCTCGAAGTCGACACGAACGCCGACGCGGAGGTCCCGGTGGCGCTCGCCGCCGCGCCCAAGGCGACCGCGACGTCGCACATCTCGAGCGACCTGGACAACGGCTACCATTGAACGCCCATCGTCTGCTCGCGCTCGGTTGCATCGCCGCGGCCTCCGTGGTCGCCGCGTTCGAGTGCACGCCGCTCGGGGACATCCCGCTCGGCGTGTGCGGCAACTCGATCGTCGAGCCCGACGCCGGCGAGCAGTGCGACAACTTCGAGCTCGACGCGTTCGCCTGCTACGCGTCCGACGCCGGCGCGGGGCGCGCGTGCCACGTCGCGTGCGGCGACGCCGGCGAATGCCCCGTGGGTTGGGGCTGCGGCACCGACCAGGTGTGCCGCAAGCCGCTCGGGACGTTCCAGCCGCTCGCGTTCCAGTCCACCGACGTCGTCCTGCTCGCGCTCGCCGATTTCGACGGCGACGGGCGCCGCGACGTGGTCACGCAGGGCACGGGCGTCACGCGCATCCACTACCTCGACGGCACCGGCGCGGTCGCGGCCACCGCGCAAGTCGATCTGCTCCGCGGCACGATCGCGACCGGCGATCTCACGGCCGACGGGCTCGCGAGCCTCGTCGTGTTCGACCGCAGCGTGAAGACGGACACCGACGGCGGCGGCCTCACGGCGAGCGGCACCGGCCTCGAGCTCTTTCGCGGCCAGTCGGATCGCACGCTCTCGGCGAGCTTGTTCAAGTCGTTTCCGCTCCCCGGGTCGACCGACGCGCGATCCTTTCCGGGCAAGGTCATCGTGCAGAGCACGCACCCGGGCGCGGACGACATCGTCGTCTACGCGGAGCAGCCCGGCGCCGACGGCGGCACGGCGGGAGCGCTCGGATATTACGATCCGCTCCTGAACTTCCAGGTCATCGCGCTCTTCACGCCCGCCGGTCAGCTCTCGGGGGACGTGGCCACGGGCTCGGTGCCGAACAATCCGGACGGCTGCGACTCGGTCGTCATCGGCTTCCGCGGAGAGAAGACGGCGACGGTGGTCCCGCTGTGCAAGAGCCCGACGGAACCGAACGCGCTCGGCGCCGGCTACCGCGCGCCGGCGACGATTTCTTTCGGCTCGAACGCGATCAACGGGCCGGTGCTGCTCGCCGACGTGATCGGCAACGACGGGATCCTCGACGTCGTGACCACCAGCGCCGCCGGCGTCGTCGCGCTGCCCGGCGCGTCGGACGGCTCGTTCGGTGCGCCGGTGATCGATCCCGTCGCGACCGACGGGCCCGTGTTCGCCGTGGCCGACGTCGACGGAGACGGACAGCCCGACTACGTAGACCGCAGCGGCGTCTACTTTTCGAGCACCAAGACGCGCCTCGCCGGCTCCGAGAACCTGACCGCCGCGTACGCGCGCGACATGAACCACGACGGTCACCCGGACGTCGTCGGCATCTCCCCGCTCGGCGTCGACTTCTTCGACGGCAACGGCACGGTCGCGATGAACCATCGGTTCTACGACCTGCCGCTCAGCGCGGCGCTCTCGATCGGCGACGTCGACGGCGACTCGAACGAGGACGTCATCGTCGCGACCGTGCCGCCGAGCCCGGCGACGTCGACCGTGTCGGTGCTGTACGGGAACGCGGCGTCGTACCCGAGCGATCCGGTCGCGCTCGGAGCGGTCACCACCACGCTCCACCTCGCGACGGCGAAGCTGAGCTGGTTCTTCGGGGAGCCGAACGACGCGATCGCTTCGATCGTCGTGATGGGGCGCGACGCGCAGGGAAACGTCGTCGTGATTCCGGTGAAGGGCTCCTCCGATCGGCAACTCGTCTCGCCGCTGGTGCTCACCTCGTCGACCAACCAGCTGAGCAATCGCGACGCGCCGCTCGCCGGCGCCGTCGGCGTCGTGCGCGCGCCGACGACGAACGGTCTCGCGCGGAGCGTCACCGCGATCGCGGCGGCCCCGACCGACGCGGGCGACCCGACGCTGTCGCTCCGGCTCTGGACCGCGCCGACCTCGGACGACATCGCGCTGCTCGACACGAACCTCCTCGTGATCCCCGATGGCGGGCTCACGCTGCCGGCGGGCCAGAGCGGCGCGCGCGGCGTCGGGGTGGTGATGGTCGACTTGAACCCGTCGGCGAACGACGGCGACGAAGCCGTGGTCGCGATCCCGAGCGACCCGGGCACGCCGGGCGCGCTGACCGTCGCGAACATGGCGGGTGGATGGACCGGCAGCTCGCAACCGCTGGACGTCGCGGCGCGCGTGCTGGGCGGCACGGTCGTTCCGGTGAAGCTCGCGCGCGCGGACTTCGACGGCGACGGCCTGCTCGACGTCCTCGCGGTCTACGCGAGGCCGACCGACGGCGGGACCACCACCGACGTCGCGGCGCAAGTTTTTTTCAGTGACGGCCAGGGCCACCTCGTGTCGCCCGCGACCGTGCCGATCCCGCCCCTCGCCGGCGGCGCCGGCGCGATCCACGCGAAGGCCGACGGCACCGCGCAGGTCGCAGTCGCCAGCGCCGTCGGGATCACGCTCTACGCGCTCGTCCCCGGCACGCGCACCTTCGATCAAGGCACGGTCGTGTCTGGCGCGCCGTTCGCGGAGGCGATCGACCTCGCGTGCGGCGACGTGAACGGCGACGGAATCGAGGACGTGGTCGTCGCGCGGCCCAACGGCTTCGAGGTCCTGCTCGGCCAAGCGGAGATCCCGTGAGGCGCGAGCTCGCGCTCGTCGCGATGATGCTCGTCGCGCCGTCTGTGCGCGCGGACAACGTGCAAGAGGCGAAGGCGCTCTTCCTCGCGGGCGCCGCGGCGTACGAGCAGCACAACTACGTCGGCGCGATCCGCGCCTTCGAAGGCGCGCAGAAGCTCGCGCCGCGCCCGGCGAACCTCTTCTCGCTCGCGCAGGCGCACCGCCGCCAGTTCTATCGCGACGGCAACTCGGCGCACGAGAAGGCGGCTATCGATTACCTCCGCGAGTACGTCAAAGAGGTGCCCGAGGGCGGGCGTCACGACGACGCGATGCGCGCGCTCCAAGAGCTCGGCGCGCTCCAGCCGCAGCAGGACGTCGCGAGCGTGAGCATCAACTCTTCGGGCACGCCGAACGCGCGCGTGGCGCTCGACGGCGCCGCGCCGGTCGAAGCGCCGCTCATCGGGCCGGTGAGCCCGGGCAAGCACCACGCGGTCATCTCGGCGGACGGCTTCGTGTCCGAGGCGCGCGACGTGACCGCGATCAACGGCCAAATCGTCGCGCTCGACGTGCCGCTCAAAGAGCGCCCCGCGCGCGTGGTGATCGACTCTCCGCCCGGCGCGGCCGTCGCGGTGGACGGGCGGCCCGTCGGCGAGACGCCGCTCGCGCCGCTCGAGCTCCCCGCGGGCGCGCACATCGTTTCGATCTCGAAGAACGGCCACGAAGCCTTCGTGCGCGATCTCGACCTCGCGCGCGGAGACGAGCAGAAGCTCACCGCGCCGCTCCACGTGACGCGCCAGCGCACCATCGCGACGGGCATGCTCGTCGCGAGCGCCGTCGTCGTGCTCGGCGCGGGCACGTGCACGGCGTTCGCCGCGTACTGGCTCGGTCAAGCCAACGGCGTGCTCGGCGCGCAAAGGCGCGGGCCCATCACGCTCGACGACGTCGCGCGCTACGACGACGCCCGCGCGATGCGGAACGACTTCCTCATCGCGGCCGGCATCAGCTTCGCGACCGCGGGCGCGCTCGCCGCGACCGGCCTCGTCCTCTTCGTGTTCGACAAGCCCGACACGACCGGCGAAGCGCGCGGCCACGAAGGCCCGAAGCCCGAGACCAAGCCCACGCCCGTCGACTTCTCGTTCGCGCCGCTCGTCTCGCCGAACGTGCTCGGCGCGACGGCGCTCGTGAGGTTCTGATGCGCGATCGCGCCGAAATCGTGGTCGTCGGCGCGGGCATCATGGGTCTGTCGATCGCGTACCACCTCGCGCGCGCGGGCACGACCGACGTGGTCGTGCTCGACAAAGGTTACTTGTGCGGCGGCGCGAGCGGGCGCAACGGCGGCGGCATCCGCGCGCAGTGGTCGAGCGAAGCCAACGTGCGCTTGATGCAAGAGAGCATCCGCATGTGTCGCGACTTCGCGAGCGAGTTCAAGATCAACGTGTGGCTGCGCCAGGGCGGCTACTTGTTCATCGCGCGCGACGAGACGCGGCGCCGCGCGCTCGAGGCGAGCGTGAAGGTGCAGAACGAGTGCGGCCTCGGCACGCGCATGCTCACGCCGAAGCAAGCGAAGAAGATCGTCCCGGAGCTCGACGAGTCGGGCATCGTCGCCGCGAGCTACAACCCGGACGACGGCGTCGTCTTTCCGTGGCCCTTCGTGTGGGGCTTCGCGCAGGCGGCGCGCAAGCTCGGCGTCGAGGTGGAGACCTTCCGCGACGTCGTCGGGTTCGAGACGACCGGCAAGCGCATCGACGCGGTCGTCACCAAGCGCATCGGCCGCGACGGCACGCGGGGACCTGCCGAACGCATCCGCACCCACCGCGTCGTCAACGCGGCGGGCGCGTGGTCGCCCGAGATCGCGAAGCTCCTCGGCGTCGCGCTCCCGAACGAGCCACACCGCCACGAGATCTGCTCCACCGAGCCGCTCAAGCCGTGGCTCCGCCCGCTCGTCGCCGACCTCGGCGACGGCCTCTACTTCAGCCAGTCGACGCGCGGCGAGATCGTCGGCGGCATCGGACAGAAGCGCGTGCCGCACGGCCTCAACCAAGACTCGTCGTTCGCCTTCCTCGGTCTCTACGCGCGCGCGCTCGTGCGCGCGTGCCCCGTGCTCGCGGACGTGAAGGTCCTTCGCCAGTGGGCGGGCTGCTACGACATCACGCCGGACCAGAACCCCATCGTGGGCGAGGTCGACGAGGTGGAAGAGTTCCATCAGGCGAGCGGGTTCATGGGGCACGGCTTCATGATGGCGCCAGTGATGGGCAAGCTCATCGCCGAGCAGATCCGCGACCCGAAGCCGCTGCCGCTCTTCGACCGCTGGAACCTCCGCCGTTTCAAAGAGGGCAAGCTCCTCTCCGAAGCGATGATCATCGGGTAGCCGTGCTGCCCGACGTCCTCGCGCGACCGCCGTGGCCTGCGCCGCGAAAGCGCGCGGTGCTGACGCTGACGCCGCCGCCGCGCGAGGAGCGCGTCGTCTGGGAAGAAGGCGAAGCGCACGCGTGGGCGCACCCGGGCGGCGGCGTCGACCGCGCGCTCACCGCGGCCGAGCGCGACGCCATCGTCGGCAAGCTCGAGGCGAAGGAGATCGTGCGCATCGACGCGGCGACGAACCTCGAGGTCGCGGATCTGCAGCGCGTTCTGCGCGCGTGCGAGCCGCGGTTCATCGAGCACTACGGCATCGCGCGGGCCGCGCTCGCGAAGGGCGGGATCGCCGTGGTCGAGGATCTGCTCGCGCTCGTCGCGCGCGCGCCGTCGTGCGCGCTCGAGGCGCTCGCGCACGTCGACTCGCTGCGGGTCGCGACGCGCCTCGCGAACGACATGCTCGTCCTGCCGTGGGCTCGGCATCACCCCGAGACGGCCGCGCTCGCGCTCTTGCCCGCCGCGCTCGGCCCCGACGGGAGCGCGCGCCGCGCCGCGCTGAAGCTCCTCGCGCCGATGCGAGAAGCCCACGAGGGCGCGCTCCGCGCGGCCGCCACGGTCTACGGCGATGCGGCGCGCGCGGAGGTCGAAGCGCTCGTCGCGCCCGAGCCGCTCCCCTCGCGCGCGCCGGCGCTCCCCGCGTTCGTCGATCTCGCGTCGCTGCCGATGCCGCGCGCGAAGAGCGGCGAGCCGGTCGGCGACGAGCCTCGCGAGCGCCTCGTCCAGCTCCTGGCGCTCCTCCCGCTCGGCGCCGCGCGCGACGCCGTCGTCGCGGTCAAGGAAGCGTGCGACGCGGAGTCGCTCGCCGCGCTCGGCGGCGCGCTCGCCGAAGCGTGGGTCGCGTCCGGCGCCGAGGCGAAGCACAAGTGGGCCCTCCTCGCGGCGGGCGTGCTCGGCGACGACGTCGTCGCGCGCAAGCTCGCGGATTGGACCGTCGAGTGGGCCAAGGCGGGGACGCACCCGCGTTCTCGCCTCGCGCTCGAAGCGCTCTCGCTCGTCGGCACCGACGTCGCGCTCATGCACGTCGATCGCGTCGCGCGCACGATGAAAGGCGCGCTCAAGACGCACGCGACCGCCACGCTCGAAGCGATCGCCGCCGAGCGCGAGCTGACGCACGAGGAGCTCGCCGATCGTCTCGTCCCGACGCTCGGGCTCGACCCGAGCGGGGCCGCGTGGCTCGACTTCGGCCCGCGCCGCTTCCGCGTGAGCTTCGACGAGGCGCTCGTGCCCGAGCTCTTCGACGAGTCGGGCCAGAGACTCGCGCGACTCCCGCGGCCGACCAAGACCGACGACGCCGCGCGCGCCGCGCGCGCGAGCGCGCTCCTCAAGGGCCTCCAGTCCGACGCGAAGAAGATCGCGCCCGACCAAGTGCGCCGCCTCGAGCGGGCGATGTGCACCCAGCGCGCGTGGAGCGCGAGCGAGCTCCGGCGTTTCTTCGTCGAGCACCCGCTCATGGTCCACCTCGCGCGCCGCCTCGTCTGGGTCACCGAAGACGGCGTCGCGTTCCGCGTCACCGAGGACCGCACGCTCGCGAGCGACGACGACCGCGAGGTCACGCTCGGCGCCGCGCGCGTTCGCATCGCGCACCCGCTCGCCGTCGTGGATCGCCTCGCCGCGTGGAGCGCGCTGTTCGACGACTACCGCATCGTCCAGCCGTTCCTCCAGCTCGCGCGCGAGACCTTTCGGCTCGCGCCGGACGACGCGCGCGAGAGCTCGCTCCCGCGCTTCGCCGGCCGCGCCGTCGCCGGCGAGCGCTTCTTCACCCTCAAGCACCGCGGCTGGGGCTTCCACGACTACGCCATCGGCAAGGCGCTCCGCGGCGGCTTCCTCGCGATGCTCGAGACCGAGCCGGGCCTCGCGTTCTTGACCTCGCGGCCCTTGGACCAGACGGTCGGCGACCTCTCCTTACGCCGTAGCTCGGGCGGCCCTGCCACCTTCGCCGAGCTCGATCCCATCGACGCGTCGGAGCTCATCCGGGACGTCGAGCTTCTCGTGAAATGAGGGGTGTGACCGCCCGTTGACACCCAGGCTGGCCGAGAAGTAGCGTCCGCACATGAAGACTGCATCTCGTCTCCTCGCGCTGTCGCTCGTGCTGGCTGCGGCCGCTCCGCTCACGGCGTGCGCCGACGAAAACGACCCGGCGACCTGGGTCAAACGTCTCGACGACCCCGCGCAGCGCGCCGCCTCGATCAAGCGGCTCGGGCAGTTCTACGAGGACGCCCTCTCGAAGGCGAACAACAAGAAGGACGACGAGAGCGTGCAGAAGATGCTCGGCGTGATCGTCGAGCCGCTCACGAAGACGTACGTCGCCGGCGGTCTCGACGACAAGACGCGCAAGGACCTCATCAAGGAGCTCGCCGACATGCACGACGAGCGCACCGAGCCGGCGCTCGCGAAGGCGCTCAACGACTACGAGCTCGGCAAGACCGACGAGGACGTGAAGTTCGCGGCCGAATCGGTCGGCGTGCTCGCGAAGGAAGGCAAGAAGCTCGACAAGTCCGTCGTCGACGGGCTCTGGATTGCGTTCACCAAGTACAAGCCGTCGGTCACGAACTCGATCCAAGGCACGCAGGCCCTCCACGACGCCGTCCTCGCGGTGAAGGACCCGTCGTACGGCGACAAGGCGATCGTCGCGATCAAGGCGCCGGTCATCCTCGACGACACGCCGAGCAAGCAAGGCACCAAGAAGGTGAACGACCAGATCGAGTTCTGGCAGACGACCGCGCTCCAGGTCATCAAGGAGCTGCAGTACAAGCCGGCGGCGAAGTGGCTCGTCGGCGTGGTGATGACGAAGAACAAAATCGGCATCGCGCGCATCGCGAAGGCCGCCATCCTCACGATGCCCAAGGAAGCCGTGCCGTTCCTCTCGGCCGGTCTCAGCGGGAGCGACCCCGACCTCGCCAAGCTGCAGACGGACTGGGACAAGGACAAAGGCTACGTCGCGAACTTGCTCGACGTGCTCGGCTCGACGTCCATCGACGCGGCGCGCGACGCAATCATCTCGTTCGTCCCGCAGCTCGACAACGACACGAACCGCGCGGGCGCGGCGCAGATGCTCATCTACTTCCCGCCGACGCCGCAGACCGAAGGCACGTTCAAGGACATCTACGCCAAGCTCCCGCCGATCTCGGACAAGGGCGGCAACGACACCGGCTCGGAGCGAGCGACGCTGCTCAGCGTGGCCGGCAAGTTCTACGACCCGGCGATGGGGCCGTGGGCGCTCGGCGAAGCAGCGAGCGCCAAGGGCACGAGCATGCTCGCGGCGAAGGTCGGCGCCATTCAATCGGCGATCACGCTGATGCAGCCGGCCGACAAGGCGAAGGTCGAAAAAGCGATCGTGAACTTCGAGAACAGCGGCCTCTCGGTCAACGAGAAGAAGCAGGTCGCCGACCAGGTGCGCGCCGTCTTCAAGGAAGCGTCCGAGGCGCTCGACCAGTGCCACGTCGACGTGAGCTGCTACCTGAAGGTGCTCGACGAGCCGATCCCGCGCACGCCCAACGCCGAATGGAAGGCCGTCAAGGCCGCGTACATGGCGGGCATCCTCGGCAACGATCAGACGCGCAAGGATCTCGTCGCGCACACGTCGAAGGTGACGAACCCGCCGGCGCGCCTCGCGATCGCGTACGCGATCAACCACCTCGCGCCCAAGGGCGACAAGGCGGACGCCGACGCGCTCGACAAGATCGTCGCCGACGACACGGCGCGCAAAGACTCCGTGGCGCTCGCCGGCGACGACGCGCTGTCGAAGGTCGCGCTCATGATGCGCGCGCGCGCGTCGCAGTGATCGTCCAACCCACATGATTCGGATCGAAGTCGAGAGCGGGCAAAAGCGCGGCACGAAGGTCGAGTCGTCGGCCGACGTGCTGCGCATCGGGCGCGCCGACGGCAACGATCTGCTCCTCACCGACGACCACGTCTCCGGCGACCACGCGCGGCTCCAAACGCGCGACGGCGCGTGGGTCCTCCACGATCTGCGCTCGACGAACGGCACGGCCGTGATGCGCCGCGGCGAGCGCCACGCGGTCGACAGCGCGCCGTTCCCCCTCGAGAGCGGCGACGTGATCGAGCTCGGCCACGGCGAGCAGGGCGTGCGCCTCTCGGTCGCCATCGAAGAGGAAGAGGACCGCACGGCGCAGGTGCTCGCGTTCCGCAGCATCGACGACATCCCGTCGCAGGCGAGCCACGTCGAGCAGGACACGACGCGCCTGCGCGCGCTCTACGAGGCGCAGAAGCGCATCGGCGAGGCCGACGACTTGTCCGACGTGCTCGGCGCGATCGCCGACGCCGTGCTCGACCTCGTGCCGCGCGCGACGCACGTCACCGTGATCCTGCGCGACGACGACGTCGACCCCGCCGAGGGCGTGTCGGGCTACGTGCCGATCATGACGCGCGTGCGCGGGCAGCCGCAGGCCAGCGGGCCCATCCCGATCACGCGGAGCGTCTTTCGCAAGGTGATCACGCAGCGCGGCGCGGTGGTCGCGGCGGACGCCCCGCGCGAGGTCGCGAACACCGAGTCGCTCATGGGCGCGCAAATCCGCTCGACGATGGGCGTGCCGCTCTGGCGCCGCGACGAAATCCTCGGGGTCCTCCAGCTCGACAACCGCGAGAGCGCCGGAGTCTTCACGGCGCAGGACCTCGAGCTCATCACGGTGCTCGCGCACCACTCGTCGCTCGCCGTCGCGAACGCGCGCCTCGTGAAGCGCCTCAAGGCGGCCGAGGAGCGGCTGCGCAAAGAGAATCAGTTCCTCAAGGGCCGCGAGCAGGAGCGACGCACGGGCACGCGCTCGGGGAGCAAGCAGGAGATCATCGGCCAGTCGCCGGCGATGCGCACGCTCCTCGGGCAGCTCGACAAAGTGGTCGACACGCGCGTGACCGTGCTCATCGAGGGCGAGACCGGCGTCGGCAAGGAGCTCGTCGCCGCCGCGGTGCACTACCGCTCGCGCCGGCGCGACAAGCTGTTCGTCTCGCAGAACTGCGCCGCGATGCCGGAGAACCTCCTCGAGAGCGAGCTCTTCGGCCACAAGAAGGGCAGCTTCACCGGCGCGCACGAGGACAAGAAGGGCCTCTTCGAGATCGCTGACGGCGGCACGCTCTTCCTCGACGAAGTCACCGAGATGCCGATCTCGCTCCAGTCGAAGCTCCTCCGCGCGCTGCAAGAAGGCGAGATCCGCCCCATCGGCGCGACCGCCGAGCGCAAGGTGGACGTACGCATCGTCGCGGCGACGAACCGCAACCTCGAGAAGGAGGTCGCCGAAGGACGCTTCCGTGAGGACCTCTACTACCGCTTGAAGGTGTTCCCGCTCCGCGTGCCGCCGCTCCGCGAGCGCCGCGACGACGTGCCGCTCATCGCGAACCATTTCTTGCAGCGGTTCTCGCAGGAGCTCGGCAAGGCCGCGGGCGGATTTTCGCAGCAGGCGATGGAGCTGCTCCAGAGCTACGAGTGGCCCGGCAACGTGCGCGAGCTGCAGAACGAGATTCAGCGGCTCGTCATCCAGCTCGACCCGGGCGGGTTCGTGACGCCCGACATGCTCTCGCCGCGCGTGCGCCAGGTCGAGGGCATGGTCGACCGCGTGAAGCCCACCAAGGGCACGCTGAAGGAGATGATGGAGCAGGTCGAGCGGTGGCTGCTCATCGAGGCGCTGCGGGAGCACGGGAACAACAAGACGGCCGCGGCGCGCGCTTTGGGGATCACGCGCGAGGGGTTGCACAAGAAGCTGAGGGCGTACGGGCTCTGAGTCCGTCTCCGTCTCCGTCGCCGAGTCCGTCTCCGAATCCGAATC
>Ga0335082_10000671_pt1 | contig 35444 bp, 27 predicted proteins | sample Lox_Sample_41_FD_206718 | JGI IMG/M metagenome (GOLD analysis project Ga0335082, IMG submission 206718) | Soil microbial communities from Loxahatchee National Wildlife Refuge, Florida, United States - Lox_Sample_4.1 | ecosystem: Environmental > Terrestrial > Soil > Wetlands | place: USA... | reverse complement strand
ATTCGAACCCAATCCATATGGCCTCTACGACATGGCCGGCAATGCCTGGGAGTGGGTTGGTGATTGGTACGCGAGCGATTGGTATGTGAAGTCACCGAGAGAAGACCCGCGCGGTCCCGCAACTGGCACTGAGCGCGTCTTGCGTGGAGGATCGTGGGCATACGCTCCCAAACAACACCGGAACTCCGAGCGCGGATTTGCTGAGCCCGATTTCTGGACGGCAACGTTTGGCTTCCGTTGCGCTTACGATTCAGATCCGAAACATTTGCAGCAGCGATAGCACTCCCCCTAGCAACAGTGACTTTGATGGTTTCGATTGCAGCGACAGGACTCGCAGCTTCGGCATCCTGGGTGAAAGACAATGTGCCCTTGCCGTGTTGTCGGGATTCACTCGTGTTTCCCTCCGAGCTCAAACGTAAACTTGATCACTCCGCCGATGCGGTCGCTAGAGGAAGTCAGGCCAATGAAGACGCCGAACAACAACTCTGTTCGTCTCGCTACCCGCCAAATATACGACGGTGTGACGGTTAGCTGCGTATCCGTGCCCCCGCTCCAGCGGGTGCTCGTCACGGAGACTTCCGCTACTGCCCAGCCAGGACCGGAGTGCATTGAGACACCGCTATTGGAGAAAACAGCATGATGCGGCACATTGGGTTCTCCGACGCTCCGATGAGCCACAACAAACTCAAGACCATCCGTCGTAAAGACCTGATATTTCCCTTTGGCGAACTCATGTGACACGAGCACCGAAGGAGTTACCGTATACGCCGATTCGCCCAGGCCCTTCCTCGGGTCGCCCGTCGGAAATCCCACATCGAAAGCAACCGCCGCGTGCGTGAACGGCGAGCCGACAGTCTCCCAGGTGTAGCGCGCTCCGACTTCAAAATCTCCCATTCCCGTCGCCATCGAGCCGTTTTGATTAGAGCGTCGCAGCGCTTGCACAAATGTTGAGACCTGGAGTTTGTCCGAAATACCCCATTCGATTTTTTGCGTGAGCAGCGCGTAGTGACTGTCGCCGCGTTGTTGTGTATACCAACCACCAGTAGTCAGCATCATTTCGTGGCGGTCCTGCGGAACGATCGAATCGGCAAAAACGAGTTCTAACGGCTGCCGCTGCTCCAATGACTCTTCTGCAGCCCTGTTTTCCTGAGGTGTACCCTTCGCCGCCGACTGCGCGCAGCAGGTTGTGCCCATGAAAATAACCAAGAACAACAAGCGAGCGGAATTCTCCTTCAAAGCGCCTCCTCCATGCGAAACAGAATGGTCACCTCGAATATCGAGGGGCAACAACGTGCGAAATGTGGAGGAATCAAACGCGTGGAGGACGGTACTGTTGAGAAATGGTCCCTAGCGGCAAACTTAATTGAAGAAACTCCCGAACGTGTGCCGATTTGATCAGGTCAAACTCAAGAACTGAAGCGAAAGTCACAAATTGCAACCCACAGCAGGAACACGCATCTCTATCACACGCAGGAAGGGGACTCTTCTGGTCATGTGTATCAAGAGTTGCGTGATGTGAGCCGGGCACATTCAAATCGTCACAAAGTGGGCAACCTGATGACGTTACGCTAGCGAAGAGCACAGCCAACGTCAGCAAAATTCCCATCCAGCGGAATTGGCCCGTTTTCATTTGCAGGCCCATTCTACCAATGAGCTAGGGTTCGGGCCGGAGGATCATCAGGCGCTGGGGTTTTTTGGGAATGGCCTGCACTTACTCCGAAATGAGGCCGAGGCTGCATGGGCTCCTTCCGAAAATTCCGTTGATCGATGTACTCGCGGAGGCGAATGGATTGATTACAGGTTGCGGAATCCGATGAATTCCGCGCGAATGGGCTCGTTTCATCTTTGCGCAAGGTCAAACGAGGAAAAACACGTCATGTGGTACACTCTCGAAGATCTGGGGTGATTCCTGTGCGGCGCATTACTGGGGTTTTGTTGCTCCTCCTGTTGACCTCTCCATGGGTCACACCCCTGTTTGCGGGCAAGCCGCAAGCCGATTTACCGGCGTGCTGCCGAAGAAATGGCAAGCATCACTGCGCGGAACGGATGCGAATGCCTGCTTCCGACAGCGCACAGTTTACGTCGTCGGGCATGAACTGCCCGATGTTCCCGGCTGGGCTCGCCACTCCGGGACACAGCCCTCAGATTCTTCCTCCCAACTCGCAATACTTCTACGGCGCAATTGTTTCGCACCCTGCAATACACGCACAGGACGAGATCGCTTATCGCATCTGCTGGAGCCGAAGCCAGCAGAAACGCGGCCCTCCAGCACTCGCCTAATCCCACACCAATCGTAAATATCACTTGACCGCGTCGCCACTGGCGTTTGCTGTGTGCGCGCACAAACTCGGGTGATTAGATGAATTGTTTCTGCGTGGCCGCGCTGTTCCCAAGCGCAGCGGATGGGAGGACTCGTGCAGAGCTGCATAAGAAAAGCGACAGTATCTTTCCTGATCTCAACGTGTGCAAACTTGGCAGCGCACGCCCACAGCCGGACAAGTCGACTTGCAGGAGCCGCACTAGATCGCAGGTTGGCAGTGGTTCTCTTGGGCCTTGTGTCGTGCATCCTCGCATGCGGCCTGCTGGCCCAGGACCGACAGGCGGGTGCTGGTGATTCGACCGCCCTGAGCGGAAGCGTAGTTGATACGCAAGGGCGAGGAATCGCTGGGGCTTCTGTGTCATTGACCAAAGATGGACGCAAGGGGTCAATCGACGCCGCTGCCGATGCCACCGGCCACTTCGGCTTCTCTAGCCTCACTCCGGGCAGATACAAAGTGGTTGTATCGGCGAAAGGATTTCAGACCTCCGAAAGACAAGTGGATATCAGTGGTCCGATCATCTCTGATCTGGTCCTGAAATTGAGCGTGGCCACGGTTCGGTCGACGGTCACTGTGCAAGGTGAAACCGACAACATTGTCGCCACACAGTCCAGCGTCGGCAGTTGGACGCCGATCCCGCTGCTCGACTTGCCCCAGTCCATACAGGTGGTAAACCGCGAGTTGCTCGACGAACAGAAGACTTATCAATACGCAGACACCTTAACCTATATGGCCGGTGTCCAGCGTGCCTACACTGCCATCGCTGGCGGGCTCGGCAACGAAGTCGCCATGCGTGGCTTCAATCTTGACTTCAACAATAACTACCTTCGCGACGGCTTCAAGTACTACGGACTTTCCCTCTCCGATACGGCTGATATTGAGTCGATTGAGATTCTGAAGGGACCGGCCTCGGCGCTCTACGGAACGGCTGAAGCAGGCGGTGTCGTGAACCTGATCACGAAGGAGCCAACCGAAACGCCCCTGGTTTCGATCTCGATAAATGGAGGGAGCGATCGTTACATTCGGCCCGACTTCGATATATCGGGGCCGATCAACTCGCGTAAAACGCTCTTCTACCGCCTGAACGGAGTTTACGAGAACACTCAGACTTTCCGGCGGTTCGCTGATTCCGAGAAGCTTTTTCTTGCTCCGTATTTGCTGTGGAAGCCTAACGATTCAACCACCCTCTCGCTACTGGGGGAGTGGGTCAACGTTAACCGTCGGTCCGATTATGGCGTCGTCCTGCTGGGGGATCGCCCTGCGCCCGTTCCCGTCTCTACCAGTTATACGGAGCCTTGGAATAACGAAGATGACAGGGATCGCCAGGGAGGGTACCGTTTCCGCCACACCTTTCACTCAGGATGGACACTGAACAACGGCCTCCAGATATCGCGCACCAATGCGCGCTACTTTGAGGTATACACGACCGGCCCTGACAGTTCCGACCCGACACAACTTACCCGTCTTTCGGACGCCTTTTATTTCCCAACCCTCTATCGGTACTCGCGAACGTCTGTGGAGGGCCTCTTCAAGACTGGAACGCTTACCCATCACCTTGCCGCAGGATTTGAGGCCGGTTGGGTAACCCAGTCGGCTGAAGGGCCTGCCGGCTTTGCACCGAACGTGAGCGTTCTCAATCCCATAATAGGAACGGATTTCACCAAGGCAGATGCGGCTGCTGCGCTGGCCAATCCGTTTTTCAGTCTCACCTATCAGAGCATCTATCACAACCAATCAGGTTTTGTTCAGGACCAGATTGATCTCGGAAGTCATTGGAAAGCGATCGCAGGAGTGCGAATCGAGAACTACTACCAGGATTCAATCAACCAGGCGACCAATACGCACCAGAAGCAGACAGACCTTCCAATCAGCCCGAGAGTCGGCATCGTTTACAAGCCAGTGTCTTCTGTGTCGCTCTACGGGAGCTATGTCCGTTCTTTCATTCCGACCAGTCCCGGCGCGATCAGTGAGGCCGGCAAACAGTTTTCTCCGGAGCATGATCATCAATGGGAAGGTGGCGTCAAGTTCGAGCCAGGCTCAGGCAGGATGACGATTACCGCGGCGCTATTTCAGATCGAAAAGAACGATGTGCTGGCTCCCGACCCGAACAATTCGATCTTTTCGGTGCAGAACGGGCAAGTGCGGAGCAAAGGTTTTGAATTTCAATTTCAGGGCAGCCCGCTTCGCGGCCTGAATCTTCTAACGTCCTATGCTTTCGTTCAGGCTCAAGTAACCAAGTCGACGCAATTTCCGGTGGGAAATCTTTTGCCGAATGCGCCACGCCACAGCGGCTCGGTCTGGGCAAACTACCAAGTTCCTCAAGGCCGACTTCGCGGCCTGGGCCTTAATGCGGGCGTAGTGGCAACGGCCGCGAGACAGGACAACTTCTTCAATACAGCTCTCCTGCCCGGGTACGCGCGACTCGACCTCGGCTCCTATTATGAGTTTCGTATCACCGAAAAACAGAAATTGAGATTCAGCATCAACGTGCAAAACGCATTCGACCGAACTTACTACCTTGCCAGCAGCAACGGAGCGGATCAGATCCGGCCCGGGTCTCCAGTGTCCGTGCTGACGGGGTTATCCTGGACATGGCGATGAAGAAACAACTTCACACAGCCTTATTCCTGGCGATTATCACAGCAACAGTATTGATCTGTGGCTGCCAACGACCTGTACGCTCCCTCCATGTAGAGCAGGAAACGTCTCCGGTCTCCGGTCCGAGTCTCGTGCCCCAAGCCACGAGGCTTTCGTCCGGGAAGCTGCTTGTGAGCTGGCAGCGACCGCTGGAGACAGGTGGATATTCCTTTGAAATGGCCATCCGCAGCGGGGACAATTGGTCCGATGCGCGAACGATCGCAAGCGGAAGAAACCTGAGCATGTTTACTGCGGATCTACCCGCGGTCGTGGAATTGCCGAACGGAAATCTCCTTGCCTATTGGGAACTGAAGTCAGCAACGAAGGACGATCCGTACGCAACGACGATCCATACCGCAGTGTCGACCAACGAGGGTAAAACCTGGGGTCTACCGCTCACACCGTATGGCGAAAATCTGGCGGGGCAACATAGCTTCATCTCGTCCTTTCCCGATGGCGACGGGGTTGGTTTGGTATGGCTGGACGCCGCGGAACAATCCAAGCTTCAACTCGCGCCGAAAGCTGAGAAAGGGCCAATGAGCGGAATGAAGATGGGCTCGATTGGCCTGCGCTACGCAGCTCTCAATAGTTCAGGAAACGCATCGCGGGGGACTTTTGTCGATCCCATTACCTGCGAGTGCTGTCCTACAAGTGCAGCTGTCACGGACCGCGGTCCCGTGGTGGTCTATCGCGGACGCCAGGAGGTGCGCGGAACAAGGCCCTCTGAAGTCGATCCTAGCCGGCCCACCGTGCGTGACATCTACATAAGTCGATTGGAGGGTGATCGCTGGACCAAACCCAGGCCGGTTCACGCGGACAATTGGGTCATTAATGCCTGTCCCGACAACGGGCCAAGCGTCGACGCAAATGGAAATCGGGTGGTGGTCGCATGGTGGACGGCCTCGGGCGACCAGCCAAAGGTGCAAGTTGCATTTTCTGGGGATTCAGGGGACACATTTACTCAACCGCTTCGAATAGACGCTGGCAAAGGTGAGGGACAAGTGACAGTCATTCTCTTGCCGGATGGTAGATCCGCAATTGTAGGGTGGCTTGAAGAGGGGATGACTTGGGCCAAGTTCGTTCGAGATGCCGGCGAAACATCGTCAGCGGTCAGTCTCGGACCAGCGCCAAGACATTCGCGCCTCGCACGATGGATCGCGAACGGCGACAACAGTGTGACTGCAGTTTGGACGAGGAAAGATAACGACGAGCCGAACATAGCGGTCTCACGAATCAGTTTCTAAGCGGAAGAAGCCCGCTTAAGAAAGCAGGCCTCCGTTCGAGTGTTCGTCAGCAGGAACCTTCTCCTATCTTTGGCTAAGTTCGTGACTCCTCTTAGCCTCCTGAGAGCGCGCTGATCGTAACGTAATATCCGTCCGGATCTCGGAGCGAGAACTCCTTCGTTTGAGTATTCATGTTGAGGTGTGGTTCTTCTTCGAACCGAGTGACTAGAGAGCGTGCCCTTTCCAGTGCCAGGTCGAAATCATCGACACGGAAGAACAGCAGGAGACCGTTGCCGGGTGTCGCGTGATTGGGGCTCATCAATGATGGATGCTCGTGGGCGCCCCATTTGTGAAGGCAGAGCAAGACAGTCCCGTCTGAATCGAGGATTTGCCCAAAGTAGTCATGGGCAGGAAGTGTGCCCGGTTGGCCGAACAGCGCCTGATACCATTTGAAGCTGCGCGGGACGTCGCTCACCCCTATGATTGTCCATGTGCGCTTCATCGGTCTCCCATGGTGGCTTAAGTCTTGCCAAAACCAAACTGGGTAAGCGTTGAGCGACGGCAAGAAGTCTTCGCCGCCGACCCGGCAAATACTCTGTTTAGTCGCGTCAAAGTGCGGGCCCGAACTTGCAGTATCATTCTATGCCGACAAGCGGATTTTCTGAGGCGCTGCGGAGTCGTCTGCCATCCAGAGACTGTCCAACGGCGGACTAGGGGCACTCGTTCGGCCACAGCCTCCACGCAATGCTTGCTGGCCAAAGCTACGAATAAATAGAGAATTGGCGGCCCGGCCGGTACCGCCACGGTTCAGAACGACTCCGAGAACCGTGCCTCCAGAAACTCTCCGAGTCTTCCGGTCACTTTGAATTGGGGGATCGGATCGAGTTCCTTGAACGCCGACGTGAAAGCGTTCGACAGACTCCAGATCGTCCGAGGCTTGAATTCCTCGTACTTCGGTTCGAAGTAAAGGTCGTGTACCGTACGAGCCAGATGCTTCGGTGCCTCCAGTTTGCCTTCCACGAACGCCTCGTAGATGACCACCTTCGCCGTGACGTCGGTGAGTTCACTCCTCTGCCACGCCTCTACTTGCTTTCGCATAGGTTCGAAGTTGCGCTGCATCCGATCCACGCCGACCGAAACACAGTCGATCAGAGAGAACGACTTCGAGTGCTTAGCGAGCACAGGCGTAAAGTCTCCCGAAAATGCCATGTTCGAGCACACGAAAACCCGATACCCGCAAGTCATCGCGAGACGCATGCTCTTGTCATGGGAATTTCGAAGACCGATGGAGAAACGGCAGCCCTCCATCTCGGTTGCAAGGTCGAGCACGCCGAACATCTTCATGCCATCGGGCGACACGGCGTACTCATCGTGGACGACTCCGATGTGGCGAAACCCGAGAGTTTCGATCAGAGCCTGCACGATCTCGTGATGTGGGATCGGACGGTGCGTTTCGGTGGCTGGCGGTGTGGGCACCAGCACCAGTTCTTCGCGGCCAATGGTTCGGCCGCTATAGCCAATAAGCGTACTTGTTTCTGACATGCTGCTTCCTCCTTGTTGGATTGAGTTGTGATTTCTGCGTGGGTGAGAACGAAAAGGGGGATGAAGAGGTCAATGACGACAGCTATTCAACTCAACCGAACAACGATGCTTGTTCGGGGACAATCGTCCTGCCGCGAGGCCTTCTACTTAGCGACCCTGGTCGTTGCCCGAAGATCAAGACCGAGTCGCCGCCGATAGTTTCGTCGATAAGGACAGCAGGATTGCTCAGGCCGTTCAGCAGATTGGGAGTCGCCGCGACGGAAGAGGCGTCATCCAGTGGGCAAGCGGTCGATGGGAATAGTTTCTTATGTTCCGTGCTTAGGGCCTTCCAAACTGAATCAGCCGTTTCTCCAATTCCATTTCTCTCGACGAGTTCTCGCGCCATTGCCGACAGCATGTCATCGTCTTCATCGATATTCTGTAGTCCTTCTCCCGCGAACTTGCCCTCCATGGTGAGTGCCACCAGCAGCTTCTTTCCCATAAGCCGCAAACAAGCCGTCTGCATCGTCCCTTCGTAGCAGAGGAATTTCACCCGCACTGGCCGACTCTGGCCGATGCGCCAGGACCTGCGACTGGCCTGTCTCAGAGTGTGCAGCGAGTATCCCGACTCATAGAAGACGATGGTTGGGAAGTCCAGCAAGTCCAGACCAGTCTCTACGAGCTTGGGATGGCAGATGACCACCTGTACGCCACTCTTCACCTGCCTCGCGTACCAAGCTTCGCGCTTCGATGTGTCCACGCTGGCACGCAGCACAGCGCTTCGGATGCCCTCATCATTCAGAATCCCTTGCAGCCGAGCGGTGACGTCGTGTTTGTGCGTGTACACCGCAAATACCTGGCAACGCCGTCCTTCCGCCAGTTCCGTCTTGATTTCCTGAATGAGCCGGCATTCTTTCGAGTAGAGTCTGGCCGGTGGCAGGTCGCGCGTCTCGGCAATCACAAATCTCACTTTGCGTTTCAGTTCGCCGTCGAACTCGGTGCCATGCAAGGTGCCCAGTCCGTAAGGATGGTCTGGATAGACCAGCAACGTGTTTAACATCGTGCTCAGCACTGAGCGGTTGCCCCGATGCTTCTTCAATGCTGCCCGGATGTTGTCTTCCAACTCCCGGTAGGCTTCCCTCATGTCCTCGTCCATTGGCACACTGATGTAGCTTTCTTCGTATGGCGGCAGTTCATCCGAAATGTCTTCCAGAAAGACGAAGGCACACAACTGCATCAGGAATTCGCCGAAAAGGAGCGGCGAAGCGCCAGGTTTCCGTCGAACCACACTTGTCGTCTTCGCTTTCGAGCAGCGGTTGTCTTCGGGCTCTACTTTGGTGATGGTTTCGAGGACGCCGTAATCCTGAGTAAAGACGCTTCTTCCCGTCGCACCCCACTCGTAGCCGTGTTCTTTCATTCTTCTGGCTTCGAGCCGGTACAGGGTGTTGAACAGATCGTCGGCGAAGCCCCCTAAGAGTGTCCCAGTCAGGCCGACAATGCGGTCCGAGCAGGCTGCAAGAGTCCCAAGGGCATTCCCCTGCGCGGTGTCGCCGGCCAGCTGGTGGACTTCGTCGCAAATGGCATAGTCAAACCAGCCCGGCATGTATCGCCCAATGAATTCGATCGGCGCCATTCTCTGGGTTTTGTCGAGGTCTGCCTGCCAGAGCGGACTGTGCAACGGACGGCAAGGCTTGCCGCCCCGTGCCTCAATTGTTTCGGCAAGCTTGACGTTGTCGAAGTCTGCTGCAGTCAGCCGGCCGGATTCCACAATCACAGGCTGCCCGGTATCTGGGTTCACCACGCAACCCAGATACTGACCTGAACGCGGCACTCGATAGGCGTGGCGCCAGAAGTATCCGAGTTTCGCCCGCTCCCGCCCCACAATGAACAGGGACGGCCTTCCGCACACCGACATCCAGCGTTGTCGCGAACTCGGTGCATCCCTCCGCAGGCGCAGTTCGCTCAGTGTGGTATGCAGTCCCTCGCGGACGATGTTGCCTTTCCTGAGCTTCACTTCGTTCACGCCGTGGTCCTTGCTCTCATCTCCTCCGTTTCGAAAGTCGTCGACCACGAAAACACGAACGCCCGGCAGAGTGAGAAATGTTTCCCGGGCCCACTTCTCCACCAGATGTGGTGGAACCATGGCCAAAGCGGTGAAAGGCTCTCCGTTGCTGTGGACGTGGGCTCCCCCGAGTGAGATCAGTGTCTTTCCCGTACCGCATTCCGCTACGACCATACCGGTTCGGGCCCGCTGCCAGCGTTTGGCAAGTCCCATGATCGCGATCGCCTGCGCAGGAAATGGCTTTCGCAGCAATTCTCGCAGTCGAGGAGAAATGGGGTCTTCAACCCGGTGGAGCGCCGGATATTCCTGGAGTATGCGTCCTCCCAGGTGCGCGGCGTAGGCACGCATGTAGTCATAGATCGTCGATAGTTCTGGCATGGGACTCCCTTTGAAATGTGTCGGAGGGTTATCGCAGGGAAAGGAGGAAGGAATAAGGCTGGAGCGAACGAACGGGAGCCGTCCGCGAAGACGCCTGCGAGACAAATGGACCAGTAGGTGGCGCCGTTGCGACCGCGAAAAGGTCGGCCTTAGCGCCTCAATACGTAATTTGCTGTTGCTTCTGAGCTCAGCCTGGCGGCACGCACGGGTTACCGTCGTTCAGCGATCTTTATCCAGTTCGCTAGCGGTCCGCAGCTTCTTTACATCAAGAACGTCTTGCTCCCGGCCACTTGCGAGTTTGTTCCGGATCAGATCGTCCTTGGAGATCACGTTGATTTGCACCTCACCATCGATGACGCCCTCAACCCGGTTCTGCCAGGCCTGATCGAAAGTGAGGCCATCGATGCGCTGCAGGATATCTATGCGCGCGGGCGGTTGGCCAATCTGGAAAGTTGAACCATCCATGAAATCCTGAGGACTGAGCCCATCAAGAGGTGCGCCGTATTGCGTGAGCGCACGATACACGGCAGTACTGTTCTCCTCGTCGGAGCGAATCAGCAGATCAAGGTCCTTGGTAGCTCGCGGTTCAGCGTAGACACCGAAAGCATACCCCCCCACGACCAGGTACCTAACGCGGTGTTCGTTGAATGCGCGTAGCAGTTCTTTCAGATCTTTCGGCATCATCGATCGAAACTCCCTTGAAAGCGGCAGCGAAGCTGTAGGCCGCTTCACTCACATCCCAGACAGCTGAGAGCCGATCTCCAATCGGTAGACTTTGCCAGTAGAGATATGTCTCCCGTTGCTGCCGTTCGGCATCGGTAACCTTCCTGACACTTTTATCAGAACTCATGTTCACCGCCGTACGCTGTCTACCACCCGGCCTAAGGACTCCGAGACGATTATATTCTCACGTTCACCGACCCAGCTTTCATTTAGGCTCAAATCGCGTTCTGCTGCCAAGCATCCCAACCACTTGACCGTCGATGAATATGCCTTGAAGACTCAGCTTAGGCCACTGAACCGGGCCGGTTTCGCTCGGAAACCTTATGGCCTCACTTTCAACGCCCCAGCTCAGCCAATCGAGTAGCTGTTCCTTATTGGCCTGAACGACACAAGGGGAACAACCAATACCCACAGCGGGAACAATCGCGCGATGCGTTTGCAGCTCTTGAGCAAACCAGTTGGCCCAATCCGGCATACCAGGAAGCCCGTGAAGATGCGCGACCGCAGACCAGACAAACGCATTGTCTGAACTGGCCAGAAGAGTCTTTCCTGACGCCACCGGGCTGCCCGAGGCAAGTTCCTCAGACAAGCCAATCAGGTGCCGTAATGGCTTCTTGCGTCCGCTGATCTGAATGGCGCCCTTGAAACACTGAGCATTGCGATCAAGGCACACTCGCATGGGCGGGACGCTGGGGCCCTCGACCATGAATCGTTCGCCCAACGAAATAGCTGCACTGATCGCGGCAATCTGAGTGTCTCCGCCGACCACCGAAAGCAGGTGGGCTTTGGCTTGTTTTGGAGGGTCGGGTAGTAACTCGCCGATGAAGCGATCAAGGCGCAACTTTATGCTTGTCGTTGTCTTTTCCGTGACCTTCACATAGGTGAGCCAGCCAAAGCGAAGGTGGGCATTCTTCATGTCTCTTCCTTCTTCTCGTGGGTGAGGATTTGGGTCCTGCCATTGGCGAAAACCAGCGTCAATTCGTGAGAAAGCCGCTCACGATCGTGGAGGATTTTCGTGCCGTCCTCCTCCTCTTCTTCCCAGTGATCGGTGAACTTGATGGACCGCCAGTGTGCGATGTGACGGTTCTCTCCTTCCCCGAACACTCCGTTGAGCATTCCCGCGGTGCATAGCAGTCCCACATGACCACCATGCAAAGGCGTAAGCGGCCGGCCTCTGGCGTGACCGAGTTTGGGGAGAAGAACGCGAGCCGCTTGCCGGTAGGCGGCTGAGTCCAAAATCAGGTCTTCTACTTCGTCCAACGGAATACCTGCATTCGTCAGTACCACTGGACCCGAAGGCGGAAGGTGATACTCAATCTCCACGCTCTCGGTGAGCGGTGAGACATCAGTTTGCGTGACGGCCGCCTCAAGAAACCGGGTGTCGCCGATCAAGGCCGCGTCCGAGAGTCGCGCATGTCGTTTGCGCCGGATAGCCAAGAGCACAATCTGTTTGTATTGCACGCACTCTGGTTCGGTGAGGCGCAAGACTCGGATGTCTGTGAACTGCTCGGCGAGCAACCTCGCGCACTTCGTCAACCGCTGCTGTGGAATCACGAAAATGAGGACACCATCCGCTTTGAGCCAGCGGTAGGTGTGTTCCAGAAACACGTATTCGAGGCGTTGATTGTTGCTGTCCCCGCATTCCCAGTCGTAAGGCGGATTTAGATAAAGCAGTGAAATGCTTTCTGCCTGACAGCGGACATCTATGGCATTGGCCTGTATGGTCTCGATTCCCAGGGCCCGTGCCTGTTCTGTGCGATGCGAATCAATCTCAATGCCGTATCGATGGGCAGGAGCGTCACCGACTAAGGTTCTGAACGCAACGCCGTCTCCAACGCATGGATCAACAGCGGAGAATCGGTTGGGAAAGGCCAACCAGTTCTTGAGTCTCTTGGCTTCCGCGATGGGAAGCGGAAAGAATCCCAGCTTGGTCTGTCCGTAAGGGCGCATACTGCTTCCTCCTCATTGAGTGACTGGGTGGCTTTCAAGGATGGCAATTCCCGCACAATGAGTGAGGTCCGGCCAGTTGGGAAACGGTTTCCGGGCGCTTTCACGAAATATGCTGATCAGGCGGCGAATGATCTGTCGGCGCTGGTAGAGGGTTTCCACCAAGCGCTCCAGGCCATCGCGGTCACCGTCGTACCACTCCGCTGGAACGTCCATCGCACACCGCCAGATGGCATCACAGCCCATCTCTTCTGCCCGGGTGAGGGCTGGCTCAAATGACTCCCAGCCTGTCACTCCTTGGTATACGCAGTTGTTTGCGAATACACCTCTGAGTGGAAAATCTGGAAACGTCCATTCGCCGGCATTGAAGCAATAGCCCTGGTCGACGAACGCCGCTGTGTACCTGGGACTATGTGTTTTGTTCCGGTAGAAGACCGCCTGCCGGCCGTCCGCATTGCAGGTCCACTTATCCAGAACGAGGACTCGGGCAAAGTCCGCCACATTGCTGACCTTCGAAAGCAGCTCTTGTGGCAAGTAATCCAATGCCAGCCCAGGGGAGCCGCAATACAGCGATCCCATCTGCTTGCCACTTCGGCACGGAATTTGTGTGCTGGCCAACTGGATTCGCAATTCCGTCGTGTGCTCAATCAGCCATTCGGACAATTCAATGACAACAACCTGAGGAATCGGAAGGCCAAGTGCCAGACCCAATCTGCCGGCCAGCATCTCGTTGGCAAGCACTTTGATGTGTTGTGGATTGTTTTGGAATTTGGTGACGTAGCAGTTTCCGTCTGTTGCCCGGAGCAGATGGGCCTGCGCTCCTCCGCGAAGGGGACGCAGATGTTGGACTGCGGAGATGCAAGGATACATATGCACCTCCTGAACTTTGGGTGTGGTGAGGAGCTAGAGGATTGAACGGACAGCAAATCCCCTTGGGTCAGATCGGCTCGAACAGCAAGTTGGGGCGCATCGTGTAATGTGGAATGACGCTATTAGAAGGATGAGGAGCTATCGTGTAGTTGAGGATCGTCTCAAGGTTCTCTTCCGGTCAGATCGCTGAGGATGTTCCAGTGAGCCGCCGTAGGAGAGCGATGCGCCCGCAACCATGCCCGCTCTGTGGTCGTCATTGAGTCGTGGCAGAGGGTGTCCTCTTCAGCGAGCCGTATCGTCTCCAGTTTTTCCAATTGCTGCCGGAGCTTCAAGAGCCGCTCGTTGTCGCTTTTGGGTCGAGCGAGATCGATTGCCAATGCAACCACGAAACCCAGCCGGTTTTGCCGTCGATGCAGGCTGGCGTTCTGCACCAGCCAATCCCAGTCCATGTCGACGTAAGTCACCGCAAGCCACGGCAGACCTTCAACAATGCGTGAGTCCAGGTCCCTTTCATCCAAAGCGTCGAACAACAATTCTTTCGGATCAGGTGATTTCTTCTCTTTGAGGTAAGAAAACTTGGGATAGCCAAGTGCTCGCAGATCTCCTGCATAATCACGCTTCTTCATACATGTGATCTTGGTTTCAGTGGCAAAGGTCAGAGAGGCTCCGTATCTCCACTGACCATCCGGACATATTCCGAATAGGCGAACAGACGGTCTCTCTGTCTTCCTGAGATCTCCTTCACAATGCCCAACTCCATCAAATGGTTCAGGGCACTCGTCACGGTCGGTACCGTCAGCCTCAGAGCTTTCGCCGCGGTACGGATTCGGAGGTAAGGACTTGTCTGCATGAGTTCATGTACGCGCAGAGCCGACGCAGCCCCGCGCCCCAGGTTCTCAATCTTGCTCCTGTTCTTGGCAAACAGCTTCAATGTCCTCTCCGCCGTCTCCGCCGCTTCATGGGCCGTCGAGGCCACTCCGTCGAGAAAGAATGCCAGCCAATCCTCCCATGCGCCGTCGGTCCGTACCCGCTGCAACAGTTCGTAGTAACGGCTTCGATGGGTTTTGAAAAACAGACTCGGATACAGCAGGGGCTCAGTCAGGGCCCACTTCGCACACAATAGAAGGGTAATGAGCAGGCGTCCGACCCGCCCATTGCCATCCAGGAAGGGATGGATGGACTCGAACTGAACGTGCACGAGTCCCGCTTCTAAAAGGACAGGGAGTTTGTGTTTGTCATCATGCAGGAAGTTTTCAAACTCATTGAGACACTCCATCAATCGCTCAGGCGGGGGTGGTACAAACGAAGCGTTGCCCGGGCGCGTTCCGCCAATCCAGTTCTGCGAACGTCGGAACTCGCCAGGCATCTTGTTCGCTCCCCGGCCGCCCCTGAGCAGAATCGCATGGATTTCGCGGATCAGGCGGAGCGACAGGGGGAATCCGCCTTTCAGGCGCTTCAATCCGTGCTGCATGGCCGCGACATAGTTGGACACCTCTTCCACATCCTCGACGGGCACGTGCGGCTTCGCTTCGTTCTCGTATAGAAGCAGATCAGCGAAAGATGACTGAGTACCTTCGATTTGGGACGACACGAGCGCTTCTTTCCGCACGTATAGGTAAAGGAGGAATCGGATATCCGGAAGGAGCTTTGTCATTCCGTTGAGACGGCCCAGACCTTGATTGGCGCGATCCAGGTATTGCAGCAGCCCGTTCAGCTGCAATTCGGGAACTGGAGGCAGCGGCGGCGGAATGAAAGCACGAACGGTCTCCCCTGTCACGGTACTGGTGACATACGTTCCCAGCCGGTTTTGCGGTGTTTGGGCTGACATATTGAAAGCTCATCCTTTAATAAGGAATCTTGTTATTAAAGAATAATGCCTTATCCTTTAATAAGCAAACTTGCTATTAAATGAGGGATTGGGCAAGCGTAGGCGTAGGCGTACGCGCTTAATATCCAATGTGATTGCATATTTTGCATGCCAAGGATAAGACGTTTGGATTCAATGGAGTACGTTGTCACGACCCGCCGTTTTGTGCCGCCCGATCAACTTCAGCCAAGACTCGCTGAAGGATCTCGAGGCCATCCAGCTGGTCAAGTGACCGCAGCCCAAGCGATCGAAGAATTGCGGTCACGGTACTCGGCTCAACATGGTTCAGAACCTCGTCGAGTCGGCGCAGTTCCGCATCTACGGCACGCATCTCGTTCAATACATTCTGGAGGACTGCCGGTTCACGAATCTGACTGGGGTTCCAGACCCTGGCGATCCTCTTTAGCACACCACGATAGAAGCGTTTGCCAACAGCGTCGGCCATTCCCTCGATCTCGCGAACGAGCGAGCCTGATCTGGCACTGTCTGAACTCTCTGCCGCGGCGCTAGGCCGCGACGGATTTGCAGCATTTGGCCGTTTCCCTTCACGCCAGCCTTGGGGTGTGGCCCAGTCGAACAAGTGTGGAATGTCCTTGGGTCGTTTCCGGTCGTCCAAGTCCACCCACACTCCCGCGAAGTAGTACAGATAACGTCCAAGCCCGAAACAACTCGCAGCCCGTTTGAATGATTGGGCTTCAAATGCCTGGTCTACTTTATCCAGCTCGTCAATGAGCAGAACGCGCGGCTCCTCGCATTCCAGGGCGCGGAGCAGAGGCCCGGCCACGTAGAATTGCCTGCCATGCAATTCGGCCTGGAGAGATTCCCAGTCGACGATAGCGGACCTGGACTTGAGTTCGACACAAAGGCGCTGCAATGACTCATCAAACTTGCCGATCGCTTTTTCCTCGTTAATACCTTCATAGCACTGCAGGCGCTCAACTGTTGTGTGCCCGGCAGCTGCAACCGCGTAGGCCAACTGAGTCTTCCCGCTTCCGGCGGGCCCTTCGAGAAGAAGGGGCCGGTGCAGTGCGTCGGCCAGGTAGACCGTTGTCGCCGCTACTGAATCGGCGATATAGCCGGTATCCCTGAGCCTGCTCTCGACTTGATCCACAGATGTGAACACATCGCGTCCTTGGGGCGGCAACGGTCCGCCACGCCGGAGAACTTAGAGTGAACGCGAATCTCGGTCAAATCGGGTCTGCCAGTTCGGTGAAGTTTTGACTCAGCCGGAGTCAGCGGGTACAACATGCAGAACGTCGCCAAGGAGTGCCTTCACATGCAACCAGCCGCAGTGAAGTCAAATTCTGAACGTTCGCAATTCCCGAACCTTCCAAATACGCCACATCCATCGCGATTCCTGGGCACCAAAGCTGCAGCCAGATATTCCGGCATTCCGGCCGGCACGCTGAGGGCCTGGAGGTGTCAGGGCATCGGTCCGAAATTCTACAAACCCCGCGGGCGCGCACTGTATGATATTGCCGATCTGGATGAATTTATCCAGTCGGGCATCCGCGTTTCTTCTGTGCGCGCAAGCAGGGAGGAACGGAATGTCTATCTACCAGCGGGGTGATGTCTGGTACTACCTCTTCTACATCAATGGAAGGCGTTACCGCGGCAGCACCAAAACCAAAAACGAGAAACAAGCGGAGCGAGTCGAGGCCAGAAAGAGGGTCGCGGCAGAGGCCGGCGAGTCGTTACGGCCCAGGCGGGTTCCTCTCGTCCGGGACTTTGCCAAACCATTCCTGGAATGGCTGGACAAAACTACGCTTGAGAAGAAGACCAAGGACGATTACAGGAACGGACGGCGATTGATTCTGAAAACGGCTCTGTCCGGGATGCGCATGGATCAGATCACGGCAGATGATGTTGCAACCACGAAGTTTCACGAATCACCCTATAGCAGGAATTGCGCCATTCGGACTCTGCGCCGAATGTTAGGCAAGGCCCGCGACTGGAAGGTGATTCGGGAGGCGCCAAGAATCAAAACGGTCAAAGTCTTTCCCAGGGATCGCATGGTAACTGTGGAGGACGAAAAGAGGCTGCTGCCGGCTTGTCCACGGCCGTTGAGCGATGTCCTGACTATCATGCTCGATTCGGGCCTGAGGAATGGGGAAGTTACGAGGATGCGGCTCGAACACATCAATTGGGAGAGCGCCTACTATTTCAACCCCAAAGGCAAGACGCGTAAAGCTCGCCGGTTGGTGCCGTTGAGTGAACGCGTGATTGCTTTGCTCAGGAAGATCCAGCAGGAAAAATCGGGAGGGACTGAAGGATGGGTGTTTCCGTCGAAATGCTCGAATTCAGGCCACATCGGTCTCAGCGGACTCGAGCACAGGTTCAGAAAAATAGCCCGCAAGCTCGGGATTCCTGATGCCCTGAAACTCTACTGCGCCCGGCACACGTTCGGCACCGTGGCCATGGCCGAGACGAGGGACCCGGGACTCGTCAAGGAAGTGATGGGGCACGAGAGCCTCACCACAACCATGGGTTATCTGCATCCGGAAACGAGTGCGATCAAGGCTGTGATTGATCGGCTCAACCAGCAGAAGTTCGCGGACCGTTTGAGCGAGCAGAATGTGGTTGAACAGCTCAGTCAGCAGAAGTACACGATGTAGGGACCCAACAGCCACAAAAACAGCCACAGCAGCGTATGGAGAGAAATGGCGATGGTCGGTAAACCGTTGAAAAGGTTTGGTGAGCGCGGAAGGAATCGAACCTTCAACCTACTGATTAAGAGTCAGTTGCTCTGCCAATTGAGCTACGCGCCCACTGCGTCCAGCGCGGCGGGGACAAATTTTGATTATAGCATCGGTCTTCTTCGCTCACCTGCACTTCGCTTTGCAAACCGCGGCACACGAAATAAAATCGCGACGCACTGGGCACCTCGCCCTGCAACTTTTTTTCACCGCCAGGGTTCTCGTCTCTCAAGGAAGTCTCTGTCCAGGAGCCAGTCTATGCCGAGCATGGGGTGCCTTCCCCTGGTGGTGTTGGTGGTAAGCATTGCTGCGGGTGCGTTTTGTCAGACCGGCACTGCTCCGTCACGCACTCCCTCAACTTCCGTGCCGCCTGTCTCCGGAGTTCCGGGCTCCACGGTCCCGCATACGCGGCCCGGCAATCGCACGTCCACTACTCACCGCGAGCCCTGCTGGGAAGTGGCCGGCATTTCCAAGTCGGCGATGCAGCAGCGTCACCTGCTCGCGCAGCAGACACGGCAGGAAGTCGAGGCGGTGTGCGCAAACGCTTCTCTCACTGCCGCGCAGAAACGGCAGCGTATTCGTGAGATTCATCAGCAGGAGCGCCAACAGGCCCAGGGCATCATCTCTCCGCAGCAAGAAGAGGCACTACGCGCCTGCCGTGAGGAACGAGGCGGCGGAACGCACGTCGGCGGGGGCCACGTCGGCGGACATGGGGCCGGCCCCTGCGGCACTCTGCCGGGTACTGTCCATCACGAGAACGAATCAGATCTGAGTGAAGATCCGCCGGAGAAATGACGCGCAGCACACCCCTCAGAATTCACGCACGCGGGCGAGAGCCACGATCCCAACGCTACGCCGACGCGGCTTCGCGGCCCTGCTCCGGCACAGGTGACTTGGACCCAACCGCAGGCTTGCGCTGGGGAAACACATCCTCAGCTCCCGGCAGCCGCTTTTCGATCCTTCCGATCACCGGCGGACGCGACATCCCGAGTCCTGGCATCGAAGCGAACCCGTTCTCTTCGCATATGCGGTCGACGAAGCGTTGTTCTCTCTGGCTCAGCACCTGCTGCGGCAATGATGGAAAGTTCCTGAACATCCACATCAGGTAGGCGCGTTGTTTGAAGGTGAGTTGTACGTAGCGTGGGCCGATGGGCGTGTCAATCTGAAGAACGCCATCCGCGAGTTTGTCCATCCACATGACCTGTGCCTGTCCCGGGGAGAAGGTCAACACCGCAGTTGCCTGCAAAGCCCGACATTATTGCACCGGACACAGGGCAATGGGAAGAAAATCTTTCCATCGTTTGAGATTGAGTCGACTCGGATCAGCAGGGCCTTTCCCCGCGTCGCGCCTTGCCACCGCTGCGTTAGCCGATTTCCGGCAGCATTTCGATCCGATCCAGGGTCGCGGCCACCCCTATGCCCTGGCCATCTTTCTGCTCCACTCGCACGACCGACGCCTGGCACAGCGTCCACCCCCCAGCACCTACCCCCAGTTCGGGAGGGAGCATCACCACCAGTTCTAGCTTCGAACCGGCCTCCAGCCCGGTTTCTGAATAGAGAAAGATCCCGTTGGAACTGAGATCCCGAGTCACACCCGACCGCTCGGTCCCATCGGATTTTCGGACCCTCACCGGAACCTGAACCGGTCGACGCTGCCCCGACCGTCTCTCCGGGCGCTCGTTTGTCATCGTGGGGCAGTGTACCGCGTTTCCACGGGAAAGTGGCAAACCGGGTCTCAGAGGCATGTTTCTCGCCTCTTTGTGGATGCTCGACAAAGCCCCCATCTGGACCAGGGGCAGAGAAAAGTAGGTTCTTACTGTTCGGCCACCGGCTCCTGGGTCGCAGTTGGCTTGGGGACATTCGGCTCTACCGCCAGAACCTGCTCCAGGCTGGCCAGGTTCATCGCTCTCAAACGGGCGGAGGCGCTTTGGCTTTTATCCGCGACGCCAGTTTCCGTGTATGCCTTGACCAGCAGCGACATGGTTTCCGGATTATCCTGATCCTCTTCCAGCTCCGGAATCGCCTCTTTGAAGTTCCCCTGGGACGCCAGCGCCTGTCCCGCCGCCCCATGCCAGCATTCCTGGATCGTCCGGCTATGATTGCTGTCCGCCAGCTCTCCGAGCTGATTGAGGGCTTTCTGCGCTTCATCCTTCTTGCCGGCCTGAATCAGCCGTGCCGCGCGCACTCGCAGGATGTGAGCCAACTCCTCGTCGCGATCCGCGGGCGAGAGGTTGTGGCGATGCGTCAGGGCGTCTTCCGCCGACGCCAGCCGTTCCAGCGCCAGCTGGTCGTCAGCCGCATATTGCGCCATGCGACGCAGGGCCTGCGCTTCCTGCAGCTCATACGACTGCCCATGCGCCTCCACCGAGATCCGCCACAATTCGCGGTCGGCGTCGGCGTAATTTTTCTCTCTCACCCAGGTGATTGCCTTCTGCATCCGGTCGTCAAAGCGATTGGCTGCATTCGGCTCTTTCGCGATTGCTTTGTCATATTCCTGACGCGCTTTTTCCTGGTCGCCCATCAGCGCGTACGTGTCTCCTAGTCCCACCTGGGACGTATTGAAGTTCGGATCAATCGCCAGCGCCGCCCGGTAATGCTCCAACGAGGTTCGAAACGCCCGGCCATACGCAGGATCTCGCCATAGGAATCCTGCGGATTGGGTTCCTTCGGCAGCAGCGCGGCATAGCGATCCATGTCCTGTAACGACTCGTCGAACTCATGACTGCGCGCATGCAGATATGCCAGGTTATTCAGCGCGGGTGCGAAGTCCGGATCGATGTCCAGCGCCTTGTGCAGAAGATTGTGCGCCTGCTCGTCGCCCCGCACACCCATCAGCCAGTTGGCCGCAAGATAGTACACGTGCTTGTCTTTCGGAAACATCGCAATCATGTCGTTCATGGCTGCGATCCCTTCCAGATACTTCCCTTCCTCCGTCGCTGCCACCCACTGAATCATCAGCTTTTCGCCGGATGACGCCTTCGCTGCCAGCATTTTCGCCTGTTCCCGGGCCGTACGTGACTCCTCGGGATCGCGGCTATTCAGCGCCACCATGGTGAAAGCCGCAGCGAAATTCGGATCTTCTTTCGCCGCCGCCCTCCACCCGATATTCGCCCGCTCCAGGTAGAGCAGTTCGTAGTCCTGCACCGCCCGCTGGTAGAGATCGCGCGCTTTGGCGGACGAGGTGCTCAGCGGCATCGATTTCGCGGAAGCAACCTTAGGGTTCGCCGACTTGTCGGGACCACCATTCTTGGTCGCAGGGGCAGCCTTGACGGCGCCAGAAGCCTTCTCAGCATTTCCACCGTTGGCAGGCTTGGGATTCTCGTGCGCAACCGCCCGAGAAACCGCGAACAGACACGCCAGTGCCGCCAGAATTGCCAGGAATCTCCGCAACATAGGGACTCTCGCTCGATGCAGGTTTTTAGGGGGAGATCACTCTGAGACTAGCACCGGCTCCAGCCCAACCCAAGGACACGGCAGGTCACCACAGGGATAGCACCTCCGCGCGACCTGCGGGGATGACCGGTGGACGTACCCATTTGGTGGGGGTGGTGGAACGCCAGGTTTCAAGGTTTCAGAGTTTCAAGGTTTCAAGGGTCCCAAGTATTACGGAGTCAAAAGACAGAGGCCTCAGGCCTCCGGGAAACGCCCACCCGGAAACCTGAGACCTGTGACCTGAATCCTGTGACCTTTCGTTCAGAACGTGATTTTCGCCGCCAATTGGATTCCCCGCGGCCCGCCCCCGCCAAGAAACGGATTGCCAATGCCGACATCGCCTGTGGCAGTGATCTGGTAGGCGCCGTTGCCAACTTCTTTCCCGTTTCCGTTCAACTTAAACCCGCATCCGCAATCGCCGAGATTTGAAGCCGGATCGGCAATGAAGGCAGGCAACAGAGGGCTGGAGAAATTGGGATGGTTCAAAAGGTTAAAGAACTCGGCACGAAACTGTAGGTTGACGCGTTCTGTGATTGCTGTGTTCTTGTAGAGGGCGAAATCCCATTGCTTGTAAGTCGGTCCGACCAGAGAGTTGCGACCAAGCGTGCCGTAGTGACGAGTACCAGGTATGCAATCGAATGACAGTCCTGTTAGATCGCCGTTGTTGTCGCACGGCATGGCGAACGCGGTCAGGTCGAGATAATTCTTGGGATCCCGCTTGTGATAGACGATTGGTCCTACCACGTCTGGACGATCAAAACAATCGCCACCACCGCTGAAGTCGTCCTCGCAGCTGTAGTTCAGCGTGAACGGCTGTCCGCTCTGCAGCGACACCGTGCTGTCGAAGCCCCAGCCGTTTTTCAGCTTTTGCAGACCACCGCCCATTTTCGGAAGTTCGTAGCTGAATACCCACGTCAAGCGATGGGGGATATTAAAGTTCGAGGGCCCGTACTCGAGGTTGGGCCGGTTGCTATCCTGAGGCTGCGCCGCATTCACGACAAAGTCTTCGCCGTCGCTCGAGTTGTCCAAAGACTTGGACCACACGTAGTTGACTGCTGAATTGATGCCGCGCCAGCCATTGATCTTGTAGCTGAGCTGGAGCGAGTGGTAATTGGATTTTCCAGTGGATTTTTCCTGGAAGATATAGACTGCGCCGGTGTCGGTCGGATTTCCATACGGCCGCGGCACGCCAAATTCATTGATGCAGCCGCATTCGGTATCGGCGGCCGTAATCGCGTCCTGCGTGGGTTGATTAATGTCGTAGAAGCGGAATAACCTGTGCCCCTGCGACCCAACGTAGCCCACCTGCAGTGTCATTTTGTTCGTCAGCTGCCGCTGGATATTGATGTTGTAGTTCTCCATATACGGAGTTTTGATGTGCCGATCCACCGCGAACGTATCGCACTCCACAAAACTCAAATCCGTCGATTGGCAATTCGATTCCCCGTAGATCGGAACGCCCGCGCTGATGGTGTCGGTGTTCAAGCCCGTTCCGGTAATCGGGCTGGGACCGAAGTTGGCATAAGCAGGCCCCGGGGCATAGAAAGCTGGATAGGGTAGGTGCCCCATGAAAATGTCTTGCGAGAACGCGTCATAGAACAGCCCGCCGCCGATGCGAATGACGGTCTTGCCCTTCCCAGTTACGTCCCAGGCAAGGCTAGCCCGAGGCGAGAAATTCTTGTAGTCGGGCTCGTACAACCGGCTCAGCCCTGATGATCCCACCTGCTGCAACTCGCCAGTCGCTGGGTCGAAGTTCGTGAACAGGTTGTTCTTCTCCGAAACCACGCCGTAGTAGTCCCAGCGCAAGCCGTAGTTCAGGGTGAGGCGTGGGCTGATCCGGAAGCTGTCTTGGAAATAAAGACCGTAGCCGTTTTCGGATGTATGACGGTTCGAATCTCCCGAGTATTGCAGCCCGCCGGAAAGAAAGCCGTTGAGGAAGTCGCTCAGATCGGCAAACTTCAGCCGGCCGCGGAAATACTTGTTGAAGTACTGCTTCACGCTGGTCCGCCGGAATTCAAAGCCAACCTTCATGTCATGCTTGCCCAGCTTCCACGCGAAGTTCTCGATGAACTGATTGTTGGTATCGACGCGCGCCCGAGGGTCGCCGGAAGTCGCGCCAGGTTGTGCGAAGAAACTTGTTCCACTCGGCGTGCCCGAAACCAGAATGATCGGCAACCCCGAATCGTGCGGGCCACCGACGGCTGGGCACACGTCGGGATTTAAGGGGTCAAGACTCTGGGCACACAGACCAATCGAACTTGGATGGAAGCTTTGGTCCTGCGCAAAGAAACCCTCGGCAAATCGATTCCAGCCGTATCGCAGTTCATTCACCTTGTTGGTACCTATGGTATGCACGTACGAGAGGGAGACCAATTGCACGCGCGTCGGCGTCACCGTGTTGAACCCGGGAAGTTGCCCGCCCGATGCCGTGAGCGCCAGCGGGAATGACTGCGTACTGTCGCCAAAAAAGTAACGTCCGGTCAGGATATTGTTCTGGTTGAAATTGTGATCGATCTTCCCAATCACGCTGCTCAGATTGTTGGTAGACGGGGTTACCAACGAAGCGTTGGCGCCGAGCGGACATCCTCGGTCGAACGCATCCCATGTCTCCGGAGATACGCTGCCCTGGGTCGGCCGAGTCCCGAGATTCGGCTGCGGCCAATAACTCAGCATTGCCGCCGTCACCGGATTCGGTTCCCCATCCCCGATGTCGAACGCAATGCGGTTCGGTTCTGGTACGCACGCCAGCGTGACCGTACCCACACTTTCCCGTTGTCCTTCGTAGTCCACGAAGAAAAATGTTTTATCTTTCACGATCGGGCCCCCGAGTGACCCGCCGAACTGATTGTTGTGGAACGGCGCACGCTGCTGACCTACTTCGTTGAAGTAATTGCGCGCGTCCAACCCATTGTTGCGGAAGTACTCGAACACCTCGCCGTGCAGGCCATTCGTTCCGCTCTTCGTTACGATGTTCACCACCGCGCCCGCGTTGCGGCCGTACTCAGGCTCGAAATTCGAGAGCACCTTCATCTCGGCTACGGCCCCGATGGGCAGGATCGCCGACGGAACCGCAAAAACACCGCCCTGGTTGATCGCGGGATCGTTGCGATACCCGTCATTCATGTCTGTGCCGTCGAGCAGGTAGTTATTCGATCGGCCCCGCGCGCCGTTCATCGAGAACTCGCCGAACGAACCCGGCGAGTCGGTAATCTGATCCGGCGACCCCGCTACACCCGGATTCAGAAAGATGAGCTTCGTGTAGTCGCGGCCATTGATCGGAAGGTCTTCGACGGTCTTGCTCGTCAGCACCCCGCCAAGTTCATTCGACGTCGTTTCGATTTGCGGCAGGTCCCCGCCCGATACTTCGACCATCTGCGTGACCTGCCCCAGCTTCAACTGCGCGTCCACGCGCCGCTCGGTCGCCACGTTCACTTCCACGTCGCTGGTCACTGAAGTCTGGAAACCGCTCTGCGTGATCGTTACGGAGTACTTTCCAATCGGCAGTTCTGGGATCGCGTAGCTTCCGTCGGCGCTGGTCGTCGTCGTGCGCTCCAAACCCGTGCCCACGTTCTTCACTTTTACAGCCGCCCCCGCCACGAAATTTCCCGTGGGATCCGTCACTGTCCCCAAAATCGTTCCGCGAAAGGTTTGCGCCACGAGCGTGGCCGCTGTGAACAGAATGGAAAGCAGAATAAAGACTGTTGCCAAGCGCAGCTTCATGTCCGGTTCTCCTTGGTCGCGAGTCGAGGAACAGACTGCTCTCGCCGACAAGTCAACATGCTTGCTCTTGAGATTGCGGCATTATAGACGCTCCGCCTCAGAAGTTAAGCGGAACTTTGCGGAGGGAACCACCGAAATCGCTGATGCTGTTGCGATTTTGCTCGCAGGAATCAGAAGGGTGAGCGGAAACGTTGAAACTACAATTTACCGAATCGCAGAATTACCAAATCACATATTCCAGATGGCGCAAGGACGTGAAGCCTGCCGAGACCGATCACCTGAAACCTGTCGCCTGCTTTCAGAAATTAAACGCCACGCCGCCGCGCACCGACCTCGCCGACTGCACTAGGTATACAGTGCGCCCATCGCGTCCCATGACCGGCACATATCCCTGCGCCAGAAGGTTGCGCAGGTCAACCAGCACTTCCATGTGAGAGGACAGGAAACTGGCCGGAATCGGTTGCCGCACAAAAACATTCAAGTACGGATCCGATTGTCCCGCCGACGTGTTGAACAGATCGACTGGTGTCAGCGCCGAACCGCTGGTCCAGCGATACGAAGCGATCCACCGTGTCTTCGCATGCGGAATCGTGCCGCTGAACTTTGCCGCTACCGCGTGCCTGCGCTCGGTATGAATCCACTCCCGCGCGTCCTGCAACTCCACATCCGGCCTGGTCAGATCGAGCGCCCCGCCATACGCATAATCCAGAGTCGCGGTCAGATCCGACACCAGCTTGCGCTGCAGTACCAGCCGCAGTCCGCGTGTCTCCAGGTCATTTCCCTGGTAGTTGAATGTGCCCGAATAGACATCCGGCAGCACTTCTCCTGTTTCCGCATTCAGGTCGCCCACCCCGGTCAGCACAGGATCCGTCAGCTTGTCCGAATAGAACGCAACCTGCATGTTGTTCTTGCCGACCCGCTGCGATAGCGAAACTTCCTGGTGATATCCGCGCTCCACCGCAGGCGCAAAATTGGTGATGCTCATGCGCGGTCCGGTTTCGCTCAAGTCCGACGGCGCCGAATCAAAACCCTTTTCCATTCGAGTGTTCGGAATCGAACTGGCGTACTGGTATTCCACCACCGTATTCGGCGTGAGATGCAGGTCTGCCGACCCGAAGGGCTTGAAAGCATTCACCCGGCCCATGAACTGGATCGTCTGCAACTCGCTCCCAAATTTCAGTTCGAGAACGTCCCCGAGCGTCATGCGATCCGACGTACTCAGCGACAAAGCCTGCAACGAAGCGCCGTGCAGGTTGTTCACGTCCGGAGAATTCAGCCGCCGAATCGTAAAAGCGACGGTTGGCTCGAAACCGTTGTTGAACCGGTTTGCATAGGAAGTTCTGATGACGGCGGCCGGAAGTCCTCCACCGTAACCGACACTGCCATTCAGGCTCAGCGTGCCCGCTGACGTCAGCGAGTGCTCAACCGAGAATCCCGTGCTCATGTCGGAGGCGCTGCCAAAGCCTTGTGAAGGCGACCCCGCCATAAAGACCAGAGATCCCTTCAGATCGCGATCACCGCTCCCTTCCGTATTCTGTACCATCGCGCTTGTCCCATCGGGCAACACCCGTAGTACAGGGCGATTCGCTACCGAGCGCAGCGTCCATTTCCAGTCGTCATCGTCTCCGGGGCCGCGCAAAGGACCCAACTGGATCGCCTCGAACAGCGTGGTCAGTGTGACGTTGACCATCAACTTGGCGCCCGGCCGCAAACCGATTTTCTCGCGTAAAGCTGGCAGGAACGAAGGCGCACTCACTTTGAGGCTGTAGCTTCCCGGACTCAAACCCTTGATGGAATAGAAACCCCGATCGTCCGTGAAGACTCTGGTACTAAGAATTGCCGAGCCCAGCACTTCCACGGCTGCACCCATCTGGGGCACACCGCTGGCATTGCGAACGTATCCGGAGATCGCGCCGGGGTCCGGTGCGGACCACGCCGGAAGCGCCAGGCTCATGACGGCCACGAGGAACCCGAGCTTTCGGATCATCTCTCCCACCACCCTTGAGAACCCAGGCAGCCGCTTATTCCACGGCAAACGTTGCCGTCGGATCCACCGTCTGCTTGGAAAGGTTGTCGTTCACTTTGATCTCGATCTTGTAGGTGCCGGGCTGCAGGTTCGCCGCCGATAGCGTCTTTTGCAGCGTCACCTGGTCGCCCACATTGCCCATAGTGTCCGTCGACTCGATCGTGTGAATAATGGCCTTGTTCGTGGTCGCATCCGTCACATTGTATTCCACGGTAGCCGACGGTTTATGGGTCTTCTCGTCCACGGTCAGATTGTAAACCTGCATCCAGAAATTCAGCTTCTGATTGCGCTTGAAGGAAATCGGTCCACCCTTGGAGGGCGCCACGCGCGGCCGCACCTTGGTGGTTCCGATCACGAAGTTTCCGGTACCCACGTTCTTCGCCGCCACCGGTTCCATTTGGTCGGCGACGATGAGCGACGAGTTGGTCAGGCGGTCATCGCCAAAGTCCGGCACCGGAACACCCTGGCTCCACGTTCCCGTGCGGTCTCCGTTCACGTCCTTCACCACGATGTCGAAACGATACCGTCCGGGCTTCAGCGGCAGTGCTTTCCAATACACGGAGGAGTTCTCCGCCGTCCGCGGCAGCAACTCGACAGGAACATCGACTTGAACCGTGTCTTCGAAGGTTTGCGCGATCCGTCCGCTCAGCGTGGTCACGCGCCCGAAGATGTTGACCGTTCCCCGTTCCACTCCGTCCTTGTTCTGGAACGTGATGTCCCGGTTCTTGATCTGCACCGTCACCGGAACCAAAACGGTGTCGCTCGTCACTTTCACGAAGTCCGCGCGCACGTCGAAGGGCATCAGGTTGTAGCTGATCTTGGACGTGACGATTTCCGCCAGATCCTTGAACTTGATGGCCGGCGCCTTGTTCAATTTCGCATATTGCTCCAGGCGATCGAACTGCTTCGACTGCAAGTCATTATTGAAAGGAGACTGGCCCAATCGCTCCAGGCCGCCACCAGTAAAGCGGCTGGCCTTGCTGGCCATGCCCATCTGTTCATACAGAGTCAGTCCGGCATTAGGCGTGTACAGAAGAGCGTCCTTCTCCGACCGGTCGATGGTCATGTGGTAGTCGTTACACATGCACGTGTCCACGAACTCGATGATCACTTCCTGGCCAATGTCTTCAATGTAGCGGTAGCGCCACTGCTCGAAGGGGAAGGTCGAAGTCTCGCCTCCGCCCTCTTCCATCGGACGCTCGTAGCTGCCCCCGGAAGGATGCGACTCGATCTCGTCCGGCGGTCCAAATACGATGTAGATCCGGCCCCGGTCCGTCTTCCATCCCGGAATGCCTGCCGGAAAATGCTCGTTGGCATAGGCAATGCGCCGGTAGTGTTCTTCTTTAAATTCGTTCTCTGCCGTGTCCGGCGTGGGATCGCGCCGCTGCCAGAACGCCTCGATGAAGTTGTCGCGCTCCTCGTCGTTCGAGAGCAGCATGAATGCCTTGCGCTCTTCGTCCGTGATGATCCAGACAACATCCTGATCCAGCCACTTCCTGTAGGTTCCGCTCAACTCCTGACGTAATGATTTGGCGTTCTTCTTCTGCTGCTCCTTGGTGAGCGGCCTCTTCATCGGATCCTGGTCGCCGGTCTCGCCCGACTGAGCTTGCCCCTGTGCTGCCTGGTCATCCGCAGCCTTCTTGTCTTTGTCTTTGTCCTTGTCCTTGCCCAGACACACCGATCCCAGCCCTAACACCAGCGCGAAGATGGTCAAAACTCCCAGGAAACGCGTGCGAAAACTTGTGGAAAGCATAGAAGGGCCTACCTCGCGAGACACAGCAATGTGTTAATTCTATGTTCACTGGATGCATCAAGGCAAGCGAAAGTAGCCTGCCGCGTAAAGTTTTCCTGTGCGGAATCCTTCCCCTAACTCCTTTAAAAATCCATAGGTTGCCGTCTACTTCCCCAGGCCATTCCACTTCCGCATTCTGCCTTCTGACTTCTGCATTCCTCCCGCTATAATGGGCGGTCGGCAGGTTCCCCTTCTGGCAGCAGCCCACGGCCCGCTCGAGTCAGCGTCTGTGCCGGGAACTTTCTCCCCGGCGTCGACGTAACTGCTTATGCAGCAACCCGTGCGGCGTTTGCCGTTCTGTTATCAGGGGTAAGCCGGTAGCGGCAGGCAGAGCCGCCCGCCGGAAAGACAAACCGCTGTCGCAGGATGGTTCATGAAGACCTGGCAAAAAGTACTCCTAGGAATCGGTATCGCGCTGGTGCTGGTGGTCATCGTCAGCCTCACTGTGTACCAGAGCCACAAGAATCTGGTCACGGTACAGACCGGAAAAGCGCAAAAAGAAGACATTGCTTCGATCGTGAGCGCTTCCGGCGAAATCCGGCCCAAGACCTACGTCAACATCGGCGCCAATGCCTTCGGCAAGATCGTGAAGCTGTACGTGAAGGAAGGCGACCACGTCAAGAAGGGGCAATTGCTCGCGCAACTGGAGAACGTCCAATCGTCGGCCGACGTCAATGCCATGCGCGCTTCCTTGGCTGCCGCAGAGACCGACTCCGTAGCCGCCGATGCCGCTATGAAGACTTCCGTCGCCGACCTGAACCGCGCCCGGTCTGACGCCGAACGCGCCAAACTCGACTATGACCGTGCTCAGGGCCTGTACCGCGATCAGTTGATCGCCAAGCAGGACTACGACGCCCGCAAAGCCACCTGGGAAGCCGCCGATGCTGGGGTCGCTCAAGCGGTCGCCCGTCTCGCTCAGGCCAAGGCGCAGAAAGACTCCTCCGACAAGCGCATCACCCAAAATTCCGCGAACCTTACCCGCGTCTCTGACGTATTGAAGAAAACAATCTATCAGGCGCCATTTGACGGCGTCATCACGAACCTCCCCGTCCGGGAGGGCGAAACGGTTGTGATTGGAATTCAGAATGCCCCGGGCAGCACGCTCATGACGATCGCCGACATGTCCGTCATCACCTCGGAAGTCAAGGTCGACGAAACCGATATCGTCAACGTGCACCTCGGCCAGTCCGCCGAAGTGACCATCGACGCCATCCCGCACAAGACTTTCCGCGGCATCGTCTCGGAGATCGGCAACAACGCGATCGTCCGCTCCACCGGCGTTTCTACCTCGCAGCAGAGTTCGACCAGCCAGGAAGCGAAAGATTTCAAGGTCGTCGTGACTTTGACCGATCCGCCTGATCAACTGCGCCCCGGGCTCTCTTCAACGGCCAAGATCACGACCGCCACTCGGACCAGTGCCCTCAGCATCCCGATTCAGGCTCTGACCGTCCGCACCCGCGCCGATCTCATGCCGAAGGATGCGGGCAAGGGCTCCGTGCAGGCAGCCGCTCCGTCCACCGATACCGCGAAGCAGAAAGACAAGGAAAAGGAAGAAGTGCAAGGCGTCTTCGTGATCCGCAACAAAAAGGCAGAGTTTGTTCCGGTCGAAACCGGTATCGCCGGCACGACCGACATCGAAGTCACCAAAGGACTGCAGCCGGGTGACGAAATCATCACCGGCAGCTACAAGATTTTGCGTACGATCAAGCCGGGGACCAGCGTCAAAATAGATAATTCGGCCCCCAAGAAGGAAGAAGAAAGCAGCTAGTGGCGAGCAGCCGGTAGCGAACCCTTAAAGGGTCGCAACCTGGAGCCCGTAGCCGACGTCCTAACCTCTGCCAGTTTGGAACGTCCAACGAAGACGGCAAGAACGGAGCCCGTGTGTCCGAGCCGGAAACGGAGAAAAAGAAGATGGCGACCGCTGAAGTACTACCCATTGATGCCCCGATAACCTCGGCTGCGCCCAACTCCACCATGATCGCCACCGAGGATCTGTGGAAGACCTACGACATGGGCTCCGAGCAACAGGTTCACGCTTTACGCGGCGTCAACCTCCAGATTCACCGCAACGAGTACGTCGCCATCATGGGACCGTCCGGCTCCGGCAAGTCCACGCTGATGAACCTGATAGGCTGCCTCGACTCGCCCTCCAAAGGCAACTACTGGCTCAACGGACAGCTGGTTAGCGAACTCGATGACGACGAACTCGCCCGCATCCGCAACAAAGAGATTGGATTCGTGTTCCAGACCTTCAACCTGCTGGCCCGCGCCACTGCGCTCCACAACGTGGAACTGCCGCTGATCTATGCCGGAGTCCCTGCTGAAGAACGCGCCAGGCGTGCAACCGAGTCACTCACCGCAGTCGGCATGGAAAGCCGCATGCACCACAAGCCCAACGAGCTTTCCGGCGGACAGCGCCAGCGCGTCGCCATTGCCCGCGCCCTGGTCAACAAGCCGTCGATCATCCTCGCCGACGAACCGACCGGCAACCTCGACTCGCAGACAGGCCTTGAGATCATGGCCCTGTTCGACCGTCTTCACGCGGAAGGCAACACGATCGTTCTGGTTACGCACGAACACGACATTGCCGAATACGCGCACCGCGTCATCCACATCCGCGACGGCGTCGTCGCCAAGGACGAGCAGAAACGATAACGCTCCGCCCGATTCCCTCTGATCAAGCGCCCGGCTAACACCGGGCGTATCTGTTTAGGAGTGTTGTTCGCGCTTCAACGCGCGTTCGTGGCCGTAGTTGAGGACTGGCTGCAGAACACAGCCTGCGACCACGCATAAAATCGCCGCCGGCAAATTGAGCGCGCCAGTTCGCACAAAATACGCGACGCTTACCGCAAGCAGTGGGACATAGCCGGCCATCCCCGTGACGACACCGGGAGAATATTGTCTCGTCTGAATCGTTCCCAACAGGTGCAGTAATCCATTCAGGGCCATGGAAGCCGTCAAAACGCACCAGACGTGAATCCCCCCAAAACTGTACCCGCCCCGGTAATCAAACGCCCCCAGAGGCATGAGCAGGCATGCGGCTCCACCAACCACATTCACACGCAACAGATAGGAAGGCGTAATTCTCGGGGCGTATCGCGGGCGATATCCTCGGTACCAATCGCCGAATCCTCCGGGAAAAGCGAACTCCTCCGTTACGTGCAAACCGAATGCGACGGGCAGGAGCCAGATCAAGATAACCGCTGTGCTGGACGGGAAAACCTGTGACCGCGATAACAGCGCCATGCAGGCCACAACCCCAGCCTCGATCGCGACAACAATGCCCAGCAGCCTCGTGTTCATGATTTCACTCGGTGGAGTTCCGGTCCCACAAGACACCGCGCAGTAAGGCTACTGCCGCTTCGACTCACTTGGCTGTGATGCTCTGCACCTCCAGATGTGATCTCCCATGAACAGCCGGGGTGTCGGTCGTGACCCGTGAAAACGAGTGCGCCAGGAGCCGCCGGGGAAACCCAATCGTAATTCCAGCCGCACCAGGTGCTTGCGCCGGTTTTACGTGCATCAATGCATGTGCTAAAAAGTATTGACAATGTTCCACGTGGAACACTAGCGCAGCAGCAGGTCCGAGTACTCCGGATGCTTTTCGAGATACCCGGCCACCGAGGGACAGATGACGTCGACCTTCTTATGATTAGCGCGGGCCCACTCCATGGCGGTGCGGGCAAGCTCTGAGGCGAGGCCCTCGCCGCGCAGCGCCACCGGCACTTCCGTGTGCAGGAGCGCCAGTACGTCGCCCGAGAGCGTGTAGTCGAGGTAGGCGATCTGCCCGTCACGCTCGAGTTCAAAACGTCCGCTGGTCACCAGCTCGGAGTGCGGCTGCTTTTTGCCGAAGAATTTCACTCTAACGAGTATACGAGCGCGGGCGCGGCAAATGCTCGCCGCGCAGGTGGTTAACGGCTGCTGTCCGCTACTGCTGTTCCGCTGGAACGGTGCTGACTTTCTCCAGATCAGGTGCGGCGGTCGTACCTGCCGAGCGCGCCACAAAGAAGTTGTGGTCGTAGAGATTGCGGTACATGCGTCCGGCGATCTCGGCCGCCTTGGGGCCGTAGGTGGGCCGCCCGCCCTGCAGGAAGACGACGGTCACGATGCGTCCGATGTCGGTGTTGGAGTACGACGCAAACCATCCAAACCGGGTGCCGGCGTGCGAGCAGGTACCGGTCTTGCCCAGGATTTCTTCTTCATTGAAATTCATGCGCACGCTGCGCGCGGTGCCGTATTCAACCGCGCCGGCCAGACCGTCCGACATTTCCGGAATCAGGCTGGCGATTTCGAGATGCCGCTTCACCCGCGGCTGGAAGTCGGCAACGCCTTCGGGACTCGCGGGATGCTGCAGGTAATAAAGCGTGCCGCCGTTCGAGATCGCAGCGACCAGGGCTCCCAGCTGCAGCGGGGTCATGGAGATGCCTTCGCCGAACGAGCACATCTTGCCGACGCCGCCCAGTTTCGAAGAGATCTCTTCGTCGGGGTACACCCCCATCTGCTCACCGTCGATGTTGTAGCCGGCAAGTTCGCCCAGTCCAAACTGGTGGGCGTAGTAGCTGACCTTGTCAAAGCCGAGCTTGCGTCCGACGGCCTCGAAATAGGAATTGTTGGAGTGCGCCAGCGCGGAAGTGAGATTGATCCGGCTGCGGCCCCCGAGACGAATCTCGGTCTCCTTGTCGATCAGGCCCTCGCTGAGCGCAGCCAGCGCGACCGACAGCTTGATCGTCGAGCAGGGCTGCGCGCCGCTGGAGAGCGCCAGTTTCTGGTTGACCATGGCGAGAATGCGTCCGCTGGTCGGCTCGATGGCAACCACTGTGCCGTTCATGTTGCCCAGGGCTTCCACGGCGGCCTGGCGGACCACCGGATCTTCTCCGGTGGTGATGTCGCCGTCGGAAACATCGGCGGCGAAGGAACTGGTATGAAAGCGCTCGTAATAGCGCCGGTGACGGCGGGCATAGCGCGAACGCGGGGCGCGGCTCCGGGCGAGAGTGCGCATGCGTTTCTTCGCCTTTTGATTCTCACTCACCGAGGCGGACTTGCGCGAGGTGAGCGGGCGGGTATTCACACTGGCGGCAATGCTGCTCCCTTCGAGCAACAGCGCCAAACCCAGAACGACGACGAGACGAAGGAGCCAAGCGCAGAACTTCTCTTGCTTCACTTGCTTTTCCCCGGAGGTTAACTGTCCTCAAACTACATTCGATGCAAGCACCTCGCCAAATCGGCACCGGGCCTGGGGCGAGAACTGCAACTATCCGATAATAGGGAAGTTATGAGCGGAGCGCAACGTCAAAATATCCTTCTGGTAATCGCGGCTCACCACGGTTAAGTTGTTTTGAGGTAATAACTTAAATCGTCTTTTTCAAGGGCCAAACACTTTAGTAATCGAAGATTGTCTGTTACCTTGTAAGACACCCCCTGGTGGGTAAACATTTGCACAATGCTCCGCCCCTGACATGACAAAGCGTAGACCTTGAAGTACAAGAAAATGTCGCCTGGAGGCTCGGAAACGCCGCCCGGGCCGTCCAATTCTCTGATATTTTTCTGACCGCAATTCCTTTCGAGGTGAATGGTGCGAACGATTGTTGTGCTGGCATCTGTGTGTCTCGTCCTTCCTCTTTTTTCTCACGCCGCCGAAAACAGCCTTGACGCGCGGATTACGCAATTGCACAACCTGCTGGCCGACGAGTGGGAGTACACGCTGCGCACGCAGCCCGAACTGGCCACACACATTGGCGACAATCGATATAACGACCGGCTGAGCGATTTCTCCGACAAGGCCATCGCCGACGATCTGGAGCACGAACGCCAGGCCCTGCGGCGATTTGAAGCGCTCGACACCACTGGGTTCCCGGAACAGGAAAAACTGAATTGCACACTGATGATCCGCAGCTTGCGCGATGGAATCGAGGGCGCACAATTCAAAGGCTGGGAGATGCCGGCAACACAGTTCGGCGGGATTCATCTGGGATACGCGTCCCTGGCCTTCGACTCCCCCTTTCGCAACGTGAAGGACTACGAAGACTACATTTCACGACTGCACCAGATTCCGCGCGTGCTCGATCAGGCCATGGGACACATGCGCGACGGGCTGCGCGACCACCTGATGCCCCCGAAGTACCTGCTCGAAAAAGTTTCGGTCCAGGCGCAGCAGATTGCCGACAGCGCCATCGACAAGAGTCCCTTCACCGATCCGCTGCGCAAGTTTCCCGATTCGATCGCCGAGGCGGAC
>Ga0335082_10000670_pt1 | contig 35460 bp, 25 predicted proteins | sample Lox_Sample_41_FD_206718 | JGI IMG/M metagenome (GOLD analysis project Ga0335082, IMG submission 206718) | Soil microbial communities from Loxahatchee National Wildlife Refuge, Florida, United States - Lox_Sample_4.1 | ecosystem: Environmental > Terrestrial > Soil > Wetlands | place: USA... | reverse complement strand
CGGGAGGTTTCCGTCGCCACAACTCACGGCGTGGGCTTCCGTCAGCCCCGGACGCTGATCTTCGAGAACGAGATAACGGCGCGCCCCGCCGTCGGCCGTCCCATCGAGAGCGCGGGGCGGAACGTCGTGAAGATCAGGATCTTCTTCACTTCCGGCAACACCGCTTTTGCATTATCCGGCTCCGACAGGATCCGATAGTCTTGAACCCGGCCGTTGGCGTCCACGTACGCTTCGATCACCACCGAGTCATCGCCGATACTGCTCAACGAAGTTCCGAAAACCGACTGCTCCAGTTGCGGTGCCGTGTAGAGCATCAGCGGAACGTCGCTGCTCGCCTGCAGTTGTCCCGGCAACGCGAAGAAACCAAGCAGTACGCCAAAGAAGAGGACGGCGCTCACCAGGCCCGCGGTCGCGGGCACCATGAACGCGTTGAGCGCGTTCTCCAGACGCACCAACAATCCTTCGAAGCGGGAGCGGTACGTCCGCGCCACCTCGCGCGAAATCGCCACCCTCAGTTTCAAAGCCAGATCCGACGGAGCCTTTTTGCGGCCCAAACCGCTCAGCAGTTGCTGTGTCCGCTGCATCGCGGAGTATTCTCGGGCACACCGGGCACACTCTTTTATGTGACGGTTGACGGCGTGCATCTCGACGCCGCTCACTTGCCCGTCCAGATACGGCGAGAACAGTTCCTTGACCTCACCGCAGTTCATGGTGTCACCTCAGCCTCTCTGCCACTCCCCGAACCAGGGGCCATCGTCTCCGATTCTTCTTCCGGTATGTGCAGGCCCATCTCTGGGCCCACTTCCCGGACATATCCTGTCAATCTCCTGCGCAACGCCTGCCGGCCGCGCGTGATGCGCGATTTCACCGTTCCCAGCGAGACCTGCAGCACTTCGGCGATCTCCTCGTACGACATCTCTTCCAGGTCGCGCAAGATCAACGCCGTCCGAAACGGCTCGGATACATCATGCAGGCCCTTTTCGACCTCGGCCTTCACTTCAGCATGAGCAAGACTGTCAAAGGGCGACTCGCCCGGATCCGCCAACCGGTCTTCCAACCCGTACTCGTTGCCGTCGGCCTCCACCGGCTCAATCGGCGTCTCATGTGCTTTGTGGCGGAACCACCAACGGCGCCGGTTCGCCGCCTCATGCAACGCGATCCGGTAGATCCACGTCTTCAGACTCGACTCGCCGTGGAAGTGCCGCATTCCTCGAAAAACCTTGAGGAAGACTTCCTGGGTCGTATCGGCGGCGTCGGCTGGATCGTTCACAACCCGATACACCAGGCTGTAAATCGGCTGATGAAACTCTCCGATCAGCCAGGCATACGCTTCTTCGGAACCCGCCTTCAGCTCAGCAATAACGGCGGCTTCCTGGGCCCGGGCTCCGATGGCGCTTGCGAGATCGCTCAAGGTCGTAGCTCCCGCCATGACCCGCATGGCGTTACCCTCAATTATAGAATTGCCGTAGCCCGTCGGCGGGAATAGTTCTTCGAGCGAAACCCCAACCGGAATCCCGCCTTGATTACTTAGACGCCGGCGGGCGTGCGCAGGTTCCTGAGATGCAAGCATATGATTGTAAATGACTTACAAAAGTAATCCTTCGCCTACTTCGCGGCACTCGGCGGTGCTGCGGTCGTCGTCGCCGGCTGCGTCGCTGGCTTGGCCGGTTTCTTCTTGACTGGCTTCTTTGGCGGTTCGGTATCGTCGACAACGACCTTCTTCGGAGGTGCAGGCGCGGGCGCTGACTGCATCGCCTTGATCTGGGAACGCAGCCGTGCCAGTTCTCCCTCCTTGGCCGAGGCCAGGTTCTGCATCCGGTCGCCAAGGGAACGCCGTGCGCTTTGTAGCGCGCTGATGTCGTTGCTCAGCGACTGATACTCGTCTTTCGACCCGAAAGCCCCGGCCGATTCGACCACCGGTCCGAGCACGTCATACAAGGCGTCAAGATTTCGGTACAGCTTGAAGCTCGCCGCCAGATCTTCAGGTGCGTTATTCAGTTGTGCCACGATCTCGGGCAACGCCGACTGCAGGTTGCGACGGATGGATTCCACATTCCCCTGCACGTCCTTCTTGGTGGCAGAATCCACCTTCCATTTTTCGACGCGCGTCTTATCAAGATCCGTCTGGATGTTCTGGGATGTCTGTTGAACTTGCGAGAGGATCGTATTGAGTTCGCTGATCGACGCATAGGCCACAGGCGACGGTACCGGCGAGTCGGCTGCCTGGGTTTGCGCATTTGCCGCTACCACCATGAGAGCGGCGAGGCAGCCCGCCACGGATAACGGGAGAGAAGTTCGGGGTCGTGCCATGGGGCTCCGATATGTCCTTAAGTTCTTGCCTCCCATATCGTAGTTGAGTTTGACTCGCCGGGGAAGCTAGGCGAAAATTGAAAGGTTCGATTTCGTCCCATCCGTTCCAGAGTGGGCCTGTGGCGCAGCTGGGAGCGCGCTTCCATGGCATGGAAGAGGTCGTCGGTTCGATCCCGACCAGGTCCACCAAATCCCTCAACAAGCCAGCGCGACAAAGGATCACGGGCAGGGCTTGTGTCATGAGTTGCGTCATAACCCAAACCATGGGGATTGCGCTCAGAACCCGTCGATGTGCGAGGATAAGCGCATGGGCAGGATCACGCGAAGAGAACTCATGGGCCAGTCGGCCTTGATGTTGACGACTGTAGGGCTGCCGTTACCTGGGCTGGGCTCAGAACGAGATCGCCAGGCTGCGGCAGAAAAGAAACTGCGCATTGTCGTCGTAGGCGCTCACCCCGACGATCCCGAATCTGGGTGCGGCGGAACGATCGCCTGGTATTCCAGTCTCGGGCACGAGGTCATCGTTCTATATCTCACCCGGGGAGAGGCCGGCATTCAAGGAAAAACGCTGCAAGAAGCGGCGGCGATCCGAACCGCGGAAAGCGAGAAAGCCTGCGCGATCCTGAAAGCCCGGCCGGCCTTCGCCGGGCAAATCGACGGCAATACCGAGGTAAATCAGGCTCGCTACGCCGAGTTTCGCAAAGTCCTGGAACGTGAGCATCCCGACCTTGTGCTGACCCATTGGCCGATCGACAGTCACCGCGATCACCGAGCGGCGTCGTTGCTGGCCTACGATGCCTGGCTCGGGAGTGGGAGGAAATTCAGCCTTTACTATTACGAAGTCGATCAGGGTTCTCAGACGCAGGTGTTTCATCCGACCCAATACGTCGATATTTCCGAGACCGAGAGTCGCAAGCGCGCGGCGTGCTTCGCTCATGCCAGCCAGCAGCCGGAAACGTCGTTCTACCCGCTGCACGAAACGATGAGCCTCTTCCGAGGGATGGAAATCGGCGTGAAATATGCCGAGGCATTTGTTCAGCACAATCAAAGTATGGCGGCGCTCGGCGATCTGCGCTGAGCGTTCCTCGGACACGATCTTCCCATCAAGTGGCCACAGGCCATACCATTGCCACCAGAGGGCGCAAAGGACACGCTCGTGTCGACCTGCTTTTTTGCGACGGATCTGCACGGACATACGGACCGGTATGACCGGCTCCTCGCGGCAATCGTGAAGGAGCGACCCGCCGCGGTTTTTCTGGGTGGCGATCTGTTGCCGCACGGGCTGTTCGTAGCATCCGGCAGCAGTTTGGTGTCGGCAGGCTTCTTAGATGACTACCTGGTGCCGGCTTTTGGCCGGCTGCGCGCGAGCCTGGGAGCAGCGTATCCCGACATCTTCCTTATTCTCGGCAACGACGATCCGCGCTCGTGGGAAGAAGACTTTGAAGCGGCTTCCACCCAAGGGCTGTGGCACTACGCACACGGGCGAAAACTCGCGTCGGCGGACCATGCGATCTACGGCTACGCCTGTGTCCCGCCCACTCCTTTCTTGTTGAAAGACTGGGAACGCTATGACGTGTCGCGATACGTTCCACCCGGGAGCGTGTCTCCTGAGGATGGGCGGCGGAGCCTGGCGGTGGAGGAAAGCCGGATCAGGTGGGGAACGATCCGGCAAGATCTGGAAGCGCTTGTTGGCGAGGATTCTCTTGCGCGCGCCGTTGTTCTCTTTCACACGCCGCCCTCCGACACTCCCCTGGATCGCGCCGCCCTCGACGGCATGACTTGCGAGCACGTCCCGCTCGACCTGCACGTCGGCAGCATTGCCGTGAGGCGTTTGATTGAAGATCGCCAACCTCTGCTTACACTACACGGGCATGTGCACGAATCCACACGCCTGACCGGTGAGTGGAAGATCAGGTTGGGGCAGACGGTCTGCATCAACGGCGCACACGATGGCCCGGAACTGGCACTGGTACGCTTCGATCTGGAGTCGCCGTGGGAGGCGACGCGGGAATTGCTCTAGTTTGCGTCAGACGAATCTTTCATGGGCAGCTTGCGCGCGGCATCGGTGACGGCATCAATTTTTACCGCGAAACTCGAACGTTCGGCGATGTCCTGGTCGGTGACAATATGTACGTCGAGAAGTCCGTCGGTGCGATAGCCGGTGCGCAGGAAATTCATCTCCGAGAGGCATCGGCTCCACCCCTCCAGCCACAGCCGCAGATCCGATTCCTGTGTCTCGCTTCCCTGGAAATGCAGAAGCAGGTCGATGTCACTCGCAGGACCCGCCGTCGCATTCTTCGTGCTGCCGAAAAGATAGAAAGCCTTGACTCCAAATCTGGCCGGAACCAGCTCGGAGGCGATCTTCTGCGCCATGCGGAAGCGCCAGCGCCAGTGCTCATCGGTTCCACGATCCATCACCTCGGCCCCGGGTTCAAGCGCTCCGGCCTGTAAGATCCTGGGCGACAGAAAACCAACTGCCTGATCCAAATCCGCGTTCATGAGCACGCGCAGGGCAAGCCCGCCCGTCTCGAGCGGCACGTCGATCACTCGAAGAGTGTCTTCCAGGTATGCGAATTCAGGAAGCAGGTCCCCGAGCACGTTGCGTGATCGCCTCAGGAAGATTTCATTGAAAGCAGTCGCCGGGTCGTCCGGGTAGAGCGGCAGATAGCGAATCGACGCTTCCACGAGATCCTGAAAGAAATGGGTTCCGAAGGAAAGCTCCGGCAGATAATTCCCCCGCTGGCGCGCCACCTCGATCAGCACCGCGGTGTTGTTGATGTCGGAATAAGTCACCGGGACGCCGAGCTTGATGTCTCCCCGACTGCCCCAGCGCCCGGGCCCGATCAGGATGAACTGCCGTTTCGGCAAAAGCTTGTTGAGCTTGCTGACCGCGTGCCCCACATCGCGCATCGCCGTCTGGTCCGGAAGGGAGCTGTACCCCTCTGGATCGACATAAACGACATGGGTGATGTCGGGCACTTTCCCATTCGAAACAAAATGGTTCGCCGAGAAGATGACCTTATCCGGCGGCAGGTTCTGCGGGATTGGAGTCGGAGTCGCATTTGCACCAAAACTCTGGGGGCGGCACTGCAGCAGATAAAAATCTTTTCCGTTGTAAGCGAACTCGATGTCAACCGGAGTTCCAAGCTTGGATTGCAGCAGTGTCAATAACTCGCGAATGCAGGTGATGAACGGTGTCCGTCCGATCAAGCCCTCAAAAGTGAATACCACGTCTTGCGTTGCGAAATCGGGAAGCGGGCCGATCAGTGGTTCAATGCGATCGTGGCTCACCAGAGAAACCAGGTTGCGAATCTGAGGATACCTGGCGCCATACTGGCGCAAGAGTTGGGCGACTTCGACCGTTTCAAATGCATTGGTCTCGAGATTAATGACATCGATGCGCTTCGGAGAATACTTCAACACTTCGTCGGCGGTGACGTTGGCGCGAAGATTCGGCTGGCCGGGAGCAATCAGTGTGGGGTAGTCGTCGGCGACACGATCGACGGCGCGCGTTCCCAGGCCGGGGACGAGACGAATCAAACCATCGTCTCGCTTGATGCGCGCGGACCAGCGGAATTCGTTGTGGCTGAAGGCCACCCCGGAACAGGCTGGCAGGAAGTACTTTCCCACTTCCTGCCCGACAACTTCCTGGATCATGATGCCCATTTCTTCGTGAACATCCAGCAGGCCGCGCTCGGCGCGATATTCCGTGGGGTCGGGGCCAAAGATCGAGGCGTACACTTCGGCAACCGCATCCATCAGCGCGGCCAGGCGTTCCTCTCTGGTTCCGCAGTTGCCGAGAAACAGGCTTTTGTACTTGCCCGAGAACGCCGATCCGGCACGGTCTTCGAGCAGGCTGGAACTGCGCACGATCAGCGGCACGTCGCCTAAATCATCGAGCGCTAAGGCGAGACCCTTCGCGAATTCGGAGGGGAACGAAGATCTCTTGAACAGTCCTACCAGGTGCGGGTACTCCTGACGGACCTGTTCGATCTCCATGTACTTTCGATTCAGCACATCTTCCAGATCGTTGTGGTGAACAAAGCTCTGTATCCAATCGGATGTGATGTAGCACGTGCGCGGCACTCGCACTTCCCGCAAAAGGTCGCTCGCTTCAGGAACCTTCTCGATGATCTTCTTGGCGAGGAACAGCCCGGCACTCTTTCCGCCGAGTTTGCCATGGCAGCCGGGAGGGAAGACGACCTTTCCCAGCAGGTCGTAGAAATCTTTCACCTCGATGAAGTTCTTGGCGACATTGATAAAGGCCAGGCTTTCGGAGAAAAAACGCCGGATCAGCGAAACGCGAATTCCTTTCTGCGTGTAGAGCGAAAGCTCGCTCTCATCGATACCGATGTGACGGTACCGCTCGATGCATTCCATGATTTCGCCCAGCGGGGTGTCCTGGTTCTCGAGGGCCAGAACGAGGAAGCTGGCTTTGTCTTCCTTAATCCAGCGCGTCACACAATCGAGGACTTCACTTTCGCTCATGTGCTCGGCCGCGATCTGGAATGCTTCGGTCGTGACATCGGCAGCATTGCCGGGCACATCCGGGGGGAGCGGCCGGTTCTCATCGAGCAGTGGTCCGGATGTGCCGGAGTCATTCGTGGCCCGGCGGCGGAGCAATTCTCTGGCTTCCGGGATGCCGCTCCAGCTCAAATAGTTGATCAACTTGCGGGAAATACGGCGCAGCAGGGCGGGATCGGTGTCGCGGAGGAACTCCAGGACCACGCGCCATTCGCCTTGGGTGACGGGTGAGGAATCGGCGGCAGTCCAGGCCTCAAAGGCTGTTTTGAGGCGGCGTTGCGTCAGAGCGCTCGCAATGCGTTCGGCAATCGTGTCAATCAGCTTCCGCTCTTCCTTGAGGAACGGGCCTTCATCGGAGCGCGGCATTTCACGGCGGTACGAGACTTCCACGCTGCCCAGGACCGTACCTTGCACCACAATCCTGGCCTTCTGTACCCAGGGTGTGCCGCGGTAGTCAGCCGACTGGATTGCGCGATCTTCAAAAATGATTTGCGCCTGGCAGTCGTGCGGATACTGCCAGCCGGGCGGCAGCACTTCAACGATGGCACGGAAGATTTCGTCGAGCGGCCGGTCGTGCTGATTCAGGATTTCGCCGACGTGATAAAGACAGTTGAGTTCCTTGGCCCGCTCCTGCAGCGCGTGAAGCATCGACGCGAATTGGCTGTCGTCTGGTTTCAAGGCCTGGTCTCTCTGCCGGCACTCGTCGGTTCCGCAAGGATGACTCCGCGACGGGTGCGCCCGTCCACGCGCACGGAAAGCTTCGCTGCCGGCCGGACGTGGCGGATCAGGTCGGTTTCGTGCACAACCGGTTGCCGGTTAAGCCAGTCCCAATTGATGGCAAATCGGCCGGCATGCTGCACCATGAAGTAATTGGTCCGGAAGCTCGAAAGATTGTGGAAGAAATGCGAGCCCTGGCTCAATTCCACGTTCATCTCCGGCAAGGTTGCCTCGACGATCGTACGTGCGCCGCAGATCTGGCTCCAGTCCACCGGAATGCCGAGCGACGGATGCGAACTTCCCCAGCGGCCGAACCCGATGAGCAGAAAGGGGCGATGCTCCTGCCGGAGCTCGCGGTTGACGGATTCCAGATGCTGCGCAATCACGGGCGTGCTCATCGGCGAGAACTTCTCTGGGCGCACGAAGACGATGTCTCGAATATCGTTGGCGGCGCCGTTCCCGATGACCATGTCGGAAGCGACAATGGCGTTGGGACTCGAGAAGTCCTCCGGAGTTACATCGACAACCTCGTCCGAGACAACCAGGGAGCGGACCTGCAGGAACCCGAGACGCGCGCGGACAATCTCGCCTCGTTGCACTTCAAGGGTTAGTGCAAACTCGATTTCGACTTTCGCGTTGAGCGCCTTCTCCGCCGCAGCGAGCAGAGCCTTGACCAGTTCGTTGATGGGAAACTGCTCTTGAACCAGCATGGGCGCAAAGTTCAGGATGCGGGGTCCGGCAGAACCAGTGCCTGCGACCACACGGTCGCGTTCGGGATTGTAGGTTGAGGCGAGCAAGGCCAGGGTACCATCTGCCTCAGCGTCGGAAAGACCGGCGTGGATCATGTATTCGGTTTCGCTCAGCGGATCGTAGGCAGGTGGCTTGCCCATGTTCACCGCCCAGAACTCAGTCTGGGTGCCGTGCAGCATTTCATCGACGGAAGCGAAGGGCGGGGGACTCTGCGGGCACGCGGGAGAAAAAGTCCACGCCATCCCTCCGTCCACGATGGTTTTGCCGAGACCGAGCGCCAGAGTCGCGACGCCATCTTCGGGCCGGGCAGGGTCCAGGGCATAGTAATTGTAGGAACGCGCCACACCGGAGACGTCGGGATAGTAACGCTCTCCCCGTCGCAGGCCTACTACTTCCTGAATGATCACTGCCATCTTTTCTTCTGCAGTTGCCGCGCCAGTCGACCGGTAATCGCGCGCTTCGCGAAAGTAGGTCGAGGCATAGATAAATTTGATGGCTTCCACCAGTCGGCGGAAACGGGAGTCGGGGTCCGGCTGGTTGTTGGGGATCATCTTGGTGGCATAAACACCTGCGAAGGGACGGCCCAGGGCGTCTTCGAGGAGGCTGGAAGAGCGAACCGCCAACGGAGTGTTCACCTGCAGAGTGAGCGCGCGCAAGTCGCCGAGAAGCTCCATCGGAAGTTCCGATTTCTGAAACGCATGGGCGATGCGCCCGTCGGGCATCTCGGCGAAGGGCAAGTCGTCGAGACGGTTCAATCGTACGAACTGATCGAAACTGTCCGTCGCCACGACCGCCATGGTGGGAACACTGATCTCGACGCGCGAAAATGAACTGGAATCGATGTGGTCGGCCAGCAGATCCTTGATGAACACGAGGCTGCCGGCCTTGCCCCCGAGTGATCCGGTACCGATCTGCGTGCAGCGGAAAGTGCCGTCCCAGAATTTCCGGTCAAAGACCGGCAACTCTGCAGCGAGAGGCTTCGAACCACGCATGGGCACCTCAGACAGCATGATAGCGCGATGCCGCGCGCTTGAAATGAGGCGCGGGAAACGGCCTTACACCCAGCCGCGATCGTGGCACGCTTTCGCCACCCGGCCGATGGCGATGGCGTATGCGGCATCGCGCATGTACAGCGTCTCGCGGCGGGCGAGGTCGGACACGGCGAAGTAGGCTGACGTCATTTTCACGTCGAGCTTGCCCAGAACCTCCTCTTTTTCCCAGAAGTAGTTCATGTTGCTCTGGACCTGCTCAAAGTAGCTGCAGGTGACGCCGCCGGCATTGGCCAAGAAGTCCGGGATCAGCAGGATGCCACGCTCCTGAATTCGCGCATCCGCTTCGGGCGTAGTTGGGCCATTGGCGCCTTCCGCAATGATGCGGACCTTGGGATGAATGCGCGCGACGTTGTCGCCCGTGATTTGGTTCTCCAGAGCAGCAGGAATCAGAATGTCGACTTCCTGTTCGAGCCAGGCCTCGCCGGGCAGAATCTCGTACCCGAGTTCCCTCGCCTTGGCCTGGTGGATGCCTCCAAAGCGGTCGGTGATCGAGGAGAGTTGCGCCAGATCAACACCCTCCCGGCGGCGGTACGTGTAAGAGCACTGATCGGCCTGATCCCAGCAGGCAACACTGACGACGCGGCCCCCCATGCGCTGGTAGAGTTCGATCGCGTAGTGAGCAACATTTCCGAAGCCTTGCACGCTGGCCTGTGTGTTCTCGGGACGGATACCAAGCTCTTTCAGGGCTTCGCGCAAAGCGATAACGACGCCGTAGCCTGTTGCTTCGGTGCGTCCGAGCGAACCGCCAAGTCCCACGGGCTTGCCGGTGATGAATCCCGGGAATCGCCCCCCGTGGATCTTTTCAAACTCGTCGAGCATCCAGAGCATGTGCTGCGCGTCCGTCATGACGTCCGGCGCGGGAACGTCGGTGACCGGGCCGACATCTCTCGCTACCTGTCGCACCCATCCGCGGCAGACTTGCTCTTGTTCGCGCGCGCTCAGGTTGTGGGGATCGCAAATAACTCCACCCTTGGCGCCACCAAGCGGTATGTCAACGACCGCGCATTTCCACGTCATCCACATCGATAGCGCCCGCACGGTATCAATGGTCTCTTGAGGATGGAAACGGATGCCGCCCTTGCCCGGGCCGCGAGCGTCGTTGTGCTGAACGCGAAAGCCGCGGAAGACGCGAACCTTGCCGTCATCCATGCGCACGGGAATCGCGAACTGGTACTCGCGCAACGGGAAGCGCAGGAGATCTTTTGTGGGCTGGTCGAGTCCGAGGTACTCTGCAACTTTGTCGAACTGAGCCTGGGCGATCTGGAAAGAGTTGAAGCCTTTGGAAGAGCGTTTCTGTGGTTCCTCGGAAGTGGCTTTGGAAGCCTCAGTTTCAATTGCCTTGGTCAAGACACTCTCCCGCATGGCTTTCTCCTCAGTGCTTTGCTAGTGACTACAAATACTACTCTCGGCCAGAGCATCCTTTTCTCGAAGTGACCAGACGCACAACCTTGGGTGATCCTCTGCATGGCGTTGAATCCAAGGGAGATACAGACCGCTCGAAGTCCATCCTTGCGGGACGCTATGACGACTTGATCTCGGTCCAGATCCGGTCACGCAGGCGCTGGGCGGCAGGCGAGAGGGTTTCGGGCCACTCTCCACGCTCGAGAATCGCGGGTGGCGGGTACAAGGTCGGGCTGTTCCGTGTCGCTTCCGGAAGGAAATCCTTGGCAGCTCCGTTAGCGGTCGCGACCCGTGTATAGTCGCCTGCCGCAGCCGCCACCTTGGGACGTAAAAGATAGTCCAAGAATTGATGGGCCAGGCGGGAGCGCTGGCTTTCGCGCAAGATTACCGCGCAGTCGCAATAGAGCGGGAATCCCTCCTCTGGATAGGCAAACGCCAGGTTTGGAGCCGAGTCGATGGCCTGCTGTGCGGTGGTCGCCCAGAGTTGCGCCGCCAGCACGTCTCCAGAAACCAGCTGATCTCGCACTTCGGCATTCAAATAGGCGCGGACAAGAGGTTTCTGAGCGATGGCCTCCTGCTTGGCACGCTGCAGTTCCGCCGGATCGGTCGCACTGAACGATAGGCCGATCTTCTTCAGACAGGCGCCTAGCATGTCTTCCGGATCGTCGAGCATGGTGAGGCGGCCTTTCAATCGCGGGTCCCACAAGTCAGCCCAGCGGGTTGGCGCTGGGCGAACATCGCGGTTGTAGGCGATGCCCGTAGCGAACCACATCCAGGGAACGTTCCATTGCAGCTCGCGGTCCCACGTGGGTGTCCGAAAGCGAGGATCGAGATTGCTGAGTCCCGGCAACCACTCGTGGCGAAGCGGCTGCACCAGGCCGTAGTCCAGCATGGGCTTGATGCGGGTGTAGGTCGGAAAAACGATGTCCCAACCCGAGTTGCCCGTGATCACCTTGGCGAGCATTTCCTCGTTGCTCTCGTAGGTGGCGTAGCGCACCGTCACGCCAAATTCCTGTTCGAAGTTGGGGATCGTATCGGGCGCAACATAGGTGGACCAGTTGTAGACATTGAGCCGCGGGCGGGCTGCTCGGCTGCATCCCGCAAGGGCAGCCATCCCCAGAATGAAATAGCGGCGATTCATGCTTCGCGCACTCGCTGCGAGATCACAATCAGCAATCCGAAAAACACGGTGATGAGCGCAGAGATAGCGTTGATGACCGGGCTGGCGCCACGCCGCGCCATCGCATAGATCACCATGGGAAGCGTCTGGGAATCGACGCCTGCGACCATGCTCGTGATCACATAATCGTCAAAGGAAACGGTTAGGGCCAGAAGCGCCGCCGCGATAATTCCCGGACCCAGCGCGGGAAGGATGACGTAGAAGAAGGCTCCCCACTCGCTGGCACCCAGATCCATGGCGGCCTCTTCCAGATTCGGGCTGATGGTTCGCAGCCGCGCGGAGATCACGATGACGACGTAAGCAATCGAGAAGGCGACGTGCGCCAGGATCACGGTGTAGAGACCGAGATGCCAGTGCAGCCAGCGAAACATCCATTGAAACAGGGCCAGCAACGAAATTCCGGTCACAATTTCCGGCGTGACCAGGGATAGGTACAGCGTCCCGGTGAGCAGGCGCGAGCCGCGCTTCCATAGGCCGTAGGCACAGAGCGTTCCCACCACCGTCGAAATCAAGGTCGCAGCCACTGCCACGATCACGCTGTTCCAGGTTCCCTCGATCAATTCAGGATCGCGGAAGACAGCTCGATACCAATCCAGGGAGAAATGTTCCCAGACTGTGAACCGCGACGAATTGAAACTGAACACGCTCAGCGTGAGCAGTGGCAAATGCAGAAAAGCGAAGAACACCACTGCATATAGCCCCAGCCACCGTTTCATGTGAGTTGTTCGCTTTCCCGCCGCAGAATGCCCCACACCAGCAACGTCACTAGGAGCATCAGCAGCATCGAGACCGCCGCTCCGAAAGGCCAGTCCCGAGCAGTGGTGAACTGGCTTTGCACCAGATTGCCGACCAGGACGGTCCGGCCTCCTCCAAGCAGGTCCGGGGTAAGATACGCCCCCAGGCAGGGGATAAACACCAGAATGGCGCCGGCAACAATTCCGGGCCGTGATAGTGGCAGGATCACCCTCAGCACGGTGGGCCACGGGCGGGCGCCCAGGTCCGCCGCTGCTTCCGGCAACGATGGATCGAGCCGCTCCAGGGTCGCGTAAATGGGAAGCACCATAAACGGCAGGTAGCCGTAGACCAGTCCCAACAGCACCGCCCCATCGTTATAAAGCAATTGCAGAGGAGCGTGAATGATCCCAACCTTCTGAAGCGCCGTATTTACCAGACCCGTGTCGCGCAGGAGGAACAGCCACGCGTAAGTTCTGACGAGAAAACTCGTCCAGAAGGGGAGCATCACAAGCTGCAGGTACAGGTTCTTGTGCCGCGAGGAACGAGAGATGAACAACGCCGCCGGGAACGCGAGGATCAGGCATAAGAGAGTTGCCAGCAGCGCCATGCCGAAGGAGCGCAACAGAATCGTCAGATAGAGCGGGTCGAGCAGCCTTTGGTAGTTCTCCAGAGTCCAAGGGCGTTCGACGCCACCATAGACTCCGCGCGCAAGGAAGCTGTAGGCGAGGACGATAGCAAACGGCGCCGCGAAAAGTCCTACCATCCAGGCCCATGTGGGCAGGACGAACCAGGAGCGCAGCTTCATGCGACCAGAATTTCGTCAGCGGGATTCCAGCAGATGTGGACGGATTCGCCCGGCTGGAAGACATCGGAACTGTGCTGCACCTGCGCCACGGCCTCTTCCCCCGTGGCAAGACGAACGACGACCTGGAAGCAATCCCCCAGGAATACAGAGTCAGTCACCAGCGCGGGGAAAGATTTCGCGCCATGATTCTGTGCTTCCCGCGCAATGCGGGTGGCTTCGGGGCGGATGCCGACGCCGTCGATCCAGTTCACGGCTCCGAGAAACCCGGCCACGAACCGGGTGCATGGACGGAAGTAAACATCCTCGGGAGTCCCCACCTGCTCAATGCGTCCCTCGTTCATGACCGCAAGCTGATCCGACATCGACAGCGCTTCCTCCTGATCGTGGGTGACCAGCAGGAAGGTGATGCCGACGCGGCGTTGCATGGCCTTCAGCTCTGCCCGCATCTGCTTGCGGAGTTTCGGATCGAGTGCTGCAAGGGGCTCGTCCAACAGGAGTACGTCGGGCGTGAGCACGAGGGAGCGCGCCAGTGCAACTCGCTGGCGTTCGCCACCAGAGAGTTGAGCCGGCTTACGGCCTTCCTTGCCCCATAGCCCGACAAGCTTGATCACTTCCGCTACGCGGGCCGCGGAATCCGTAATGCCGTGCCGCTTGAGCCCAAATTCAATGTTTCCGCGGGCCGAAAGGTGCGGAAACAGCGCATAGCTTTGAAACACCGTGCTCACATTGCGTTCATACGGCTTGCAGTGATTTACTACTTGTCCTTTGATCCGAACCTCACCTGACGTGGGTTCTTCGAAGCCCGCGATGAGCCGCAATGTGGTGGTCTTCCCGCAACCGGAGGGGCCGAGGAGGGAGAAAAAACTTCCTTGCGGGATCGAGAGAGAGATACCTCCCAGAGCACGCTGCCCCGGATAGTCTTTTGCGAGGTCGCGCACTTCCAGTATCGGTTCCATCTATTCTTGTTGCCCTCCTTCTCCCTTTTTATGCAGATCGTAAAGCATTTTTGGAATACCGAATAGAAAAAATTTCGGTGCAGGCAGTACTTTCGGGCGTTGCCTGTCGCGCTGGCCCGGGTTCTCGGACCTGCCACGCAAACGTTCGCTTGCTCGCATGACCGTCGAGGAGCAGAAACGCGCCGCCTGATGTGGTCACGCCGTGGTACGAGCAACCATTGCGGCTGGTCTCCCGATGCAGCCCGCGAAACGTGGTTGTCGCTCTCCCATCCTGGCTCGAACGCGCGATTCAGTCCCAGTTGCACCCTCTCCGCCGGCCGCAAGTCCTTTAAAAATCGATGACCGGCTGCTACCTTACTTCCATGAAAAGGAAAAGACTTCTACCGGGAACGTTGGTGCAACGTCCATCAGCCGTCATTTCTGCCTTCCTTATCGATGTTGCTCTGATGTGTTCGATGCTCGCCACAACTGCGTTGGGCGCCGACAAGGTTGAATTGTCGGTGGATGTATCGAAATCCGGCGCGAAGATCGACCGCAACATCTTCGGCCAGTTCGCCGAGCATCTCGGCCACGGCGTGTACGAAGGCATCTGGGTCGGTCCGGATTCCGCGATTCCGAATACTCGGGGCATTCGCAGCGATGTGGTTACCGCGCTCAAAGCCTTGAAAGTGCCGAATGTCCGCTGGCCCGGCGGTTGCTTCGCCGACGAGTACCACTGGCGCAAGGGAATAGGTTCTCCGCGTACCGTGACGCTCAATCCGAACTGGGGCGGCGTGATTGAGCCGAATACATTTGGAACGCACGAGTTCCTGGACTTTCTCGATCAGATCGGCGCCGAAGCATACGTTTCCGTCAATGTCGGCTCCGGCACCCCGCAGGAAGCCGCTGAATGGCTCGAATACCTGACGACCGCGCAGCCGACGACGCTGGCCAAAGAGCGCGCTGCCAACGGCCACCCTGCTCCATATAAGGTTGCCTACCTGGGCATCGGCAACGAAAGCTGGGACTGCGGCGGCAACATGACACCCGACTACTACCTGAGCCAGATGAAGGCCTACAGCCGCTTTGTTCGCAACTTCAATCCCGCGCAGCAGGACAAGCAGCAAATGCTGAAGATTGCTGTTGGTCCCGGAGGAGATGGACCGCGTTGGACCGAGTGGACGGAAGTCATCATGAAGGCCTATCAGCAACACACCTGGAGTTGGGATATCAATGGCCTTTCGATGCACAACTACACGGTCGGGCAATGGCCCCCTTCCTACAAATCCACCGGCTTCGGCGAGGCCGAATACGCTCAGATCCTCAAATTCACGCTCGAGATGGAGGGTTTGATCGCCAAGCACTCCGCCATCATGGACAAGTACGATCCGGAGAAGAAGGTCGCGCTGATTGTCGATGAATGGGGCGGATGGTATGCGCCGTTGCCTGGCAGCAATCCCGGCTTCTTGGTTCAGCAGAACAGCATGCGCGACGCGATTCTCGCAGCCCTCAATGTCAATATCTTTGCCCGCCACGGCGACCGCGTACGCGGAGCCAACATCGCGCAGATGATCAACGTGCTCCAGGCGATGATCATGACCGATAAAGAGAAGATGGTCCTGACCCCGACTTACTACGTATTCAAGATGTACGTGCCCTTCCAGGACGCCACAATTGTGCCAGTGAAATTTGACGCCGGCTGGTACACGCACAGCGACGTCGCTCTCCCGCGTGTGGATGCCATCGCCGCCAAAGACACGAACGGCAAGCTGTGGCTGGAAATCACCAATGTGGACCCCAATCAGGCGGTCGACATCGAGGTGAGCTTTACCGGTATCGCCCCCAAATCGGCAGCCGGCGAAACCCTTACCGCACCGAAAGTCGATAGTGTGAATACCTTCGAGGCCCCCAATACTGTCGTGCCCAAGCCCATTACAGCGAAGGTGCAGGGCGGCAAGTTGGCTCTGAAGCTGGAGCCCAAATCGGTGACTGTAATTTCTGTTGAGCCGTAAAAAAGGAACCGGTGCGAAGCCCCGTCATTCTCACGGGCCACAGGTTTCCACTTGTCTCATTTCATAAGGTCTGCCCTGTGAGCGTCCATGGCTGAAAACCCAGACGTGGACCCTGCGCTCACTTCGAAACAGGAGAGGTGTACCGTGCATCGGAAAGCCAATGCTCTATTTGTGACGAAACTGCTCGTGTTGGTGACGGCACTGCTATTCTCGACGTGTGCGTTCGCTCAAAGTCAAACCGTCAACGTGACGATTGACGCGTCCAAGCCGAGTGCTCCGATTTCGAGATACATATACGGACAGTTTCTCGAGCACCTCGGCGGCATCGTCAATGACAATATCTGGGCCGAGATGCTCGACGACCGTAAGTTCTACGACCCCATCACCTCGCGTCCGGCTGCCGAGCCCGCTGGACCGCCGTGGATGCGCAAGGCGCAGCGGCATTGGATACCCATCGGCGCCGCCGAATTCGTCACCATGGATACAGATCGTCCGTATGTCGGTGATCACTCTCCTTGGGTGAAACTGAGCGCAACAGAAACGCGCGGACTCCAGCAAGCCGGCTTGGCGGTGCGCAAAAGCAAATCCTATACGGGACGCATCGTGTTGGCTGGTAATCAGGGCGTAACCGTACGAGTGAGTCTGGTTTGGGGCGGTGCAGCGAACGATCGCCAGACAGTGGTGATTGACAAGCTTGGAGTCGACTACCGCAAAGTCCATTTGAGCTTCCAGGCGCAGGCCGACACCGACAACGCTCGCCTCGAGATCGTCGGAACGGGAGCGGGCTCCTTTCACATCGGAGCGGTTTCCCTTATGCCGGCGAACAACGTTCGGGGCTTTCGCTCGGAAATCATCGCCGCACTCAAGCAGTTGCATTCCGGCGTCTATCGCTGGCCGGGCGGGAACTTCGTTTCCGGCCACGAATGGCGGGACGCCATCGGAGATCCCGACAAACGTCCTCCCGTCATGGATCCCGTCTGGCACGTCATTCAGCCCAACGACGTCGGCACGGACGAATTCATGACGCTTTGTCGTCTGCTTGACGTTGAGCCTTACATTACGGTGAATGCCGGCTTCGGCGATGCCTGGTCTGCGGCGCAACTTGTCGAATATGCCAACGGCGCGGTCACCACTCCGATGGGGAAATTACGTGCCGCTAATGGTCATCCCGAGCCCTACAAAGTGAAATTTTGGGGCATCGGTAATGAACCATGGGGCGAATGGCAGTTGGGGTTCATGCCCGTCGAGCAATTCGCCCTTAAACACAATCTCTTCGCCAAAGCCATGCGAAAGGTCGATCCAACCATCAAGTTGATCGCTGCTGGATCGATGCCCGATGCCATGACCGGCTCAAAGCAGGCCAAACGCATCGATGGAAAAATCGTGCCCGACTACCTTTCTGCCGCGGACTGGAGTGGCAGCCTGCTGGTCCGCTGTCTCGACAATATGGACCTTCTCAGCGAGCACTTTTACTCGACCGCCGGCCAGCACACCGATCTGCAGACCGGCGAAAAGGTCAGCGCCGGACCCCAGACTCTTGTTGAATGGGAACGCGCCCCCGCCACACAGGTTCGTGTGAAGTATGAGCATTATCAGGAATACCTGAAGCGTATCCCCGGTCTGAAAGACAAACCGGTGCCCATCAGCCTGGACGAATGGGCCTACATCGGCGCGTCGCCGGACTCCTATAGGGTCGTGCCAGCCTACGCCTGGGCATTCCACGAGATGTTCCGCCATTCCGATCTTTATCAGTTGGGCGCGTTCACGTTTGCCACAGCCATGCTCAGCGAAGACCGTAGCGACGCCGTGTTGAGTCCAACCGGTCTTCTCTTCAAGATGTATCGCGAACACTTCGGCACTATTCCGGTCGAAGTCTCCGGTGATTCGCCGCAGCCCAAGCCGATTTACGCTGCCGGTGGCGACCAGCCTGCGGTGAATCCGGGGAGCGACACCTATCCTCTCGACGTCAGCGCAGCTCTTGCTGACGATCGCAAAACGCTCACCCTCGCCGTGCTGAATCCGTCGGATTCTGAACAGCCCTTGAAACTCGTAATCACCGGCGCGACGCTCTCCGGCCATGGTCATCTTTGGCGCATGGCGCCGACGAGCGTTGACGCAACGATTACCGTGGGGCAAAAGCCCGGAGTTGAAGTGGAGGAACGACAAATGACATCGGTGCCCAACTCGCTGGCCGTGCCGCCCTTCAGCGTGAACATTTATTCATTTCCAGTACAGTAGTCGATTCAGTTCGGCGTGCCAGGATTGCGTAAATTAATCGGAAGAGGAAAGCGCCACAATCGTCTGAATTCATAGCTGGTTTTGAAAGGGACCATCCATGACCTGTTCGAAATTGTTGTCCCTGATGGCGATCTCGATTGGCATGTCGTTCGGAACTCGACTCTCTGCGCAAGTGCAAACCGACGTCCCTGCCATCGTCACCGGCGCGAAGCCCGTTGCCGTGGAGCGCGTCAGGATCCACGGGGCGGCCCTGGAAGGGAATCTGGAGGGTGATGCCGTCGATCGCGACGTATTTGTGTTCCTGCCGCCCTCCTACGCCAAGGAGAAGGCCCGGCGCTACCCCGTCGTCTATGCGTTGCACGGGTATTCCATCGGCGCCGAGCAATGGACCCACGAAATCCATGTCCCCCAAACCCTGGAGGGCGCTTTCGCTCTGGGCGTAAAAGAAATGATCGTCGTGCTGCCCGATTCAAAGACTCTGCACAACGGTTCGATGTATTCGAGTTCGGTCACCACCGGAGACTTCGAGAACTTCATTGCGCACGATGTGGTTGCATACGTCGACGCTCATTACCGCACGATCGCGACTCGACAGAGCCGCGGCTTGGTCGGCCACTCCATGGGAGGCTACGGCGCGACTCGCATTGGCCTAAAGCATGCCGATGTCTTTGGCAGCTTGTACATCATGAGCCCGTGCTGCCTGTCGCCGCGGCCGGCGAATCCGGACGTGGAAAAAGCTCTGGAGGCAGTGAAGACTCCCGCAGATTCGGCAAAGCTGTCGTTCTTTCCGCGGGCCCAGCTCGCGACTGCGGCAGCATGGTCGCCCAATCCAAAGAAGCCGCCCCTTTATCTTGACCTGCCTACGAAGGACGGCGAGCCTCAGCCGGACGTGCTCGCAAAATGGGCGGCAAACGCCCCCCTGGCATTCATCGATCAGTACATTGGAGGTTTGCGTCGATACCACGGGATCGCGATCGATGTGGGCGACCAGGACGGCCTGCGCGCCGATGCAGCTATGCTGCACGAAGCGCTCGACAAGTATGCGATCGCCAACACCTTTGAGGTCTATGCGGGAACGCACACCAGCAAGGTCGCGGATCGTTTTCAGAATCACGTGCTCACGTTCTTCAGCCAGAGTCTGCGCTTTGAGGCACGTTCTCGCTGACTGAGGGCCGCGGCCCTTCCAACACTTTTGCCGGAGACAAACCGAAAAATGCAGAACGACTCAGGCCTGAGAATTGATGAGTATCTCCGCCGCAGATTGATGCCGGTCGAAGGAGCGATTCCTCAGTTGTCAGGAATCGAGATGTATGGCAACTCCATTCCCGCCGGAAGTGTAGGTGGCGATGTCTACGAATACATCAATTTTCAGCAGCGCTACAACATTGAGGGACGCATCGCGCGCGCCCGCCGTCTGGCAAAGGAATACCTCGAACCAACCGCCCCCGGAGCCAAACCGCGCAATGAGGTCGACCTGCACGCACAATGGATGGCATCCAAGCCAAACTACACGGCCGCGGATATTGATCAATACAGAAAAGCAAAAAGCTCGGAGCAGGTGCGCATCGCGGAGAACCTGCGTGGGCTGTATACGACGGCAGGAGTTCTACTCGTCGATGCCCAGGGGCATGGCATCATCGCGGCGAAAATTGCGTCCACCGTGCACGATACATTCCATGCGTTCATGCTATCGGAACTTGATCGCAACGGGACCATCACACCCGATCTGTTCGAACAGCTGAATCTCAGGCTCGCGCAATCGGTGACGGCCCGGAATGCCCTGGGAAGAGACGAAAATGCGGAAGCCCGCGAGATCGCGACTCTGCTCTACGGAGAACTGCAGCCGAACGGCCAGTTCCGCTTCGTCAACTTTGGACATCCGCCGCCTCTGGTCTTCTCCGTGAAATACAACCGATTCATGGAAATTGACAGGGATCGCATGGTGCAGTTTCTGGCTCTTGGACTGGAAATACCGGAGGATCATCCCGACAAGAACAAGTACGTGTCGGTCAAGGTCAGGAGAAGGCGCATCGACGCATCCGACGTTGCAGAAATCACTCTCATGGGCAAGGGGGACATCCTCTTTCTCTATACCGATGGCGTCTACGATGGCAGCGACAACCGCGAAGAACAAAAACTGGAAAACATCATTCGAGAGTATAAGCAGAACACCGCAAAAGAGATTTGCGACGCAGTCCTGGAGTACGCGGTTCAGAGGGATGCCCGCCTGAGGCAAGAGAATCGCAATGATGAGATCGATGACAAGACCGTGTTCATGATTCGGCGAACGTAGCAAGCTACGATAGTGAGAAGCGGTTGAGTATCATGTGTACTCGTCAGGCAAGAACCTGCCTGGGATTTCCAGAACGGCACCTTCGATGAAACTGCACCATACGCGCGCGGGGTTTTTCCTCGAACACGACCACGGATTCTATGCCGTCGAATCTGCGTCCTGGGATGCACTGATCACGCGCGACGACCTGGGGTCACACCTAATGACGCTCGCCGCCCGGAGTGCCGTTCTCCAGCGCAATCCCCTGGATGATGTCTCATCGGTCCTGCCGCCCATCGGCAGCCAGGAAGTCTGGGCCGCAGGTGTCACCTATTACCGCAGCCGCGATGCCCGCATGGGGGAATCGCAAGCGGCGGGCGGGGGGAGTTTCTATGATCGCGTCTACAGCGCCGAGCGCCCGGAACTCTTCTTCAAGTCGTCGGCGCATCGTGTCGTCGGTGATCAGGGGAAGGTGGCGATCCGCCGGGATGCGCACTGGTCGGTCCCCGAACCCGAACTCACATTACTGGTCAGCCCGTCAGGCAAGATCCTCGGCTATACCGTCGGCAATGACATGAGTTCGCGCGACATCGAGGGAGAAAACCCGCTCTATCTGCCACAGGCGAAGGTCTATGATCACAGCTGCGCGCTGGGCCCTGGAATTCTCGTCTCCTCCGACCCGCTCCCATCTTCGACTCGGATATCGCTCGATATTCTGCGGGAAGGGAAGACCGCTTTTTCCGGTTCTACGATGCTCGCCAATCTGAAACGCGACCCAGCTTCGCTCGTGCAATATCTATATCGCGACAACTCATTTCCGGCTGGATGTTTTCTTCTGACAGGCACTGGGATCGTCCCACCCGATTCATTCACGCTGCAACTGGGGGACGAAATTCAAATATCGATCGAAGGCATCGGAACTCTCATCAATACAGTCGGGTAATCTCGAATCTCACATGGATCTTCACGGGAAAAACTTCATTGGCGCGCAACTCTCCGCGCTAAGCGCAACGACGTTCAACGGCTTCAATCCGCGGACCAGCGCGCGACTGCAGCCATCGTTTCATCAGGTAACTGACGCCGAAGTCGATCGTGCCTTGCAGCTGGCTGCCCAGGCATTCCCTGCGATTCGCCGGACGGAACCGTCAAGAATCGCAGGGCTTCTCGAAACGATCGCAACTGAGATCGAAAAGCTTGGCGACGGCCTGATCGAACAGGCCGCGACCGAAACCGGGCTCTCGCGTGACCGGCTGACCGGTGAGCGCGGCCGAACCGTCAACCAGTTGCGAATGTTCGCCACACTGGTAAAAGACGGCTCTTTCGTGGATGCCCGCATCGATCCGGCCCTGCCTGACCGCAAGCCGCTGCCTCGTCCCGATCTCCGCCGGATGCTGATCCCCATCGGCCCGGTAGTCGTCTTTGGCGCCAGCAATTTCCCGCTCGCGTTCTCCGTCGCCGGTGGCGATACAGCTTCAGCCCTTGCCGCCAGGAATCCGCTGGTGTTCAAGGCCCATCCGGCGCATCCTGGGACGTCAGAACTCGTCGCAGGCGCCATCGTGCAGGCCGTGAACAAGGCTGGCTTGCCGGAGGGTGTCTTCTCGATGGTTCATGCCGTCGACCCCGCTGCGAGCCTCAGCCTCGTTCGCCACCCCCTGGCGAAAGCCGTGGCGTTCACCGGATCACAGAGCGCGGGCATGGCCATCTTCGAGGCAGCCAGCCGCCGTCCTGAACCCATCCCCGCTTATGTCGAGATGGGCAGCAGCAATCCGGTGTTCATTCTTCCCGGTGCAGCCCGGGAACGCGCCGACGCGTTGGCGCAGGGACTGACCAATTCCATCAATCTCGGCGTGGGTCAGTTCTGCACGTGCCCCGGGTTGATCTTTGTGCTTGACGGAGATGATTCGCGAGCGTTCCGCGACAAACTGCAGTCCGCCTTCGTTCAGGCTTCGCCTGCCACCATGCTTCATCCCGGCATCCTCAGCAATTACGAGCAGTCGGTGGCCCGCGTCGCAAATGTCCCTGGGGTCGCTGAGAATAAAGCTCGGCAAGCAGCAGATCGCGCGAAGACCGAAGCAGGTCCACGGTTGTTCCAGACGGAAGCCGCCATCTGGCTTGGAAGCGACGCCTTGTCGGAAGAGGTGTTCGGGCCCAGCGCCACCGTTGTGGCGGTGCGCTCCGCCGATGAACTTGTGAAGATTGGCGCGGCGCTGCTCGGAACTCTGACCGCAACCGTCCACGGCACGCCTGAGGATCTGAAGGAATACCGGGAACTGGTTTCTGCGCTCGAAGCCAAATGCGGACGGCTGATCTTCAACGGTTATCCGACGGGCGTCGAAGTGAGCCATGCGATCCACCACGGCGGACCGTTCCCGGCGACCGCAGATCCCAAATTCACCTCAGTCGGAACCGCGGCGATCCTGCGATTTCTCCGTCCAATCTGCTATCAGAATTTCCCCGACGCATCGTTGCCGCCGGAACTCCAATCGGCAAATCCGCGGCAGATATGGCGCATGATCGACGGGCAACTCACGCGCGAGCCGCTGAGTCCCTAGCGCGCGTCGTAGTGTTTTGACTTCTTCGTGCGGGAGTTAAAGACGTCGAAACTTCCGTCGCCGTTTGCCGTCAGCTCAATATCGTTCGCGGCGTCTGGCCCTGGGGGATTGGCGATGAATTCGGCCGCGACATTGTGAGCCGCCCCGCCCTCTTCGGAATAGTGCAGTTGCCAGAGGTCCTCCAAACCGGGCGACTTCCTGATGACATCCCAAGAAGACGGGCTCCCGCCTTTCTTCGCTCCGTTGTCCATGATCGCTACCCGCGGCGCGATGCCATGCACAAATGGCAGGCTGCCGCTCTGTTCCCATCCGTGATGAGACACGATGTAGACATCAACTTTGCCCAGCTTGTTGACCGGGCACATCAGCTTGACTTCTTCATCGCGAGTGAGATCGCCGAGATCGAGAATTCGCAGTTTACCGAAGGTCATCAGCATGCCGAGCGAACGCCGGTTTTCTGTCTGGTCGGCAGGATATGGTTCGGCGCCCTTGCACAGCGAATTCTCTTGTCCTGCCCCTGGAAAAGCCGCAGGCACCAGCGCACCATCCGCACTCACGACCGTCGCTTCCATTCCCCGAATCGGCAAGACATCGCCCGGCTTGACGGTCAGGCGCCTGTATTTCCCCGAGGCCAGCAACTTCTGGTATGCCGTTGCAACTTCCGCAGTGGCTTGATCGTTGGGCTCGCGATTCTCGCCGTGATCGATGAATGTGCCCACCGGAATTCTCGCCGTAAGCTGGGGCGCGCCTCCCACATGATCGACGTGATAATGCGTAATCAAAACGTAGTCGATCTTGCTGAGGCCTGCTTTCTTGGCCGCTGCCACGATCCGGTCCGCGTCCCGTCCGTCGTTGCCCGGCCATCCCGTATCGATCAGCAGAGACTCTCCAGCCGGAGCCACCAATAGCGTCGCCTGCCCGCCTTCGACGTCGACGAAATAGATACGCAACGATCCGCCCGGAGACGGTGCTGCCCATGCGAGCCAACCGGTAGTGGGGAGGCAACAGAGAGCCAATGTCGCAATGAAGAAACGCAGGGTCCGTAGACGGAATCCGCCTCGACGGTCAACTAAAGTCTCCGGCTCACTGCCCCCGCTTGCATCGATCACGGGCTCCTCCTCTGCTTGACGTATGTGCGGGCGACCCATCCGTCCCTCAATTGTGTGCCACAGTGTACTCTTTCGCAGTTGAACTCGCTCTTTTCCTGGCCGCGCGACATGCTACTATCGCCACATTCATGCGGCTTCTTTGCGTGCTTCTGGCAGCGGCCACGGCGACGGCCCAGACGGCTGCGCCACCGGTGCCCCAATTTCAGGACATCGCCCGTGAAGCCGGCCTGAATGTTCCCAACATCTCCACCAAGGACGAGTACTACATCGTCGAGTCGATGAGCGGCGGCGCTGGCTTCATCGACTGTGACAATGACGGCAAACTCGACATCGTCACCGTAAATGGTTCGACCATCGATCGCTACCGTCAGGGCGCGGACCTGATGGTTACGCTTTACCATCAGGATGCCAACCTGAAATTTACCGACATCACTCAGTCCGCGGGCCTTACCAGAAAAGGTTGGGGCATGGGAGTTTCCGTTGCCGATTTTGACAACGACGGCTGGCAGGATTTGTATGTCACCGGATATGGCGGCAATGTTCTCTACCGTAATCTCGGCAACTGCAAATTCGAAGACGTCACGGAAAAAGCCGGCTTGCGCGTCGGCGGATTCAGTTCCGGCGCTGCCTGGGGCGACTACGATCGCGACGGGAACATCGACTTGTTCGTGGCTCGCTACACGCATCAGGATCTGAACAATCTTCCCGATACTCATGCCGACGGTGTGCCCTGCGCCTACATGGGATTGCGCGTCTATTGCGGCCCTTCCGGCCTGACCGGCGAGACTGACTTCCTCTTCCATAATCGCGGAGGCGGAACTTTCGAGGATGTTTCGAAGAAAGCAGGCGTAGACAACGAGAATCACTACTTTGGCATGCAGGCCGTCTGGGCGGATTTCTCCAACGACGGTTGGCCCGACCTCTATGTTGCCAATGACGTGAATCCAAACTATTTCTTTCGCAACCGGCACGACGGAACTTTTGAGGAAATTGGCTTGCTGAACGGTACCGCCGTGAACAGCGACGGCCGCATGCAGGGTTCGATGGGCGTCGACGTTGGCGACTTCGACCACGATGGCTTGCTCGATATCATTGTCACGAACTACATCCAGGAAGGCGTGGATCTCTACTGGAATCGTGGTGAGATGGGCTTCGACCAGATTTCTGGCAGCGCCGGGCTGCTCAAGGCGACGCGTCGCTATGTGGGATGGGGCACGGCTTTGTTCGACATGGACAACGACGGTTGGCCCGACATCCTTGTCACCAACGGCCACATCTACCCTCAAGTCGACCAGGTCAACGGAGATGTGGGCTTTCGCGCGCCACTCCTGCTCTTTCGCAACCGCCGGGATCGTACCTTCGAAGATGTTACCGAACTGTCGAATATCAATAGGGGACCACTCTACATACGGCGTGGCGCCGCCTTCGGCGATGTGAACAACGATGGCAAGGTCGACGTCCTGATTCTGAATCACAACGACAAGCCCAGCCTGCTCATCAACCGCACGCAGACGGACAACCACGCCGCACTCTTCCGGCTGATCGGGACTAGGAGCAACAAAGCCGCGATCGGCGCGCGTGTGACCGTAACGGCTGGCGGAATGACGCAATTCATGCAGGTGAAGAGTGGGTCCAGTTACTTGTCGCAAAACGACCTGCGTCTGCACTTCGGTCTCGGCCCCAGCACAGTGATGGAGAAAGTTGAAGTGAGCTGGCCGAGTGGCGCCAAGGAATTGTTCAACAATCTGCCCGCGGATTTTATCTACACCCTGACGGAGGGCAACGGGGTTCAGACGAAAAAGGCGTTCAATCCTTGAATCGCCGGGACGTTCTACTTCTTGAGCTGCTGATACAGCTTCATCTCTTGAATCGCATCCTCCGCCCGTCCCATATGCTGATAGGCAAGCGACAGTTCGTAGTGAATCTCCGGAGACGTCCGATTCGCTGCCCCGAGCACCTTCAACCGCCGCACTCCTTCTTCGTACGCGCCCGTTCGCGCTAACGCGGCTGCGTAGACAAATGCCAGCTTGGGAGTCGCGCTCATCTGATCTTCGATCGGCCGAAGCGCTTCAACTACGCCGGCGTAGTCTTCGATCCTGGACAAGCTGAACCCCAGTGCGCCCCGCGCCGCCACATCGTCCGGGTTCCTCGCCAAATAGCTTTTCAGCAGCGGCGCCGCCTCGTGAAATTGGCTCGATGAGAAAAGCGCCATCCCGAGGTTGCGATCCACCCCCGGCAACGCGGAATTCCACTGCTGCGCATGGCGGAAGTAGCTTGCGGCCGCCGCAAAGTCCTTCTCATCTCCTGCGATCGCCCCCAGATTGTTATAGGCATCCGCGATCGTGGCGCGAAGCTGGTCCGCGGCATGGGATTCCGGTGGCGGCGGCCCTGTCGCCGCGACCCTTTCCGGTGGCGCTTCTGCCTCTTCCCGCAGTATGCTGCCCGCGCCGGCGGCGCGAGCATCGGCAGTCAGCACCGTTCCGGAATGCTTTTGCATTTCCGCAACAATGGCGAGTTCACGCTTCGCTTCGTCCTGGCGGCCGGGCTGCGCCAGCAAGAGGCGTGCCAGCAGGTAATGAGCTCGCGCAATTTCCTGACCAGTCTGATTCCCGGCTTCGGCGAGCACCCGGCGCAAGGTCGCCTCAGCCTCCTTGGCGCGCTTCGTCGCAATGAAGGTATCGGCCAGCGCCACGAGCGCCAGGATATCTTTCGGTCGGAGGCTCGTCGCCCGCACCAGTTCCTTCTCGGCTTCGTCCCACCGGCCCTGTTGCACGGCGATATAGCCGAGCATGTAGTGGCTGGAGAAATCGTCCGGATTCAGCTGCAACTCGGCCCGGAATTCCGGGATCGCTTGCTCGTACCCCGCAGCCTCGTCTTCACGAAGATACGAAAGCGCCAGCTGGTAGTGGGCCCCGCGAACAGCCGGATTAATTTCCATCGCGCGACGGAATTCCGCCGCTGCCCCTTTCGCATATCCAGTCTGGCTATACGCCCGCCCCACAAAGATGTGATTGACATCCGTGTCGCCAAACTCGCGCATGATGGTCGCGAAGACCCGCTCCGCGGCCGGCTGGTCCTTCATTAACAGGCAAGACTTGCCGAGCAGGTAACCGGTGGCAAAGTCGCTTGTCTTGGCAAAAGCCGCCTCAAACTGTACCCGCGCGTCGGCATACTGACGCAGCTGAAACAGGACTTGGCCAAGCAACAGAATGGCGTCAGGGTTGTCAGGAGCCAATCGCACTGCTTGCTGTGCGTGTTCCTTGGCTTGCAGGAACTTTACTTTGCCGAACAGCGCCCGCGCATACTGCATTCTCAGATCGACGTCGTTGGGCGCGATCTCCACAGCCTCTTCGTACAACGGAAGGGCCTTCTCGATGGCGCCGGTTTTCACTGTGGCCGAGGCCAGGCTACGCAGCACTTCCCTGAGAAACAACCGGAATGACGCGGCAGCCTTGCTTTCTTCCCCAGCCTGAAGGTGCCTGCCGGCAGCGGCGTAATACGCGAAGGGATCGTTGCCGGTCTCGGCTGGCGGTGCAGGAGTCTCGCCTTGCGGAGCAGCCGAGACGACCGACGAGAGGGCCAGCAATAGGACAAACCAGCGCACGCTAGATAGAGCGCTCCCGTCGCGTCTGCCCGCAGCACTACCGCTACAACAGCCCTGCGTTCCCCGCATGTGGTTCCATGGGTTGGCCCCGTGAACGCCGCCCGCGAATCCTGCAGGCGTGGTGTTTTTCGGAACCTTGTCTCCATCATCTTCTCATACCCTGGGTGACGTGGATCGTTTCGCGCAGCGCTCACTTTTCCTGGCAAGTTTTGCGTCCATCAGTCGTAGAATATCGTTTTGCTACGAGATGGTATTGAGGTGACCCGATGAAAACGGCTGCGTTTTCTCTCCTGTTGTCATGCGCGATCGCCACTTTGTCGGGTCCATTTGCGCTGGGCCAGATGGATCAGCAGATTCCAGAGTGGAAGCGAGAGCAGAACCGGAACCAGATGGAAGATTTGTCGAATCAAGGCGCCTCGCACCAGACAAAAATCTCCAAGGATGTGAAGGTAACGATCGAGGCGGATAAGATACGCGGTGCCATGGCCCCGTGGGTCATGGCGGTCCATTCGCTGGCATCCGATGCTCACCTCACCGATCCCCAAGTGATTCAGTTACTGCGCGCGGCAGGGATCACTACCGTGCGCTATCCCGGGGGCCGGATCGCAGATACTTACCACTGGACAACCTTCCATCCCACCAACTGGCAGGGGCTCGATCATCCCAACGTAGGCTATGCCACGGGAAGTGACCTTGGCTCTTTCATGCGATTCATGGAGCAGGTGGGCACCACGATCTTTACCGTGAATTATGGTTCCAATCTCAACGGCAATGGTCCGGGAGAGCCGGCAGAAGCGGCTGCCTGGGTTGCATACGCGAACGGAAATCCCAGTGACACGAAGGTGCTTGGCAAGGATTCCGCAGGGAACGACTGGCAAACGGTCGGCTATTGGGCTTCGATTCGCGCCTCCGCCCCGCTGCCGAATGATGACGGCAAGAACTTTCTGCGTATCCAACATCCCGCTCCTTTTGGGATCCAGTACTGGGAGATCGGCAACGAAGTTTTCCTGAATGGCTATTACGGCGGAGAAGGCCAGGAGGAGGACCTCCACGCTTCCTATCCGAAAGAGTCAAAGGACAACGAAAAGGAACGAAAGAAGAATGCTGCACTCTCTCCCGAAGCGTACGGCAAGAACCTCATTCAGTTCGCCAGAGTCATGAAGTCCGTAGACCCGAGAATCCGGGTGGGAGCGTCGCTCGATTTGCCGCTGGCTGGACAGATCAATCGCGAGGAATATACCCAGGACCCGGTCACAGGAAAATACGTCCAGAGCACGAACGTAAGTGTTGATAAGAACTTTAATCGCGGACTTGACTGGGATAAGGGCGTTCTCGCCACAGCCTGTAGTGATATCGATTTTGTGGCCCTGCACTGGTCGCCGAGCGACACGACCGAGGACTCCGGCTGGAAGAACATGGACAACTACAAACTGCTCGCGGCGCCTCAGGACACATTGCGCCAGATCCTGATGGGACTCGTTGGCCAGCTCCAGGCCGCCTGCGGGCCACGTGCGCGTAATATCCAGGTGGCGTTTACTGAGGTGAGCCCAGCTCCTTATGTCAAAGTTACTGATGAAGTAGTGCCCGGGTTATTCGCCGCTGATCTATATCCGGCTCTCGTGGAGTTCGGAGTTATTAATGGGTGCTGGTCCGAGTTACACGGGTCGAATTTCCTGGGGGATACCAACAAGCCGGGCGCGGCGTACTTCGGCATGCAAATGGCGCATGCACTGATGAATTTCAATGATGCGGTTCTGGCCTCTTCCTCCAGCAGTTCAATGTTGTCGGTCCACGCGTCCATGCGTCGAGACGGCAATTTGGGTCTGATGCTGATCAACAAGGACCCCAAGAATGCGACCACCGTCAAGGTGTCGATCAGCAACGCCTCCCTGGGCCCGAAAGGAATACGCTTCGATTACGGAAAGACGAACCCGCCGGATGGAAGTTCTGTCACTGGTAAGCCCATGGAAGGACTGGGAAACTCGTTCTCCGTCCCGATGCCGCCCTACACGGCAACCGTCATCGTGATTCCGAAAACGTAGAAGGCAAACTCAATAGTAGGTGATTGTTCGCGCCCGCACTGTGGGAGGGGAACCGGGGCGGATCGTCGTCTGCTTGGTCCAGTTGCTGTAGCTGTCGTACTCGTAAATATAGTTAGCCTTCGACTCTCGCGGGGGCGCGGGGGACGCCACGGGTGTGCCCTCTTTATTCTCGGGAACCAGATTCCCATCATCGTCGATAGAAAAGACGCGGCCTGCCGGGACGTACGGATTCATAGTGGATATTTCGCGGGTTTCAGAAATGTCCCCCTCCTCGTTGTACATAGTAGTTGTCGTCTGGTCGAAGGCAAAGCTCCGCGTGTGAACCTCGCGAACACGCTGGCCGCTGTCGTAGCTGTACCGTTTCCCAAACAGGCCTTGGCCCCTCATGAAAGTTGTCAGCCCTTTGTTGACGGCTGCCAGTTGAGAGGGATCCAGCTGCCCCAGCAACTCAGGATGATCGGCGAACAGCAACAGAACCGGGTTCTCCATGGTGGACTTCTCTTCCAGCAACTGCCCATTCGCCCCATAGATTCTCACTACGCGGCTCACCAGGCTGCCGCTGGCATCGCGGATCAGAAGCTCCGCTGGTCGGTCATTCTTGTCGAAGATTGTGGACAACGTGCCCCCACGCGGCACGCCATACCCGAATTCGGCGGCTGCCAGAGCTGAAACGTCCCCACCTACTGCTTTCGTGTCTTCAGATTTCTCTGGATTGAACGTCTTGACGGAAGTCTTATGACCGCGCTCGTCATACTGGAAGCGGGTTTCTTCGCGCGAATCAGGATTCTTGATCGTAAGAAGCCGGCCGGAGCCATCGTACTCATAGGTGATCTCTCGCGGCTTGTCTCCCGATTTGCCGAACGTGTACTTCGTCAGGCGGCCCAGGGAGTCGTAGATCCAGGTTTGGAGCCAATCTGAACCGTCGTGGTTCACGGTGCGCTGGGTAAGAAGATTTCCGTCAGCGCTGTAGTCGGTTTTTGTCGATGTGCTGAATTCGTTGTACGTAGCCTCTTCGATGCACTCTTTGACCGGGCCACGCAGGCCGGCCTTATCGCGATCTGACATAGTGGCGCTCGAATCTGCGAAGATCCCAGCCTGGGCGTGGGTTCGCGGAGAGGGTACGGTGAGCAACTGAGCGTGAGAATCGAAACGCGATAGGAACAGAAGGCTAAGGAAGGTCGTGAGCAATAACTTCTGCATAACGTCCATAGCAAGACTTCCTAATTAGGATTTCGCGCTTATGGCGCAAAGTATACCTCTATCACGGCACGCCGTGCCGTGATGAATGTCCCGCAACGGCGCCTCCCTCGGCAACTGCCCGATGTAGGATAGAGGCATGCAATCTGTTCCTTCCATTGCTGTGTGGAGGTCTCTGGCGCTTTGGTGTTTCGCCGTGGGAGCTGCGGTAGCATCGCTCGCACAGCCCGCCCCGGCTCCCATCGCCTTCGACGAAATTGCCAGCCAGGCGGGCGTTGATTTCGTCTTCAACAATTCCGCCACGCCCAACAAAAATCAGCCCGAATCGGTGGTTGGCGGCGTTGCGCTCCTCGACTACGATGGCGACTGTTATCTCGATATCTACTTCGTCAATGGCGCCGCGATTCCGTCGCTGAAAAAGGAAGGCCCGCAGTTCAGGAACCGTCTGTTCCACAACAATCACGACGGCACATTCAGCGACGTCACCGGCAAAGCCGGGGTGGGCGGTGACGGTTATGACGTCGGTGTGGCGGTCGGTGATTATGACAACGATGGCCGCCCTGATATCTACACCGTGGGCGTGACGAAGAATCACCTTTATCACAACAATGGCGACGGCACATTTACGGACGTGACGGATAAGGCTGGCGTAGCTGGCGGAGTTTACGACGGCAATAAGAAAATGTGGTCGGTCGCTGCCGCCTGGGTCGACTACAACAACGACGGGTTGCTCGATCTCTTTGTCTCGAACTACGTGAAGTGGGAAGTCAACGGAGATCCCCTTTGCCTGATGGCGAAGGTCCGCAGCTACTGCAGTCCGCAACATTACGAGGAGCTGCCCAACACTCTTTATCGCAATAACGGTGACGGCACTTTTACCGACGTGTCGGTCGAAACGGGTATTGCGCAGCATCCGGGGCGCGGGATGGGCGTGAGCATCGCCGACTATGACGGCGACGGTTTCATTGACATTTTCGTTGCCAACGACGACAGTCCAAATCAACTCTTCCACAACATTGGCGGTAAGCGGTTCGAGGAAGTCGGCGCGGCTGCCGGCGTGGCTTATACGCAGGACGGGCGAATTGTCTCCGGCATGGGGTCCAATTTCATCGACCTCAACAACGATGGCCGTCCCGACATCTGGATGACGGCCCTGCCGATGCAGACTTTTCCGATCTATCTGAATCGAGGCGATGGCGAATTCGACAACGTTACTGAGCGCAGTGGCTTGGCTTGGCAGACACTTAAGAAGTCCGGGTGGTCGAACGCCGTGGTTGACTTTGACAATGACGGCTGGAAGGACCTGTTTGCAGGCTGCTCCGATGTGCTCGACACCATCGAGCAATTCACCTCGCGGCGCTATGCGACGCCGAATGCGGTTCTCCGCAACCTGGGAAACGGAAAGTTCCAGGACGTCAGCGGGACCGCGGGGCCAGCCTTTCAGCTGCCCGCGGTTCACCGCGGAACGGCGGTTGGAGATCTCGACAACGACGGACGAATGGATGTCGTCGTCGTGGTGTTAAACGCGCCCGCGAAGATTTTTCACAACGTAACCCGCACGCCCAATCATTGGATGCTGCTGCAACTTCGCGGGACGAAAAGCAACCGCATGGCGATCGGAGCCCGTATCCGCCTTACCGCGGAAGACGGATCGAAGCAATACAGCGAGGTGACCACGAGCGTCGGCTATGCGGGTTCCAGCGATAGCCGGGTGCACTTCGGCCTCGGTGCGTCGAAAAGTGCAAAGGAAATCGAGATCCTATGGCCGAGCGGAATCCGGCAGGTACTCCAGAATGTTCAGGGAGACAGAATCGTTCCGATCGAAGAATCCGGCTCGGCGCCTTCCGTCAGGCCGCCGATGAAGTAGTCTGTTATGGAGCCGTGTTGGCGGGACCGGCAGCGGGTTCGCGCGCCTTCTTGATCCTCTCGAATTCCGCGCGTTCTCTTGCGGCATCCGTTTTTCTCCCTGCCGCCCGATAGGCCTCGGCTAGATCAAAGTGATTTTCCGGGCTCTGCGGCTCCAGCCGTACCGCAGCCTGCAGCTCCTGAACTGCGGAAGGGATTTGTCCGAGCGCGAGGTAAACGCGGCCCAGCGCATTGTGAGCGAGAAAGTAGCTGGGCACGAGTCGCACAGCTTCGCGGGCTTGGGGCAACGCCTTTTCCGGCTCCCCTTGCTTGAGGTTCAGAAAAACGATCTGCACCCGTGCCACGACCTGAGATGGATTAATCTCCAGTTCCTGCTGAAACTCCCGTAGCGCGCCTTCTGGATCGGTGTCGAGCAGGCGAACTCCGTAGGCATAGTGCAGATTCGGCTCCTTCGGGTATTGGGCCACCAGTTCCTTGAAGATGCGTTCCGCCTCTCCTGGATGTCCGGCTAAGAAAGGTTCCCACGATGCCTGCCCCGCTTTGACAATCAGGTCGCGTTTGTTTGCGGAGATTTCAGAGGGGAGAACCGGTATGCGCAGCGTATTGATGCCGACGGCCTCGATGATGGGCGGGCTGGCATCGCCGATCCAGGCGAACGTAGCCAGCATATCTCGCGCCCATTCGAACTGCCCGCCGCGGCTAAGCAGGATGGCGATGTGATAGCGGACCGTTAGAGCCATCTCCCGGTTGTCGCCGGTTCCCAGTTGCTCCGCGCGGAAGAGGTGCTGCAGCGCGTCCTGGTAGCGCCGGAGTTGGAACTCGCACAGTCCAATGAGGGCCTGGGGCTGTCCATCCGTCGCAGTAATACGACTGAGCCGCTGGAACGCTGTCAGGGCTTCACTGTAGCGACGCAGTTCGTACAAGCCAGTCCCGAGATACCACCAACCCTCACCCCATTCAGGACGAAGCGCGACGGCCTTACGGTAGAGCGAGACCTGCTCTTCTGTCCTGCCGGCACGGTGTGCTTCTTCGGCGCGACGTTTGAGTTCTGCAAACGAAGCCGTCGGGCCCTGCGACGGCAAAGGTGCGACCGATAGCATCACGATCAATAGCAGTGAACAAATTTGCGCGAATTGGCGTAGAAAACATCCCATCATGAGTCGTCGAGTGCCCCTCTGAGTACGGCTGCAGCGAGCCGCCCGTAGGCATCGAGATCGAGTATAGCGAAGGACCAACGATGACAGCCTGTCGAGGCCTCGGAGCAAAAAGAACGGGGTGGCCGCAGGCCACCCCGACTCCTTTGGGGAAGGACAGGAGACTAGAAGGTGAACTTCACCGCAAATTCCAGAACGCGGCGTCCAACCTTGCCGTACGGCTTGCCGTTGGTCACGCCGTTCTGGTTACACGCCGCCGCGCCCAAACTGCACGACGTCGGAATGGTGTAACCGCCTTCGCCATCCTGAATCGGAGCCCCTGCGCCACTCTGGAAATCCAGGTTGACGTCACTGGCTAGGTTGAACTGCGGTAGTGGATGGTTAAGGAAGTTGAACGCATTCAGACGGAACTGGACCCCCATGCTCTCCTTGATCTTGAAATTCTTGTAGAGCGAGAGGTCGTGGTTCATGTACGCCGGGCCATGGATATAGGGCCAAACCGGTTGTCCATTGATGCCCGGGATGATTGTCGTGTTGTCCTCCACAGAGAGCTGTGCAGGAACCGGCGATGTGAAGCAGTTGGGGTTGAAGTACTGGCCTTTGGCCAAGCCGACTCTCGGATCGCAAATGAGAATGGGCATGAGTCTCTGGCCGTCCGTGCCGAAAACGTTGCGATCAGCTGGATTGAACTGAGCGTTCATCGAACCGTTCGTATTCGGCTGAATGGGCGCGCCGCTCTGCACCTGCGAGATACCCGACAACTCCCATCCATTCAACAGGCCCCCGAGGAATCCGCTGCAGTGCATAACATCATCGCATTTGCCACTGCCGTGAATCAGGCTCGGAAGATGAACAACATACGCAACGTTGAAGATGTGAGTGTGATCGTATCCCAGCGGAGCGTAGTTGTTGGCGAGTACGAAGGCATCGTTGATCTGACCATCGCCGTTACCGTTGTTGGTCTGACCATCGCGGATGCCCATGACCTTGCTCCACGTGTAGTTC
>Ga0335082_10000669_pt1 | contig 35479 bp, 31 predicted proteins | sample Lox_Sample_41_FD_206718 | JGI IMG/M metagenome (GOLD analysis project Ga0335082, IMG submission 206718) | Soil microbial communities from Loxahatchee National Wildlife Refuge, Florida, United States - Lox_Sample_4.1 | ecosystem: Environmental > Terrestrial > Soil > Wetlands | place: USA... | reverse complement strand
TCCTAAACCGTTGGTCGGCAGTTCGACTCTGCCCGGGGCCCCCATTGTCAATTGTTTATGGCTATCGGGTTCTAGCTGTCCGCCGTCAAATGGGCACTCGCCGTTTTCGCTGCGTATCGGCTCCGGCAGCGCATGGTTGATGTCGATCGGGACCAGGAGATGCACACTGTGGTTTCCGTAGCATCCAATTCCGATTCATGCCGAGCGACTAAGGTGCCGTTGAACGACCAGCAGGAATTGCTGAAGTGCACTGTCCCTCATACGCGTTCCTTCGAACGAGTAACTTGTCCCGCTAGCTTCTTACGAATACGCTGTGGTCCACAGCGAAGGAGGGACGATGCGCGCGAGTGAATTCGAACAACTACTGGATGTAACTCTTCGGGAACTGGAGGGCGAACTCGAAGCAGAATTCGAACCGGACTGGACGACGCGCCAACTGATTGAATTCCAGAGTGGGCCAGGCGATGTGTATGGTATTTTCTCCGCACGCATGTCCGGATTCGACTTGCATAAAACCACTTCTCCCGACCCGGACGTCGTCGCGCTGCACAATGCCGCCGCGGATAGAATTGCCCGCGAGATCGTTGCGAGATTCAGGGAAGCCCACGCTCTTATGCATCCCAGTCGCCAATGCATTTTTGTGACACTCACAGGGTTCGTGGACAAAAGCAGCGAATCGGATAGCCGTGATTTCGGGCTCGGTAGCGAGCGCGCCAAAGCGACTCTGAACCGCGTGCAGGCACGTTTGAATGCACTGGCGGAAATACCCCGCGGCGAGATCTGTTTGAAAATGGGCAAAGCGGGCGACTCACTCTTGCTCGACGACAAACAGCTGTTTTCCGGCACCACCGCTGTAGGCCGCCACTTGAACCGGCGGGTGGTCGCTAAGGTCTGGATGGACAGCTGCCCACCCGGCGGCTGCCGATAAGGCAACTGCGCGACGCGCTCGGGTGGTCCAGCTCTATGACCTCATCAACTGGAAATCCCCAGGGTCAGCCCCAAGTGGTCCGCGCCCTGGGGGAAATATCCCCGATTGGCGTGATATCCGGGGCCAGCATTCAGACTCAACTGCGCCGCGTGCTACCTCACCATCGGGATCTCTGAGGCCAGTTGCAGGTTCACCAAAAGTGTCAGCCGGTTGTCTACCTGATAGAACTTTGCCGCTCGTTTTGCGCCCAAGGCTTTCTCGAATTTTGGCCAGTATTCCTGCCGCAGGTTCGCGAATCTTCCCTCGATGTTCAGGAATCTTTGTGTCATGTTCTTTGCGCCGGCATCGTCCATCGTGTCGTAGTGCGCTGCATAGTCCTTGATCAATTGCAACCGTTCGTCACCAATTTTGTGCTGATCCCTCGCATAATCCCGGTAGACCGGCCAAAAAGCTGTCGACTCTGCATCGGTAAATTGCATGACATGAGTGATGAGCTCGTTCTTGTCCGCTTGAATATCCGATCGCAACAATTGAATATCAGCGTCGGTGAGGGGTTTTGCGGTAACCTCGGCTGTTTGAGCGATAGAGAACTGGATTGCCAGAATGCAACAAACGCAAATAACTCTAAGAACCTGCATCAATAATCTCCTTGATGTGACCTGTGGGTGGCGAATGACGAATTGATCGTTCAGTGGCCACGATGATTGTCAGCTGCGATCCTCGAACGAACTACTGTTAAAAGTGCCAGCCCCAATTCTGAAGGCATTCATCGTCGGGATCGCAAACACAATCCAGCAAGCGCCGTCGCACTTGAACATGTACCTTTGGTTACTTTGGTCTCAACCGCAGAATACGGGTTTCAACGTATGCTGTGACTGTGCGGGCCCTTCGGACAAAATTAGCAATATTGCTTTTCCTCCTTGCTGGACATTCTCATCTTGGCGTCAATCAAGCTGAGGCGCGCACCGATCCGCATCGGCGTACGGACGCGCGCGATTGGGCGCAGACCACCCTGACCTCACTTTCTACGGAAGAGAAGGTTGGACAACTCTTCATGGTTCGTCTGCGGGTGGAACTTCTGCGCGACAATTCCGAATACTGGCGGCTCCGCGACAACATTCGTAAGTATCACGTTGGTTCATTGGCAATGTCGGCGCCAAGAGGAGGACGGTTCTTACGTCGCGACCGTCGCTACGAGACCGTGACGTTCCTCAATCGCCTGCAGAGCGAATCCAAACTGCCCCTTCTAGTGGCAGGAGACTTTGAGCAGGGCGTCCTTCCTCCACGGCTATTTGGTACAACGGTATTTCCCCACGCGATGGCCTTTGGGGCCGCGGGCAAGCTGGAGTATGCCGAGGAGTTCGGTCGTATCACAGCTGAAGAGAGCCGGGCGATCGGTGTTCACTGGAATCTTTTTCCCGTTGCTGACGTGAACTCCAACCCCGCCAACCCGATCATTGGAACTCGTTCTTTCGGAGCTGATCCACAGCAAGTCGGAGATTTAGTCGCGGCCTACATTCGGGGTGCTCGCGCTGGTGGAATGCTGACTACGGCGAAGCACTTTCCCGGCCATGGGAACACGGCCACCGACTCTCACCTTGGCGTCCCTCAGGTAGATGACGATCTAAAGGTCTTGGAGTCCATCGACCTGCCTCCGTTTCGCAGAGCTATCGAAGCCCGGGTTGACGCAATCATGACGGCCCATGTGCGAGTACCGGCACTGGATGCGGATCCCGACCGTGTAGCCACCACATCTCCCAAGGTCGTCACGGACTTGCTAAAGAAGCAACTTGGGTTTAAGGGATTGGTGGTGGCTGATGCTTTGGACATGGCGGGTGTGAGCCGGCTCAACCGAACAGGTCCGGGACGGGTTGCGGTGGATGCATTCATGGCCGGAAACGACGTGCTGACGATGCCCGCGGATTTGGCGTCCAGTTATCAGGCTGTTCTGCAAGCCGTGCGCTCCGGCGAGATTTCACAGTCGCGACTGGATGAGTCCGTCCTGAAGATACTGCGTGCTAAGGCTTCGCTAGGTCTACCTGAGAACCGCTTGGTAGATGTTGCCGCCCTTCCTCAGCGTGTGGGTACTCCACAAAATGTTGCGATTGGACAGCGAATCTCTGACGACTCTATCACCCTGGTGCGCGACAACGGCCGAGTGCTTCCGCTAACGGCATGGACTTCTACCCGATCTCCGCAACGTCCAAGGCCCAATCTATTGGTCATTGTTCTTTGCGATAACCTCCGAGCAGAGGATGGTCTGGTGCTCGAGCACGAAATTCGCACCCGCCGGCCTGATGCGAGTGTCATCTTTGTGGATCCCAACGTTGCATCGAAGCGATCCAAAGACCTTTTGCAAGCGGTAGACCGCGCGCAGACGGTGATCGCTGCGGTCTATATCGTGCCCTCAGCGGCCAGATCGATGAGAATAGGTCGCAAGGCGAAGCATCCCGCATCGCTTCCGGACTCTACGAGTGCTCTTTTTTCAAAGATCCTCGCCAGGGCAACAGAAAAAACGGTCGTGTTGGCGATGGGAAGCCCTTACTTGACCGATGATTTTCCGGGCATTCGAAACTACATCTGTACTTACTCGAATGCGACCGTTTCCGAGGTCAGTTCTGCAAAAGCTCTGTTCGGTGAAATCAAGATCCACGGCCGTATGCCAGTGAACCTTGCGAGCGAACGTGTGTCACCGGCGGGTGTTAGTCAACCGGTTCAGATGTTGAATATGACCGCTACACAGTGACCACTCGCTCGCCGCAAATCCGGAGCTCTAGAAAAGATTCCACAGAAACTGGTTGTAGACGTCGTGGTGGTACTGCACTTCCTGCGATTTGACAAACGTGCCGAGAGCGCGCGGGCAGCGGTCGGCCGACGCTTGTTTCAAATCCGCATATCGGCTCTTCACATCCTCACCCAGAAGTTGCGTTGTCCATTCTGATTCGCGGAAGTTGGCCATTGCGTCATAAATGTTGTCTGGCAAGTATCGCTCCGCCTGGCGCAGGTTCTTGATCTTTGCCGTTTCTCCGTCGATTCCAGTCTTGAAAATCGAGTACATGACAAGGTACGGGTTCGCATCCGGAGCGACCGAGCGCACCTCGACGCGCATGCTCTTTTCATTGCCGATCGGGATGCGTATCATCGACCCACGATCAACGGGGGACGCCTTGATCTGATTTGGTGCTTCAAAGTGAGGATCGAGACGGCGATATGCGTTAACGCTGGCATTCAGCAACAGGCAAATGTCGTTCCCGTGAGTGAGGATCCGGTCCACGAATGACCAACCTGTCTTGCTGAGCTTCTCTTCTCCCTTCGGATCCCAGAACAGGTTCTTCCCGTTGCTGATCGAAACATTCGTGTGCATGCCGCTGCCATTCACGCCGACAACCGGCTTTGGCAGGAACGATGCGGTCAACCCCATGTTGGTGGCGACCTGCCGGCAAATCAGTTTGTAGAGTTGAATCTGGTCGGCGGCGGCGACCACTTCGCCATATCCATAATTAATTTCGAACTGTGAGGGCGCTACCTCGGGGTGATCCTTCTCATTCTGGAATCCCATGGAGCGCTGTACTTCCGCCGTCGTGTCGATAAATGAGCGCAACGGATCGCCCGGCAACGAGTGATAGTAGCCACCGGTATTCACGTACTCGAACTTTCCTGTTTCATGGTAGCGGCGCTCGGCATCAGCACCCTGAAACAAGAACCCTTCGATTTCATTAGCCGCATTCATCGTGTAGCCCTTTTCGATGTAAAGTTTCTCGGAAAGACTTTTCAGGACGCCGCGAATGTCGGCACTGTAGGGTTCTCCACTCTTGTCGATTACATTCCCGAAGACAAGAACTTTGCCAGGCCCAAAGACATCTGCCGGCGCCCAATAGAACGCGCTCCAGTCGATTCCTAGACGGAGATCACTTTCCCGCTGCGCGGTGAAGCCACGAATCGATGAACCGTCAAATGTGAGATTGTCCCAGCTCTTCAAAAGAAACTTCTTATCGTAATCAAGCATGTGGAGACGCCCTTCGAGATCGCTGAAGAGCACGGTCACAGCTTTAATTCGCTTCTCGTCGGTCAAATATTTGAGCCGCTCTTCCTGAATCTTGTGCATGGCCACGCGGTTCTTGCGTTGCTCTTTTGCCTTCAAGTTCAGTTGTTCCAGTTCGTCGTACGAAAGGGTAAGAAAATCCCGCAGCTCTGTTGACATTGTTCTCCTTCAAAAGCCGATGGACGTTGGGCGTGCTTCGTTACGGTAAGATGGGCGTCAGAATATCGCGTCACTGGCGGCGTGCCAATACTTCCTTTCATAAAAAATATCAATCGCAAGCATTAATTCGCGAAATATTCGCGCGTTTTGTGGGAAAGGAGAAAGTTCTATGAAGTCGCGTCCTCCTTTCGCTATCAGGAACTATCACACCGCTACGATCGCACGCATTCAGCGAACTAAATCGTATTAGTAAAAGAGTGAGTACTCGATTAGTGTCCCGAACGTCGATCGCTGGAAAACACCAATGCAAGTTCTTCTTTATGGCGTCCATAACTTTTTGTTGTAAGACGAACTTTTTCGATGCACCAAAACAGAAGTATTCGTTGGACTGAGAAATGGAAGGCAGTTAAGTTCAGCGTGCTGACGCGGAGGGTTCAGGGGCTCCGCTGTATCACCAGGGGGGAAAGTGGGTCATCCAAATGAGGAGTCGCTCCTACGCAGGGGCCATGGTGGTCTTTGTCTGTCTGATGTTGGTATCTCCCAGTAGAAGCCAGGATCAGACCAACTCTGCTCCACCCGCGAACGATGTGATGGCGAAGCACATTGAAGATATGGAACTGGAAATTAAAGAACTACGAGCCGAAATTGCGACATTGAAGGGCGGCGCCGAAAAGCCCGCCGTCGAGACACCTGCGCCCGCGGTACCGGCACAGAATCTCGTCAGCGGAAATACGCCGCCGGCAACGCCAACTGGACCTTCATTGGCAGGGTTGCTGGGGCCGACATCACTGAGCGGCTTTGTCGATGTCTACTACAGCCAGAACTTCAACAATCCCGATAACCAGGCGAACAGCTTGCGCTTCTTTGATGGAGCGACCAACCAGTTCGGTCTGAACCTGGTGGAACTCGTGGTCGACAAAGCTCCTGATCCCTCCAACAGTCGCACGGGATATCACGTCGCACTCGGCTTCGGGCAAGCCATGAATACTGTGAACGCCTCAGAACCGAAGGGTGGTCTGGATTTCGCTCAGTACCTGAAAGAAGCATACTTCTCCTATCTCGCGCCTGTGGGTAAAGGTTTGCAGGTGGATGTCGGTAAGTTTGTTACGCCGCATGGCGCGGAAGTTATCGAGACCAAAGATAACTGGAATTACTCGCGCGGGATTCTCTTCTCCTATGCCATTCCGTATTACCACTTCGGTATGCGGGCGAAGTATGCGTTTAACGAGAAGTATTCACTGACCGGCTATTTCGTGAACGGCTGGAACAACGTCGTCGACAACAATACAGGAAAGACGTACGGCATCAGTTTTGGTTGGAATCCCAACAAGAAGTTCGGTGTGATTGAAAACTACATGGCCGGACCTGAGGAAACCAGCTTGAACAGCAATCTCCGCCAGTTGAGCGATACCGTCATCACCTATTCGCCTACCAGCAAGCTCTCGTTCATCGTAAATGGCGACTACGGCAGAGGAGACCGTTTTATCACGGACCCCGAAACCAACGCCTTTTCGCACCCAGTGTTCTGGACCGGTGTCGCTGGTTACGTGAAATACGCGTTCAATTCTACTACTGCGGTCTCCACGCGTTATGAGTACTACGACGATCACGATGGCTATACGACGGGCACGTTCACGAATACTCATTTCAACGAGGTTACGGCCACATTTGAACGGTTGATGGCACACCACATCATCAGCCGGTTTGAATTCCGACATGATGTGTCGAACCAGCCGGTGTTCCTGAAAGGCAGTACTCCGGTGCTCGATCAGAACACGCTAACCGCTGGATTGGTATTCACGTTTGATAGCCGGGAGGCCAAATGATCGCGGCGGGAGCTGTGATGAATGTGCGTCAATTTTGGCAGTCAGAACCAGGACTGCCTTCAGTGTGGGGATCGGCGGCTTGGGCACAAACCCAACTAACCCCTGGTGTCAGCACCCTTGCCGCCCCCCGCTCCAGTATAAATCGCGACCTTGCGATAGTGGACCGGACATGAAGCCAGGTCGCTTGATGAGTTGCATTCAGGGCGCGGGGCGAGTGGTCATGCTGATGTCAGGTGGTGGAGTGCTGGTGGCAGGACTGTTTCTGCTGGAGACAGTTCCTCTCACTGCGGTGCTGATCATCGTGAGTGCGATGGGATGGGTGCTTATTTCCGCAGCAGCCCTGTGTGCAGAATACGAGCCCTGCACTATACGAGACATCAAAAGGCAGGGTGAAGAAGATACCTCAACGAAGGGAGCAATGTGAATGGCAGCAACTCGGCAGCAAGGAACGTATTTGGGAACCACACTCTTGGGTTTCACCGCGCTGATTGGAGGCCTCTACAGCGGTGGTGCATGGCTAGTGGTCAGTGCCGCAGGCGCAGCTCTACTGCTGTATTCCGGGTACGGGTTCTACCGTGCCAAAAGCATCGCCTAAGGCGTTTGAACTTAACGAAAATGGAGGAGACGAAATGAAAGTGCTTGGAATTGCAATGGCAGTGCTTGGCTGGCTGATCCCTGTAGCCACACTGGTGATTACGCAGTCGACAACGGCTCGTATGGTGATTTGTCTGCTGGGGCTGGCGCTTTCGCTGGTTGGGATTTTGGTTGTCCTGAACAAGGGTCATCTCAAAGAAGCAATCTGGAAGGCTTGAGATCGATCCGGCTCAGTATTAAGGCTGGTCGCACGATATGGCTTCTCGCCGGAGCCAGCTTCGAATTTATCAATTGTCCTCAAGGAGACAGGAATGAGCAGAATCTTGAAGCTATGTTCTCTGACGATCGTACTACTGCTGTGCGGCCTCTCGGCCTGGGCACAGACCCAAAGTTCGACGAGTGGCAGCGCTCCGGCTACCGCTCAGTCATCCGCGCCAGTGCCGGCGATGGATGCTCCGTTGAATGTGAAAATGGCGCAGCCTCCGTCCACGGATGATCTCGCTAAAGGAGATCCAGGTGGAACGAAGACGGGAACTGTGAACGACATCATCGTTTCGGATCCCAACAAGGGCCTCACTCTTTCGGACACTGTAAATCAGGTGGGACAGAATCGCATTGCCATCAATTTCACCTGGACATTGATCACCGGCTTCTTGGTCATGTTTATGCAAGCTGGGTTCGCGATCGTAGAAACCGGTCTCTGTCGCGCAAAGAATGCTAATCACACCATGATGATGAACTTCATGGTGTACGGATTTGGGCTCTTTGCCTTCTGGGTCTGTGGGTTCGCCCTCCAAATGGGCGGGTGCGCCCCTGCTGGAACCCTGGGTGGTGCTAACCCCCTCAATTCAGAACACACGATCTCGCTTCTGGGAAAAACGTGGGGACTGTATGGGACGAGAGGGTTTTTCCTCAGCGGAACTACTTACGACGTTGGTGTCATGGTGATCTTCCTCTTCCAGATGGTGTTCATGGATACGGCACTCACGATCGTAACCGGCGCTGCAGCGGAGCGCTGGAAGTACGCTGCTTTCGCAGTCTCATCGGTCTTCATGGGCGCGATTACCTATCCATTATTTGCCAACTGGGCTTGGGGTGGTGGCTGGCTCTCTCAGCTCGGAGTGAATTTTGGCCTTGGGCACGGGTACGCAGATTTTGCTGGTTCCGGAGTCGTGCACGCGGTGGGTGGTTTGACAGCATTGGCCTTGGCTCTCATCATCGGGCCGCGTATAGGCAAGTTCAATCGCAATGGGACGCCCAACGCCATGCCGGGCCATGACATCGTCATCGTCCTAACGGGATGCTTCATCCTGGCCTTCGGTTGGTTCGGGTTCAACCCGGGAAGTACGTTGGCCGCCTCAGGAAACGGAGCTCTGCGCATCGGGTCCGTCGCAGTGAATACGATGCTTGCAGGATGCACCGGTTCTTTCGGCGCTCTGCTTTACATGTGGATGCGTTACGGAAAGCCGGATGCTTCTATGACGGGCAACGGCCTGCTTGCCGGGTTGGTGGCCATTACCGCGCCCAGCGGCTTCGTGAACCCAGTGTCCTCCGCCATCATCGGGCTGATCGCCGGATTTCTGGTCTGCATCAGCGTGGAATACGTTGAGCGCGTGCTAAAGGTCGACGATCCAGTGGGTGCTATCTCTGTCCACGGAACGAACGGGTTATGGGGCGTTATCTCGGTCGGGCTCTTCGCCGACGGCGCTTCCAACTACGGTGGCAGCTGGAATGGGGTAAACGGCTCGGTCCGGGGACTGTTCTACGGCGATCCGGGGCAGCTAGTCGCTCAGCTCATCGGCGTCGGCACTCTCGTCGGATTCGTCTTTGGCCTCTCTTACGCAGCTAACTTTGTTATCCACAAGGTGGTGGGCCAGCGCGTAAGTGCTGAAGATGAGCTCGAAGGCCTTGACATACCAGAGATGGGTGCACTTTGTTATCCCGACTTTGTGCTCAAGCCGACCTCTACTCCGGCTGGCGTTACTGCAAGGGAAGCAGCCGACGTCGCTATACCTATGCATGTCGCGCGGGAGACAGCATGATAACCAACCACGCGATGGTTCTGCAGCAGGAGTTGGCACAGAACTGTATTTCTACTTCCACACCCTTGCCGAGTATTTCAGCGGCAGCAGCCGCTGCATTTCGCGAGGGTCTGGAGCACTTCCAGGTTGGAGATCCGGGAGCCGCGCTCGAGGCGTTCTCCCGGAGCGCCCTTCAGGCTCCCGAGTGCGCCGAGGTACGCATTTTTCTTGGACTGGCCAATGCTCTTACGTTCAACATTTATCCAGCGCTCGATCAACTGGAAAAAGCCACCGAGCTTGAGCCAGGCAGCTTTGCGGCCCATTTCACTCTCGCACAGTTGAATTTCAAACTCCGCATTCCGGACAAAGGCTACAGCGCCGCGCGAGAAGCGCTTCGCTGCGCTACCACTCTGGAACAGCGCACCTTGCTCACTCAGTTACTTAAGGAGGAAAGAGCGCGAGAACGTAACGGTATCGCGCGGCCCTCCTTCAGCAAGCCATGGTTCCATCGCTTGTTTCGGAAACGTACAACTGCCATGGCGGTAGCGGCTGGAAATTAGAGAGTATTTCACCAGGTAGTGGATAAACGGAGGAGGGGATATTTATGCTCCAGAACTTTTTCGAATCCTTAAAGAAGCAGCGCCTAGCTTGGAGCTGTGCGGCCGTGGTCGCTTTTATCCTCTCTGTATACGGGCACGCGCCAGTTCTTCCGGTTCTCGGCGGTTGCCTTTTGGCCGTTGGCATCAGCGCACTTCGAAAGTTGCCTTCTTCGGTCTCTCGAGGCAGCAAGTGAGTGTCTCGCTCCAGATTCTCCTGTGCATCGCAGTTGTGATCGTCACCGCAAAGCTGGCGGCCGCAGCTTCTTCTCGTCTAGGTCTTCCTCTAGTTTTGGGGGAACTGATTGCGGGCGTGATTCTGGGGCCTTCAGTACTTAACCTTTGGGGCATTCCCTGGCTTGCGCACAATTCTTTGCTTTCGGTCCCGGAGATCTTCAAGATCCTCGCGGACCTGGGGGTTGTGTTCCTGATGTTCGTGGCCGGCCTTGAGACGGACATCGCGATGCTGCGTAGCACTGTCGGCCCAGCCTTCTGGTCGGCTGCGGGTGGAGTCGTGCTTCCTATGGCTGGTGGCTACGCGCTGTCGAGAGCATTCGGATTCAGCACTGTAGAATCCGTGTTCATCGGAACCATTCTTACCGCGACCAGCGTGACGATTACCGCGCACACATTGATGAATCTTAATCAGCTTCGCTCAAAGATTGGCTCGACGATCCTCGGCGCCGCTGTCATTGATGACGTCCTCGGCTTGATTGTCCTTTCAGTCGTGATCGCACTGGCACCTCAGATGGCGAACGCCGGTGATGCCTCGTGGCGCGGACTAGCCGGCATTCTAGGGCGCTTGGTGTTTTGCCTGATCACTATGGTCGCTTTCGGCCCCATAGTCGCGCGATGGGCAATCAAGTACTCCACCCGTCTCCACGGTCATCATACTGAGACTGCTGTTGCACTCGTGGTCGCGATGCTCCTAGCCTTCGACGCACAGTGGCTCGGCGGAATGGCCGCCATTACCGGTGCCTATCTCGCGGGATTGTTTATCGCCATGACTCCCTCCCGTCAGACGGTCAATGACGATTTGCGACCGATGTTGAACTCGTTTTTCGGGCCTGTCTTTTTTGTGTCGGTGGGAATGGGAGTCAATGCACGGCACATCGGGGGGAGGGTGGGCTTCTTCCTGATTTTGCTTGCGATAGCGATCTTCGGGAAGGTTCTCGGATGCGGAATGGGCGCCTATGGCACTGGATTTTCGCGGCGAGACTCGCTCGCAGTCGGCGTGGGTATGATCCCACGCGGTGAAGTTGGCCTGATTACTGCCAGCCTTGGTCTTACGGCTGGTTTGGTGACACAAGACGTCTATGTCCAGTCGGTAGCACTGGTTTTAGTCACTACCTTAATCACCCCCGCGCTTTTGCGGTTCTGCTTTTCGAAAGCAGAGACAACGACGGAGGTGTCTGGGGCGTTGGATAGGCTTCCCGTTCCCGCCGGCGCGAGCGAACTCGGCGACGCCTAGAGTCGTTGAAGATTACCAGTGGCAAATTGTTCAAAAGCACTACAAATCCTTATTGGGGGCGAGGAACAAAAATGATGACCAAGGTAGAAGCGATCATTCAGCCGACAAAGCTGGAAGCAGTGAAGGAAGTCCTGTCCGGGCTCGGAATCGATGGTCTGACAATTTCTGAGGTTCGCGGACACGGTCGCCAGAAGGGCCACACCGAGATGTATCGGGGACGGGAATACTCGGTCGATTTGTTGCCTAAGATCAAGATTGAATCAGTGATGGACGATAGCCTGGTGGATGCGGCAGTGACAGCAATTCTCCAAACTGCAGCCACCGGGAAAATTGGCGACGGAAAAATCTTTCTGACCAAGGTTGAGGAAGCAATTCGCATCCGCAATCAGGAGCGTGGCGTGGGCGCACTCTAGTTTCCAGGATGCCCGATCGCGGTGGTCGGCGAATTCCTGCTACTATGCCCGACACCATGAGAAATGTCTTGGATCAGATCGTTGCATACCGAAGTGGCGCCGTCGCAGTCCTGCTGGTAGCTGCCTTTCTTGAGGCATATGGAGACTCATGCTTTCAAGCAGGACTGTATCGCTCTTCCGGTGTTTCTAGATTTCTTGTTTTCTTGGTCGGAGCAGCGTCGCTTGCCTCCTACGGCCTCGTCGTAAACATACCCCGCTGGAACTTCGGCAGACTTTTGGGTGTCTACGTAGTGCTGTTCTTCCTGTGCGCCCAAATCATCGCAAAAGTAAAATTCGGCCAGGTGCCGAGTGTCGGGGTGGTCGTAGGGGGAGTACTTATCACAGCTGGTGGTGCGATTGTCTCGGTCTTCGGGTCTTAGTTATCTTGCGACATGCGGCTCGAGGAGATATTGGAAAACCTCGAGCCGTTTCGGATCGTAGGCCGGTGATCAGTTGGGTTGCGGCGGAGTGCCGGCGGGAGCGCCCTTAGGAGCCTTCCGCGTTTCATCCGCGTCCACCGAGAACAACATGTAGTGATCGAAACTATGCTTCCGGTAGTAACGGTGCTTTCTGAAATCGAGATAGATTTCCGCGCTCTGAGGTAGCCACAGTTGCACATTCTTCTTGGTGAAGGGAACGGGTCCGTAGTCCACAATCTGGTGTTCGCTCGCCAACCGGATCTGCGGCAACGGGTCTACCAACTCCGACTCAATGTGTACCACCTGGAAACTGTCTGCTCTGATCCATGCGCGACCCTTCAGCTTCAGTGAGTACACCTGGCTACCGACTTTGTAGTCGTGCATTCGGGCTGGCCGATCGTCGCGCTGTTTGAAATGGACAAGCCATGTTGCCTGTCCGTGCCAGGCTCCCAGACCCTCGCAAACCATCTCGAAGTTGTCTCTCATGTCGGGATGAAAAACTAAGGCAAGGGTCGCGAAGCCGGTACTGGCAATTTGATCTGGAAAATCCGCAATACCAAGATGTTCTTCACGAAATTCGTCAACGGCTACGTATCCTGGAGTCGTTTCTGATATGGAGGCCACGTAGTTGAACTGTCGTGTGTCTTTCGTCAGTGGATTGCCCATGTCATCGAGTTGTTCATGGAGCAGATGTTCGATCGCCGAAATGCGCGAAACATCGTCGACGAATTTTTTCACTCGAAGTCCTGAAGTTTGAATCACAGCATCATATGGACAAGGTGTGTCGGCGGCTACCAAAGGCTTCACCTCATCCACGCCTGCCGGTTTCCATGGCTTAACAGAGAAGCTCGGCTCCGGCGATGCAACCAACGAATCTATGCCGCTGATGGAGGCCAACGTGGTTGTCGAACCCGTGCCAACATTTTCTGGGCCGCGAGTTTCGAGCTTGGATATCAGTTCGCGCACCTGCGGAGCTGCAGGATTCTTCGGCGCATCCTCCAGAAAACTCTTCAGGACCTTGATGCCCTCATCCTCTTGTCCTAGATTTACGAGGGCCTGGCCTAACACCAGCTGCGACGGGTTTGCCTTAATCTTGTTGTCCCCGATGGCCAGCAAAGCCTGTTCCTTTGCCTTCCCAAAGTCCCGTTGCTTCAGGTACGCGTCCGCAAGAAAGTGGTGCGCCATCCATGAATCAGGCTCCACATCGACGGCCTGGCGCAAGATTGTAGAAGCCCCAACATAGTCGCCTTGTCGTAAGCCGACTCGTCCCAGAAGGGTAAGCGCCTGGGAATCTCGCGGGTTGATGGTGGTTGCACTTTGGAGCAGGCTCTTCGCGCGATCGAAGTCTTCTTTCTGGTAATACACATATCCCAACAGGAAGTTCAGGTCTGCGCTTGCCGGAGCAGCCTGATACGCCGCATCGAGCCACTTTTGGGCGTTGTTGAGGTTGCCCGACTTCAGCGCGGAAACACCCTTCCGTGCTTCTTTTCGAGCCTTGGTAGGTAGTGCCTGGTCGGCATCCCGAATGGCGATTGCAGAGGGATCGGATTCCAGCACTACCTCCAGGTGATACGTACTGTTTTGAGTTGAAAGCTCCAGCTCTTTGTGAGTGGTGATGTATCCGACCGCGCTGACCTCAATCGCATAATGGCCGAACTGCAACCCGGGAATTAGCGCTTCAGAGTTCCCGTCTGTAGTCTGCCACGAGTCAGTATGAGTGCTTTGATTAGTGATCTTCACCATGGCCTGTCGATCAAGCCTGGCCTTGCTGGCCGTTGTGACCTTTAGCACGAGCGGAGTTCCGCCGTTTGAGTAGTAGCCTGCAGTTGTGCTCGTTGTGGACATCATGTCGTTGAATGCGTCTCCCCGCTGACCAAACGCACTCGTGCATGGCATCCAGAGTAAGAGCAAGGCGGCGTTGACAAGCCGAAGGAAAGCAAGCGATAGACTTCGATAGGTCATAAAGCGGCGCCTTCGAGAGTTTCTCATGGGCCGTCAGGTGGGTCAATTAAGGACTTGTAAAGAGTGTGTCAGCCCAGTATCTCATTGGAAAAAAGGCCGCCGGAAGCCATTCGGCGGCCTGCTAGTTGACCTCACTCACATCGAACAACTGCCCTTTGCCGCTTAAAGCGAGGGTTTGCGGGCTTCCAATCGTGTTGTCGAATACCTTGAACGTCGCGCTCTCACTTCCCGCTGTACAAGGCGCAGAATTTTCACAAGGATTCGCGACAGAAATGGAATTCGACCTTACTGGTTCGCCGGTGGTCCGGCGCCTGGTTCCTCGCTGCGATGACTTTCCTCGGACAATTTGCGCAACGATAGTCTCTCCCGATGCGCCAGCAGCAATCCAAGCGGTACCACGGCGGCGAACGTCACCAGCCAGAGCAAGATCCCGCAACTTGCCGCCATCTCGGGCGGGGCATCGAACACACTCGACAGAGTCGCGATGGTCGCCATTTGAGATCCGCCTCCGACAGCGGGCAATTGCAGCATCGATCCCAGCATGCTGGCAAAGATCAGAATCAGAAGCTGCGAAACCGGAATGTCCAGCGCGGCAGCACCGTAAGAGTGAGTCACTTCCTGGTAGGCGAGAGCAATCATGTACCACATGCCAACCGATACCACACTCAGCCACAGCAGCGACATTGGACTGTGAATAGTATTCAGACCCATGCCGAATTCACGCACTTTTTGTGCCAGTCTGTGGCCAAGACTTGCACCGACTTTGGAGTGCACGTTCGCGAATCGCAGTTCTACCCACTGTGCCGCAGCATCACCGTTCTTTCCAATCACTACTGCTGCTGCGCCCGTTGCCGCGACAATCCCAATTAATATGAATCCGGCTTCACGAAAGCGTTGATAGTACTCCGGGTGAGGAATCGACTGCAGCGCGCTCGGAAGAAAAATCGCCAACGCCATCAAGACCGCGAACGCACCAACATCGAAGATGCGCTCGACCGCCCAAACAGCGAGTTGGGAGGAGAAGGGAAGATCCGTTCGTCTCGCGATCAAATACGGCCGAATAAACTCACCCGCCCGCCCGAGCAGCGCCAGGCCAGTGAATCCGATCAGTGTTGTTGAAACTAGTGCGGTCAGCGACGCCTTGGGCCTCACAGGCCGGAGAAAAATCTTCCACCGAATCGCCCTTACCACGTAAGCGAGATAGATGAGGATGATGCCGTGGAAAACGTGCCATTTCTTGATCCGATGCGTCTGGCTCCAGAACGTTCCCCAGTCGAAGGTTCGCCAGTGTCGATACTGAAGGTAAATGAGAATTGCCAGGATGAGTAAGACAACAACGCTGGCAAGGATGCGTTTTTTATCCATGAAAGGGGAGCAATCCACGCCGCGAGCCCAGCAACGCGAAGCAGGGAAACGGCACCACCCAAGTTACCCGACTCAGCCACCGGGGTCAAACGTGATTGCGCAGAGCTGTCGCTTGATCAAAGAGCATTTATTACTTGCTCGATGAGCTAACTTTTGGGGGAATTGTGTTCTTGGAGTTGGCCGAGGCAGTCACCGCTGTTGGTGTCGTCTTTTTCTGCTGGGCTACTGTTTTTTTGGTTGCAGAGGCGGCTTTTTCTTGCGCGATCTTCTTCTTGTTGAAGTCTCTCACAATCCGAGCCACGTACGCTCGGGTCTCATGATAAGGAGGGACGCCGCCAAACTGTTCCACCCGCTGCGGTCCGGCGTTGTATGCAGCCAAGGCTTTTATCAGGTCGAAGTTGTACCGCTCGAGCAACTCCCGCAAGTACTTGGTCCCGCCTTCAACGTTGGCCTGGGCATCGAAGGTGTTCGGCACGCCCAACTGCGACGCCGTCCCCGGCATCAACTGCATCAGCCCCTGGGCGCCTTTGGGCGATACTGCGCGCACGTTGAATCCGCTCTCCGCTTTGATAACGCTGTTCACCAAGTCGGGATCCAGACGATACCTCCCGCTGGCCTCATTTACGACCGTAGAAAGATCAGTTACGGGACGGGCAGGGAATTCGCGAGGCTGCTTGGTGGATGGCGCGCCAACTGACGATCGAGCGCCAGAAGGTAATACCTCCGGGGCCGACTCGAAGTGATCTATCTCTGCGCTGGGCACGTCGACAAAGCTGGCTCCATCGGCATTGACATACAGCCGCGTAACGGAACCGACAACTTCGCGTCGAGCATGCTGGATAGAGAATCCGTTTTTAAGTACCGCGACTTCGCCCGCTAGGCAGGGAAGAGTCATCACCACAAGAACTGTGATGATCCACATACCGCGCCATGCACAAAAACGTTTCATCGCTTTGTCAACGAAGAATGACTAACTGCCCGCAACGATCTCTTCCACGGCTGCCGCGAGGCCGCAGTCGTGATTCGCGCGGGTTACTCTCCAGCCGCGACCACGTAACTCCTCGCACGCATTTCCCATGATAACCGGATGCCCTGCAAACTCAAGCATCTCAACATCATTGTGATTGTCACCAACGGCCATGACCTCTTCCCGCGTATATCCGCGGTGCCGCGCCCATCTTTCCAGTGCGTGCCCTTTCGAACAACCCGCATTGAGCACATCAATCATCAGCAAGTCCCGTGCCGGATACTCGGTTCTCAGCACAGTGACTCTTCCACCCATTCCTGCACCGTTAAGTGTCTGCAAAGCCTCGCTCATGCGAGCTATGGTTCCACAAAACATTGCCTGCACAGGATCAGTCACCAGAGCATTCTCGATCGGAACAACAAATTCGATAAACTCTATGTTCTTTTCGAGCCAGCGGCGGATGCTTGCGCTGAGTTCATCCAGACCTTCCAGCACGAGCGCACCCTTCGTTTCCTGATCAAACGTCAGAACGGTGTTTCCTCGAAATTCTTGCATCGCCCGGCATAGTTCCCGGCATTTCTCCGCTGGCATCATGTCGCGATGAAATGTCTCCCCGCTCAGCGACCGGGTGACAGCACCATTCGAACTGATGAGCCACAAATCGAACCCGAGTTGCTTTGCGATGGGGAGCGCGAACGAGTGCCTCCGTCCCGTGACCAGCACAATCTCAATACCGGCCGCATGGGCTCGCCGCAGTGCTGCCAGATCCCCTTCAGAAATCTGAAATTGTGGATTAAGGAGCGTACCGTCGATGTCGCTCGCCAGCAGCCGGATGGATGGCTTCAAAAACGTAACCACTCTTCAATCTTAGCATCGGGGACGAAGTTCACTCACTCGGCAACCGCCCCAACAGGCTGTTCGCCTTGCGGAACCATGGCCGCTCGCGCCGTCGCAGATATCCGGGCATGGTCGGCTTCTTGTCGAGGATCTTCTGCGTCCAAACTCGCGCCTCTGCGTTCCGTCCTTGTGACTCCAGGTAGAGCGCGTAGTGATAATACGTCTCCGAAAGCGTAGAGATCCGCGTCGCTTCGCGGAACATTGCATCCGCTTTTTCAGTTTGACCTGTTCGTGAATACGCCCATGCGAGGAGGCCCTTCGCGCGATGAAAGTCGTAGTCTACGTCCGACGTTACTGTTCGTTCCAGGTCCTGCACCGCCGCTGCAAAATCACCTAGCTCCACTTCCGCAATGCCTCGCCTATAGAAAGGATCGACATGATCGGTGCGAGACGAGATCGCACGATCATAAGCGGCCCTGGCGCGCGCGAAATTACCGTCATCCAGATATAGCAAACCCAGCTCTTCGTAGTTGCCGGCCGACGGATTGTCGAGAACAGTTCGCTCCAGCTCTTGAATTCGTCTTCGCCGCGGAAAGACCTGGAATGAGCTTCGTAACAATCCCGCGTCCGGGATGACTTCCATGAAAATGTAAACTAGAGCGCCAATGGGATGGATCAGGATGATCCAGATCCAAAATGTATCGGGGCGTCGGCGAATGAAGTGGATGATCGCCACCGCCCGCAGTATCCATGACCACCACGAGAATGCAAAGAAGAGAAACGATCCCATAAGGAAATCGCACTATAGCATGGACGTGAGCTTTCCTTCGTGAACCTTAGTGTCCTCAGTGGTCAGTGGGTTGTGCCCGGTCACGAACCTGAGTAGACATCGCCCATCATACGCGTTACCCTCTCCCCCATGAATCGACGCGACTTTGTTGTAGGCTCCGCCGTCACCGCTGCAGCCGCCTCCCTTCCTCGTCGCTCACACGCCGAACAAGCTGATCTCAAGCCGATCTTCGCCGAAATTACGAAACGCCATGACGAATCCGTAAAACGCTTGCAGACCTGGATCCGTCAGCCGTCGATTGCCGCCGAGAATCGCGGCATGAACGAAGGCTGCGAACTTACGATGCAGATGCTTCGCGATGCCGGGTTCCAGTCTGTCACCAAAGTTCCCACCGATGGCCAACCCGGGATTTTCGCCACGCTCGACGCCGGAGCACCACGCACGCTGGGCATCTATTTCATGTACGACGTGAAACAGGTCACTCCGTCGGAATGGTCCTCTCCTCCATGGGACGCCGCACTACTCGACAAGCCCGGTCTCGGCAAAGTTGTGATGGGTCGTGGAGCCGTGAATCAGAAAGGACCAGAAGAGGCATTCCTCGCCGCGTTACACGCGATTCGTGCAGCGGGCCGAAAGCTGCCGATGAATCTTGTCCTGGTTGCCGAAGGCGAAGAGGAAATCGGATCTCCGCATTTTCCCCAGATCGTCCACAAGTCAGAAATCGTTGCCGCCCTAAAGAAAGCGGATGGAATCTACTTGCCTTCTGCCTCCCAGGACCTTGATGGCAGCATTACCATTACTCTCGGCGCCAAGGGCGTCATCGAACTCGAACTTGTTTCCAGTGGCGAACACTGGGGACGCGGGCCCTCGCACGACGTCCATTCCAGCGAGAAAGCCCGCATCGACAGCCCCGCCTGGCGCCTGATTCATGCTCTGAACACGCTGGTTTCTGCCGACGGAAACACTCCCGCCATCGCCGGGCTCGCCGACAAAGCCCGGCCGCTCACCGACGCAGAGAAGCGGATGATTGCAGTCGCAGCCAAACGCTCCGACGAAAAGCTCGCCATGACTTCTTACGGCGTGAAGCATTGGATCAACGACGTGGGCTGGCAGGAATCGATCGAAATGCTGATGTCGCGCCCCACTGTAAACATAGAAGGATTGGTTGGCGGTTACACGGGACCGGGCGGAAAGACGATTCTCCCGCATCGCGCCGTTGCCAAGATGGATTTGCGACTGGTTCCAGACATGACTGCAGCTGGCGCCTTGGCCGCGTTGAAAGCGCACCTTGCCAACCAGGGGTTCGGCGACATCGAAGTTAATATGACGGGCGGATATGATCCCAACAGCACATCTGCGGACTCCAAGCTGATTCAGACCCAACTCAAAGTGTATCGCTCGAAGGGAATCGATCCCCTGATCCTGCCGCGCAGCGCCGGATCGTGGCCCGGCTATGTATTCACTGGCGACCCGCTTCATCTGCCGGCCGGACACTTCGGCATGGGCCACGGCGAAGGTGCCCATGCCCCGGATGAGTATTACCTGATCGAATCCACGAATCCGAAAGTGCAGGGAATCGATGAAGCCGTCCGATCCCACGTGGAGTTCTTGTACGAAATGGCAGGATAACGGAACCCGTTACTTCTTTACTTCCGTTTGAGGGACAGGTGGAGCAGGCACTGCCATCAGGATCTGTTTTGCTGCCGTCGGCAGTTTGTCAGCATTCGCGCATAGCAAGCTCACTTGCCACATCTGCGTCGTCGAGAGCTTCTTCTCAAAGCCCGGCATGCCCGTCATGCGAATGCCTCCAGAAACTTTCCAATATGTCTCACCCGGAAGATCGTCCGTCACGCCTTTGCCTTCCATCAATTTAGGGGGTTTGGGAAACATTCCCTCTGCGATCGCGGTCTGTGGCTGCCCGGGCAGTCCATGGCACACCGCGCAGTGTTCTTTGTAAATCTCAGCGCCAGCAGTCAGCGAGGTATCATCTGCTGCGATCGGCACGCTCTTGGGCACTTCCTTGTCCTGCCGCGCATGCAATGCCATGCGAGCGAACGCCCTTTCAAATGGCATCGGTGGCGCCGACGTTGCCACAGGTGCGATTCCTCTCGAAAAATAGTAGTAGATCCCCAAGGGAACCAGCACAAGTCCAACAATTACTCCGAAGAAGAACTTTCGCATGAACACTCTCCTGAGAAACTAAAAGCGGTAATCGATACTATCGCACCTCTTTGAGAGTACGCGAAGTGAGGTGGCCGGAACGCAGACACTTGCGGACCGATCGTCGACTCTGGGATTCTATTCATAGGCTGCGTCCAGATATTGCCTTACGATGCAGCCTAAGGCACTTTTTTCTCGCGCAACGATGTGGAGGTTTGAGACAAATGTCGGATGTCCAAGTGGATCTCTTGAAGTCGTTCCGAGATTTCATCAAGACAGCGGAAGATGGTGCTGTCATTCCACCGGTCGATGAAAACGATCTCAAGGCCCTCCATGAGTTGTGCGTGGAGCGTGCCAAGCGATATTGCGGCAAAGATGGAGTGATCAGTATTGAGTCCACAGCCCGCGCCTGCAGTCTACACGCCAACCTTCCGGCGGTCTGGTTGCGTCACACACAGTTGCGATCGCTGTACAGGCATGGTCTTCTCACAGAGTGGCAGAGCGGGACAGTGCTTAACGATGCAGTATTTCGACTTGCCGCATCGATTCCGATGCGCGGAACCCAGATCGACGCTGATGCCTTTCTTCAAGAACTCCGTGCAGCAACTGTCAGCTAAGATTCCGAGACCATCCTTTTACAAACTTCCGACTCGTAAGTGACAAGGTCATTTCAACCTCGCCATACTCTGCCCTCACCGTGACTCGGATCCCTGCACAAATCGCGGAATCCAGCAAAGACTTTGGAGTGGAGAATCATGGGTAACGAAGTAACGCGCTCAATCGAGGAGTCGGCAACGACCAGCCGCTCCAATCGTCGCTCGTTTCTGAAAAATACCGCTGTCGCAGGGGCCGCGGCCACCGTCGGCGCAGGCATCCTCAGCAAAGCGGTTCCGGCGTACGCCAAGGGTACCAGCGGAAAACTGAGCAATGGCGATGCTGCCATTCTCCGTTTTGTCTGCGCCGCGGAAATTATTGAAAGTGATATTTGGCTTCAGTACAACGAACTCGCCGGCGTGCAAGATGGGGAAGTCGAGAAGCTGGCAAGCCACCTGATCCCCGGATATCCATCCCAGCCTACCGGGGGAAATGAAGACTACACCGAAGCCATCGAGCAACTCGACGAGGACATGAACCAATACATCTCCGACAACACCGAAGATGAGCTGAGTCACGAAGTCTTCCTGAACGCCTACCTGCGCTCCAAGGGCGCGGAGCAAGTGAATCTCGATGCCTTCCGTACCCTGCCTTCCAGCCAAGCGACCGGCTCGAACAAAGGCTTTGGGCGCCTTACCAATCTCACGCAGCTAACGATTCACACCGATTTCTGGACACGCTACCGCAGCAGCAAGAGCAATCCCGACCTCCGCGACGTACTTCCGAACCCGATTCCCACCCTCGCGGTTGGACAGCACACTGCCATTCCGCGTACCGACGCCGACCTGAGCGACGACACTTTTCTTCAGGCGATTGGCAACACAGCCGGATTCCACTTTGCTTGGATCGAGCAAGGGGGCACCAGTCTCTACCCGATGCTTGCGCAACGTGCCAGCGACGTCGAAGTGCTGCGCGTTCTACTCAGCATTGGGGGCGTTGAGATCTGTCACTTCCAGACCTGGCAAGACAAAGCGGGCAACGCACCTCCGTTGGCGAACGTGGTTGATCCCGTCACTGGCGTTTCAGTTACGTTCCCCGATCTCAACTCGCGGGGCGGCGAGCTGACTCAGACCAACCTGATCATGCCTGAGCCCACAGCTTTCCTGAGCCGACAGTTCCCTCCGTGCTCGATTATTCGTCCCACGGAGACAGATGGAGCGGCCATGGGAGCGGTTAAAGCACTTACCGGAGACGGACTGTTCATCGGACAGTCGCAGCAGTTCATGGAACTGCTCAATGACTTGGCATCGGATGCCGACGCTGCCCAGCGCAACGGCCATCGCCGCTAGACATGTTTCACCAGGTGGTGGTCCTGACTGAGTTGTCGTGCTGCAAAGCGGCACGACAACTCAGTCGAGGATTCAAAGTCAGCATTTGAAATGTTATGGAGCACTCATGTTTGAAGGACTGTTTCAACCGATGCATTTGCTGCTAATCTTCGGCATCGCCCTGTTAGTTCTAGGTCCGAAGAAGCTCCCTGAACTGGGCAAAGGCCTGGGCGACAGCATTCGCGGCTTTAAAAGCGCCATGGCAGCAAAAGACGAATTACCTACTCCAAAGCCCGAAGAGAACAACCAAACACCCACGACCAAGTCCAACGGAAACGCCTGACGCCCGCCGCCTGCTCTTTTGCTACACTCGCACTCAGCATGTTGACGCATCTGGAATGCACCCGCTGTGGCGAGCACTATCCCGCCGACCGTCCTCAATCAGTCTGTCCGAAAGATGCCGGAATCTTATATGCGCGCTACGATCTTGCTGTCATTAAGCGCAACTTTTCCTCCGCTCGCCTCGCTCTTCGCGCTCCCACCATGTGGCGATACGATGCCGTCCTCCCAGAAGCCAATCCTGTTTCCCTCGGCGAAGGATTCACGCCGATGCTTCCGAGCCGGGAGTTTCCGAACGTCTACATCAAAGACGAAGGCCTGAACCCGACGGGATCATTCAAAGCCCGAGGCCTCTCCGCCGCCGTCACCATGGCTCGCCACTTCGGCCTGAAGAAACTTGCCGTCCCGTCTGCGGGAAATGCGGCGGGAGCCCTCGCAGCCTACGCGGCGACTGCCGGACTTGAGGCCCACATTTTCATGCCGAAAGACGTTCCCGCGGCGAATCGGATCGAGTGCGACTACTACGGCGCAAACGTCACCCTCGTTGACGGACTCATCAGCGACTGCGCGAAGAAAGTTGCCAAACTAAGAGAAGCCGACACTTGGAAAAAAGACGGCTGGTTTGACGTCAGCACTACAAAAGAGCCGTACCGTGTCGAAGGCAAGAAGACCATGGGATATGAAGTCGCCGAGCAACTCGGCTGGCGCATGCCGCAAGGCATCATCTATCCCACCGGCGGAGGCGTCGGCCTTCTCGGCATGTGGAAAGCATTCGGAGAAATGGAAGCCCTGGGATGGATCGGTCCTGAGCGTCCAAAGATGATCGTTGTTCAATCAGCAGGATGCGCTCCAATTGTTAAAGCATGGGATGAAGACAAACAGTCCTCCGAAATGTGGCCGAATGCCGCGACACTAGCCTCGGGCCTGAGAGTTCCAAAACCCTACGGGGATTATCTGATTCTCGACATATTAAAGAAGAGCAAGGGAGGCGCCGTCAGCGCCACGGATCAAGAAATCCTTGAGGCGACGCGTCACTGGGCAAAATTCGAAGGGATCTTCGCCGCTCCGGAGGGTGCAGCCTGCCTGGTTGCCTATCGAAAACTGATCGCTAGCAAATTCTTCAAGCCCGAGGACACGGTGGTGCTCTTTAATACAGGCAGCGGCCTGAAGTACCTGGATGTTCTGGATCCAAGTTTGGCGGTCTCGCCGGCGAAACCGGTAGCGGCTGTCAAGCCCGCAGCGCGTCAAATTGGCGGCATCATCGGACCGTACTAATACAAACTTCGAGTCAGGACATTTGAAAGATTATGTCCGCCTCTGTGCCCATCTGTGTCCCCTGTGGTGAAATAGATTCTCAAGCCATGACCGATCGCCTCTATTACCACGACTCCTTCCTCTACAACTTCGAAGCGGAAGTGCGAGAGATCGCCAACAGCCCACGGCCGGCACTTTTTCTCGATCGCACCGTCTTCTATCCAACCAGCGGTGGCCAAATCTTCGACACAGGTTTGATCGAAACGGAAAATGAGAAGTTGACAGTGACCGAAGTCGCCGACGCGGAAGACGGAAGGATCATTCACTATCTCGAAGCCTTACCCAAAGAAATCAAGCCCGGGACCAGAATCCGCGGCCAGATCGACCGCACCCGCCGCCGCGATCACATGCAGCAACACACCGGACAACACGTCCTCTCTGCTGCTTTCGTCCGTCTTTTTAACATGCCCACAGTGTCGTTCCACATGGGCGACGACTACTGCTCCATCGACCTCGACACTCCATCCATGAGCAAAGATCAGATCGAGGCCGCCGAGCGCCTCGCCAATGAAATCATCCTCGAGAATCGCCCGGTGTCGATCCGCTTCGTCACGCGTGATGAGGCAGGGAAGCTTGGCCTCCGCAAGATTCCGCCGGCGGAACGAGACGAACTCCGCCTGATCGACATCCATGACTTCGACCTGAGCGCCTGCGGTGGCACCCATGTGAACCAGACCGGCCAGATCGGCTGCATCCTCCTACGCAAGACAGAAAAAGTCCGCCAGGGATGGCGCGTCGAATTCATCGCCGGACAACGAGCTGTCGCAACCGCACGCCGCGACTACTCCACACTTACGGAAGCCGCGGGACTGTCTTCCTCGCACATCTACGATGTACCGCAGCAAGTCCGAAAGTCGCTCGAAGAAATCCGCTCACTCCGCAAGCAGCGCGAGCAGGCACAAGAAGAATTGACCGAGGCCCAGGCCATAGCGCTCCTCAGCGAAATTCAGGAAATCAACGGCCGCAAGCTCGTAATACGCACCTTCGCAGATCGCGACATGAACTCGCTGAAGTTGCTGGCTCAGAGACTCACTCGCCAAGGCCCGAACGTAGTCGCCCTGCTCGCCACTACATCTCCGCAACCATCGCTGGTTTTCGCCCAGTCCCCCGGGCTGCAGCACGACATGGGAGCGCTGATGAAAGAAACCATGTCAAAATTCGGCGGCCGCGGCGGCGGCAGCAAGGACATGGCCCAAGGCGGACTCTCCAGCGCTGAACCCATTCAGTCGGCACTCACCCAGGCCTCAATGGCGCTAGTCGCCTAGAAGCCATCTAAACCTCAAGACATCTCGCATTTAGTCCGTCGGTTTGCAATGTGGCGCCACTCCGGAATTCAACGCGCGCCCGAATGAAGATCAGGTAACCTTCCGAAGCACAGCAGGATGTGACTTCAATCACAGCGCGGTCTGCGGCTGGCGCTACCATTTGCAGTAGTGCACTTTTTGTGAGGAGGAGGCTCCTGTGTACCGTTTGGCACTGGTCCTTCCAGTAATTTTCCTGCTTAGTCTTCCGATTTTCACTCAACAGTCATCCAGCGCTCCTGCCCAGAACCAGGGCCCGTATGCTGCCATACCGGTGGATGCCGCCAAAGCGCAAAACCCGGTGAAACCCTCACCCGAATCCGCTGCCCGCGCCAAGAAATGGTGGACCGTCGATTGCGAAATGTGTCACGGGAAGAACGGCGATGGCAAAGGCGACACGGCGAAAGATATGAAGTTGAAGATGATGGACTTCACCGATCCCGCAACCCTCAAAGACCGCACCGACGGCGAGATCTTCTACATCATCAAGAACGGGCACAACGACATGCCCGCCGAAGGCCCACGCGTGAAAACCGAAGAAGCCTGGGACTTGGTTAACTACATCCGTGCTTTTGCAAAGAAGCCTGCCGATGAGAAAACGCAATAGCAGGCACTCGAAACGTACTGGACTATAGGTTAAGCGTTCGGCTCTGTGAGCGGTGAGATCTTGAGTGACAATGGGGAGTTGTGTTTTTACCCCACCCGCCGATACCGCCCCGAACTCTCCTCTTTCGCGGCAGGCAGAAGCCCCACAATCCCCCGCAAACTCTCCCACGCCGCCTGATTCAGCGACGGCTCTGAACTCACCAGATCGCGAATCATCTCCCAAGCCACCATATTCAGTGCGCCATCCGGAGGCATCCCCATCGCCAGCGATACCGCGCATTGCGGACAGAAGCACACGCGTTGTGCCGTTGATTTCTGCCGCGGCTTCACTCCAACCGTCTGGGCAAACATGTACACTGCAACAGATTTGTCTCCTGCCTCAATTTCGCGCCTGCAGCGCAGACAGCAGATAGGTTGCAAGTTTCCCTTCCTTTGTTCTCAACCGGGACAAACTAATCTTTAATTACTGTCCGTCAGGCTGAGACTGTGACGCAAGTGTGCAGCGAGATTCCCGCTCGACGAGGCAGCCAGATCGCCCATCCGGCGCGGGGTATTGCTTGCTCTCAACTTCACTATGCAAGAACTTTCATCCTTGACGCAGGCGCAGCCGCGACCAAGAATGACTGCAGAAAAACTTGGGGTTCTGGCGAATAGTGCGTGTTTAAGGGGACTAGCCTTAATCCTCGTTTGCACCGGTGCGACCGTTCCGCGCTGTGTGCCAGTCATGTTCCCCCCCTTTATCTGTAGTCCGTAGTCTGGCGATTTGACCTGTTTCAATATGCTGAAAGTCAAGAGGACTCATGAATCTCCTGCCCACCGTTTTCTGGTCATACTGCATCTCTGCCTTCACCAACGCCCGGCCCGCGTTGGTTCTCCTGATCGCACTCGTTGCTTTGAACCTCTCGGCTGGGAATCGCGCTTCGTCGAAGCCTGGCGTTCATTCCTTGGCGGTTTTGCCGGCGTCAGTGGAGTCCCATGCTGTGGCAGGCTACCGTCGGCTCCCCCTCAGTTTCGAGCCGAATGTCGGTCAGAGCGATGCCACTGTCGACTTTCTTTCGCGAGCCTCAGGCTACACATTGTTTCTCACCCGCGGCGAGGCGGTCCTATCCCTCCAGGAACAACGTCGCGAAAAGTCCTTTGAGATTCTTCAAGAGCCCGTGCAATCGAATCATCCTCAAACACGGCTCAATTCAACAGTCCTTCGCATGCAGCTAGTGGGATCTGATCTGGACGCCTCAGTTCGCGGGTTGCACGAACTTCCCGGGCGAAGCAACTACATCCACGGAAAAAATCCGAAGGATTGGCACACGAACGTTGCCTCCTATGCCCGGGTTCAGTACGAAGATGTCTACCCCGGCGTGAATCTCGTGTATTACGGCAACCAAGGCCAACTCGAATACGATTTCACTGTCTCACCCGGTACGAATCCCCACCGGATCGCTATGCAATTCGCGGGTGCACGGCATCTGCACATCGATGCCACAACTGGCGACCTGGTAATGAACGCGGGAATGGAAGAAGTCCACTTCCACAAACCCGTTGCGTATCAGACTGTCGACGCGGACTCCAGCATTTCCGAAAAGAGTCTGGTACCGGCCAATTACGTGATCGACGCCAACAACCGGGTGACTTTTAACCTCGGTTCCTATGATCGCAGCAAGTCTTTGGTTATCGACCCGGCCCTCAGCTACTCCACGTATCTGGGCGGGAGCGCCGATGACTTCGCAACCAGCCTTGCCGTGGATAATGCCGGCAGCGTCTACATCACGGGCTACACCAGTTCCGCGAATTTTCCAGTCTCGAGTGGCGCATTGCAGACGACCTGCAAGAATGGGTGCGGCGCAACTTCCGACGCCTTCCTCACTAAGCTCGATCCCACAGGCACCGGCATCGTGTACTCGACTTACCTCGGCGGAAACGGAAATGATTACTCCAACTCCGTCGCGCTCGATGCATTCGGCAACGCCTATCTTGCCGGCCAGACGCTTTCCGCCGATTTCCCGGTCACCGCCGGAGCGCTTCAGTCCACCTGCGGCGCCGGCAACTGTGCAGGAGGCGATGCCTTCGTAACGGAGTTGAATTCGACCGGTTCTGCGCTCATCTACTCAACCTATTTCGGTGGAGGCAGCGTCGATCAGGCCAACTCCATCGTTCTGGATTCTTCGAACAACGCATTCATTACCGGGTACACGCAGTCGACAAATCTTCCCGTCACTGCAGGGGTTTTCCAGACCTCCTGTTCCTGTGCCAGCCATCCCGACGCGTATGTTGCTGAACTCAACTCGACCGGCTCAGCGCTGGTCTACTCCACCTATCTGGGTGGTTCCACAGCAGCCGATGTCGCATACGCCGTTGTCCTCGATTCCAACAACGACGCGTTCGTTGCCGGTTATACTCAGTCCACTAATTTCCCCACCACCTCCGGCGCCTATCAGACCACTCTTTCTTCGACTTCTGCCGGTTTCGTCAGCAAGCTGAATCCAACCGGTACCGCGCTCATTTACTCAACGTATCTGGGCGGCAACAATAGTCTGACGACTCCCTGCGAAGCGTGCATCACCAGCATCACCATCGATAGCCTCGGCGATGCTTACGTAGCGGGGCTTACCGCCGAAGCAAACTTTCCCACCACTCCGGGCGCATTCCAGAACACCTTCAAGAGCACCGACAAGGGACACGATGCCTTCATCACCGAGCTCAATCCCACGGGCAGCGCGCTGATTTTCTCGACCTATCTGGGCGGAGCAGGGGACGATGGTGCTACGGGCATCGCGGTCGACTCTTCAGGAAATGTGTGGCTGAAGGGCAACACCAAGTCCGCTGACTTTCCCATCACCAACGGTGCATTCCAGACCAAATCCGGCGGAGACTTCGATCACTATGTGGCCGAGTTAAATCCCGTCGGCAAGCAACTTTTATTTTCGACTTACCTCGGCGGTTCGGGCATCGAGTTTGGCGGAGCCACGAAAATGATGGTGATCGATTCCCAATCGCCACCCAACATCTACGCGATCGGATATACCAACTCCACCAATTTCCCCACCACGCCCGGGGCGTTCCAGACGGCTGTAGGTGGTGGCAATGATGCCGTCATCAGTAAGTTCGTTCCCAGCCCGAACGTGGGACTCTCTCCTACGAGTGTCAGCTTCGGCACGCAACTGGTCGGCTCTACCAGTCCGGCCCACACCCTAACGGTTACAAATACGGGCAATGCCGATCTCCCGGCTCCGACCATCAATGTCACTGGCGCGAACAAGGCCGATTTCAGCGCGAACAACACCTGCAGCGGAACGATCGCTCCTCAGGCGACGTGCACGATCTTCATCACGTTTACTCCCACCCTCTTCGCCGTGGAAAATGCAACGTTGATCCTGACCGACACGGCCCCCAACGCCCCTCAGATGATTGCGCTCACCGGCACAGGAATTCATGCGGGTGCCGCGATGACCGTCGCTCCCGCCAGTCTCACCTTCACCAAGCAAGTACTTAAGACCGCCAGTCCTGCGAAGGTCATCACCCTGACCAACACCGGAACGGAAGTCATCACCATCAGCGCGCCCACTATCACGGGAGACTTTTCGCAGACAAACAACTGCAGCAGTCTTGCGCTGAACGCCGCATGCACCGTAAACGTGACCTTTACTCCGACAGTAATCAACAACCGCACTGGCAAAGTAACAATTACCGACAATGCCCCCACGAGTCCCCAGACCGTGTTGCTCATGGGAACCGGCACCGAAGTCCAGCTTTCCGCCACCACTCTGAATTTTGGGAATGTTCTAGTTGGACGCTCAGTGAAGCAGAGTTTCACCTTGAAGAATGTGGGAACGACCGCCATGAGCCTGACCAAGGTTGCCATCTCTGGTGCAGCAGCTGCGGACTACACGCAAACCAACAACTGTGGCACGACCGTTGCCGCAGCGGCTACCTGCACCTTTACGGTTACGTTCAAGCCCACCGTGAAGGGTGGACGCATCGCCAGTATCGCGATGACTGATACAGGTGGCGGAAGTCCGCAGTCTGTTGCTCTGAACGGCCAAGGACAGCAGCAATAAGCCACTAACAAGAAAGCCCCACTTCTCGTGCCTGCTGGGCGTAAGGAGTGGGGGCCTTTGTTCGTGACGTCGCATTCGACCCACCCTGAAGTCGCCATGTCGCAACTCCAAGGTAGGATCGAGCGTTGACTAGAAATCAAACCGCAAGCTGAATTGCATCACTCGCGCTCCGGCATCGGAGTCAATCACGCCAAACGTGCTCGTGTTGTTGATGTCGGCCACGCTTCCGATCGGCAACGCAAAGTTGACCTGGTTGAATGCGTTGTATGCTTCCGCGCGGAACTCCAGCCCGTAGTTCTCATGAATCGTGAAGTGCTTGTTCACCGACAGGTTGGTGTTCGCGAACCGTGGTCCGCGCAGATTGTTGCGTGTCGGTCCGTCCAGCCCAATTGGGCCGGTGAACGCCCCTAGCGCAGCATCTCTGTTCTTAAACAACTGGATCTGTCCAGTGTCCGGATCGTCGTGAATCCCGACCTTGATGTCTGAACGCTTGCCAATGAAGACCGCCGGGCTGTTCGCATTGAAGCTGACCGGGAACGCCTCCGATACCGTGCTAAAGGCGAATCCCGTGTGCCACTGTTGCAGGAACGCGACCTGCCAGCCTCCAATAATCTGGTTCAGCCAACCCGACGCATTTCGTCCGATGGCGCGTCCTCGTCCGAACGGCAGATCATACAGCCCGTCTGCACTGATCAGGTGCGTCATGTCGAAATCGGAATTGCCGCGGCAAGAACGCAACTGGATCGCGTCGCACAGGAACCCGCCGTACCCGCCGGTGGCTGCCGTTCCTTGCGCGTTATTCGCAATCGTCGAGCTGTTGTCGATCGAGTGCGAAAACGTGTAGTTGATGTCGAACATGAGCCCATGCGAGATCTTCTTGTGCAAGCTGGTCAGCAGAGCGTTGTAGTTCGAGTAGCTCTTGTTGCCGAAATACAGCTGGCTTGAGAACTGGGGATCGAGCCCGACGTTCGCCGGGATCATGGGTGCGCCCAGTCCTTGATATAAGAACGCGAACGTATCCCCCATGTCGCCGATTTGCGGAAGTGGAGCAAACAGTGTGTTCACCAGGTCCGCGCAACTTGTCGAAGGAGAGCCAAACAGGGCATTCCCAAACCCGGGACAATCCAGGCCGTAATAAGTCTGGATGGTCGAAGTCATCTGGTTCTCAAAGAACGGAATCGTCGGTATCGCTTGATTGTTCCGCGACGCCAGTGACAGTTGCGTGAACGCGTCCACAAGGTGCTGCCCGGAGGCCGGATCCACGAAGTCCGTTACCTGCCCGGCATCTCCACGCGATAGCAACCGGTGTCCAAATCGCCCGAAGTACGTCGCCTCCAGCAGGAAGTGTCCCGGTAGTTCGCGCTGGATCCCGAACGTGAAGGTTTCTTGATACGGAGTCTTGTAGTGTGGATCGATCGCCAGTTCGGTCTGGTTCCCGATTAGGCCGTTGTACTTGAACGGCCCGCCATCACCTGCGAGATAAGGCGTGAAGGGAACCGACGCAGGCTGCGGCGGATTTAGCGGAGGCAATTCACCAACACCTGTGAACCGCGGATCCGACTCCAGGCCGCCGCTAAAGGTTGTCGGTACAGTCTGCCCGAACACAAATGATGTCTGATCGTTGAAGAAATTAATCGCGGAAAGAATCGTGTGATCGTGCACGATACCAGCGCCGGCGCGAATCACAGTCTTGCGATCTCCCAGCAACGTGCCCAGCAGTCCACTTGTGAACGACGGGTTATACGCAAAGCTCATCCGCGGCGAAAAATTGTGCCAGTCGGATTCGTAATATCCCGGCGCATGGTTTGCTTTTCCTGAAAAGTTGTAGAGCACAGGGGCAACGACATCCTCGCCGCTGAGTCCTGCAGCCGCCGCCTGGACCCGCGCGTCGTACATCGACGCGAAGTCAATGTTTGGCGCTGTCTGGAATCCATGGATCTCGTAAGGCACCGAGTAATACTGCCACCGCAAGCCGTACGTCATGGTTAGGTCGTTGCGTATGCGCCAGGTATCTTGTGCATAGAGCTCGGTCTCGTAATAACGGTAGTCGCGATTGTGTCCGGTGCCCTGCGGCAGTGCCTGCAGACTATGGTCGTTGTTGAACGTGCTGTTCACGCTGGCAATGCGTCCTAGCGCAAACGTGTAGGCTTGGCTCCATGTGCGGTTTGCGGTGCCGCTCGGCACTAGTAGATCCGGTGGCAGTTGCCCATCGCTCAGACTGGTCAGCGGGTTACCCAATCCAATCGTGACATCATTGAAATCGTTGACCAGTGTGCTGCTGTCCGTGATCGGCTTGAACGTTCCGCCTATCTGAATATTGTGCTGTCCCCGCACATAATTGAAATCGTCCTTGAATACCGGGATGGGCACTGTCCGTTTCTGGCTGGCTCCTCCTGGGAACGGCGACGTGAGTTGGGGGATATTCGTCGCCGACGGCATGAAGTTCGTGTACTGCGTCGTTCCTGTCGGATTGAACAAGGCGGGGAAGTCCAGAATTGATCGCGTCTCGCCAAAATTGAATTGATTCACTTTCGTGTTGCTGATCGTCCAGGTGTGCCCGACCACAAACGCCCAGCTGTGATCGATGATCTTGTTGCTGATCGGATCTCCGGGGAACAGTTGCGCCGATATGAAATTCACATCGTCCCCCTGGTCCTTCCGGTAGATGCTCACTCGTCCAAACAATTTCATCCTGCTGTTCAGGTTGTAGTCGATGCGAGTAACATAGTCATTTCCCGTGAAGTGAACGGGGGAGTTCCATCGGAAGTTACCGGTGTTGACGCCGTCACCACCCGTCAGGTCGTTGGCGTGCGGATATCGGCTATTGAGGAAGTCCAGGAATGCTTGATCGGGTCCGATGCCTTGTGGGTCAAGGCTGGTGTCCGTCGACGGCCAGAAGCTGATGCACTCTGGTGTCGTGTTGATCCGGGAAGTGAACGCGCAAGGGTTTCCGCTGTTGTCATTCCCGTTGTTGATGTAACCCACATTTCCCTCACGAAAGTTATCGAGGGGAACGACAGTGTTCACCAAGTCGGACCGCGCATCGCGCCGTCCTTCAAAGTTAAAGAAGAAGAACAGTTTGTCTTTGATGATTGGGCCGCCAATGCTCGCGCCGAACTGATTGCGGGTCAGCGCCGGACGCTCAATGCCGTTTCGGTTGTTGAAGAAATCATTCGCTGTTGTGGCAGCCGTGCGGTTGTACTCATACGCCGATCCATGGAACGTGTTGGTTCCGCTCTTGGTTACCATCTGGACTTGCGCGCCGCTTCCGCGTCCTTCTGCCGACAACGGATTCGCGGTCTCCGTCCGCATCTCCTGCACCGAATCCACCGGTGCTTGGGCGGTCATCGCCCCGGCTTGGCCGGTGCCAAAATCATTCGTATCCATCCCGTCGAGCGTGTAGTTGCTCTGATCGCCACGCGCGCCCGCCACGGCTTGGTCGCGGCTGCCGAGCGTATTGTCATCACCGCTCGGCGCCGACGTTACGCCGGGTGAGTAAATCAGCAAGCCTAGCGGGTTGTCGCGCAGAGGCAACGGCAACTCGTGCACCATCGCCATGTCGAGCGTGGTGCTGACGGCTGTATCCGTGGTATTCAACGATACCTGCGATCCCGAGCCGTTCACCTCAACCGTTTCCGTGCTCTTACCGATCGACAGTTGCGCGTTTTGCGTGTGTGTAACACCGACACCCACGTAGATGTTGTCGATCACCTGCGATTGAAAACCGTCTTTCGACACCGTCAGCTTGTACCCCGGCCCTGGCAGGAGCTTGGTAATTGTGTACGCCCCCAATTCATTCGTTTGTGCCTCATAGGCCACGTTGGTCTTGGTGTCCAGCAACCTTACTGACGCGCCCGAGACGACAGCGCCGGTCTGATCGGTCACGACCCCGGTAAGAGACGCGACATCTTGCGCGAACGCAAGGCCAGAGATGCACACAATCACGGCCAGCACCGCCAGCCGCACACCGATCATTCGAAACTGAGAGTTCATCACAAATCTCCTGACAATTTGCTTGTTGAAGTGCCCCACCAGGCGCAACAGGGAAACAGGGCCTGCGTTGACCTGTTCAGGAGATGGAGATTGCAAGTGGAATGCCGCGCGCTGTCTAGATAACAGTTCGTATCAGGAGTTCGAGGATCAGTAGGCTCACAGGGAGCACAAATTGTTGTGTGCCAGGCGCGGTGTTCGTTACGTAATTCTGCTTATGAAACCTCATATCCAATGAATGACAAAATGAAGATCACCTGAACCCTGGAACCGATGACAGTGCTGACTCACTCGTGTTCTATGTGATGTTCCATCGCATAACAGCAGATCTGTTTCCTGCTGTCATAGGGTTATTCCTGGCGTGCTTTGCGATCCTTGGCGATCTTCGCGGTCAGATGTTTGGAGTAGTTACGGCAGGCCGTTAGCAACGGTAAGTGAGAATGTATTCGCATCGGGCGCGAGCGGATCCATCACGCTGATTCCGCCAAAGATCAGCATGTCATTCGATACGGGATCGTACACCGCACTGTGGAATCGCCGTGGTGGTCCCTCGGGCGATGGGCTGAGCGGAATCCAAACTGACGGTCCCGCTTGACCATTGGCCCACGCGAGCACCCAGGCGTCGGTCAGAATCTTCGTCCCATCGAAGCCGCCGTAGATCGTCATGCGGTTGCTAACAGGGTCGTAGAAGGCTGTATGTCCCGAGCGCGCCGCCGGGCCAATGTTTATAGGATTGAGTTCCGTCCACACTGGAGCGCCGCCCGTACCATTCGCGTTCGACAACACCCAGACATCGCCGAATGGCGTGCCGTTGGTCATGAAGAAATCGTCGTCTCCGCCAAAAACAATCAGCGAATTTGTTTCGCGATCGTAGACTACCGAGCTCACCTCTCTCGGCGAAGGTGGTGTTCCTGTGGGTGAAAGCTTGGTCCAAGCAGGAGTGACGCTTGCATCGTTGGCATTGGTGAGAACCCAAACGTCATTGAAATAAGTCGACACGCAATCATAGCCACCAAACATGATCAACGAATTCGTCGCCGTGTCGTATGCAGCGCCATAGTTCGTCCGGGCCAAAGGCGCAGTACCCGAAGGTGTCACCTGGGTCCAAGCAGGACTCCCGCCGTTGGCATTCGCATGTTGGAGAACCCAGTAATCATTTGCGCAAGGAGCAGGGAAGCCTGTTGCCCCGCCGAACATCATCATGCGATTGTTGCCGGTGTCATAGAGGACCGTATGTCCAAAGCGTGCAGCAGGTTTGCTGCCGCTGATATTAAGGTTGGACCAGTTCTCGCCCGTCGACCCAACAACTCCCGTATTCTTCCAATAGTCGTTGAAGTTGATGTTGGTCGTTGCGTGTTGGCCT
>Ga0335082_10000668_pt1 | contig 35513 bp, 29 predicted proteins | sample Lox_Sample_41_FD_206718 | JGI IMG/M metagenome (GOLD analysis project Ga0335082, IMG submission 206718) | Soil microbial communities from Loxahatchee National Wildlife Refuge, Florida, United States - Lox_Sample_4.1 | ecosystem: Environmental > Terrestrial > Soil > Wetlands | place: USA... | reverse complement strand
ACCCGCTCATCGACGCCCTCATACCGGCCGCAAATCACGATGACACGCTCCAGTTTCGCATACCGGCGCGCCGTCTCCTGCGTGAACAGTTTCCCCGCGGCGGACATCAGCACGATCGCCGTGCCGGGTTCGGCCTGTTTTGGCGTTGCCGCATCACCCACGCTGCGCCCCAGCAGCTTCTCCACGGCCTCAAACAGCGGTTCCGGTTTCAGCACCATGCCCTCGCCGCCGCCAAATGGACGGTCATCTACCGTGCGGTGCCGGTCTCTCGTGAATTCGCGCAAATCCTGCACGTGGATCTGCACGATCCCTGCTTCCTTCGCGCGCCGCACAATACCGTGATCCAGCGGCCCCGCGAAAAACTCCGGAAAGATGGTGATCAGGTCAAATTGCATTGTTTGCAGTGTAATGAAGGAACGCCGCCGCTGTCATCCGCGCGCGTCTTCGCCCGCGCCGTTACTCCGGCTCGTTCAGTTCGCTCAGCCCCTCGGGCAATCGCACTTCGATCCGCCGCGCTCTCACGTCGACTCGCGTGCAGATGTCTTCGGCGAGCGGCACCAGGAGTTCGCCCGAAGCCGTCTCCACCTGCAAAAGCGGCGTGCCCGCTACCCCTTCCCCGGGGAAAAACACGTCGCGCACACTGCCCACAACCCGCGGCGCTTCGTCCATTGAGCAGGGAGCCGACGCGACTCTTGATTCCGCTTCCGCCAGTTGGAATACGGTGCAGCCGATCAGATCGGTGACGAAATATTTCCCGGCGGGAAGCGCGATGCGGTGTTCGATGGGTAAGAGTACATCATGGTCGCGCCATTTTTCGGCGTCGGAGATTGTGGCGCATCCCGCAAGATGGAACACTCCCATCCCGGGATGATTCTGGTCTACCCAGAATCGTTTGAGCCCGATCGCTCGGGGTTCCTCGTTTTGTTTCTGGAGAAAAACCTGCTGGCAACCGTCAAAGCGGTTCGCCGAGTCCGTCAACAACTCCGCAACCACCTCACCCTTGTTGCCTCGTGACCGCAGGATGCGGGCCACCTGTACCCAGCGAGCGTCGCGCCTCGGTGTGTCGCTCAATCTTCCAGAATCTCGAGCGTAAATCGCTTGTGCAGTTTCATCCCGGCGGCGCCGAGCAATGTGCGAATGGCCTTGGCCGTCCGGCCTTGCCGGCCTATGACTTTACCCAGATCTTCCGGATGAACCCGCAGTTCCAACACGGTCACCTGCGACCCTTCGACGGCTTTGACTTGGACCCCTTCGGGATGATCCACGAGCGCCCGCGCGATCTCCTCGACAAGCTCTTTCATACGGCCCCCTGCGTGTTCGTTCCTTTCGAACCACTACACGCGAACCTCCCCCAAATCCGTTTGAGGACGCGTTACCAATCCTGACCTGGTGGACCTGAACGTGAGAGCGGGAGCGTGAACTGGGATTGGAGTCTATCTATTAAGCGATTTTCTGTTGCTTGATGAAACTCCGGACTGTATCGCTTGGCTGTGCCCCCACGCCAAGCCAATATTTGATTCGCTCGGAATCAAGCTTGATCTCAGCCGGCTTCTTCAGCGGGTCATACGTTCCGACCGCTTCCCGCACACGCCCGTCACGCGCCCGTGTCCTTTCAATCACGACCACACGGTAATAGGGCTTCTTTTTCTTGCCAATCCTGGCTAGACGAATCGTTAACACTAAATGAATCCTCCTCAAGACTATCTATGTTAGCGTGACTCCGTACATAACGGCAACCACGGACAATGCGGTTCCGTAAACGCTGTATTTACTTCCCGTTACCCGTGCCGCTTTTGCATTACGGCCTTGTCACTACGGGCAAATTCACGAAGCTTTCTTCTCCCGGCGCATGGTAGATCCGTTGCACGGCCTTCTTGTAGTCTTCGGGCTTGGCCCAGAAGATGTTCGGCACGAAGGTCTGCGGGTTGCGGTCGTAGAGCGGGAACCAACTCGATTGCACTTGCACCATAATACGGTGCCCCGGTAGAAATACATGGTTGGCGTTCGGCAACCAGAACCGGTAGAGCAGGGGTTTGTCGCTCACGATCGCCTTCCCCACCTCTAAGCTTTCCCGATATCGTCCGCGGAAAATATCTGCCGCAACCATCAATTCATATCCGCCCATCGCCGGTTGCGCGGCAACCTCATCAGGGTACACGTCGATCAGCTTCACCACCCAGTCGGAATCCGTTCCGCTCGTTGACGCCACCAGGTTTACAAACGGCTGCCCGCTGATCTTCACCGGCTCCCGCAGCACGTCCGTCTGAAACACAACCACATCCGGCCGGCCCGATGCTTCCCGCTGATCGTCCACCAGCCATTGGTTCCAGGTATGCCCGTCGCCGTAGCCGACCGCCTGCACCGGCCGCGCCCGGTAGGGAACTGGCTTCGCCGGATCGGAGACGTACTCTTCGTAGGCTGGCCCGACCGATTCGGGTTTTGACTCGCTCAGTTTCAGCCCGGCCGACAGATAAAAGGGCGTAAGCTTGATGCTGCATCCGCCGGCGCATCCCGACGGCCAGTCGGGAAGCTGCCGCCAAACGTTGGTTCCCGTCTCGAACGCTGTCACCTTCGGCAGCCCTGCTTTGGGCGCACCTTGTTTCAAATACTCCGCCAGAAATGGCCGCAGAATCTGCTGGCGGAAATACAGCGCCGTGTCGCTCCCGAATTTCAGAGGTCCCAATGAACTGCCATCGCCCAATTGCTGCCCGTGATTCCAGGGCCCCACCGCCAGATACAGCTTGTCGACTGCGCCGTCTTTGTTACGCAGCGCTTTGTAGACGGCGGTCGCGCCGTAGATGTCTTCCTGGTCCCACCAGCCGACCACCAGCATCGTCGGCACTTTGAGCGGCTGTTCGGCCAGGATGCGGTCCAATGCCTGTTGCTGCCAGAATGCGTCGTAGCTTGGATGCTCCAGCACTTTTCGCCAAAAGCCCATTTGTTCCAGGCCGTGCTGTTTGCCGAGTTCGCCCGCCGAGCCCGCCCGCAGGAACACATCGTAATCGTCGTATGCGGTGGTCCACCACGCGGCTTCGCCCGCGCGCGTCGCTTCCTGTTCGTAAATGTACGGCATCATCTGCTCACGAAACGCGCCATTATGAAACCAGTCGTCACCGCGCCAGCCGTCGACCATCGGATTCATCGGCACGGCGACCTTCAAAGCCGGGTGGGGGTTCACCAAAGCCATCAGCGGCAAAAATCCGTCGTACGAGATTCCCAGGATCCCCACGCGCCCGTTACATTCAGGCACGTTCTTGATCAGCCACTCGATCGTGTCATACGTGTCGGTCGAATGATCAACAGGCGTGGGATTCAACGGCCCGTGTAACGGCCGGGTCATGATGTAATCGCCTTCGCTGCCGTACTTCCCGCGCACGTCCTGCACCACGCGGATGTAGCCGTCCCCGACGATCACATCCGTCACATTGTCGTAGCCTTGCAGGACGGGCCCCAAATGCGTGCTCGCGGCATGGCTCGTCATCGCCGTGGCGTTGTATGGTGTGCGCGTCAACAGGATCGGCTCGTCCTTTGCGCCCAACGGAATCAGGATGATCGTGTGCAGCTTCACGCCGTCGCGCATCGGAATCATGACTTCGCGGCGCTCGTAATCGAAGCTGTTGCTGACCACCTGAAGCCGCACAGGTGTATCGCTGGGATAGTCCGGATATTGAGCCGGCTGCGGTGTTTGGCCTGCGGCGGTCAGCGACAACAACAGAGCCCAGGCAAACACGCCCGTTTGCAGGAGTCTTCCATACAAGGTTCGTCGATTCATACAATCTCTCGGAATCGCGCTCGCAAGCGCAAATTGTGGTGCAAAACCAGAAGCGCGCCGATTATATTCCGCGGATTGGTTGCGCGCCACTTGCGATAAGATGTGCGCCGGAGGCCGCCTTGCGAAAAACCTGGATCGAGGTTGCGCTGGGATTCCTGAACCTGTTGGTTGTTGTCGCTATTGTGGTCGGGGCGCAGCCTCTGGCTAAGAAGCTTCCATCGCTTGGTCCGCTTTTGCTGGTTGCGGTGGTGCTGGCGGCTTATTGGTTCGGAGCGAAACTGATCGAGCGCCGCGCGCCCACCGAGCTTGCTATCAACCGGGCCGCGCCGGAAGTGCTGCTCGGCTTGGCGGTCGGACTCGCGCTCTTTTCTACAGTGATGGTCGTGCTCTGGGCGGCCGGCGCTTACCATCCGGCCGGATGGCTTGGTCACACGCGCCTGGCGTCCGGGCTTGAGTTCGCCTTGCTCGCAGGCGTGGTTGAAGAAATCGTCTTTCGCGGATTCCTGTTTCGCTTGTTCTCGAAGCTTTTTGGCACGTGGGGCGCGCTCTTCCTGACCTCCGCCCTGTTCGGCCTCGCGCATGCCAAAAATCCATCCGCGACCGTGGGCAGTTCGCTGGCGATCGCCATCGAGGCCGGGCTCCTGCTCGGCGGAGCTTACGCCGCGACACAGCGATTGTGGGTTCCAATCGGCCTGCATATCGGCTGGAATTTCTCGGAGGGCTCCATTTTTGGCATGACGCTCTCCGGCAACAAGATGGAACCAGGATTGATTGGCGGTACGCTGCAGGGTTCGCCGATTCTGACGGGTGGCGCTTTTGGTCCCGAAGCCTCCCTGGTCGCCGTTATCCTTTGCTTCGCGGTGGCCGTCGTTTTCCTGTGGCGCGCGGTTCGTCTGGAACGCATTGTGCTACCGGTATGGAAGCGGCCCACAACCGTTGCACCTGCTAGTGCGATGGAATAAGGACCGCGGGTTTCAGCCGAGGCGATTCAGTCCGTTGAATGCGGCTGCCTTATAGCATTCAGCGAGAGTTGGATAGTTGAACACGGTGTGGATGAAATAAGTGATCTTGCCCTTCAACAGCAACACCGCTTGTCCGATATGCAGCAGTTCCGCGGCATTTTCGCCAAAAATGTGCACACCCAGCAGGTCCAGCGACTCGCGGTGGAAGAGCAGCTTCAAGCGGCCCTCGGTGTGCCCGGAAATCTGTCCGCGCGCAATCTCGCGGTAGTAGGCGACCCCGACTTCGTAAGGCACATCCGCTTCCGTCAGTTGCTCTTCGGTTTTTCCGATGAACGAAATTTGCGGAATCGTGTAGATCCCGTAGGGATACCCGTCGGGATCAGACTCCACGTGCAGTCCAAACGCTTTTGCCGCTGCCAGCCGTCCTTGCTCCATGGAGACGGAGGCGAGGCTGGGAAACCCGATCACATCGCCTACGGCAAATATGTTGTTCTGTGTGGTTCGAAAATCCGCGTCCACCTTGACGCGCCCGCGATCGTCGGCTTCGACTCCAGCGGCGGCGAGATTCAGCTTGTCCACGTTTCCCTGGCGCCCCACGGCATACAACAGCGCGTCGCCGATGATTCGCTTCTTGCTGACAAGGTTTGCGGCCACTTTGCCGTCCGGCATCTCTTCGACGCTTTCCACTTCTTCGCTCAGTCTCATGGTGGCGCGCCGGTCGCGCATTCCATAACTCAGGGCTTCGACCATCTCGGCATCGGCAAATTCCAGAAGCCGCGGCCGCTTCTCGACGATGATTACGCGCACGCCGAGCGTTGAAAACATGCACGCGTATTCCACCCCGATGACGCCTCCGCCCACGACAATCAGCGTCTTGGGAATCGCCGGCATGTTCAGGATCTGGTCACTGTTCACGATGTTGCGGCCGTTGATCGGCACTTTCGGATTGTTTGCCGGTTTCGTGCCGACAGCGATTACCACAAACTCCGCCTGCAGTTCGTGGAAGCCGGTCGTATTCGCCACACGGATGTTGTGGGCATCCGTAAACGTTCCCACGCCGTGGTACAGATCCACGCCGTTGCGTTTCAGCTGGTCCTGCAAAACCGCGGCTTCATTCTCAATCACGCGCGTCACGCGGAAATTGAGATCACTCATCGTGATGTTTTCTTTGACGTGATAATTCGCGCCGTAAAACGCCTGGTTGTAAAAGCCGGACAAGTGCAACACGGCTTCGCGCATTGTTTTGCTGGGAATCGTGCCGCTGTTGATACACACCCCGCCCACCATCGTCAGTTTTTCGACGACGGCAACCCGTTTCCCCGATTTTGCCGCTTGAATCGCCGCGCGCTGTCCGCCGGGGCCCGAACCAATCACCACCAAGTCATACTGTTGCATTGCCGGAATCCTGCACTTCCGCGTCGAGCAGCTCCGTCAGCTCCTCCGGACCTTGCCCCGCTTCAACTCCAGTATAGGCCAGTGCCGAATGCCTTTGCGCTGACTTACCTGATCCGTTAACACCCTGGGGATGGACAGCCTTCATCAAGTACTCCTGCACCGAAAACCCCCGCCGTTTTCCTCGGGCGTCTCCGCGCAGCCGTGTGTATACCCCATCGCTGCCCAAAACGCGAGCTTTCTGCGTGTCATTCAGATAGGCGGGAAGGATTTCTTTGCTCAATCGCTCTCGCAATTCGTCGTCTTTCACTGGGAACAGCAATTCCACGCGTTCGTACAAATTCCGGGGCATCCAATCCGCGCTGCCAAGATACACTTCGCGCTCCCCGCCATTCTCGAAGTGGAAAATCCGGCTGTGTTCGAGGAATCGGCCTACAATGCTGCGCACGCGAATCCGGCTGCTGACTCCTCGCAAGCCCGGCACCAGCGTGCACTGGCCTCGCACAATCAAGTCGATTTCCACCCCGGCCTGCGACGCGCGATACAGTGCCCGGATCACCGGCGGGTCGACCACCGCATTGCACTTCGCGATGATCCTCGCGGGGCGGCCTCGTTTGGCATGCCGCGCTTCGCGGTCGATCAGGGTGATCACCGTTTTCGCCATATCTTTCGGCGCCACCAGCAGCGGCCTGTAGTGCGCTTTCTCGGCGTTCGCTGTGAGGAAATTAAACACATCGTGCGCGGCGGAGGTGATGCGATCGTCGCTGGTCAGCAAGCTCAAGTCCGTGTAGAACCGCGCTGTCGACGGGTTGTAGTTTCCCGTGCCGAGGTGCGCGTAGCGGCGGATCTTTCCGTCGGGATCGCGCCTCACGATCAGCGCGAGCTTCGCGTGCGTCTTCAACCCGGCCAACCCATGAAACACCTGCACGCCTGCATCTTCGAAACTGCGCGCCCAGCGGATGTTCGATACTTCATCGAAACTGGCTTTCAGTTCGACAACCACGGCCACTTCCTTTTTCCCCGCCGCGGCCAGCAACGCCCGCGCCACCGGCGAATCCGAGTTCGTGCGGTAGAGGGTTTGCTTCATCGAGAGCACCCTCGGATCGTGTGCGGCCGTTTGCAGAAAGTTCACTACCGTGTCGTAGCAGTCGTAGGGATGGTGCAACAAGACATCCTGCCGGCGCAGCACCTCGAACTGGGAATCGGCGTCATGCCCGATCTGCACGTGCCGCGGCACAAAGGAAGAGAATTTGAGGTCAGGCCGAGGCGTGTCGTCGTACAAATTGAACAGCCGCTGCAGGTTCACCGGCCCTTCCACACGGAACACCAAAGACTCGTCCAGTTCAAACGTCGACACCAGGTGCGACACGATCTCCGGGTGCGCGCCGGCCTCGATTTCCAATCGCACCGCCTCGCCTTTGCGGCGCTGGGCAACCTGGGAGTCGACCGCTTCCAACAGCGTTCGCGCTTCTTCCTCTTCCAGGTAGAGATTGCTGTTGCGCGTCACGCGAAACGCCGCCGACGCAAGAATCTCGTAGCCGCGATACAACTTCTCCGCGTAGCGGGAAATCAGGTCCTGCAAAAAAACGAAATGCAGCCCGCCGTTTCCAGTCGGAACACGCAGAATCCGCGGCAGCGCCCGCGGCACGGTTACCACTCCGAACACGGGTTTCTCGCTGGCCCGCTTCCGCTTCTTTAGCAGGAATGCAATGGACAACGCCTTGTTCAACACATGCGGGAACGGATGCGTTGGATCGACGGTGACTGGCGTCAGCATCGGGTACACCTGCCGGTCATAGAAGTTCTTGGCGGTCTGCGCCGCGTTCGAACTCAACTGGTTGAGCGGCAGTACGCGAATCTGGTGTTTTGCCAGAGCGGGAAGCAGTTCATCGTTCCAGCACTTGTATTGCTCTTTCACGAACCGGTGCATTTCCTCCGAAACACGCTCCAGTTCTTCTGCTGGCGTCAGCCCGTCCGCGCTGATCGATTGCGCGCCATGTTCGATCTTCTGCAGGAAACTGGATACGCGAATCTCGACGAATTCGTCCAGATTGTTTGCCGTAATGGCCAGAAAGCGCACACGTTCGAGCAGGGGATTGCTGCGATCGCGCGCTTCCTCGAGCACGCGCCGGTTGAACGCCAGCCATTGTATGTGGCGATTCAGATACAGTTCAGGGTCGTCTAGCTTCCGGCGTTTCATAAGGCCCCGCAAAGAGGACCAGCAGTATCGCACGTGTGTTACGCCCAGATAAACGGGGCGAATTGCGGTATCCTGCTCCGGCGAACATGAATACTCTGCGGCGCCGGCCTCTTTTCCCGCTCTGCGTAATCCTGGTCATTCCTTTATTTGCCGCGCCGCCCGCGGAGGAGAAACTGCACAACCAGATTGTCTCGATCCTCGAGCCGCTGGCAAAAGGGGACGCCCCCGGCTTCGCAGTCCTCGTCAAGCGCGACGGTAAGATTCTTTTCGAGAAGGGCTACGGTGTGCGCAAGCTAGGCGCCGCTCCCGCCAATGATGCACAAACCAACTTCCGTCTCGCTTCCTTCACCAAGCAGTTCACCGCCATGGCCATCATGCTGCTCGTGCACGACGGCAAGTTGCGGTACGACGACCGGCTGGCGGATCTCTTCCCCGGATTTCCCGCATATGGCCGGAGGATTACCGTCCTCAACCTGCTGACTCACACTTCCGGCTTGCCTGACTATGAAGATCTGATGGAGAGGGAGGAACAGACTCGCGGCGCGACTCTCTGGTCCGCCGAGCACCAGATTCAGGACGACGAAGTCCTCGCTCTGCTGGAGCACGCTTCTGCCGGAAGATTCGACCCCGGAACGAGTTGGGCTTACAGCAATTCCGGTTATGTCGTGCTGGGGCTCATTGTTGCGAAAGCCTCCGGCATGCCCTATCGCGATTTTCTGCAGAAACGCATCTTCACACCCGCGGGCATGCGGCATTCTGTGGTCTATCAAAAAGGGATCAACGAGGCTACCAATCGCGCCTTCGGGAACTCGTTGGACGGAGGCAAATGGACGCCAACCGACCAGAGCTCCACTTCCGCAACTCTCGGTGATGGCGGCATCTATTCGAATCTCGATGACCTGGCAAAGTGGGACGAGGCCCTGCAGAAGCACACGCTCCTGAGTGAAAAAGAGATGGAGCCTGCGCTCACTCCCGTGAAACTTGCGGACGGCTCCGCGCCTCGCTGGCCTATTGCTCCCGGCGGCGACAATCTCGATCCGGGCGGCTTCGTTTCTTACGGGTTCGGCTGGTTCCTCGATCCCTGGCAGAATCAGGCGAGAATGTGGCACAGCGGCAATACCATGGGTTTCAGCACCATCATCCAGCGCTTCCCACGGGATGGCTTCACTATCATTCTCCTGGCCAACCAATCCGACTTCGATACCAAGGGTATCTCCGACCGAATCGCTGCCCTGCTATTGACGAATCGAGAATAAGCGAAGGAATCAGCCGAGTCCGGCGAGCTTGCCAAGCCCTTTCATCTTTACCCGCGCGGCCATGGCACCGTATTGCTTCATCATCTGCCGCATTTGCATGTATTGCTTGATGACCTGGTTCACATCCTGCACGGTGGTGCCGCTGCCTTTGGCGATGCGCTTGCGCCGTTTGCCATCGATCACATTGTGGTCGCGCCGCTCTTCGTTGGTCATCGAGTTGATGATCGCTTCCACTTGCTTCAGCTTCTTTTCGTCCACCGAGGCGTCCTTCGGAAGATTCTGCAGCGGTCCGACCTTCGGCAACATGTCCACGAGCTGATCAAGCGGCCCCATCTTGCGAATCTGGCGCAGCTGGTCGCGGAAATCCTCCAGCGTAAACTCTTCCTTGCGCAGCTTGCGTTCGAGTTCGAGCGCCGCTTTCTTGTCCATCGCGGATTCCGCGCGCTCGATCAGCGACATGATGTCGCCCATGCCCAACACGCGCGACACGATGCGCTCCGGATAAAAGCCTTCCAGAGCATCGTACTTTTCGCCCAAGCCTACGAATTTCACAGGCGCGCCGGAAACTTTGCTGATGGAAAGCGCCGCGCCGCCACGGGCGTCGCCGTCCAGCTTCGTTAGGATCACGCCCGTCAGTCCGAGCCGTTTATGAAACTCGCCCGCCGAGCGCACGGCGTCCTGACCGATCATGGCGTCCGCGATGAACAGAATCTCACTCGGCTGCAGCTCCTTCTTCAGTATCGAGAGCTCGTTCATCAGTTCGTCGTCGATGTGCAAACGGCCGGCCGTATCGACAATGATCACATCGCTCGCCGAAAGCTTCGCTTCCTTGATCGCGCCGCGGACAATCTCCAGCGGCTTGTCCGTCCCCGTTCCCGGCCACAGTGCCACACCGATCGATTTTGCTACCTGGTTCAACTGCTCGCGCGCCGCGGGACGGTACACGTCCGTTGAAACGACGATGGGACGGTGACCATGTTGCGAAAGCCATTTCGCCAGTTTGCCTGTGGTCGTCGTTTTGCCGGAGCCCTGCAAGCCCACAATCATCCATACCGAGGGCGGGCGCGACGCGAACAGCGGCTTGGCGTGCTTGCCAAGCAGGTTCAGCAGCTCGTCGCGGACGATTTTCACTACCTGCTGGTCGGGAGACAGCTGCAGCATCACTTCGCTGCCCAGCGCCTTCTTGCGGATGTTCGCCAGCAATTCATCGGCAACGGCGACGTTCACGTCGCCCTCGAGCAATGCTTCGCGAATCTCTCCCAGAGCTGCGTCCAGATGCTCTTCGCTGACCTTGCCCTGTCCGCGCAGATTCTTAAATGTGCGTTGCAGCCGTTCTGTGAGGTTCTCAAACATGTTCGAACGCCCCTTCGGCGGGTCTTTCTATTGTACAGGGTGCGCGAAAAGCAGGCGACGTTGCCCAAGCGAGCGCGGCTCCGGCGCTAACCTCTGCGAACTGGCACCAAATCGCGTTAGAATCCGCCACTGGGTTCGCGAGGGAGGTTCCATGCTCGATCGCCGGTCGTTTCTGTCTGTCTTTCCGAGTCTCGCCGCGCTCGGCGCTGCTCCAACAACAACTTTTCCCAAGGCGATTTCCGATGATTTCCTGGCACAGTTTCCCACCGAGTTGCCCGCTCCAGCGCTCTACGACAAGGACGAGGAAGCGTACTGGACCGAAATGCGCAAGCTTTTCCTTATTCCTGAAGACGAAGTTTATTTGAACAACGGCACTGTTGGCTCGTCACCCGCTCCCGTCCTGCGTGCTGTCTTTGAGGGTTACCGTGATTCCGAGCGCCTCGCGCAAACTGATCCCGAGGACTACCCCATCTGGGGTTACGCCGCCTGGAATCAGTACCGCGATCCCCTCGCTGAATTTATCGGCTGCAAACGCGATGAACTCGCGCTGCTGCGCAATGCCACCGAAGCGAACAGCTACATCGCCAACGGTGTCGACCTGAAAGCCGGCGACGAAGTCGTCATGACCGACCAGGAGCACCCCGGAGGCGAACATCCCTGGAACCTCCGGGCCAAGCGCTATGGAATTGCCGTGAAGAAAGTCACGCTGCCCCGGCCTGTGCCCGATGCGGCCACCGTGCTTTCTCTTTTCAACGATGCCATCACGCCGCGCACCCGCGTTTTCTTCTTCAGCCACATCACCACGGTCACCGGCGTCGTTCTTCCCGCGAAAGAGCTCGCCGCTCTCGCACGCTCCAAGGGAATCCTCTCCGCTGTCGACGGCGCGCATGTCCCCGGTATGATGCGGCTCAACGTGCATGAATTGGGCTGCGACATGTATTCCGCCAGCCCCCACAAATGGCTACAGGCTCCCAAGGGCTCCGGTTTCCTCTATGTCCGCGATGAAGTCATCGACCGCCTCTGGAACACCATCGCCACCGAAGGCTGGGACGACGCCAAAATCCGCGCCGAACGGTTTCAGCGCATCGGAAGCTCCAACGTTCCCTCGCTCTGCGGGCTGAAAGCATCCATTGAGCTCGCCAATGCCATCGGGATGGACCGCATCGAGCAGCGGCACCGTAATATGGCCGACTACATTCTTTCGCAGATGACGGCGCGCGGCGCCAAATCCTGGACATCACCCAATACAGCGCTTCGCTGCGGCATTGCCACGGTCAACATTGCTCCGTACCAAATGCCCGGTCCCGAAACTTGGCTGTGGAAGGAGAAAAAGGTCCGGATTCGCGGCGGGTTGCCTTCCAAAATCCGTCTGTCCACACCTTATTACCTGCGAAGAAAGGACATAGACCGTTTTCTTGAATCCTACGACGAATACCGCCACGGGCATCCGGCCTGACGCGGATTGCGTTTCCTTTTCATTGCCAAATCGGGCAGCATAGTCAGCAGGTCATGATTCGGAACTTGTGCTTTCGTGTACTCCTTTTGGTTGCCATCGGTGCCCTCTCCCAACCGCTCCTGGCACAAGACCGCTATTCCCGCTTTGAGCTCGGCGGGCAATATTCCACAATTCGCGAAGACAACGCCAGTCTCGAAGAGAAGAACTTCTCCGGTTTCGGCGGCCGCTTCGACTGGAACCTCAGCCGCCGCGTCGCTCTGGAATCCCAGATCGACTATTTCCCACAGGAAGGCGCCCCTCTGTTTCTCGTGCAGGGTGGAACGACGCTCGAAGCCGTATTTGGCCTTCGCGCCAAAGTCATCCAGAGCCGCCATATCTCTGTCTTCGGCCTGGTTCGTCCGGGCTTGATCCACTTCTCCGGCGCGCTCTTCACAACCAACGATCAGGGCAATCCGCTCGCCATTCATCCGGCAACGTATTTCGTGTTGAACCTGGGCGGAGGGATTGAATATTACCCGACGCCTCGGTGGATTCTCCGCTTCGATATCGCAGGCGATCCGTACCGCGTGCCTTCCACCTTTGATTCGTCATCGCCCGTCGCGACTCCAGTGGGCAAGATCAACGACACGACTCGCATGAGTTTCGGCGCAGCCTACCGCCTTGGCAAACTTACGGACAACGAGCGCGAGAAAAACATCCCCGGGAATTGGGAATTTGGGCCTCTTTTCAGCACATTAATGGTCGCTCGCGAAGGGAGTTTCAGCAATCCGTTGACCGAGCCCGGCTTCGGCGGCTATCTCGACTATCGCTTCTACGGTGCGCTCTACCTGGATGGCGATCTTCTCTATTTCCCGCGGGCACCTTCGAATTCCGGGCCGCATGACGGCGGCACGATTCTGCAGGGCACATTCGGCCTGAAAGGCGGCATTCGGCGTAATCACTTCGGCTTCTTCGGCAAGGTTCGCCCGGGATTCCACACATACTCGGAAGCGCTTACTTCGATTTCGGATTCCGGTGAAGCCACCACGCACGGCTACGGACGGTCGACAAATTTTGTTCTGGACCTGGGTGGAATTCTTGAATTCTATCCGCGCGAGTCCGGTACCCTGCGCATCGAAGCGGGCGACACGCACCTCTACTTCAGCGATCGTACGGTAAACATTGACGGGACTCCCGTCCATTTCGCGGGTGGCAAGATGCAACACAGCATTCAGTTTATCGTCGGATATGGCTGGCGCTTCTGAGAAGCGGCCAGCAGGAGAGAGCATGAGCCAGGGATTGTGGACCGCCGTCGACAACTATGTGAGCAACCTGCTCGCGCCTCATGATGAAGCGCTTCAGGCCGCGCTCGCCGCTTCGACACAAAATGGATTACCTGAAATCCAGGTCTCTCCTACGCAAGGAAAGCTGCTCCACGTTCTGGCGCGCATGGTCGGGGCCAACAAAATTCTGGAGATCGGCACGCTTGGCGGCTACAGCACGATCTGGATGGCTCGAGCATTGCCGGCGGGCGGCCGTGTACTCACACTTGAGTTCAACCCGAAACACGCGGAAGTAGCCTCCGCTAATTTCGCTCGCGCCGGCCTCGCCGACGCCATTGAAGTGCGCGTTGGTCCCGCACTCGACACTCTTCCGGCGATCGCCGCCGAGGGCCTCGGCCCTTTTGACCTGATTTTCATCGACGCGAACAAGTCTGTCATGGCCGAATACTTCGACTGGGCGCTGAAGCTTTCGCACCCGGGCAGCGTGATCGTCTCCGACAACGTAATCCGCGACGGGGCGGTTATTGATGCCGCAAGCAGCGATCCCGATATCCAGGGCGTGCGCCGTTTCAACCAGCGTCTTGCTGCCGAACCACGCGTCAGCGCCACCGAGATTCAAACCGTGGGCAGCAAAGGCTACGATGGTTTCGCTCTTGCCGTGGTGTTGGGCACGGGCAACTGACCCTCACGGTGTTCCGGCTGTGATAGACTCGGCCTCGCCGGAAGAATCAGACGCTCGATGAGTGGTTCTGTGCGCCTCGACTTCCACCAGTCCCTGGCCTGCGGAACTTGTCCTGAGATTTTTTCGTACTGAGGATTGAGGCCGGTCTAACCTGCGGGTGTCCCGTCTCGTCCTTTCCACCAGAGCCGCTTTTCTTGGAGGTTGCCAATGCCAAACAGAATTCGCCTGTCGATCATCGGCTGGGCGCTGAGAGCAGCTGCTGTCGTTTTACTTGCGACGTCCGGGCTCGCCGCGCAGACCCCGAATCAATATGCGCTTCTGCGCAAGCCGACCGTCAGCAAGACACAGATTGCGTTCAGCTACGGAGGGGATTTGTGGGTTGTCGATCGCGCCGGCGGTGACGCTCGTCGCTTGACCAGCGATGCCGGCATCGAGATCAATCCGGTCTTCTCGCCCGACGGCACGATGATCGCCTTCACCGGTGAGTATGACGGCAACGAAGATGTCTACATCATCCCGGCTGCCGGCGGCACGCCCAAGCGCCTCACCACCTACCCCGGCTCAGACCAAGTCGTCGGCTGGACCCGCGACGGCAAGCGCATTATTTTTCGCTCCACGCGACTCAGCTACGCCGGCTTTCAGCAACTCTACACCGTCGGTCTTGCTGGAGGCTTCCCCGAGGTCCTGCCACTCCCGATGGCCTATGATGGCTCGTATTCGCCCGACAGCTCCCATCTCGCGTATGTGCCTTTCACAAACTTTACTGAATCAACGCAGTTCCAGCGGGGCCTGAAACATTACCGTGGCGGCACCGCTTCCCCGATCTGGATAGCGCAACTTTCCGATTCCAGCATCGTCAAGATTCCCCGCACGAATTCGAATGACTCTGCGCCCATGTGGATCGGTGACAAGGTTTACTTCCTCTCTGACCGGGACGGACCGGTCAGTCTGTATGCCTATGACACCAAGTCCAAGCAAGTGGCTCTCGCCGCGCCCAGCAACGGCCTGGACATCAAGTCGGCATCCGCGGGTCCGGACGCCATCGTCTATGAACAGTTCGGATCCATTCATATCTTCGACCCTGCCACCGGAAAAACGAATGCCGTCGGGATTCGGGTGACGGGCGACTTCCCGGTGGTGCGGCCGCATTACGTCAGCGTTGGCGACCGCATCGAGAACGCAAACATCTCGCCGACGGGTGCCCGCGCGGTATTCGAAGCACACGGCGAAATCCTTACGGTTCCCGTCGAACACGGCGACATCCGCAACCTCACCAATACTCCCGGCGCGGCGGAGCGCGACCCCGCATGGTCGCCTGATGGGAAATGGATCGCCTATTTCTCCGACGAATCCGGCGAATACCAGCTTTATCTCCGCTCTCAGGACGGTATGGGAGAACCGAAGAAGATCGATCTCGGCACGCCGCCATCGTTTTATTACTCACCGACCTGGTCGCCCGACAGCAAGAAACTCACCTTCAGCGACAAGCGCTTGAATCTCTGGTACATGAACGTCGACGACGGCAAGCCTGTCCTCGTCACCACGAATCCCTACGACGGCGGCCCAGGTACCGGCTTCAATCCGGTCTGGTCAGCCGACAGCCGCTGGATCGCATATGCGCGCCAACTAGACAGCTCGTTGCACGCAATCTTCATTTTTGACACAACTGACAAGAGCAATCACCAGATCACGGACGGGTTGAGTGACGCGGCTTCGCCGGCCTTCGACAAAAACGGAAAGTATCTTTACTTCTACGCCAGCACGGACGATGGCCCGGCGTTGGCCAGCAGCATGGGATCGTACAAGGTTCCCGTCACGGCGAGCGCGTACGTCGTCGTGTTGCGGAAAGACCTGAAATCCCCGCTGTACTTCCAGAGTGATGAAGAAAAAGTGAAGGGCGACAAGTCCGCGTCGAAAGACGCCAAGTCTCCCGCCATGGAAGCCGACGACTGCAAGCCCGAAGACGAGGCCAAGCCCGCCGAGGACGAAAAAGCTGCCAAAGCTGACGACAAGGGAAAGGCCGCTGACAAAAAAGACGAAAAGAACGACGCGAAGCAGGACGACCAACCTGCGAAGGACAAAGAGAAAGCGGCCGACGTCAAAATCGACTTCGAGAATATTAATCAGCGGATTCTCGCCCTGCCCGTCCCGGCGCGTAATTACGACACGATGGTCGCCGGCAAGGCGCACACCCTCTTCCTTCTCGAATCCCCCGCCGTGATGGATTTCACCTCGTTCGGCCATCAAGTGCACAAGTTCGACGTGTGCACCCGGAAGGCGGAGAAGGTGCTGGATAACATTGGCGGCTTCAAGATTTCCGCCAATGGCGAAAAGGCTCTCTATGAGCAACTTCCGCCACCGAACCCGATGGCGGCGCCGGGAGACGGCGATGGGCCCAAGGGGCAATGGGCCATCAAACCCGTGGACTCGCTTGGGAAGCCCGCGGAGCCAGGGAAACCGGATGGCACTCTGCATACCGAGAACATAAAGGTCTATTCCGATCCACGCGCGGAATGGCAGCAGATGTTCCACGAGATGACACGCATCGAACGCGACTGGTTCTACGATCCGAATCTCCATGGCGCCGATTTGAAGGCTCTCATCGCGCAGTACCAGCCGTATGTTGACCATGTCATGAGCCGCTCCGACCTCAATTACATTTTCGGCGACATGCTGGGTGAGATCACTGCGCAGCACATCTACATTTACGGCGGCGACCGGCCCGAAGTGAAGCCGGTCAGTGTGGGCCTGCTGGGCGCCGACTACACGATCGACCACGACCGTTATCGCTTTGCCAAGGTCTACTTCGGCGAAAACTGGAATCCCGGCTTGCGGGCGCCCTTGACCGAACCAGGCGTAAACGTGAAGGAAGGCGAATACTTGCTCGCGGTCGACGGCCGCGAAGTGAAAGGCAGTGACGAAATCTATAGCTTCTTTATGGAACGTGCCGGCAAGGCTGTCCAACTTAAGGTCGGCAGTGATCCCTCGGGTAAGGATGCCCGCACCGTCACCGTCGTTCCAATCGGTGGCGAGCGCTCACTGCGCCAGCGCGAGTGGATCGAAAGCAATCGCCGCAAGGTCGATGAGCTGAGCGGGGGCAAGCTCGCATATGTCTATGTTCCCGATACCGCCGTTGGAGGGTACACCTACTTCACGCGTTACTACTTCCCGCAAAACTCCAGGAGTGGCGCCATCATCGATGAGCGTTTCAACGGCGGCGGCTGGATCGCCGACTACATCGTTGATTGGCTCAAGCGCCCCTTGCTGATGGCCGCCATGACCCGCGAAGGAAAGGACAATCTGATTCCGCAAGTCATTTACGGCCCGAAGGTAATGCTCATCAACGAACACGCCGGTTCGGGCGGCGACGCTCTGCCATGGATGTTCCGCAAGCTGCAAACGGGACCCCTCATCGGGACGCGGACGTGGGGTGGACTGATCGGCATCGGCGGCTATCCCAACCTGATGGATGGCGGCGGGGTCACCGCACCGCGTTGGGGCGGATACAATCCGGAAACCGGTGAATTCGACATCGAGAACAAAGGTGTGGCGCCGGACATCGAAGTGGAGCTCGATCCCGCACTATGGCGCAAAGGCCACGACCCGCAACTCGAGAAGGGCGTAAACGTCGCTTTACAAGAACTCAAGGACCATCCGGTTCCGCCGGTCAAACGGCCAAAATATCCGGTCTACAATTGGTCCAAGGTTCGCGCCGACGCCGCGAAGGACCAGCCCGCTTCGGGTGGTGGGGCCAATAAATAGCCGGTCGCGACCGCGACGGGAGTGATCGATGCCGCTCGACATCCGGGGACTCGCTCCTCTCTTGCAGGTGTATGACATGCCGGCGTCGATTCATTTCTATCGTGACCTGCTCGGCTTCGAGCTGGTCGGGCTTTCGCCGGAATACGCGCCCGGCCGGTTTCACTGGGCTCTTTTGAAACTGAACGGTGTCGAACTGATGCTGAACACCGCATATGAATTCGACGCGGAGCGCCCGGCCGTTCGCGAACCAGCTCGAGTGGCTGCACACGCGGATACCTGCATCTACTTCGGCTGTCCGGATGTCGACGCTGCTTACCATCACATTCGGGAAAAGGGAATCGAAGCTGACGAACCGCGCGTGGCTCCATACGGCATGAAACAGCTTTACGTCAAGGACCCGGACGGTTACGGCCTCTGCTTTCAATGGCCGGGCGCCTAAACCGCCGAACTTCGCGGTTTTCATCCGAAGCTCGCCGATTTATCATGCTTGCCATCGCGTCGCTCCGCGAAACCATACCGAAGTGAAAATCTGACCCGTCAAAGGAGGTTGCTTCCGTGGCCTCTCACCCGCCCGTTGTTGACAGGCACCGCCTGGATCTGGCTCTCGAAGCCTCCATCCACATCGGACTCGCGATCCTGCTGACTGCCGCGTGCCTGATAATCCTCCGGCCGTTTCTTCCGTTGCTGACCTGGGGCATCATCATCGCCGTCTCGGCTTATCCGTTCTTCCGGCGCCTGCAAAGTTCCCTCGGTGGGCGTGGTACTTTGGCGGCGTCGCTCTTCACCCTCGTTCTTTTGCTGCTGCTCATCGTTCCCGCGATCCTGATGGCTGGAACGCTGGTTGAGGGCGTGCAAACCATGGCCGCGCGGTTCAAAGACGGCAGTCTGATCGTTCCGCCTCCGCCTGCGAACGTTGAGACCTGGCCGATCATCGGGCCTTCTTTGAAGAGCTTATGGTCAATGGCCTCCACTGACTTGTCGCAGTTGATCCGGTCGTTTGGGCCTCAGCTCAAATCCTTCGTTCCTGGATTGTTCTCGGTATCCGCAGGAATCGGTCTCACGCTTCTGCAATTCGCCCTGGCCATTGTCGTGGCCGGCGCGCTGCTGGCCCGGGCGCAGGCCGCGTATGAAGTGACATGCTCGTTGGCGAACCGCTTGTTCGGCGAGAAAGGACTGGAATTCCAACAACTGATCGGCGCCACTATCCGCAGCGTGACAAGCGGCATCCTCGGTGTCGCTTTCATCCAGGCCATTCTCGCGGGTGCTGGGTTCCTCGTCGCGGGTTTGCCGGGCGCTGGGTTGTGGGCGGTGGTGTTCTTGATCGCCGCGGTGCTGCAGGTGGGGATGCTCGTACTCATTCCCGCGGCCATCTACATGTTCACGACCGCTAGCACTACGGCCGCAGTGATCTTCGCTGTCTGGTGCATCATTGTCGGCCTCATTGACAACGTGCTGAAACCGCTGCTGCTCGGGCGGGGAGTTGCCGTTCCTACCATCGTCGTGTTTCTAGGCGCGATTGGCGGCTTCCTTGCCCTCGGCATCATCGGTCTGTTCGTCGGAGCAATCGTTTTGTCTGTCGGCTACAAGCTCTTTCTCGCCTGGGTGGGCCTCGGCACCATCGCTGCTCCGGAGCTGACAAAATCGTGAGCAACGCAGACCATCTTCTGGACAGCTACCTGCGGTCCCGTTACAGGATTCTGTTTTATGCCGTGCTTGTCACACTGATCTCCGGGCCAATTCTCAGCGCTCTGAAATATTCCGGTACGTTTCTTGAAATGTTCGTAGCCGCCAGCTTGCTCGCAGCAATCCTGCCTATCGCCTCCGTAAAGAAATGGCCCTATATTCTGCCAGCCATGATGCTGTTGTGCCTCGCCCGCCCTGCGACTGCATGGCTCGCGCGTCCCGTCATCTCCGAAATCACCCTGGGCGTCTGGACGATAATTGGCCTCATAGCCGCCGCATCCGCCATACGGTTTGCCACTCGTGCGACTCGCATTTCCGGCGAGCACGTATATGCAGCCCTGAGCGCGTACCTTCTTGCGGGCCTCTGTTTTGGCGTTCTTTACTGGGTGATCGAAGAGCTGCATCCTGGAACGTTCGCGTTGAGCGGAAAATTCTCGCAGACGGGAGCAATCTATTTCAGTTTCATCACATTGGCCACCGTCGGATACGGCGATATCGCGCCACGGGGCGACATCGCACGTGGTATCGCTATTGTGGAAGGCATCGGCGGTCAGCTCTTCCTGGCGGTCCTCGTCGCGCGGCTGATCAGCTTGTACACAAGACCGAGCGACGAGTAACGGGCCGTTCCCAGCAGAACGGCAGAGTGACCGTCTTAAGTTCTATTTTGCGGCGGCCGACTCAAGATCGCCCGCGATTGCGCGATTGAAACGGCCGGCGGTTGTGTCCAGGAAGAATCCTTGCCCAGGACCGGCCAGATAGAATACGACGGAGTCGGCGAAGTTGTTGGCGAATCCGTTCGCGATGCGGATCGTGCCACGTCCTGTGGCAGGATCGAAGGTCACCAGATCGCTGCGCAAGCCGTCAATCGACACGTTCGCCCCAACACTGCGCGCATCCCACGACAACGTTGCATGAGAAAGATTCTGAACCGCAAGCGATCCCTGAACGGAAACTGGGCCGAAAGACGAAGGCTGCGCGTCGAAACCGGAGCCCTCAATCTGGCCCGAGGAATTGGCTGTGGCCGCGGAGAATGGTAGAGCCTGACGCTCCGCCAGGCCGGCTTGACGAGAGTGTGCGGCGGTACCCGAATCCGTTTCCAGCAGCATCAGCCGCGAATCGGTCGCCACATAGAAAACAAAGGTCGAGTTCCCCGAGGGCGTGGCCAGCGTGAAAGTGCCTCGCCCGTTCGTGTCCGGCGCGGCGGTGAGGCGCCCCGCCGCAGAGGCCGACTCGAGAATCGGGTCGTCGCCAGCCTGACTCTGATCAACCATTCCGGAAATCGCGGAATTGGCCCCGATGGTGAGTTTGCCGATGGTGGCAATGCGGTTAGAAGTGTTTGCTTCCAGTTTGAAAACAAAATCGCTGGAAATTCTTGCGAGGTTGAACGCCGTCGGATCCTGATGGATCAGCCGACCCGACATGCTGGCATCGTTCGTGTCTGTCAGAGTCGCGGACTGCTGGTCGGAGGCCAGAACGAAGGAAAGCGTCAACGAGCGGCCTGCGCCGGGAATTGTGGAGAGGCTGATGCGGCCCTGGCGGGTCGCATCGAGAGAGTACGTTCCCGTGAGGCTGTTGGCGCGAATACTGGGCGCTCGATTGCGATTAAAGTCGAGGGAACCGCCTGTGATCTTCCCTGCGCCATCGGCAATGAGAGTGCCCGCAGCCGTGAACGATTCTCCAGTAGCTTCGAGACCGGCGACTTCAAACGCGAATTGCCCCGCAAGCATGGACATGCTCGACGGCGCGGCGGTGAGAGTGAAGGTGTTCGTGGCCGGACGCACGCGCGTATCGGAAGGTGTTGCGGTGATGGTGACGGAATTGGGACTGGGCAGGGTCGCGGGCGCCTGGTACGTCACGCTGCTGGAGAAGCCGTTGTTCGTGGCGTTCGAGAGAGTGCCCGCACCGGTAGTGGGCATGATGGTCCAGGTGATGCCGGAGGTGTAGCCATTACTCGATGGCGTGGTAGCGGTGAATGTATACATGGCGCCGGTCTGCAGAGTCGTCACGGGATTCGTGATTGCTGCGCTGATGCCGCCGCCGCCCCCACTACCGGTGCCGTTTCCGCTGCTGTATCCGCCGCAGCCCGCGACGAATCCGGCGATGAGCAGTACAGCGATGCATGCGGCGTGAAGGGCGCGGGAGTTTGCCGCACCATTGCGAAAAGCGCTCATCCAGATGTAGCCGCCAACCAGTGTCCCCGCACTCTTCATTACACACCTCCTGCTGACTTCAATTGATATCCGGGCAGGCGGAGTGCATTGGGTCTTGCCAAGCACCGCCGCCATCGGTCGCCACAGTCGCGAAACCGAGGCTAACGAAAGCGGGACCGGCGTGTGTCATGGCGAGGTCAAGAAAATGTCGAGATTGCGGCGGGCAACATGGCGGACAGGATGACAGACGAGAGCGGCCGGTCCTCGCCGGTTCCACCGGCAAATCGCAGGGCGGGCGCGAATCAGGCGAAACATCCGGGCCGATTCGGGCGTAGAAGCAGGATAAGGAGGTGTCCATGAAGACACTGCTGCGATGTCTGGCCGTGTGCCTGGTGGTGCCGGCGGGTCTGGTACTAGCCCAGGAGAAACCGGCGGAGAAGCCCGCGGAGAGCCAAGCAAATCCGCTGAGCACATGGAACAAGTATGCGTACGCGCGTGTAAAGGGTGTTTTGTTGAAGGCGGCGGAGAAGATGCCGGAGGAGAATTACAGTTTCAAGCCGGTCGACACGGTACGCAGCTACGGACAGATCGTGGGGCACGTGGCAGACGCGCAGTACCTGTTCTGCTCAATCGCGCTCGGCGAGAAGAATCCTGCGTTGGACATCGAACATACCAAAACATCGAAGGCCGATCTGATCGCCGCGCTGAATACGGCGTTCGCGTATTGCGACAAGGCATACGACGGGCTGACGGATGGGAAGGCCGTGGAGATCATAAAATTGTTCGGGAATGACGCGCCGCGACTGAGCGCGCTGACGGTCAACAATATGCACGACCTAGAACACTACGGGAACCTGGCGACGTACCTGCGGATCAAAGGTCTTGTGCCCCCGAGCAGCGAGCAGCCGGCAGCCCCGGCGCAGCCCGCGAAGAACTAGAGTCAGCCGAAATAGATGTGATCCTTGACTGCGGCAGGCGGGGAGAATATGTTGTGCGGCGATGAAGACCTGCCCCGTCTGCCAAAACACGGTGGGGTTGAACCTGCGGGATTGTCCGCGGTGCGGGCACCGGTTCATACCGGCGATCCTGTGGGTGAGCGCCATCGTGCTCGCCCTGTTCGGGCTGCTGGGAGTGCTGCTGCTGCAGACGACCCGATAAGAACGAGGGTGGAGACCGGGAAGTGGGAGCCGGTGTTTACAAGTTGGCTACTCCCCCGCCCCCTTATACCAATGGAAATAACTGGAACAAAGGCAGCTAGCCTGGAAAAGAGTTGAAAATTTCAAGCGGACGAGTCTACCCCGCGCCGCGATATTCGGGAGAAACGGAGCTCGCCCCGGGGGAACTGGAACCCCGAGAGAGGCCCTAACAACGAATTGTCAAAGAGCGGAGGGCGCGAGCTGGCTGTCCCGCAACCAGATAATCAACTGCGTAAGTTACATAGGATTAACTACAGATCAAGAGCAATCGGGGCCAGGAGTCAACCGTCCGCAGCCTACAGCCAACCAGGGAGCGGTTTGTTGGTCTTGACGGGGAATAGACGCGGAGGTATAGAAGCGCACCAGCCAAGATGAGGTGATAAGCATGAAAATCGTCGTGATCGGCGGCACTGGACTTATTGGGTCAAAGCTGGTTCCCAAGTTGCGGGCGGAGGGGCACGAAGCAGTTGCCGCATCGCCCAACACGGGCGTCAACACAATAACGGGAGAAGGACTGGCGGAGGTTCTGAAAGGGGCCGCGGTGGTGGTTGACGTAACGAACGCACCGTCGTGGGAGGACGCGGCGGTATTGAGCTTCTTCGAAACATCGACGCGCAACTTGCTGGGCCAAGGAGCGGCGGCAGGAGTAAAGCATCACGTCGCGCTGTCGGTGGTTGGCACGCAACGGCTACCCGAGAGCGGCTACTTCCGGGCGAAGATCGCGCAGGAGAACCTGATCAAAGAATCGAGGATGCCGCACACGATCGTGCAGGCAACGCAGTTCTTCGAATTCCTGAAGCAGCTGGCGGATATCTCATTCGACGGCAAGAAAGTTCGGGTGCCGGATGCGCTTTTCCAGCCCATGGCCGCGGACGATGTGGCAACAGCGGTGGGCCGGGTTGCGGTGGGCGCTCCGGTGAATGGCACGATCGAGATCGGAGGCCCGGAGGCATTTCGGATCGCGGACCTGGTACGGAGGCGGCTGGCAGCGCTGAAGGATACGCGCGAAGTGGTGGCAGACGCCGCCACGCGGTATTCGGGCGCGACAGTGGGCGAGCGCACGCTGGTCCCCGGCAAAGACGGCCGGCTGGGCGAAACGAGTTTCGAAGCGTGGCTGGCGCAGTCCACAGAGAAAGCGGCGGGGGCGTCACGCTAGGGATCGCCGCGCGGATAAAGAGAAACCGAGAATGCTGTGGGGCCGGCAGGGGCGACGCCGTTGGCGCGTTGAGGCTGATGGTGTGGCAGTTGCAGCCCGAGGGCGGTGGCATCAATATGGTTGACCGGAATCCTCAACTCCCACGGTTTGCGACGCCCGCCGAAACACCAGCGAAGCGTTGGGAGTGAGAAGCGGAGCGCCGTTCCGAGGAGCGGCGGGCAGGCACCAATAACGCAAGGTGGTCCGTATGAGCCGACGTATGCGAAGAACGCTGCGTGAAGTAGGAGTATTGCTGGCCGGTGTACTGGCAGGGAGCCCCTGGGCTGCGCACGCCACTTCCCGGAAAGATGTGGTGGTGATGAACAACGGCGACCGATTCACGGGCGAGGTCAAGGCGCTGCAAAACGGCGTGCTGTATGTGAAGACGGACTATGTGGACCAGAACATCGGGGTGGACTGGGCGCAAGTACAGAGCGTGGAGAGCAGTGCGGTGTATCAAGTGACGCTGACCAACGGCGCGCATCTGGCAGGGAAGATCAAGCGAGTTTCGCCCGAAGAGGAGAAAGGCCAGGAGTTCGTCATCGAGAGTGGCGGCGGAGCGACGAAGGTGGGAGCGAGCCAAGTAGCGGAGATTTCGACGCAAAAGTCGACGTTCCTGCGGCAACTGACGGGAAGCATCGACGCGGGCTACAGCTACACGAGCGGCAACAGCCAGAAGACGATCAACAATGACGTGAGCGCAAGCTATGCCACGCCCAACTGGATTGCGGGAGTCTCGCTGTCGACGTCGTTCAGCGGGCAGGCGGGAGCAGCAAAAGCGAATCGCATCGACGGGACCCTGAACGGAGAGCGGTTCCTGAGCCATAACTCGTACCTGGGCCTCTACAACGATTACCTGCACAGCAGCCAGCAGGATCTGGATCTGCGCATCACGGTGGGCGGCGGGTACGGGCGGTACTGGATCCGGAGCAATACGACGGGGCTGCGCTGGATTCTTGGGGCAGTGTATGCGAATGAGACGTTCTCGACGGTGTCGGGCCAACCGAGCGATTCCAACGTGGAAGGTCTGGTGGGCGCTTCGTATGATTCCTACCGGTTCCGGTTCGGGGAAATTCATTTGCAGGCGGCGCTGTTCCCCGGGATGAGCGACGCGGGACGAATTCGGGCGTCGACGAACAATACAGTGAAAATCAAACTGGTGAACAATTTCTATTTCGCGCTGAGTTTCTGGGACAACTACGACAGCCGGCCGCCGGCGACAGCGAAAAAGAACGAGTTCGGCGCGAGCTCGTCGCTAGGCTGGTCATTCTAGAAAGTCGGGAGGCTTCGGCAGCAGAGGGATGCGCCACGGTGCCGGGAGTCAACGGGAAAGCAAGGCCCATAGTCCGGCGAGGCCGAGGAGAGAGAGAAGCAGGGCGATGGTGATGCTGAGGGGCCACCTGGAGGCGGTGACTGGCTGGTCGCGGCGGATCTTCCGCAAGGTCAGCCAATGGGAAAGGGCGCAGAGAACCGTTGCGAGGAAACCGAGCGCAACGAGGGCGGTGCCGAAGCGAATAGCCGCTTGATGAAGAGCTTGCGACCGCTGGGTCAGCGCCTTTTCCTCGAGGGTCCGGAAGAAACCGATCATACCGAAGCCGAACGTGGCCATGGTGAGAGTGGTACGAATCCAAGCCAAGGTAGTGCGATCGAGAGCGAGTGCGGTTCTGAATTTTGCCAATTCAGTGCGGTCTGGAGGCGGGCCTTCGGGCGTCATGGTGTGTTCTTCAGAGCGAGTGGAAGGGTTCACAGTTCAACCCAGCATCTTCAAGATGGCATGGACGAGCTCATAGGCAGGCGTAACGATGAGGACGACCGGGATCATGGGCAAAGCGGCGGCGAGGAGGAGCGTGACGAGGGTTTGTTTATCGATGGGCACGATACCCATCTGGCGGATAACGGCGAAGCTGCCGCCGAGGTCGACGAGCGAAGAGGCATCGGGGCTTCCGAGGATGACATCTTCGCGGGAGCGGTGTTCACCGACCCACTTGGTGTCGAAGAGTTGATTGTGTTCGGTGACCAGAGCGCCATACTCGAGGAGGGCGCGGCGCTTGACCTGGACGAGCACCGGCGTGACGACGAGCAAGGGAACAACAAGGATCAGCACAGCCATCACACCATAGGAGATCATGGTGAACTTCAAGGAAGAAAGGGTCTGGCCCTCGTAGCGGATGGCATTCAAGACGGAGCCGGCAATGACGGCACCGCCGGCAAAAACGATGGGACTATAGGCTTTTTGTCCACCGGAAAGAAAACCGAGACCAGCGGCCAGGTCGGTGTGTGTGGCGACCAGATGCAGGCGTAAGCGGGACACGCGAAAGACAAACAGGGTCCACAGGCACATGCGCCAAATCCATCGAAGGAGAAGGAAGCGAAACATTGGGGCGCTGATCAGGCGGAACCACATCCCCGCCAGCCCGAGATGCCAGTTGGTGGCGGCTTCCATGAGGACCTCGGTGCGGCCGAGAAAAAGAGGGGCAGCAAAGGCGATAGGAATCATGAAGATCTCTGGCAGGAAACTGTCGCGGAGGCGGGTGACGCGAAGGATGATGGATTCGAAGTGAGGCAAATCTTGCTGGCGGACGAGTTTGGTCCTGAGAAATTCTGCAGCGAGGCCGCGCCAGCGCCGGTCGATGGAAGACTCCGCGAGAATGAGGATGGGCAGAGCGACGAGAAAACGGAGATGGACGGCGTAGTCGAAGAGGAAAGGAATCTGCATCCTGGCGCCGAGGGCCACACCGTGGGCAAAGGTCAGCAGCAGCAAGGGAAGCCAGCACAGCAAAACGGCGCCAACGGCGCGCGTGATGACCTTATGACGTTCATCGCTGGTTTGCCCGAGAGAGCGGAGCAGACGATGGAAGGGCCCACCGCGGATGAGGGAGAAGTTGCGCGTTGTGGCTGAATGCAGATCGCTCATAATTGGACTCGCGTTGGAGAGAGAGTGTCTCCGCCGTGTGATTGCCGGTGGCAGGGGTCGACAGGCGCCGCGCGAACCGCGAACGGAGTGCAGGTCCTCCCCTGACGCGTGATTTAGAACGGGCGGCGATGCTGATACGTCCTGAGAGGAGCCGGCCTGGAAGGAACGCCTCAGGGGTACGAGCGGGGGGACAATACTACATTCGCTGCGAGAATTGAAGGCATATCAGAGCAAGCGGCCAGGCGAGAAGGAAGAAATTGAGCGGCGAAGCGCCTGCGGGGTGATCGCAATGGGGGTTTGTTGACGCTTGGCGCGGGGCGCGGATACACTAGATAATTCCGACAGCTGCCGGGAAGGCCGCAGTAGGGCTGCGCTTGCGTGCAAAGGGGCGAGCTTGTAATGGAACGGGCAGCAGGAACGTAGAAGGATAGAGGGGGATTGCTTTGCCAAAGCGTACATTTCAACCGCGGCGCCGGCGCCGCTCGAAGACCCACGGATTTCGCGTGCGCATGAAGACGAAGGGCGGCCGCAAAGTGCTTGCGGCACGCCGCAAGAAGGGACGTCATCGCCTCACGCCGGAGTAGAGAAGGAGCGCCCGCAGCGGATTTGGGTTTTCCGCGCGAGGCGCGACTGGTACGGCGCGGGAGCTTCGACGCCGTGTACCGCGCCGGGAAGCGTTCCTCGAGTACCCACTTCACCGTGTTTGTTCGTTCGAACGAACTTGCCTTGAGCCGCTTCGGCTTCAGCATCAAGAAGGCGCTGGGCGGCGCGGCGGTGCGCAACCGCATCCGGCGGCGCTTGCGCGAGATGGTGCGTTGCCACCGGCAGGAGATACCCGCAGGATGGGACATCGTGATACACCCGAAGAGCAAGGTGGCCACGGCGGCGTTTGCGCCACTGACAGAGGAACTGGTGCGGCTGCTGGGGAAGCTGGCGTAAAGTTGGAAAGGAAACCCAGTGGGTACGCGGTGCGTGCGGCGCTGTTTGCGCTGAACTGCTACAAAGCGTATCTGTCGGTGCTGTTTGGGGGCACCTGCCGGTATGAGCCGACGTGTTCGCGATACGCGTACGAGGCGATCGAGCGGTTCGGGGTGCTGCGCGGCGTGTGGCTGGGAACGAAGCGGCTGCTGCGGTGCCATCCATTCACAAAAGGACTGGGGTACGACCCGGTTCCGGAGAAATTTGAAGTGATTGCAACGCAAACAACTGCTGGTGTCGATGCACAAGAGGTTCGCTCGTGAGCACGCCTGGAAATTTTCCCCCGATTGGTCCGAAGAACAAGGATAAATTCACGCCGGAGCTGCGCATCCTGGTGGCGTCGCTGCTGTCGGTGGCGGTGATTCTGCTGTGGACGAAGTTTTTCGCGCCGAAGCCGCCGGTGAATCAGCCCGCGGCGCAGCAGCCAGCCGCAAGCGCACCGGCGACGTCCGGAACAGCAGAGACAGTGGGGCCAAGCACAAAGGCGGAATCGGGAACGGGCGGAAGCGCCATGACCAAGGCGCCGGCTGCGGCAGCGATTGCCGTTGCGGCGGACAGCGAAGAGCGCACGGTGGTGGTGGAGAGCGCGCTGTATCGCGTGGAAATTTCGAATCGCGGCGCGGTGGTGAAGAGCTGGCAGCTGAAGAAGTACAAGGATGACGCGAAGCCGCAGCGCATTCTGGATCTGGTGCATCCGGACTCGTCGGCCAAGACGGGCGGGTGGCCGTTCTCGCTGGTATTCGACGACCCGCAACTGGAGAAGGCGGCGAACAGCGGATTGTATAAGGTGGCAGGAGACAGGCTGACAGTGACTGCGCCGGGGGAAGTGGCGTTCACGTGGAGCGACGGGCACCTGGAAGTGACGAAAAAGTTTCGGTTCGACGATTCGTACGTGGTGAACGTGGAAACAACCACGACGAACAATGGCGCGCGGGTGATGGCGGGCCTGGCGTGGCGCGGGGGATTCGGGGACGAAACGGTGACGGACCCGGCGCCGTCGACGACGCTGCAGACGTTCTACAGCGAGAACGGAAAGCTGAACACATTTCTGGAGAAAAAGCTGGAGGGCCCGGAGAAGTGGGGCAACATCTGGCAGGGGGGAAAGACGTACACGGGCGTGGAGGACCGCTACTTCACGGCGACGTTCCTGCCGCCGGCGGATGCGCTGGGGACGCCGCTGAGCACGCGGTACTGGAAGATCTGGACGACGAAGAAAGGCGCGGACGGAAAAGAGGAGTCGGTAGCGTTGCCGGAAGTGGCGACGCTGACGAGCGCGGAGCCGATGGAGCTGCGGGTGTTCGTGGGGCCGAAGGACTACGACGATCTGAAAGCGATGAAGCCGGCGTTGAACGCGCAGGTGCAGTTCGGGTGGCTGGAGTTCATCGCGGACCCGCTGTTTCACGGGCTGAAATGGCTGTACAAGTACATTCCGAACTGGGGCTGGGCGATCGTGGTGCTGACGGTGGTGGTGAACATGGTGCTGTTCCCGCTGCGGATCTCGAGCTACAAGACCACGATGAAGATGCAACGGGTAGCGCCGGAAGTGAAACAGATCCAGGAGAAATACAAGAAGTACAAGCTGAACGACCCGCGCAAGGCGGAGATGAACAAGGAAGTGATGGCGATCTACCAGCGGGAAGGAATCAACCCGGTGGGCGGGTGCGTTCCGATGCTGCTGCAGCTGCCGATCTGGTTCGGGCTGAACGCGGCGTTGCGTTATGCGATCGAGTTGCGGCACGCAGGATGGCTGTGGGTGCGCGACCTGTCATCGAAGGATCCTTATTACATTTTGCCGGTGGTTGTGGGCTTGTCGATGTATATCGTATCGAAGATGACGCCAATGACGGCGACGGACCCGCAGCAGGCGGCGATGATGAAGTTCCTGCCGATCAGCATGTCAGTGATGTTCGTGATTTTTCCGTTCTCGAGCGGTCTGGCGTTGTATATTCTTACCAGCAGCTTAATCGGCATCCTGCAGCAGTGGTATCTGAACCGGACCCATCCTCTACCCGCCCCAGCGAAACCCGCGCGCGCAAAGAAGTAGCGCCGGAGAGTTTCCGGAGGCAGTGTCGGCGCAGCCCCGGGGGGCTACATGAGACCGAGCCTTGTACGTGACGGCAAGCTGGACCGCGAGGCCGCGGCGGAAGCGCTGCGTGAGTTCCTGGAAAGAATCGTGCGAACCGGGAAATTCGAATTGCGAGTCAATGTGAGGACGGCGGAGGCGGCGGAGGAAGGCGAGGCGGAAGTGTTCGCCGACCTGGACGGCAAAGACAAAGAGATATTGATGGCGCGAGGCGGGGAGGCGCTGAAAGCACTGGAGCACCTGGCGTTTCGGGCGCTGGACCTGGAGCCGGCGAACCACGAGAAGATTCACCTGGACTGCGGGGGATTCCGAGCGCTGCGGTTTGAGGAATTGCGGATGACGGCGCGGGTGGCGGCAGAACGGGTGATCGCGTCGCGGCAGCCGTTTCAGCTGAACCCGATGTCATCGCGGGAGCGGCGGATCGTGCATCTCGCGCTTAAGGAGATGGCGGGCGTGCGCACGGAAAGCGCGGGCGCCGGGGACGACCGGCACATCGTGATCCATCCGAAGTAGACTGGGCAGAAGAGGCAGCCGCATCGGGGGAATGAACTCACCCCTGATTCTCTTGTTAAAAATGTAAAGAATATGATATGAAGGCCTCCCGGATACGCGGGCCGGCAGGTCGTCCCCCCTTTTGTACCCGAAATCCGGTTCAAATCGAGCAGCAGCAGGAAACGTATGTCGGATTCCAGCCCCAACGGCGTTTCTGGTGGACCCAAGCGCGAACGGGTGGGAGTAGTGCCATGCCCGGAGCGGAGGCGCCTGCAGGAACAGCTGCAAGCGATCGGGAAAGAATTGGATGATCTGGTGGCGGAACAGTTCACGGCGTTTCGTGCGAATGACCAGACGAAATTCTGGGAGCTGAACCGGGAACTGGAGCCGATGCGCGAGAAGCAAGAACGCGCGCAGGACGATCTGCGCAAACACATCCGGAGCCACCGGTGCCAGCCACTGGACGCGCCGCTGCTGTGAGGATTGTGGAGTTGTTGCGCTGCGGTTAGCGGCGAAGCCAGCCCTGGGAAAGAACCGCGCCGTCGGGCGCAAAGCGGACTTGATAGGTGAACGAAGCGGGGCGGTCGCGGCGGAGCTGGACAAAGCGCAAGTCTGTAAATTCCACGATGGCCTCGGGACCTTCCTTGCGGAAACGCGTGACAGGGAAACGCGAAAACCACAGAACCTTTTGGACTTCAGGTAGGCGGCGCGCCTCGTCGATAAAGCTGTTTGGAAAGGCGTCGGGGTAGAAGGTGTGCTCGAGGAGGGAAGAGTCCGGCGGAGCCGAGGAGCGGAGGAGACCGTCGCTCAGGTCCATGCGGACTTCGTAGACTCCGCGGGCGGAGCGCACGAGTCCATCCCAGCGCCAAAGGGAAGGAGGAAGAGGGAGAGCGCCGATATTTTCGACGGGGACGTTTTCCCGGGCGACAAACTGGCGGATGCGGTCGAGCGCGGCGTGATGAGCCCAGGCGGCGGCGAGCATGTAGGCGATGGCGAGAGTAAGGCCGGCGCGGTTCCAAGCTTTGTATGGCACACGGAGTCCCCAGCCACGGAAGGCGGGGAGCAAGAAGAGGACAGCGAAGAGAATGGTGGCGACAAGGACGGCGTCGTTGGAGGTCGGTGCGCCGACAATCAACGCGAGACGGGAGATCAGGAAGGGGGCGGGGGTAAAGATGGCCCACATGATGGTGGCGCGACGGCGGGCATGGTCGGGATCTTCGTAAACCCAAGCAAGCAACTGCGGGATGAGAAGGAGGCCGGTGAAGGTGAAATCGATGATAAAGAGGATGTCCCACGCGGGGCGGGACCAGGCGAGCGGCGACCAGATCATGATGCCGAAGGTGGTGACGAGATCGAGGAGGATGTGGCTGAGGATGCCGACGGCGTAATAAGCGGTGAGCCTAGCGAACGAAGGGGCGTCCCACTTGCGCCAGCGCGCTAGAGCTTCGGAGGCAAGAGCGAGAAGAACGGACCAGAGGGGCAACATCAAGAGAGAATGGGTGACGCTGCGGTGCCAGGTGAGCATGAGCAGCTGGTCGCTGGAAAAGATGTCGCGGAAGATATCGGAATCCGGAAAGATTGCGCCGAGCATGACAGCCCAGGTGGCGAAGCGGCGGTGGTTCATGTCGACGGGCGGGAAAAGGTCGTTGCCGTCGAAAACCGCTTTCCCGATGAGGGCGCCAGCGATGCCGTGAGTGATGGTGTCCATTTATGGTGGGTTCGATTCGCTAGATGACGGAAAGGATAGGCGAAGATTTGTGGAGGACGCGGCCGATGCGAGCCGCACGGACGCCATGATGCGCAAAGCTTGCGAGCGCGACGTCGACGGCTTCGGGGGGAACGGCGACCAACAATCCGCCGGAAGTTTGCGGGTCGAAAAGGAGCGCGCGGTATTCTTCGGGAACGCCGGAAGCGAATCCAACACAATCGCCGATGAAGTCGCGGTTGTTCCTGAGACCGCCGGGGAGGAATCCATCACGAGCTGCTTCGAGAGCGCCGGCCAAGAGTGGAACGAGGCGGTGATCGATTTCAATCGTGACGGGATCAAGACCGGCGGACGGATCGCCGAGGGCCATTTCGCGTGCGTGTCCAAGCATGCCGAAACCGGTGACATCCGTGACAGCGTGAACGATGCGCGGGCCGAATTTCGCTTCGACGTCGTGGAGAGCATCGGCGGCGGCGCAATTGAGTAGCGACATGGAAGCGATGGCGGCGTCGATGGATGCTTTGCCGGCGCGATCCTTTTTCACGGCAGTGGAGATAACACCGGTGCCGACGGCTTTGGTGAAGAGAAGGGCGTCGTTCGTCGACGCGCCGACATTTCTCCAGATGCGCTGCGGATGGATAATGCCGCTGACGGCGTAGCCGAACAGAATGTCTTCGTTGCGAATGGAATGGCCACCGATGACAGTGCATTTCGCCTCGTTCATTTTGTCGAGGCCGCCGCGAATGATCTGCTCGAGGATGGCGGTGTCGCCTTTATCGGGAAAGCCGACGAGAGAGAGCGAGGAAATGGGCCGACCACCCATCGCGTAGACGTCGCTGAGGGAATTGGCGGCGGCAATCTGGCCGAAGGTGAAGGGGTCATCGACGACCGGGGTGAAGAAATCGACGGTTTGCACGAGCCCCAAACCTTCACCGAGCAGATATACGCCGGCGTCGTCGTTGGTAGAGAAACCAACGAGCACATTGGGATCATGCTGCGGAGGCAGACGGCGTAGGACTGAGTCCAGGATCCCGGGACTGAGTTTGGCAGCACAACCAGCTGCCTTGACCATGGCTGTGAGTTTCACGGAGTCGGTCAAGCCACACCTCGATGTACTACGTCAGAGATTATAGCGACGCAGAGGGAATCGTGCTGGCAGGAACGCGAGAGGAAGAGCTACGGGACGATGGCAAGGAAAAGGAAGGCGGCGAAAATTACGAGATGGACGATTCCCTGGAGCACGGTGGTGCGGCCGGTGCCGAGAGTGACGAGGCTGATGATCAGTGTGACGACGAGGAGGACAATTTCTTTCGGCATCAAGCCGAGCGAGAGGGGCTTATGAAGCAGTACGGAAACAGCCGCCACCGCGGGAATGGTAAGGCCGATGGTGGCCAACGCCGAACCCAGGGCAAGGTTCATGCTCGTTTGAAGACGGTTCGCCCGGGCGGCGCGGAAGGAGGCGACGCCTTCGGGAAGCAGCACGAGGCCAGCGATGACGATGCCGACAATGCTCTTGGGAGCGCCAACGTGGGCAATTCCCTGCTCGAGTGGCGGGGTCAGCGCCTTCGCCAATCCGACAACGGCGACCAACGAAACCAGAAGCAGGCCGGAACTCGCCAAGGTGGTGTGAGTGGAGGGCGCAGCAGCGTGCTCTTCCTCGTCTTCCTTCGGGAGGAAATAGTCGCGATGGCGGACAGTCTGCACAAAGACGAAGGAGCCATAGAGAATAAGTGAGACCACCGCGGCAAAGAGAAGTTGAGAGTTGGTGAAAGTCGGCCCGGCGGAACTGATGGTGACATTCGGAACAACCAGCGTCAGACAAGTGAGAGCGATCAGGACGGACAGGGCAGCGTTGGCGCCTTGCAGCTGGAATCCTTGCTCGTGATGGCGCAAACCACCGGCAAGCAGGCAGAGACCAACGATACCGTTGCAGACAATCATGACCACGGCAAAAACGGTGTCGCGAGGCAGAGCGGCGGTGTCGACTCCGCCGGAGATCATGACAGAGACGATCAGAGCCACCTCGATAATGGTGACGGCCATCGCGAGAACGAGCGAGCCGAAGGGTTCGCCGACGCGATGGGCAATGACCTCGGCATGATAAACAGCGGCAAAAACAGCGGCGATGAGCGCGAAGGTTTCGAAGACGAGAAAGGGTCCGCCGGCGTGGATGAAGAGGTGAATTATCAAGAAAACCGCAGCGAGCAAGGGCCAGGCCCATGCCCACCAGGGAGTCCGAGTTGGCGGCGAAACCATGCGCGCAGCGCCTCCAGCGCTAAAGGCAAGATATCACATCGAGTGTTGATGGCACGGCGGAGGCTGTCACACGACGGCAATGAAAATGCGCAACGAGTGAGGACGACCGCCCCTCCGTCCAACTTGCACTGAGGGAGTGAAGATGATGATATCGATGGGATGCCTTGGGACTTCTGGCTTCTCTTTCTCGTCCTCGCGGTGTTGATTCCCTGGCGCGGCCGTGTCCGGTTACGGCACTTGCTCGAGGAACCATCGTTCGGGTCCAAAGAAAAACTGGTGTTGTACGGATCGACGATCGTGTTCCAGTGGCTGCTTCTGGGATTGGTTTTGTGGCGAGCTCTCGTTCGAGGAGTCACGGTAGCGGAGATGGGGTTAGGGCGGCCGTGGGATGCGTCCCTTGTGGTTTGGAGTGTGATCGGTGGCGCGGCGGTGGGAGCGTTTCAGTGGTTCAATTTACGCCGGGCCGGCAGAATGAGCGGCGCGGTTCCAGACTTGATGCGGAAACTCTCGGAAAGACTGCTGCCGCAGAAACCGGTCGAGCTGCCGCCGTATGCAGCGCTGGCTATCACTGCCGGGATATGTGAGGAGTTTGTTTATCGCGGATTCGTGATGGCAGTGCTGCTGCGAGCAGGACTGGCGGCATGGGCGGTTGTGATTGTTTCCTCCTTGTTGTTCGGTGTCGCGCACGCATACCAAGGGAGGAACGGCATAACCGGGACGGCACTGATGGGATTGGTGTTTGGGATTGGAAGGCTTCTGACGGG
>Ga0335082_10000666_pt1 | contig 35599 bp, 29 predicted proteins | sample Lox_Sample_41_FD_206718 | JGI IMG/M metagenome (GOLD analysis project Ga0335082, IMG submission 206718) | Soil microbial communities from Loxahatchee National Wildlife Refuge, Florida, United States - Lox_Sample_4.1 | ecosystem: Environmental > Terrestrial > Soil > Wetlands | place: USA... | reverse complement strand
AAAGGATTCGTTGCTTTGGCGGTTTCCAAAACTCCCGTTGGTTGCATAAGAACCTCGTCAATTGAAATCGTTGTTACTTCGATTGCGCGATGGCCGCACGCGCTGCCTCTACGACCTTCTCTGTCGTGAAACCGAACTTCTTCAGCAAGTCTTTGAGCGGAGCCGATGCGCCGAACGTGTGCATACCAACCATCTTGCCCGTCGGCCCAACATATTTCGACCAGCCCAGCGTCGCAGCCTGCTCGACCGACACGCGCGCTTTCACGTCCGGCGGGAGGACCTGTTGCTTGTAGCTTTCGGGCTGCTTCTCAAAAATGTCCCATGACGGCATGCTGACCACACGGGCTTTGATCCCTTCCGCTAGCAGCTGTTCATACGCGCTCAGACACAAAGAGACTTCACTTCCAGTTCCGATGAGAATGACTTGTGGCTTGCCCCCCGGAGCATCTGCCAATACGTAGGCGCCTTGCGCTACGCCAGCGGCCGAAGCGTACTTCGTCCGGTCAATCGTGGGCACTGCCTGCCTGGTTAGAACCAGCGCTGCTGGCTGATGCCGGAGCTGCATGATTACCTTCCACGCCTCCACCACCTCGTTCGCATCGCCCGGTCGAAACAAGACCAGGTGCGGTATCGCCCGCAGCCCAGCCAGTTGTTCGATCGGCTGGTGCGTTGGACCGTCCTCACCCAGGCCGATAGAGTCATGCGTATAGATAAAGATGGTGGGAATCTCCATGAGCGCCGCCAGGCGGACAGCCGGCTTCATGTAATCGCTAAAGTTGAAGAAGGTTCCGGTGTAGCCGCGCAGCCTGGAAACCGTTAGTCCGTTCGCCGCCGCGCCCATGGCATGTTCGCGCACGCCAAAGTGCAGATTCCGTCCGCCATAGCTTCCGGGCTGGAAGTCGCCGGCCCCTTCGAATTTCAGGCGGGTCCGGTCGGAAGTCGCCAGGTCCGCCGAGCCACCGATCAGCCAGGGAACATTTTGTGCGATCGCGTTGAGCACCTTTCCCGCACTGTCGCGTGTAGCCATACCCTTGGCGTCGGCTGGAAAGGCCGGCATATTTTTGTCCCAGCCATCGGGCAGTTGGCCGTGCTGCATGCGCTGGATCTGATCAGCAAGGCCGGCGTTCTGCTGGCTGTAATCGTCGAAAAGTTTGCTCCACTTTGCGTGCAGTTGCTGGCCACGCTTGCCCAACCCTTCCCGGAAGTTTTCGAGTACGCCCTCCGGCACCAGGAATTTCGCGTCTTCCGGCCAGCCATACGACTTTTTCGCGAGACGGCATTCGTCTTCGCCGAGGGGTTCGCCGTGGGCTTCGTTCGTGTCCTGCTTGTGAGGTGATCCGTAGCCGATATGGCTATTTACCACGATCAGCGTGGGCCGATCGCTGGTCCGGAGGAAAGAACCGTAGGCGTTGGCGAGTGTATCCAGGTTGTTGGCATCGGCGACATGGATCACATTCCATCCGTAGGCCTGGAAGCGTGCGCCCACGTCCTCGGTGAACGACCAGTCGGCGGGACCGTCCAGCGTCACCCGGTTGTTGTCGTAGATCCAACAAAGATTAGACAAGCGGAGATGGCCGGCAAGAGAAGCCGCCTCACCACCCACTCCTTCCATCAGGTCGCCGTCGCCACAGAACGCATAAACGCTGTAGTTAAAGATCTCGAATCCGGGGCGGTTGTAGTTCGCCGCCAGCCACTTTCCGGCGATAGCCATGCCAACGCTGTTGCCGACGCCTTGGCCCAGCGGGCCGGTCGTCGTCTCGACTCCGGTGGTCAATCCGTACTCCGGATGGCCGGGGGTATTGCTGCCGATCTGGCGGAAATTCTTAATGTCGTCCAGGCTCACCGCCGGTCGGCCAGTCGACTGCCCCTCTGCGTTCACACCCTCTACTCCGCTGACATACAACATGGCGTATAGCAGCATGGAGGCGTGGCCGTTGGAAAGCACGAAGCGGTCGCGGTTGGGCCACAAAGGATTCTTGGGATCGAAGCGCAGGAACTGCTGCCATAAACAGTAGGCGACCGGAGCCAAAGCCATGGGAGCCCCGGGATGCCCGGAGTTGGCCTTTTGTACGGCATCAATCGCCAGAGTGCGGATGGTGTTGACGGTCAGTGTATCGAGTTGCTTGTTGGTCAGGGCCTGTTCACTCGCCACCATGGATGAGTTTCTCCCTTCGGCGCTTTGGTCAGAATTATGTCACCACTCGGCAACCGTTCCGGACAACGTCGGTATTCCCAGTCCACGCAGTTTATCAAGTTCTCGAGGGACGCGTGCACGCAGTCGCAGACGGTGCGCAGGGACAAAGACGGAACCTCGCAAAACGGTTCTAGTGCTTAGGATGACTTTGCCGGGACAAGGATGCAGCGAGACCGGGAGAAATTCAAACGGACATGTGGAAACGCGGGCTTACGACTTCAGCCGGGCGAGATATCCTTGTTCGTAGTGGTAGCCCTTAGTCGTGTTCTCCACATACTTAAGGAACTCTCTTAAGGTTTCCCGTTCTGAGGGCTCGAGGCCATCGAATTTGATTCTCACCCCGAAGGAAGGATTGCTCTGAGTGACGATCCCGGTGAGGATCATCCCCTTGACCCAGAGCTTGCCGTTGGCGACCCAGAGGCCGACCTCCAGCTTGGATCCGTCCTTTAGCGGCGTTGCCGTCTCGACAAAGCACCCGCCGCGACTGGTATTGGCAAGATTTCCCCAGATCGGAGTGGCGGAACCGTCCAGCCGCAATTCGACTGCGACGAAGCACTTCATTCGTGGGTATTGCCGGCGGTCCTGGCCCCAGGATGGAGTGAAAATGTCCGGCTCGAACGGCGGCGATGCGGCTGGCGGAGTCGATACCGCCTGCGGAACCTCTATCTTTGCAGCCGGTGCCGTGGCCGCCGCGGCGCCAGCGGCCGTGGCTAACGTCTTGGTCGAGCCGCCCTTAATCCGGCGCATCGCTTCCAGCAGTGCCTGGTCGCGCTTCTCGGGAGGGGCTTCGCGGTAAGCCTGCAGCAGTTCCCCGAGATGACTGACGATCTCCGGATCGGTGAGAAGTTTGGTCCAATCCGAGCCTGGTGCACTCGATGCCGGTTTAGTCATGTAGGAAGAGGCCGCCCCTGTTACAGAATGATCCGAAGCATAGAGTGAAACAGGTTCGTAAAACCAGCAAGATGACCTTGGTGACTGTAGTCAGTAATCAGGTCTTGGGTTACTGGAGATATACTCGGTAACTCCAACATTCTGCGGCATCTTGCGTGTGCAGAGCGCAATCGCTACGAGGGTCAGGGAGCTGACCACGAAAGGGAACCAGATTTGGGCCAGCCAGGGAACAGGAATGAGGAACAGAACGTCCAAATCCTTGAAAGACGACGGCCAGCGGACGGTAGCCCACAGACCCGCATAATAGGCGAGATCCCAGACGGCGAAGGCCCACAAAAAGGTCGCCCACCGCTCTCTGGCTCGAGTGTCGCTCAACCAGGCAAGGCTCACGAGCATAATCAAAGTGGCGGCCTCGCGGATCACTTCGACCGTCAGCAGGCTCTGAGGGAAGTGCTGTAGGGATTGCGCTTGCTCGTAAAATTCGTGCGCGGACCGTTGCACATCGGTTAGCGTCCCCTGCACTCCGGGCAACAAACCGACCGCGGCTCGCAAGTACACCACTACAGCAGCCTCTACGAACCCGAAGGCCAGAGCGAAAACGGCAATCCCGAGAAGCTGCCGTCGAGACATCTGCAGCCCGGTGGTTCGCCACCTGGCAAAAATAATCATCGGGATAATAATCAACAGGTTTACCCACCACGGTTGTGCCAGCAACTTGAAACTCGTCATAAGAAAGGAATTCTAAACTGCCTCCAACTCCTCGGCCGCCTTTCCATCTGCCCACGGCAGCAATTACAATCAATCAACTAGGTGATCGGCTGAAATGTGGAGGGAGGTCTGCCTCCAAGCGGGCGTCCATGGCGCTGAAGGAGTCGGAAGCAATTGTGTTGCGCACCTATCCGTTGCGCGAGGCCGACCTGCTGGTCACACTATTCACGCGTCTGGAAGGCAAGGTTCGTGGCGTTGCCCGCTCGGCTAAGCGGTCCAAACGGCGGTTTGGAGGGGCTCTGGAGCCGCTGACCCTGGTTCGCGTCTATTACGAGGACCGGGAACGGTTGGAACTGGCGCGCTTGGATTTGTGCGATGTGCTGGAGTCGCCGCTGGCTTCTGAAGTCACCTACCCGCGTTCGGTTGCACTTGCCCATGTGGCGGAGCTGCTCGACGAGCTGTTACCGGAGCGCGAGGCGAACGACGCAGTCTTCCGGCTGGCTTTGGCGGTTCTGAATGGGCTGCGCGGAGCAGACGTCTGGTTGCCGGTCACGTACTTCGAGTTGTGGATGACGCGCCTGATGGGGTATTTGCCGGACCTGGCGGAGTGCACCGCGTGTGGCCGGACGTTGAATGGAAGCCGGGCGTTTTTTCACGCTTTGTCGGATGGACTGATGTGCACCGAGGACAAGCGGCTGGCGTCCTCGGAGATGTGCGCTGAGTCACGCGCCCTGGCAGCGCAGATGTTTCGGGCTCCTCTGGAGAGTTTCTCCGGCAGGCCCTGGGCCAAAGCGCAGGCGGCAGATTTGCGCAAGTTCCTGCTGCAGACCCTGCAACGGCACATCGAGAAGAAGCTGGTGACGGCAGGGATGCTGGAGAAGATCAGCAGTTAGCACTTGGCAATTAGCATTTAGTGGTCGCGGCATTCGGCGGTCCTTAGGGTTCGACTGGGAGCTTCTATACTGCTTCTTGGCCAAATGCTAAGCGCTAACTGCTAAGAGCTGAAAATTAAGTCCACAATGACTCGGTCTACTTCCAACCCGCCCACCTTCCAGGAACTGATCCTGCGCTTGCAGACCTTCTGGGCGGAGCGTGGATGTGTTCTGCAGCAGCCCTACGACACGGAGGTCGGCGCCGGGACCATGGCGCCGGAGACTTTTCTGCGCGTGCTCGGGCCGCAGCCCTACAAGGTGGCTTATGTGCAGCCCTCGCGCCGTCCGGCGGACGGGCGTTACGGCGAGAACCCGAACCGTCTTTACAAGCACCTGCAGTTGCAAGTCATCTTGAAGCCTCCGCCGGAGAACGTCCAGGAACTGTATCTCGACTCCCTCAGTGCGATCGGGATTGACCTGCGCCAGCACGACATTAAGTTTGAAGAGGACAACTGGGAAGCGCCAACCCTGAGCGCCTGGGGTGTCGGCTGGCAGGTGATGCTCGATGGCCTCGAAGTCACCCAGTTCACCTACTTCCAGCAGTGCGGGGGAGTCGATCTTGATCCGATCTGCGCCGAACTGACTTATGGCCTGGAGCGCATTGCGGCTTTTCTGCAGGATGTCGATTCCATTTACGACATCGTGTGGGCGCGTGATCCCGAAACGGGAAGGACGACGACATATGGCGACGTGCGACTGGCCGACGAACTGCAGTTTTCGGTGTACAACTTTGAAATGGCGGACGTAGAGAAAGCCTGGAAGCACTTCGAGTTGTGTGAGAACGAGTGCAAGGCGCTGCTACAGAAATATTCCGCGTTGTCGAAAGACAAGGAGGCGGGAGATGGATGGGCGAAGGACAAAAGGCGTTTTCCACTGTTGAGCGCCTATGATCTGTGCCTGAAGTGCTCGCATCTTTTTAATATTCTCGACGCCCGCGGTGCGATCTCCGTCACCGAACGCGTGGGTGTGATTGCCCGGGTGCGGGCGTTGGCGGTGGGAATCGCCAAAGCGTATGTGGATCAACAGCGGGGCGCAGAGCGTGCGGATTCTGAAGAGGCGGAACCTGTGGTAAAGAAGAAGAAATTGGAGGTGGCACCAGCAGCCACATAAAACTGTCAGCCTGAACGGAGTGGCGGCTGACAGTGTCACGAGCGATTGGCGAGAGAATCGCACTGCGCTCGGATGACAGAGGAATAGAGCAGGGACACGATGCCAGACTTTCTTCTGGAAATCGGCTGTGAAGAGATCCCGGCACGCATGGTCGCCGATGCGTCGGCCGAATTGCGCGAGCGGGTTCAGAACTTGCTTGAGCGGGAAAGGCTCACCCCTCAGGGCGGTATCTCTTGTCTCGACACCCCTCGCCGGCTCGCGGTCATCGCGGCTGGCATTCCGAGGGCTCAACCGGACGTGACCGAACAAGTGACCGGGCCATCCGTAGCGGTCGCATACAAAGATGGTCAACCCACGCCTGCAGCCCACGCCTTTGCTAAAAAGGCGGGAGTCGACGCCTCGCGATTGCAGAAGGTCACCACCCCCAAGGGCGAATACCTCTCGGCCAATGTGACGAAGCGGGGTCGCGCTGCATCGGAAGTGCTCACGGAGTTTCTGCCCAAAGAAATCAACGCCGTCTACTGGCCCAAGAACATGTACTGGCGTACACCGAGCGAGAAATTTGTCCGTCCAGTGCGCTGGCTGGTGGCGATGCTGGATGGAGAGATAGTCCCGCTCGAATTTGACGGGATGACGGCAGGGAACCATTCGCGCGGGCATCGGTTGCTGGCGGATGGTGAAGTACCAATTGCCAACGCCGGTGCGCCCTACGTGAATGCGCTGCGCAGCGCGAAGGTGCTTGGCCGGGCCGAGCGCGAGCACCAGATCCGCAAAGCCCTCGATGCCGCGGCCCGCTCTATCCCCGGAGCACGCTGGCGTGAAGACAAGGCGCTGCTTGATACCGTGGTGAATCTCACGGAGTGGCCGTCGGCAATCCTGGGGGGCTTCGATCCAGAGTTTCTCGAACTGCCCGAAGAAGTCCTGGTCACCGTGATGCGGGACCACCAGAAGTACTTTGCCGTAGAAGACGCCGGCGGCAAACTGTTGCCACACTTTCTGGCAATCCTGAATACCGACGGTGATCCGCAGGGCATTATTCGCCACGGCCATGAACGTGTGCTTCGGGCCCGCTTTAATGACGCCCGCTTTTTCTGGCAGACTGACCAGAAGCATCCCCTGCGCGAACGCACTGCCTGGTTGAAGCACGTCACCTTTCAAAAGGATCTCGGAAGCTACTATGAAAAGACACTGCGGGTGCAGCGTCTGGCCAGTTGGCTCTGCGAGGTCATTCGCCACACCGGAATGGCGGTCAGGCCCGGGATCGTGCACAAGGCCGCCTATCTCGCCAAGACCGACCTTACGACGGAACTGGTAAAGGAATTTACCGAATTGCAGGGCATCGTTGGGGGGCTTTACGCGCGGGTGCAACAGCTCGACGAGGACTTGCCGGATGCGACCCGCCAGTTGATCGCCCAAGCGATCTACGACCACTATCGGCCGGAGTCGATGGAGGACTCGGTACCGAGCACAATCGAAGGCGCGGTGCTTTCGGTTGCCGACAAGGCCGACACCATCGCGGGCATGTTCGCTCTGGGCCTTCAGCCCACAGGATCGAAGGACCCGTTCGCCCTGCGGCGGCAGGCGAATGGAATTATCAAGATCATTGCCGAGCACAAGCTGCCGATCCCACTTTCGGAGCTGATTACCAGCGCGCTGCAGTCTTACGCGAACTCCGAGGCGGAGAAAAAGTTCAAGAAACCCCTGAGGTGGTGGTGGGACACGCTGAAAGTCGAGAAGGCATCCGCCAAGTCATGGTCGGAAACTGCAACCGCCGTGGCCGGATCGGACTTCCAGAGTCCGTTGACCTTTCTCTGGGATCGGGTGCAGTTCTACCTGCGTGATGTCCGAGGGTTCAAGTATGACGTGGTGAATGCCGTCCTGGCAGAAGGTGCGGATGACGTCGTAGACGCCGGGGCCCGCATTGAAGCCGTGAGCAGCGTGTTCGAGATGCCGGAGTTTCAGGCGATCGCCGCGGCTTGCAAGCGTATGCGGAACATTCTGAGGCAGGCTGCGGAAAAGAGGGTGTACATTGCCGACCGTTTCGAGAGCTTTCTGGAGGCGACCGAAGAAGAAAAGGTATTGGCCGACTTCATGGAGCGAACCAGCCTGCGCGTGGAAGAGCACCGTAGAAAGAAAGAGTACAAAGAGGCATTGCTGTTGCTCGCGACGGCCAGGGAACATGTGGACCGATTCTTCGACAAAGTTATGGTCATGGTGGACGACGAACGCATCCGGGCGAACCGGCTGGCCTTGTTGCAAACCTTATTAAAGGAGTTTTCGACGATTGCCGATTTCTCGGAGATCGTTGCCGAAGGTAAGAGTTAGATTTTTGTTGTCTTCAAGATATCGTGACGAACGGCATAGCGAATTTGAATTAAAGGACTGATCTTATGGCTACTACCACACTCTCCGAAACTGGCATCCAGACTGTCCGCCCCTCTGCCACCAAGTATGTCTACTTCTTTGGCGGGGGCAAGGCCGATGGCAACGGCAAAATGAAGGACGAACTCGGCGGCAAGGGCGCCGGCCTCGCCGAGATGACCAACGCCGGCCTTCCTGTGCCTCCCGGCTTCACCATTCAGACCGAGGCCTGTCGAGAGTACATGCGCCACGGCGGTGTCTCCCAGGACGTCGACCGCCAGATGGACGAGGCGCTCAATCAGTTGCAGGACTTGCAGCGTCAAAAACTCGGCCAGGGCGACAACCCGCTTCTGGTCAGCGTGCGTTCCGGAGCCAAGTTCTCCATGCCCGGGATGATGGACACGATCCTCAATCTCGGCCTCAATGACGAAACCGTCGAAGCCCTGGCTAGGCGCACCAACAATCCGCGCTTCGCCTACGATTCCTACCGCCGGCTGATCCAGATGTTCGGCAACGTCGTGCTGGAAATCCCCAAGTCTGCGTTTGACGAAGTCTTCGATGCCAAGAAGAAGCAGAAGAAGGCCAAGCTCGATACCGACCTGGATGCGAAGGCCCTGAAAGAAGTGATCGCGGAGTACAAGAAGGTGGTGAAGAAGCACGCCAAGCGGAACTTCCCGCAGGATCCGCATGAACAGCTGGTCATGGCGCGGGACGCCGTTTTTTGCTCCTGGGAAAACGACCGCGCCCGGCACTATCGCCGCATCAACAACATCTCCGACGATCTGGGCACAGCAGTGAACGTGCAGGCCATGGTCTTCGGCAACTTGGGGGATACCAGCGCAACCGGAGTCGGTTTCACCCGCAATCCCGCCACGGGCACGAAGGAGTTTTACGGAGAGTTCCTGGTGAACGCCCAGGGCGAGGACGTCGTCGCCGGCATCCGCACTCCGGTGCACATTTCCCAGTTGGAGAAGGTCATGCCGGACGTTTATCGGCAGCTTCGCGAAATCACCACCCGCCTCGAGAAACACTACCGCGATATGCAGGACTTCGAGTTCACTATCCAGGACGGCAAGCTCTACATGCTGCAGACCCGCAACGGCAAGCGCACCGGACTGGCGGCGGTTCGCGTGGCCATCCACATGGTGGATGAGGGCTTGATTACCAAGGAAGAAGCCATCTTCCGCGTCGAACCCAACCAACTCTACGACTTCCTGGTCCCGCGCCTCGATGAGAAGAGCGGGAGGGTGGAAGTTCTGGCCACGGGCTTGCCGGCATCTCCAGGCGCAGCGGTCGGCGAGATCGTGTTCACCGCCGAAGATGCTGTCAAGAAAGCCGGACATGGCAGCAAGAAGAACCCGGTCATCCTGGTGCGCGCCGAGACCACACCCGAAGACATTCAGGGCATGGAAGTGGCGGCTGGCATTCTTACCTCGCGCGGTGGTATGACCAGCCACGCTGCCGTGGTCACCCGCGGTATGGGTAAATGCTGTGTGGCAGGCGCGGGGGACATTACGGTAGATGAGAGAGCCAGCGAGATGCGGGTGAAAGGACAAACATTCAAGGAAGGCGATTGGATCTCGCTCGATGGCACGACTGGCCGGGTGATCAAGGGCAAGCTAAGCACAGTCCCGCCCAAGGCGGACGATCCGGAGTTGATGAAGCTCATGAGCTGGGCGGAGCCGTTCCGCAAGATCGGGGTTCGGGCCAATGCCGATATCCCGCGCGATGCCATCCAGGCTCGTGCCTTCGGCGCGGAAGGAATCGGTCTCTGCCGTACCGAGCACATGTTCTTCGGCGAGAACAAACTCCCGCACATGCGGGCCATGATCCTGGCCAGTACGGAAAAAGACCGGCGTGCTGCGCTGAAGAAGTTGCTTCCCTTGCAGCGTAAGGATTTTGAGGGCGTTTTTCGCGCCATGGATGGCTTCCCAGTTACGATCCGCACGCTCGATCCACCGTTACATGAATTCCTGCCGCGTCGCGAAGATCTCATGGTCGAGATTGCTGTTCTTCAAGCAACCAAACCAAAAGCCCCCAAGCTGAAAGAACTGCGCAAGCTGTTGCACCGGGTGGAAGAGTTGCACGAGTTCAATCCCATGCTTGGACATCGGGGCTGCCGTCTGGGCATTACTTATCCCGAAATTACCGAGATGCAGGCGCGAGCCATCTTTGAAGCTGCCGTCGTGGTTACGAAAGAGGGAATCAAGGTCAAGCCCGAAGTCATGATCCCCTTGACCGCGACCCTCAAGGAAATGGCCAACCAGGCTGCCATCGTGCGGCGCGTGGCCGACGAGGTCTTCAAAGAGAGAGGCACGACCGTGGGTTATCTGGTCGGAACCATGATCGAACTTCCACGGGCGGCGCTGGTAGCGGACGAGATCGCCAAAGAAGCCCAGTTCTTCTCTTTCGGAACCAACGATCTCACCCAGACCACGTTCGGCTTCTCTCGGGATGACGTCAACAAAGTCCTGCCGACTTACCTGGAGGAAGGCATTCTGAAGCAGGATCCCTTTGCGGTACTGGACCGCGATGGCGTCGGTCAACTGGTCAAGATGGCAACCGAGCGCGGACGGAAAACGCGTCCGGATCTCAAGGTCGGCATCTGCGGCGAGCATGGCGGAGAGCCGTCCTCGGTCGAGTTCTGCCACCAGGTGGGCCTGAACTATGTTTCCTGTTCACCGTTCCGGGTGTTGACCGCGCGCCTGGCTGCCTCCCAAGCCGCCGCCAGCGACAAGCTGAAAGTAGAGGGTGGAAGGACGAAATAGCCTTTCCGGGTTGTCATTCCGGGCGGTCCGCAGCGATAGCGAGAACGGGCGAGGAATCTGCCGTTGAGCGCCGCCTATAAGCAGATTCCTCGGCGCTTGTGCTCCTCGGAATGACAAAGTAAGCTGTGCGGCCTGTTTCGTGATTCACTGCACTTTTTGCAGGCGTGCGATCAGTTTCTGGGCCAGGTTCTCCTCGGATTCTGACCATAGCAAGCGTGAATTAGCCTGGGAACTCTTCTCGGCTTTCGTCGTGAATTCCACCAGTTTCTGCACATTGGCCCGGACCTGGGTCTCGCCTTCCGGAGTCAAGTCGACATCCTCCTGCAGAAACGGTGCATCGAAACCGAAGTCCACCTGAATATGGCCGTCCTGGCGATAGGTTTCGGCGTCGAATCCTTCCCCGTGCACCAGGAACTTCACCAGGGAGGGCTGCCGCACCCACTGTTTCTGTTCCGCGGAGAAGACCCACAGGTCCCACGCCGCCTCGAAAACGTAAGCGTAGTCTTCGTGCAATAGATCGGCGGCATAGAGCACGGCTTGCTCCGGAGGGACGCCGGGATGGAATCTCTGTTCAAGGATGGTAGGTTCCTCCCAGGACACCGGGTGCAGCGCCACGTAGCTCACTCCAGGCCGTTCGGCGGAGAAAGGGAACTGCCGCATCACCGACAAGGCACGCGGCAACATGTCTTCGAGCTCGAAGTTCGGGAACCAGAGACTCAGATAGAGGGAGTCGGCCACAAATTTATCCTGGTACGGCTTTCAGAATTGTAGAACGTCCGCCGAGGCGCGGGAAGCGCTCTGCCTGAGGTGACAGGGAAGTCGGAGGCGGTACGCGTGCTTTGACAGTGATAAAGACGCGCTGCTACCATCGAAATTGCTCGGCTACAGACTCTCGCCTGTCATCGTCCCCGTCGTCTAGCCCGGCCTAGGACATCGCCCTTTCACGGCGGTAACACGGGTTCAAATCCCGTCGGGGACGCCAAATCTTTTCAGAACCTTAGCATTAGGTCGCAAGCATTAGGTCGCACCATCCTAGAGCGATCAGTCTTGCATTACGCAGAGCGATCACCTGCGGGTTTACAACGGGCACTCCGGCGAACGTCCAGGAAGCCCTTGGGCTCACCTTATCCGATTTCCAGGGTCAGCCGTTCCCCTACAGGGTATTTCCCGGGCGACTACAGGGTTGACTTTATTCCCAGGCAAAACCGGCAAGCGTAAGCAAGAAGGACCACATCAGACTCCTTCACTGGGAGAAGGAAGGAAGCCACTATGTCCCGCACCGCGCCGCAACCTCTTGAATCCAATGGGTGGACGGATCTATATCGCGCCGCCTTCCTCGAAGCCGATCAGATCCGAATTCTCCTGCTTATTGCGGAAGCGGAACGCGCGATTGTCGAACGAGCTCAAATGCTGATCCGTGCCTCTGGGGATCATGTTCAAGAAGAGCAGGATATGGACGATGCCCTGTATGCCTTGAATGCCCTGAAAAGCTGTCTGGCAATGCACGGCAGATTAGCAGAGGCCGGTTGAGCAGATGCGGATTGCCTCTAAGCGCTGCGTCGAGCATTGCCCCGATTCTCAAGGTTCATCGGGGATGCGTCAGGGGAGTTCTCGAAGGAATGTGAGTCCCGCGATGGGTTGATCTGTCCGAAAGCACCCTGGAAGTCTGCGCGGTAGCGCGGCAGACTCTCGGGATGGTTGGTCTTCACAAAATCGATGAGCCTTTCACGGACCAGGCAGCGCAGGTCCCAGGCATCGCTGGAATTGCGGGCGTCCATCAGGGCCCGGAGTTGCACCGTGTGTTCGGTGGCGTCGGTAACCTGAAGCACGCACACTTTGCCCGCCCAAAGCTTGGTGGACTCGCAGATGCTGCGCAATTGCTGGCGTAATTCATCCACCGGCACCGCATAGTCCGCATAAAGCAGGACAGCGCCCAAAAGGTCTGATTCCGTTCGCGTCCAGTTCTGAAAAGGATGGTCCAGGAAATAGGAGAGCGGCAGCACCAGCCTGCGAAGATCCCAAACGCGAACGACCACGTACATTGTGCCGATTTCCTCAATCCAGCCCCATTCGCCCTCCACTACGACCGCATCCCCAAGGCGGAACGGCTGAGCAAAAGCGATCTGCACGCTGGCGATGAGGTTGGCGAAGGTTTCCTTGGTCGCCATGCCCACCACAAGCGTAGCCAGCCCCGCCGATGCCAGAAGGCTCACCCCTATGTGTTTGATCGCAGGGAATGTCATCAGCATCACGGACAAGGTGACGACGACCACCAGGACCACCAATATTCGGCGAATGATCTGGAACTGGGTCTGCACCCGTCGCGCCACTAGGTTGTCGGCGACGTCGATGCGGTAACGTCCTGCAAGCAGATCTGCAATCACGTCAATGATCAGGATCACGAGCCAGGCGATCGCAGCGATCAATCCCAGGCCCGTGATGTGCTCCAGTGCTGTCATCAGAGTTGCTGGCAGCGGTAAGCCCGGCAAAGCAGCTAACGCGGCCAGGAGCGGAAAGACCCACCGCGTTGGCTTCTCGGCATGCCGCGCGAGCGATTGCCCGACGATTGCAGACTTGCGTCGAGCGACCCGCCGAAGCGCCCAGAAGACAACAGCATGTACGATCAGCGAGACGGTGATGGCTGCGGCCAGCAGGCTTGCGGATAGCAACAGGTCAGGCCAGTTCTGTGTGAAGAAGTGGATCATGGCAGTGACACCTGCGCAGGAAATAGAGTCCTTGCTGTATAGCGGTTGAATTCGTGCCGCTCCATCGCTCGACGCCCAGTTGGAGCGTTAACGCTGCTGAGGCTGGTGGGCGATGACGATTTCAGCTGGGCCAACTCGCTCTGTATACGGCCCCAGCGTTTAGCATTGCGCTTAGTGGCATTCGGCGCGGCCGGATTCGCATAGAACTGTTCGATATTCGCCTGTAGTTCCGGACTCATGCCTGCGAAATTCTTTGCCGCCAGCCGATCCAGGAGATCGGCGTAGGTATCGTCATTCAGGCGATAAGCGCCGGGCGGGGTTTCCTTCCCCACGTCCATGTTGTCGTTAGGAAGCGTCAGGTTTGCGGTGGTGAGTTCGGCAAGTTCGCCGCGGTATCGGTCGAGGATCTGGTTGAAGCTGTCTTCGAACAGATTCTCCGCCTGTGGCGTCGGAGTCTTGAAGGCCAAAACTTTCAAGGGACCGATTTTGGGAATCAAGCGAAACAGAAATGCCAAAAACTTTTCGCCCGCGCTCGGGCCACGGTAGTCCTTCCCCCAATTCTTTTCATAGCTGGCGCGCGACAGGTTGTAGAGAAATTTCTTTCGGGTAACGCCGGGCAGATCGCGCTGAATTTCTTTTTTCTTGACTTGCCACGCCACTCGCGTGGCTTTCGGGATGAGCTTGCTCACATCGTAACGATAGGAGCCGATGGCCTTTCCCTCCTCGTCTAACACCACGCTCAGCTCCAGCCCATAGGTTTCCTTGAACGCCCTCTCCAGCAAAGTCTGCGCAACTTCGAAACCAATGAAATCGTGATAGGCGTCGGGGGCGTAGTGCTGTTTGGCCACCTGCACCACGTCGAAGCCAAATTCCGTTTTTACGTGCGCTACGGGATCGTCTTCAAAGGTGACCTCGCTGCCGTATTTCTTCTCGAGTTTGGGATAAAGCATTGGAACCACACGATTGACCGCCAGACGATGGCCTTCATTGTCGGCGGCGTAGTGCGACATCGCGCCGAGCGCAAACGCATACTCATTCATATCCTGCGCGTCACGCAGCAGGGCGAGAACAAAATCGCCACATCGAACATAGTGGGTCAGGTCGCTGAAAAGCTTGCTGCCATGGGGGTAGTAGCCGATGTCCTGAATGATAGCGCCGCCATAAGCATAGCCGTGGGCTTCGCGAAGCTGGTCCACCGTGGGATTTGGGAATCGCTGTTTGAGCAAAGGCACAATATGGGTCGACCACACCGAGTCAATGATGGCCTCGTGGGAAAGCACGGAATACCCGTCCACCCTGACTGGAAATGTCACGCACAGAGCCAGCAAAACCAGAGTGGCAGCCGTTTGCTGAAGAACTCCCGGGCTGTGATTGGATGGCACAGGGATTTTGTTGCCGGGGGCGCTCCCAGGGTTCCTAGTCGACTGCTGCCGACAATAATCCGCGTTCGCCCCCGGTCAATGCCGAGTCACAGACCCGGAGTTCTTTGCTGAAACACAGTACAGTCGAAAAGCAGGTTATGAAATACAGTGAAACCAGTAAGGGCAGAGCCGGTTCGCCGTATGCAGGGCAAGTTCAGGACGGCTTTAACCTTTGCCTTTGCGCCCTGCGTGTTTGTGAATGAAGCTCACCCCGATCTGAAGGTCGGACTTCGTCCCGGTAATACTGATCGGCAGTTCGGTTCCGGCGCCGTTCTTGTGATAGAAGGGATCGACCGGCTTCAGCAAGATAGACTTCCATCCGCCGACCATTTGCGAGAGCTTGGCTTCCATGCGAGCCTTGCCGTGAAAGTCAAACTGCCTAGCATTGAGGTCGTATTGTCCGGTGAGATTCACTTCCGCGCCCGGGACGCGGTACTGCAGCCTGGAAAATGAGAGGTGACCACCCCCGAGCTGGAAGGTCCCGCCGAGGTCGGATTGCACGTTGTCCGGAATGTTGTCTGTCGCCCGTTCGGTTTTTCCCTGGCTACGCAGGCTGAGCGAGTCCACTCTGTCTTGAATTTTTCGATCCGAAAAGTGTGCGTGGGCAACCTGGAAATTTCCCGCCAGCCTCAGACGATCTGCCATGTCAGGCTCTCCCGGCGGCAGGTCGAACTCGGTATGTAGTTGCACGGCTCCGGTCATCATTGGCGGATCCGTTTTCAATGCCAGATGCAATAAATCATCGATCTTTCCTCCCTTGATTATGACCGAGAGGACGATGTGATGTCCCTGCAACTGCTGGTTTCTGACAATCGAACCATTCGCTGTCATGACGGTATTGAGAAGCTTGGCTTTGACCGGCTGAAGATATGTATCGCCGCTGGTCCCATCCACGATGGCATGGAAATCGGTATGCAGTGGCACGGGCCGGTCCGCGATAGCGATGCGAAAATCCGGCGTGTCGGTAGCGCCGTCGACGGTAATGTGATCAAGCGTGCCGGCATATTGTCCTGTAGAGGAAAGCACCCCGCCGATGCCTTTGATCGTACTCAAATCAGCATTGCTGAATGAGTATTCGCCCTGCACCGGCGTATCCCGAGGACTCTCAGCCTGCCACGGGCCAAAGCTTCCACGCGAGTGAATGCTGCCCACGGGCTTGGGATTGAGCAGGTCGGCTTCAAAGTGCATTGGCTCGCTGGGGCCGACGCGAGTCAGGTTCAGATGCTGGATGGCGAAAACCAGCGGCAGCTTCCCGGGCTTTTCCGTGTTGATGACGAGTTGCGCCGTGTCCGAATCGAGACTGTCGATGATGATCTCGATCCTTCCTGCTTTCGGTGCTATAGGGCTCATTTCGGATCGACGTCCCTTGGGCGGCAGATTCAATTGCAGTCCTTTCACGTAAACCCTGCCCACATGCATGGGAGACTGAAAGAGGTTCCAGAAGCTGGTGTGGAATTGAAATTCCATCACGCCGATTATCGGCTGAGTACCAGGCTGGTGACTGTTGGGATCACTCTGCCCAAAAATGCGCAAGCCGCTTCCGGTAACTTTCAGTTCTGGATATGCCGAGACGTGAAAGGAATCCAGCTCCACTTTACTCTTAAACCTGGTGGACAGAGTTTCGATGATGCGCGCGCGGAGAATAGGCTCAGCTCGCTCAACCATGATGCCGCCAGCTATGGCAATGCCAACCAGGAAAATCAGCGCGAACAGAAGAATCCATCTCCATCGACGCTTGTCATGCAGTTTGGGTGGGCCCTTGGGGACGGTAAGCGAGGATTCGTTTGGCATGCGATCCCGGTGTGTGTCCGGGAGTCGGTAGATGCGTCCCTGCAAGGTCACGTTGCTCACACCTGCCATTTACGGCGGATTGCCCAAACGAGGAAGGAGACGCCGAGCCATGCCCTGCACTCAAAACCCTGCCCGGGCCAATCAGGGTAACGGGATTCCTGCGAACCCTGGAAGCGCCGGCGGACCAACGCCATTACAACACACCCATCAGTGATTCATTTCACTGACAGAACGTCACTCCTGAACAGACAATGTAGGTTGTGAAATTCTCTCGCCTCTCCGAAGAGCTCCTGCCACTTAAGCACACACCCGCAGAGGCGAAGTTGGTCCAACGATAAAGCCAATGGGCAGGGGGAGCGACTGTCAAGGAGGTGCCCATGATTCGCAGCGCCGTAGCAATATGGAAGGGAAGTCCAGGAGTCGGGGCCGGAGAGGGATCCGTTTCGACATCGAGCGGCGTAATTAACAATGCGCTGTACTCTTTCGGTTCAGGTACGGGCAACGAGCCTTGCACCAGCCCGTCGGAGATGCTGGCCGCGGCCGTGGCTTCCTGCATGTCACTTATGGTTGCCAGTGAGATGGCCAAAGCTGGCCTTAAAGATGAATACGTAAAGACGGAATCGCAGCTGACTCTGGAAGAGAAGGAAGGCCGTTGGGACATCACTGAGATCAGGCTCAAAGTGGTGGCTGCCGTCCCCGAGGTCCATGCCAAGAAGTTCCAGCACGTTGCCGAGAGCGCGAAAGCCAAGTGTCCAATCTCTCGCGCACTCAAGATTCCGATCAAAATGACGGTCAAGGAAGAACTGGAGCAAAACGTCGTTGCCGCTGCCTGAACCGGAGATCCCGGCATGAGTTTGCCGGGGCACTGTAAACACCGCCCGATGTCCGGGCGGCTTTTCTTTGTGAAGTCATTGGCCTGCACAACGGATGGTCCGCATCGTCATGGAGTTTCAACCTGATCCCAAAACGCCATGTGTTGATTCATCGGTCTGGCTACCACGAAAGGGGTATTTTTGCCTCCGCCCTCTGTGGTAGCCAAAAAATACCGCATCTCGTGATGTACTCCCCTTCCGTTTAAAGCACAGTACTAGCACAAGACCTGCGGGGATCGTCCCACGTAAAGATCGCGACACCGGGGTCCTCGCAATCTGGTCGACGGCAGTCAAACGAGAGGCAAGGCTACGCATGATCCTGGGAATGAGTACGGCGACCTACACGTTCTTGCACGTGCTGATCAGCCTGGTGGGCATCGGGTCAGGAGCTGTCGTCGTCCTGGGCTTTCTCACCGGCAGGCAACTTGATCGCTGGACAGCGGTCTTTCTGGTCACCACGGCGGCAACCAGCATCACCGGGTTCGGCTTCCCGTTCGACCATCTGCAGCGAGCGCACATTTTGGGAATCCTATCGCTGATCACACTGGCCATCGCCATTCCGGCGCGCTATGTGTTCCATCTCTCCGGCACCTGGCGCGGAATCTATGTCGTGGGCTCGGCGATCGCACTGTACTTCAACGTTTTCGTCCTCGTTGTGCAGTCGTTCGAGAAGGTGCCGGTCCTGAAGGTTCTGGCCCCGACGCAGAAAGAGCCGCCGTTCCTGGTGGTTCAACTGCTCGTTCTGCTGGTTTTTGGCGCGCTCACGATTTTCGCAACCGTTCGGTTTCATCCCGAGCGAACCCAATCCGCTTGATTGGGACAAAAGCTGTCATCAGCCCGAAAAATACGCTGAAGGAGAAAAGAATTTATGCCTACGATCACCACCAAAGACGGCATACAGATTTATTACAAAGACTGGGGCGCAGGGCAACCGATCGTATTCAGCCACGGATGGCCGCTGACCGCGGACGACTGGGACACGCAGATGCTGTTCTTCGGGCAGCGGGGTTTTCGCGTCATCGCGCATGACCGGCGAGGTCACGGCCGTTCCAGCCAGACCTGGGACGGCAACGATATGGATACTTACGCCGACGATCTCGCGGCTCTGACCGAGAAGCTCGATTTGAAGAACGCGATACATGTGGGCCACTCAACCGGTGGCGGCGAAGTCGCGCGCTACATTGGCCGGCATGGCACGAAGCGGGTCGGCATGGCTGTGCTGGTCAGTGCAGTGCCGCCGCTGATGTTGAAGACGGACAAGAACCCCGGAGGTCTGCCTATTTCAGTGTTTGACGGCTTACGGGAAGCGCTGGCGGCCAATCGGCCGCAGTTCTATAAGGAACTTACCCTTCCGTTTTACGGATACAACCGTCCCGGGGCAAACATCTCGGAAGGCATCCGTGAGCACTGGTGGCTGCAAGGCATGCTGGGCGGAATGAAGGCCCACTATGACTGCATCAAGGCCTTCTCGGAGACGGATTTCACCGAGGATCTGAAGAAGTTCGATGTGCCTACCCACATTCTCCACGGCGACGACGACCAGATCGTGCCAATCGGCGTCGCCGGCCTGATGTCCGCGAAGATTGTGAAGAATGCGAGCCTGAAAGTGTACCCGGGATTTCCACACGGGATGTGCACGACGCATGCGGACCAGATCAACACAGACTTGCTGGCATTCTTCAAGCAAAGCAAACTGGCCGCCGCCTAGCCAGAACTTGCTCTGTGCCCTGCTGGTGGAAGAAAATTTCAATCAGCCCTTGGGGTATGCGGTGTTGTGAAACCTGAAATTCATCAAAAGAGGGAGAAGTCGACATGGCAAAGAGAGAAAGCGGCATGCGGTCGAGTCGGAACATCAACGCCCAGCCCCGTCTTCACCAGCGAGCCAGCGCCATCCAGGCCTACGGGACTGTGAACCACGCTCTGCCGCTGGAACTGGAAGAGCCGGTGCGGTTGGAAATGACCGAGAAGTTGAACCAGCTCCTTGCGGACACAATGACCCTGCGTGATCTGTATAAGAAGTCGCATTGGCAGGTGGCCGGACCGACGTTCTACCAGTTGCATCTGCTCTTCGACAAGCATTTCGAGGAACAGGCCGAACTGGTGGACACGATCGCCGAACGGATCCAGTTGCTGGGTGGGATCAGCCTGGCCATGGCAGCCGATGTTGCGGAGACGACGCAGATTCCACGGCCCCCGCGTGGCCGGGAAGAAGCGCCGGTGCAGTTGTCGCGCTTGCTCGACGCGCACCAGATCATCATTGGCCAGAGTCGCGCGCTGGCACGCCGTGCGTCGGACCTGGGGGACGACGGAACGAACGATCTGGCCGTGAGCGACGTGCTCCGTACCAACGAACTGCAGGTGTGGTTCTTGAGCGAACATCTGGTGAATGTGCCGTTGGTCGAGGCGAAAGAACCTTCGGCGACGACCGACGCGGCGTAAGCAGGAGCGGAACCAGCAAGGATCCCACGTTTCCAACGAACCGCTCGAGGATGCTTGGTTCGGAAAGGGATTGCGGACCGTCCAAGGAACGCTGCGAATTGGTGAACGTCATTCAGAGCATCACTGCGAGGCTGTGGCTGTCGATTGCGCCGCTGCTGGTCGTCGTCTGCCCGTACGCACATGGAGAGTGGAAATCGTCTCCCCCGCGCCACGGGTCAAGATCGCCATGGGTGCTGACTTGGCGCGATGAATTTGACGGAGCGAACGGCACCGCGCCCGATCCCTCCAAGTGGGTTGCCGATACTGGCGGCAACGGCTGGGGAAACAACGAGCTCCAGTCCTACACTTCGCGGGTCCAAAACGTCCGACAGGAGAACGGACACCTGGTTATTGAGGCGGTGAAGGAGAAGTTCACCGGCCTGGACGGGGTGGAGCGCGACTACACGTCGGCACGCCTCAAAACCCAAGGGCGATTCAGCCAGAAATACGGGCGGTTCGAGGCGCGGATCCAAATCCCAGCTGGACAAGGGGTCTGGCCGGCGTTCTGGATGCTGGGCGACGACTTCGGCAAAACACGCTGGCCCGCCTGCGGAGAGATTGACATCATGGAGAATGTCGGTTCCGAGCCGGCAATCGTTCACGGCAGCCTGCATGGTCCGGGATATTCCGGCTCAGATACCTACGCCTTGCCCAGGGGGCACTTCACGGAGGGTTTCCATATTTTTGCCGTGGAGTGGGAATCGAGAGCGGTCCGCTTCTACGTCGACGGCAAACTTTATGCCACCAGGACGCCCGTCGCCCTTCCTGCGGGCCAGACTTGGCCCTTCGACCACCCATTTTTCATCCTATTGAATCTGGCCGTGGGCGGAACCATGCCAGGCAGTCCGAGTGACTCGACGGCTTTTCCTCAACGCATGCTGGTTGACTACGTCCGCGTTTATTCGCGTAGATAGAGAGCCAAAGACCTTGCCAGTGGTCGCAAAGGAACCAACCCTTACGAGTCGGCTGGAATGCTGCTACCACAATTGTGGTATTTGCCAGGCAGACTTCGGAGGTAGGGAAAAAATACTGCATCTTGTGATGCGCTCCCGCCCGTCGCGCGAGCAGACTGGGCAAAACCCCGGATTGGGATTCCTAAGATTGGAGGGATGTCATGCACCGTGTCTACTCGTCCTCAGTGGAGTTAAGTCCGTGTGTGAGACTCTTCATCGAGCTATTAGTTGCCGAGGGGTCGGGGTGTGACGCAAACCCGTCCGGGGTCGTGTTGCCAATCGAAGATTGTCATTCCCAGAAACCGGCTATGGCCGGAGGGCGAGATCTTGCGCTTTGCGGATGACGCGAGCCAGGACGGACCGGTGTTCCACGGTCAGAGCGCCCGAATCCTCTCGTTTACTACGGGAGAAAGCATAGTGACTGGAATTTATGAAGGGCAAAAACAGTTTGGCAGTCGTAACGGCGCTGTTGTTCTTCGCGGGTGCCGTGCCGGGGACGCCGCAAACCCAAAGGACCAGCGGTGTCTCCGCGGACCCGGCCTGGGCCGGCTTGATGCGCAGCATGGAGCATATGGATGCGGCCATGATGGTGGTTCCTCGGTCCGGTGATACGGATGTCGATTTCGTGCGGCTGATGTTGCCGCATCACCAGGCTGCTATCGAGATGGCCAAAGCCGAACTGCTACACGGCAACGACCCCCAGATACGACGGCTGGCGCAGGAAGTGATCGCCGATCAGGAGTCTGAAATTCAGTTGATGCAGCTTTGGTTAAGGCAGCGGAATCTCTCTGCCGAGGCCAATACAGCATTGCCGGCGGAGGATTAGAGTGATGAATCGTTGGTTGCTGGTTTTTTGTCTGCTCTTCACTCAGGCCTTCGCGCAACAGAGTCCTTGGGGCCGTGCCGACATCCAGATTTCTGCAAAAGATCGGGTCTATGCCGCTGATCAGACCTCCAATACAGTCTCTGTCATCGACCCATCCAGCAACAAGCTGCTCGGGGTGGTCCGGCTGGGTGATCCGGTTCCTGGGGCACTGAGTCCCCTGTACAGGGGCGAACTCCTCGTGCACGGTCTGGGGTATTCACCTGACTCCAAGACGCTGGCGGTGGTCTCAGTCGCCTCGAATTCTGTCACGCTAATCGAAACCGCGACCAACAAAATCAAGGGGAAGATTTATGTCGGGCGATCTCCGCACGAGGCATTCTTCACCCCTGACGGTAAGGAATTATGGGTCACGGTTCGCGGCGAAAACTATGTTTCCGTGATTGATCCGGCCTCAATGAAAGAAGTGCGCCGCGTTTCGATGGCGAATGGCCCGGGAATGACCATCTTTGGGCCGGACGGAAAGTATGGCTTTGTATGCTCCAGCTTTACACCGGAACTGACGGTGGTGGATGTAGCATCGCATCAGGTGATTAAGACTCTACCGCAGGCGAGTCCCTTCTGTCCCAACATTGCCGTGAGTCCGGAGAACGATGAGGTCTGGATCACGCTGAAGGATGCGGGGAAAGTTCAGATTTACAGCGCCAAGCCGCCGTTCGAGCAAAAGGCAGTGCTCGAGACGGGCCCAATCACCAACCACGTAAACTTCGCCAACAACCGTAATGGCAAGTTTGCCTATGTGACCATTGGCGGCGCAAACCAAGTGAAAGTCTTCCGGCGGGTAAATGCTCCCGAACTGGTGGCCACCATTCCAGTCGGCAGCCTGCCCCACGGGATTTGGCCGTCGGGAGACGGTTCCAGAGTGTATGTCGCCTTGGAGAATAACGAGCAGGCCGTGGCGATCGACACTCTGACCAACCAAATAATCGCCAACATTCCCATTGGCCAGACCACGCAGGCGCTGGTGTACGTGCCGGACGCCGTGCCTATGGGCGGGGGCACAGAGGACCTGTCGCCGCTCGGAGAAGCCGGGAACATTGCGCGTCTCCACCTGGAAGCTGCGGAGAGCACTTTGCCGAATGCGCAGGCGTCAGTGGCAGTGAACTCGCTTGGGCTTTTGGACTTGGTACAGATTGCCGCGGCAGGCCTCGCGCCGAAGTCCCAGTACCGTGTCCATCTGGCGGAATCCGATCGCGCTCCCTACGGGAGTCTTGTGCCCATGGGGGTGCTGAAGACCAACCCTGACGGCGCGGGAATCGTCCAACTTATCGGGCCGTTGAAGGGACTGGCGACTGACTCTTCTGCTTCTTCAGGCCGGTCGCAGCACCGATTCTTGATCGTTACCGAACTAAGCGACGCTTCGAAGGTGGTGCTTCGCCAGTCGAGCACATCACGCCAGTCAAGCACTCCGGGTACTCCCTAGTTGGGAAGAGCCCCGCGTTCGTGCATGAAGACTTCGGTGATGCTATCTGAAGGGGCTGCCAGGAAGAAGGAGGCTTTGAAAGTCAGTGCTAGCGAATGGGATCATCAGCAAGCCGAGCAATCATTCGGTCGCGGAAACCGTGGAGCGGCTGAAAGGGATTCTTCAGGAGAAGGGAATCACGCTGTTTGTCCTGATCGATCACAGCGGGGAAGCAGAGAAGGTAGGCATGAAGATGCCGCCCACCAAGCTGCTGGTGTTCGGCAATCCCAAAGCCGGCACTCCTCTGATGCTGGCAGCGCCCAGTAGCGCGATCGACTTGCCGCTGAAAATCCTGGTATGGGAGGATCAACAGGGAAAGGTGTGGGTTTCCTTCAACAGGCCGGCTTACTTGCAGCAACGGCATGGCCTCCCAGACAGCCTGCTGCAGAATATCGCCGTGGTGGAGACCCTGGCGATTAAATCCGCGGAGTAAGCGCCGGTGGGCTGGGAGCAAACAGATGCGAGCCTGGGCAATTCCACGATTTGCCAGATCTTGAACCCGGAGCACACAGTATGCCATCTACTACAGGGCAACCCTCACTTAGGATGAACAGGCCATGTCCCTCTTGCCGACTTTAAGTGCTCTCGACGCCACTACTCAGACATTCCCCGTTTTGACCGAGGCACAGATCAGCCGTCTGCGCTCGGCAAGCACGCTTCGTCAGGTACATGCGGGCGAGGTCCTGTTTCAACCGGGCGATACCGCGATGCCGTTCTTCGTGCTGCTTTCCGGACAGCTGGAGATCGTGCAGCCCACGCTTATGGGTGAGCGCAGTATTACGACCCACACCGCAGGGGCGTTCACCGGCGAACTCAGCATGATCACCGGACAGCGCTGCCTTGTCCTGGGACGTGTCGCCGAGGCCGGTGAATTTCTCGAGATGAATTCCGATGCTTTTCGTTCGCTGATCGCGCGCGACGCAGAGATGAGCGAAATTCTCATGCGGGCCTTCATCCTCCGGCGCCTGGCGCTGATCCACAACAACCTGGGCAATGTGATCCTGATGGGTTCGCGCCATTGTGCAAATACTCTCCGCCTGCGCGAGTTCCTGATCCGCAATGGTCATCCGCACACTTTTGTGGATCTGGACACCGACAAGACCTCCCAAGAGCTTCTGGACCGCTTCCAAGTCAAAATGAAGGATGTCCCGGTTGTGATTTGCGTTTCGGGCACGCTGCTGCGCAATCCGTCCACGCAACAGCTCGCGGATTGTCTGGGATTGAACGTGAGCATCGACGGCTCTCAAATGCGCGACGTGATCATCGTGGGGGCTGGTCCCGCCGGCCTGGCGGCCGCGGTGTACGCAGCCTCCGAGGGCCTCGACGCTCTGCTGGTGGAAACCGAGGCTCCCGGCGGGCAGGCCGGCTCCAGCTCGAAAATTGAAAACTACCTCGGTTTTCCGACTGGCGTGTCGGGACAGGAATTGGCCTCGCGGGCCATCCACCAGGCGCAGAAGTTCGGCGCCAAAATGATGGTGGCCCACAGCGTCGTCAAGCTGGATTGTGATCGCCGTCCTTACAAGATTGTGTTGGATGATGGCAGCATGCTCTCGGCCCGGACCATTGTGATCGCGACCGGGGCACATTACAAAAGACCCGCCATTCCCAATCTGACAAGATTCGAAGGGCAAGGCGTCTACTACGGCGCGACCTATATGGAATCGCAGCTCTGCGAAGGCGACGAGGTTGTCGTGGTCGGCGGCGGTAATTCAGCTGGGCAGGCCGCGGTCTTCCTGTCGCAGACGGCCCGCAAGGTTCACATGCTGGTGCGATCTACTGGGTTGGCCGAGACGATGTCCCGGTATCTGATTCAACGGATTACAGCAAACCCTGCCATCGAGATGCATTACCAGACAGAGATCGTCGGCCTGGATGGCGACAGAGGCTTGCAAAGCGTCACATGGGTGGACAAGAAGAGCGCAGAAAAGTCCACCCACAAGATCCGCCACGTTTTCATCATGACGGGAGCGTCGCCACGCACCGACTGGTTGCGCGGTTGCCTGGCCTTGGACGACAAGGGGTTTGTGCTAACCGGCCGCGACCTTGATATGGCGAATGGGACCGATCCCTCGGTTGCCTGGCGTCTGTCCCGGCGGCCTCAGATGCTCGAGACCAGCTTGCCGGGGGTGTTCGCCGTTGGCGATGTTCGGGCCGGTAACGTGAAGCGGGTAGCCTCGGCTGTGGGGGAGGGGGCGATTTCCGTGCACCTTATCCACCGCACTCTGGCGGAGCTCTAGCGATCCGCGGTCGGCATTCGGAATCGGAGATCCACAATGTCCATTCGACCCATTAAGCGGCTTATTAAATCCAAGCCAACGCTCGAGGGCGCTGGCGTACATCTGCGTCGCGCGTTTGGCTTCGGAAACACCAAGGACTTCGATCCCTTTCTCCTGCTCGACGACTTTCGTAACGACGTTCCCGAGGACTACGTGGCAGGCTTTCCGTGGCATCCGCACCGTGGGATCGAAACCATCACCTACGTGCTGGCTGGAACCGTGGAGCATGGCGACAGCATCGGGAACAAGGGCATCATCGGGGCCGGCGACGTGCAATGGATGACCGCGGGAAGCGGAATCATTCATCAAGAGATGCCCAGGGGAGATCAAGCCGGGCGTATGCACGGCTTTCAGTTGTGGGGAAACCTGCCGTCGACCCTCAAGATGACCACGCCGCGTTATCAGGAGGTCAAGGCACAAGACGTGCCACAGATCACCGACGACGATGGCACGCATGTACGCATCGTGTCCGGTACCTTCTGGGGAAAGAAGGGGCCGGTGGATGGAGTGGCCGCCGATCCCATCTATCTGGATGTGTCGGTTTCACCCGGCAAGCGCAAGACTCTATCCGTCGAAACCAGCCGGCATGCTTTCGCTTACGTTTTCGCGGGCAGTGGAAAATTCTGCAATGCCTCGGAGCCGCTGGCTGTTCCAACCGAAGGAGTCAAGTGGCTCGACACCAATCCGCCGGTGGAAGCCGATAACCGGTCGCTGATTCTGTTTGACCGGGGCGACGAGGTCAGCGTGCAGGCCGGGAATGACGGAATCCGGTTTCTGCTGGTTTCAGGGAAGCCGCTCGAGGAGCCGGTGGCCTGGTACGGCCCGATCGTCATGAACACGCAGGAGCAGCTTCGTCAGGCATTCGCAGAGTTGCAGGAAGGGACTTTTCTGAAACACCCGGAGCGCAAGTAAGGCATCCAAGGAGGAGCAAGGCCATGAAACAAAGAAAAGCAACCAGACCGGACCCTGATTCTGCCGGTCAGTCCGGAGACAACCAACAGGTTCCGAACCGCGCCGGCGCGGACTCGGAGAGTGTCGAAGAACTCATCGAAGAAGGCAACGCGTTCGAAGCCGGAGCTGTTTATGGAGTGGAGAACGCCGAGGATGCGGATGTTTCAGAGGTCACGACTCACGAGGTGCCGGAAGACGATGTGCCGGAGGAATACCTGGATCGAGACGACGTCGCATAACCGGGCAGGTTCTCGGAGGCGAGGATGGACAGCGCAAAGTTTGTAATTCTTGGCGGCGGCATGGTTGCCGGCTATGCGGCGAAGCAGATGGCCGAGCTGGGCCTGAAGCCGGGTGATCTGGCGATCCTGTCTGCGGATGATGCGGTTCCCTACGAGCGGCCTCCATTGTCGAAGGGCTTTCTAGCCGGGAAGGAGACGGAAGGGAGCATCCGCATCAACGCCGCAGACTTCTATCAAGGCCACGGGATCGAAGTAAGACTCGGGACGGCGATCTCCGGGTTGGATGCTGAGGGAAAGCGGCTTAGATTGAAGTCGGGCGGTGAATTCGGATTCGACAAGCTGGTTATCGCGACGGGAGCGACGCCGCGCACCCTTGGGGTTCCCGGAGCCGGCCTGAAAAACCTGTTCTACCTGCGATCGATGAGAGACTCGAAAGCGATTAGAAGCGCGGCCGAGAGTGCGAAGCGGGCCGTGATTGTGGGCGGCGGCTTCATCGGGATGGAAGTAGCCGCGGTGCTCGCACAGAAGAACATTGAAGTCACAATGGTCCTGAATGAGGACCGCATCTGGAAACGGTTCTTCACGCCAGAGATGTCAGCCTTCTTCGAGGGTTATTACCAGGCGCGGGGAGTGCGGATCGTCCACAATGCGACGGTAACCGAGTTGCGCGGCGACGGACCAGTGCAATCGGCTGTGCTCGACGACGGTCAAGTCGTCTTGTGTGAAATGGTGGTTGCCGGCGTGGGAGTGAAGCCGGCAATCGAGATATTCGCCGGCAGCGGTCTCGAGCTTGGTGACGGAATCGTGGTGAATGAGTATCTGGCGTCATCCCAGCCCGACATCCTGGCAGCCGGCGATGTCGCCAACTACCAGGACATTCTTTTCGGCAAGCGCCGCCGTGTCGAGCACTGGGACAACGCGGTTTCCCATGGACAGTACTGTGGGCGGAGCCTGATGGGCGAGCGCGCTCCGTTCCGCCACGTGCCTTACTTCTTCTCCGATGTGTTTGACCTTTCCTATGAATACTGGGGCGATTCCAGCGGGACCGATCAGCCGATCTATCGCGGCGACGTCACCGATAAGAGTTTCAGCACCTGGTGGCTGCGCCAGGGCAAGCTGGTGGCGGCTTTTGCCATGAACCGGCCCGACGAGGAGCGCGAGGCTGCTCCGAAGTGGATTGAGTCGGGACAGGCGGTTTCCGCCCTGCAACTGGCGAAAGCATCCGAGCCGGTTCAGGCCGCCGCTTAAATTGCGGACCCTTTAACCGCACCGCTGCAAACCCGACCCGCGCTATATTAGGGCGAGCCATGAATCGCTGGTTGGTCAGAATGGGTCTGAACGGCGTGCTCTGGACCGCGTTGGCTATTTCCACGTTCGCCAAGTCGGCCAAACCGCTGGAGATCTACTTTATCGACGTTGAAGGCGGGCAAGCCACCTTGGTCGTCAGTCCCGCGAAGCGTTCGCTTCTGATCGACACTGGCTTCCCCGGCGGGCGAGATTCCGAACGCATCCTGGCAGCGATGCAGTCGGCAGGCATCAAGAAGCTCGATTACCTGGTCATTACTCACTTTCATCGCGACCATGTCGGAGGGGTCCCCGAACTGGTGCAACGGATCAAGGTCGAAACGTTTGTCGATCACGGTCCGGACACGGAAACCTCCGACGCCGCCAAGGAAACCTACGCCGCGTATACGAAGGCAATTGGTCGATCCCCCCATGTGAGCCTGAGACCAGGCGATGGTTTGCCATTCAAAGACATCCGGGTGCAGTTTGTCGCGGCTGCCGGAGAGGGAATCACCAGTCCGCTGCCGGGCGCTGGCGAAGCCAACTCATATTGTGATGGGGCGAGTCAACCGCAACCCGATACGACGGAGAATTCGCAGTCGCTCGGCCTGCTGATCTCCTACCGGAAGTTTCGATTTCTCGATCTGGGTGACCTCACCGAAGACAAGCAGTGGACCCTGGTTTGCCCGAACAACTTGCTGGGCTCGGTCGATCTTTATCTCACAACTCATCATGGCGGAAGCCCGGACAATCCCAAAGCGCTGGTTTGGGCGATCCACCCTCGTGTCGCCATCATGAACAATGGTGAGCACAAGGGGGGCAGCCCCGCGGCCTGGCAGATTGTGCACGATTCCCCCGGCATTGAGGACTTGTGGCAACTGCACTATGCGGCAGATGGAGGAACGGAGCACAACTCAGCCGAGCCGCTAATCGCCAATGTTGACCAAAAATCTGACGGGCATTTCCTCAAGGTAACGGTGCGACCGGATGGAGGCTGGAAAGTGAAGAACGACAGGAATGGATACGAAAAAGCATATGGCAAGTGAGCATCCGATCTGAGCCTCGCCTGCAGATCCACTCCCCGAACTTTCGGGGATTAACTTGTACTCGACGACAAGCGAGCTAAGTCAGTGAATCGTCGCCACTTCGCTCGTTGGGGGATGCCAGCTTTGGTGCCCGTAGTTCGCGGATTTTCACCAATTGTTTACAATATAGGCTTCTGTTTTAACGGAGAGGACATTTAGGGCTCTCCGGTAAGTCTTAAGGCATCATTTGAAACCGTCAGACCACAATCCTGGCGCCCCCGGCCATGATCCGGTGTACTGGCGTGTCGAAGGCAGCCTGCTCGAACTGACCACCGTCCGTCCGATTGCCTTCTTCACCTGGAATGCGCAGACCTTCATCGAGCGCTGGGTCCGGCGCGGCCTGGTACTCGGCATGGCGTTGCTGCGCCCGTTTCTCTACGCCGTCAGCCGGGGCTTCGCTACCCGTGTGAGCTACAGCGTGCTTCGTGGCGTAAGCCGCGACCGGCTGGACCTGTTGGGCGAGGAATACTTTCAATACAAACTGAAGCCCCGCCTGAAGCTTGAAGGAGTAGCGCAACTTAAGGCCAAAATCGATTCTGGAGTTGACGTCGTGCTGGTGAGCCAAGGCCTGGATCACGTGATGCGGCCCCTGGCCAAGCAACTGGGTGTGCGCTGGATTGTTGCCAACCGGCTGGAGTTTCGCGACGGCATCGCCACCGGGCGGTTGCTCGATCCCGTGATTCGTCCCCGCGGCCCTTTTGCCCGTATCATCGGCGCCGGTCCGAACGGTGAGAGAAGCCGCGAGCAACTGGTTCGAGATCTTCGGCTGTCCGGTGTTGAACAGCTTCAGGGCGCTATTGCGCCCGCGGAGCGCCAGCTCGCAACACCTTCCCGGCCGGTGGTGGTTTTCGACGGTGCCAAGACAGCAGAGCCGCTTTCCGTCAAAGCGGCGCTGTCGGGCAAGCGAATCATGCTGATCGGCGTCACCGGATTCATCGGCAAGGTGTGGCTGGTGAATCTCCTGCTCGATCTGCCGGAGGTCGGCCGGGTCTACCTCTTGGTACGGCGTCAGAAGTCAATTTCTGCCCAGCGCCGTTTCGAGAAGTTGGTCGAAGAATCTCCGGTCTTCGATCCGCTGTTTGCTCACTATGGCGCCGGGCTTGGACATTTCCTCGCCCAGCGCGTCGAGGTGGTCGAGGGCGATGTCTCGCAACCGAGTCTTGGACTCAACCCGGAGACTTCGCAGTTCCTGCAGAAGAACCTGGACTTGATCGTCAACAGCTCCGGCCTGACCGACTTCAATCCTGATCTGCGAGATGCGCTGGCAAGCAACGTGGATGCCTCGCTGAACGTTCTCGACTTTGTCCGGCAATCAAACCATTGCGGTCTGCTGCATCTCTCCACTTGTTACGTCGCAGGCACGCGCGACGGCAGGGTGGCGGAGCGGGTAGTGCCCAATTACGTGCCCAGCCGGCTGCTCGGCTTTGAAGCCGAACGCGAGCTGCGGTCGCTCCGCGGACTGGTCGGTTCCGCCGAACAACAGGCGGAGGGAACGGCCGTGACCACCGAACTCCGGGAGCAGGCGCTACACAAAGAGCACGCGGCCAAAGGTCTGCACGGTGCCGCCCTGGAGAACCAGATCCGCAAGAACCGCGTACGCTGGCTGCGTAACCACCTGATTGAAGCCGGGACCCGCCGCGCCCTGGAGTTGGGTTGGCCGAATACTTACACAATGACGAAGAGTCTGGCCGAGTCGCTGCTCACCAAGCACGGCGCGGGACTTCCCCTTGCGATTGTCCGTCCGGCCATCGTTGAGACTACCGTAGAGAAGCCTTTTCGCGGATGGAACGAAGGCATCAACACTTCGGCCTCGCTGTCTTATTTGCTGGGGACCTATTTCCGCCAGCTTCCCACGAATGAGAAGAAGCGGCTGGACATCATTCCCGTGGACACGGTCTGCCGGGGCATGACCTTGATCGCGGCGGCCATCGTGGAGCGGCGGAACGACGCGGTCTATCAGCTGGCCACTTCGGTTACCAATCCCTGCGATATGCGACGCTCGATCGAACTGACTTCGCTGGCGCATCGCAAACACTTCCGCGCGCTGGAAGGTTTGGAAAACTGGCTGCGTCTGCGCTTCGACGCGATTCCAGTGTCCAAGCAGCGGTACCAGCGCATGTCGGCGCCTGCTCAGAAAGCGATCATTCGATCGATTCAACGAGTCGTGTCGCCGCTGCCGTTGAAGAAGACACCCTTTGTGCGTGCCGAGCGCAGCCTGGAGAAGGTAGAAAAGCTGATTGAGCTCTTCGAACCGTTCATTCTTCTAAACGAACATGACTTCATCGCAGAAAATGTGGAAAAGCTGGCGCAGGCACTGGTGCCGGAAGAGCGCGCAATCTTTGGCTACGACACCTGCTCCCTTGACTGGTGGGACTTCTGGATCAACGTGCACGTTCCTGCCTTGCGCCGCTGGACCTATCCATTGATCGAAGGACGTCCGCTGGAGGCCCGGCCGGCGCGCAGCTTCCAACTGGCCGCAACCGACAGTAACGGCGATACCGTCAAGACGGGTACGAACGGGGCAACGTGGCGATATTCCTGACTGGTTCCACGGGATACATCGGCGCCCATGTCGCGGCCAATCTGCTGCAGGAACACGGCGCATCGCTGAACCTGCTGGTCCGGGCCCGCGATCCCCATGAGGCCGAGTCCCGCCTCTGGCAGGCCTGGCAGTTGCATCTGGATTTCCCGCAGTTCTACGAGTATCTGCAGACGCGTGTCCGCATCTTCCGCGGCGACCTCACCGGTGCGCAATTCGGTCTGTCGCGCGACGACTACGACCGCCTGATCCACACCACGGATTCGGTGATTCACTGTGCCGCATCCTTGAATCGGAAGTCCGAAAAGAGCTGTTTGAACGTAAATCTGCGCGGGACCCTCGAGGTCTTGCAACTGGCGATGCGGGTTCATCACTACCACGGCATGAGAAGGTTCAGTCACGTGAGCACGGTGGCGGTGGCCGGGAAGCGCCAGAACGAGGTGGTGACCGAGGACCGCTCGATCGACTGGGAACGCTCCGATTACGATCCCTACGCAAGGACCAAGAAGTTCTGCGAGCACATGATCCGGCAGCTCTTGTCCGAGGTGCCGATCACTATATTTCGTCCCAGTATCGTGCTGGGGGATAGCCGCCGGGCCGAGACCACACAGTTCGATATGGTTAAGGCCTTTGTGTTTCTCGCCGGCCTGCCGGTGTTGCCCTTTCGGCCGGAAGACAAGATCGACATTGTGAACGTCGACTTCGTGGCTGACGCCATCGCCTCACTGCATCAGAAGGAGCGGCCGCTGTACGGTACCTATCACCTTTCCTCGGGACGGGAGTCGCAGACCTTCCGCGAGCTCACGACGGCACTGGCGGCAGCCCGACAGAAGCGTGGGCCTGTCTTCGTGCCGATGCTGGAACGGCCCTTCTCCGGTACGGTCAATACGTTGTCAAACTACAAGAACAAGATTTCCTACGGCGCCTCGCTGATGAAGGTCTTCATGCCGTACCTGGTATGGAACACGGTGTTCGACAATACACGGGTCACCAGCGAACTGGGACGCAAGCCGGTGCCGTTTTCCCAGTACAGTTATCCCTTGCTGAAGTTCAGCCGCGAGGGGAGTTTTACGTATCGTTACCAGGACTGGCCGGCCAAGGTTGGAGGTTCCGCCGCATGATGGACTTTTTGCTGGAAGCGTGGGTGAGCGCCTCGATCGAGAAGACCAAGGCGGCCTGGGTGCTCGGCCGGGGAAACCCGTGGCGTCCCGGAGAAAAGCTGAAACTGCTATTTGCCGGATACAACGGTACCCGCAATATGGGCTCGGACGCGCGGGTGGAAGAAATGCTGCGCCAGATTCGGTACATTCTCGGAGCGGACAACGTAGACTTCAGCGTGATGACGCAGAGCTTCAAGTTTTCAGAAGGCTACTTTGAGGGAACGCGCCAGGTCTACTTGCCGGACATCTTTCCGCCGTTCTTGTCCGATGAAGTGCCCAAGCATCACGGCGTGGTGGCCTGTGAAGGCTCGATGTTCAAGAGCAAGTTTGCCAATGCCCTGACTACCATGATGATTGGCTCTCTCGGGCTAGCGGCGGTGGAAAACAAGTTGTCCGTCGGCTACGGCGCCGAAGCCGGACACATGGACCCGTTGATCCGCAAGATGTGCGCCCGCTTCTGCAAGGATTCGCTGATCATCACTCGGAATGAAGAATCACGCGCCCTGCTGCGGGATCTCGGCGTGCCGACCGAGTTGGGGACCGATACGGCGTGGACATTCGAACCGCATCCTGCCGAATTTGGCCAGAAGACCCTGCGCCACGTGGGCTGGGATGGAACCACTCCGGTGCTGGTAGTGTGTCCGATCAATCCGTTCGAATGGCCGGTAAAGGCGTCCGTCGCCAAATTTGTGGCGCACGGCGTAGCGGGTGCCTATAAGGACAGTCATTACCGCTCCGTCTACTTCCACAATGCCGGGCCGGCAGCGGACCGCGCTTACCAGCACTACCTGACCTCCATCGCCAACGCGGTGAATGCTTTCCGCAAGCGGCGCAAGGTGTTTGTCATCCTGGTGGCGACCGAGCGCCTGGATGCGCGCCCGGCGAACCGCATTTCGGAAAAACTCGGCGGAGTGCCGGTGTTGACCTCCGAGGAATACAACATCTACGAACTGGTCAGCATTCTGCGCTCCTGTCATATGATGGCGTCCTCGCGCTATCACGGGATCGTGACCTCGATGCCGGCGCTTGTGCCTTCGGCGGGTATCACCATGGATGAACGCATCCGCAACCTGATGGGCGAACGCGGCCACCAGGATCTGCTGATGAACGTTGATGACGTCGACCTGGAACCGAAGCTGCTCACAGCATTAGAGAGGCTGGCGACAGACGGAGAGCGGATCGCAGATGGTATCGCGCGCACTGTTGTGCACAACCTGAAAGTGATGGCCCGCATGGGCGTCTACTTTGAAGAGGAAGTGCAGCGGCGCTATCCGGAGTTTCCGACTCGTACCGGACAGTGGAGTTGGGAAGATTACCTGCCACCAATCAGTCCCGGTTTGCGCAGCCTGGTGGAGGCGTACGGCTAAGCCTGGCCGGAATCGCAATGAGTTTCCTGCAGAAAATCTTCGCGAAGCTGGAGGAGTCCGGGGAGGCCACCGTACTCAGGGAACTGCCCGGCGATACTCTGGCGGCCGACCGCGGAATCAGCGGGCGCGGATTGCTGAATAAGGTCACCCAGGCTCGCGCATTCCTCGCTGCCAATGGGCTGAGCAAGGGCGATCGCGTTGCTCTGCTGGGACACAATAGTATCGACTGGGTGGCAGTAGACTTGGCGATCATGGCGGAAGGCCTGATTGTCGTCCCGCTGTATGCGCGCCAGGCCCCGGCAGAACTCGTCGCCATGATGAAAGATTGCTCTCCGGCGCTGATTTGTTGCGGCGACGAGAATCTACGCGACGGTATCGTGCAGAACTGGCCTCAGGCCCCCCCGCAGTATCTGTTTCAGGAGATATTCAGGACAAAAGACCAACCGATGGCTCCCGCTCAACTGGCGGAGTCCGACCCAGTTACCATCGTTTACACTTCGGGAACCTCGGGGGAATCCAAGGGCGTGATTCTTTCGGCTGGAAACATCGCCCACATGCTGGGGTGTACCTCCGCACGCCTGGATCTGCTGATGCAGGGCAGAACTGGCCAGGATCAGGTGTTCCACTATCTGCCTTTTTGTTTTGCCGGGTCCTGGATCATGCTGCTGACCTGCCTGTTACGAGGGAGCAAGCTGACGCTGAACACGGATTTGACCAAGCTTGCCCACGACATGCGCGAAGCTGAGCCGGAATATTTCCTCAACGTCCCCCAGTTGCTGGAGCGCATGCGCAAAGCGGTGGATGACCAACTGTGGCAGACGGGCGGAATCGTGCGTGGCATTTACAGCAAGGCGAAAGCGGCCTGGATGCACCGGCAGGACCGCGAGGCGACATGGGTTGATTCGGTTTGGTTGAGGCTTGCCAATACGCTGGTTTTCCCCGCGATCCGCAGGCGCATGCTCGGTCCTGAGTTGAGAGCCTTGATCTGCGGATCTGCCCCCCTCAACGTTGAGACACAGCAATTCTTCATGATGTTGGGCATTCCGGTGCTGCAGGTCTACGGTCTGACGGAGACGACCGCGATCTGTACCATGGATGATCCACGGCAGGTTGAACCGGGACGTGTCGGGCCAGCGATTGGGGGCATCGAGATGAAGCTCGGGCTGGAT